>Ga0070728_10001449_pt1 | contig 35030 bp, 29 predicted proteins | sample tdDd471_FD_66723 | JGI IMG/M metagenome (GOLD analysis project Ga0070728, IMG submission 66723) | Marine sediment microbial communities from the Atlantic coast under amendment with organic carbon and nitrate - tdDd47.1 | ecosystem: Environmental > Aquatic > Marine > Coastal > Sediment | place...
AGTACAGCCTTTCTCTTTACAATCATCGACGGATCTTTTAATTTTGCACGAAAATACCGCTGCAGTTTTTTCAATCCACCTGTCTCATCGTTCTTTTGCACAGCCTGTTGATTCATAATAACCACTCCATTACAAAACTGGACAACCGTCCAGCTCGACACCGTATTGTTGTCTTTACTGTTTTTGTGTATTTAGAAACTCTTTTCATTTTTTTGTGTGGGGAAGTTTGTCTCTCAGACGCTGATATACACAATAGCATCCCCGCAAACTCCAGTCACAGTTCCGCATAACTTTAAATAGTTGCACGTAAAAAGCAAGACATTTTTACCAGGAAGCAATTCCGCAACAAAACTTTAGACATTCCCTGCAGCCAAAAACATGTAATTTAAACACCGGCAGCCTTCCCGAAAACAGAAAGCCTGACACATAATCCCGAAGGCGAAAAGAAAATACTTGCAGATAACTTCCTTTCCTGTATTATATCTTATCCGGAGGAAACCCATGAAACGAAAACTTTTTATACCCCTCATTATACTCTCATTCTGTATTCCCGTCACGTCCCTGGAAGTCGATGTCGATGAACTGAAAAGCAAAAAAGTCGAATTCCAGAACTACCGGGGAAAACCGCGAAAGATAGACCCCATCAAGGGAATTTACCTCATTGGCGAAAAACTCGCAAGGGGCACAAAAAGAAGAGGAATAAACCGCTGGTACCGGTATCACAACAAGTACAGTATCATCAGAGCAGTCTCTCAAAAGAATAAAGAGAAGCTCTCGGCAGACATACTTTCAATCGATCCCAACGCCCGGGTAAACCATATTAAAAATATTCGGCGCATAACCATAACCTACCTGAGAACAATGTACGGCTACGACTACCGGGACGCCAGGGCCCTTGCCCTTTTCGCCAGCTACTACAACGCGGTACACCGGAAAGATATTCCTTATTTCAAATCAAAGTATAAGAATGTTGTTATGAAACACCTCAACAGCAGCAACGCGGGAATATCAACAAAATATTACCGATGGCCGGGAAGAACCCGCATGATCATTCCATTGACCGAAGCTGACAAGCGCGGAAAAATACGCAAAGTCGATCCCTTTATCATTGCCGATGAAAAAACCCGAAAACTTTCCAGAAAGGATACTGACAACCTGAAAGAACGCAAAGATCTTATCGATCTTCAGAAAAAAAAGCTTCAAGACGAAAAGGATAAGGCAGAAGAAGACAAAAAAAAGCTCGACGAAAAAAAGAAACGTATTGCAAATGAAAAAAAACGCATCCAGGAAGAACAGGACAGAATCAAAAAAGAAAAAGAAAAGCTTAAAGAAGAAAAAAAACAGGCTGAAAAAATCAAAGATCCTGTAAAGAAAAAAGAAAAACAGAAAGAAATAAAAAAGAAAGAAGATGATATAAAGAAAAAGGAAGATCAGACAAAAAAAGAAAAAAAGACCATTGAAGATAAAGAGAAAAAAACTGAAAAAGAAGAAGATAAACAAAAGAAAACAGAAGATGATATAGAAAAGAAAAAAGACCAGATTAAAAAAGAAGAAAAAGAACTGAAAGAAGATGAAAAGAAAAAAGACGAAAAGAAAAAAGGTACAGAAGAGACTCTTTCAGAAAAAGATCTGAAAAAGAAAGAAGATGAGCTGGCAAAAAAAGAAGATGACCTTGACAAGCGGGAAGACCGCCTCCGGGACAAGCAGCTCGATAAAAGTATTTACGGCTCCAGGCTCTACTACCTGAAAATACGTCAGTACCTTTCAGGGGGCCATTACAACAATGAAATGTACATGATTGACCCTAAAACACGCAAAATTCTCTTCAAGTCACCCATCAACAGTATATGCGGAAAGCGCTACGATGTATTTTCTGATGGTGTTGTGGTTATCACTCACCTGGGGAACCACCGTTCAGGTCACCGGCTCACCCTTCTGGACAGAAATACCCTGAAGCCGGTACGCAATGGTACCGACGAGGTTTTCTGGAGAAGCTTTATAGAGATCCGCGACAATCATATTTATGTCATCATGGAGCAGCAGGGCCAGTACTACCTGGGCAAGTATGACAGCAAGTTCAAGCTGGTAGCCCGGTCAAATGAATGGATCAATGAAAACACATTCATCAGTTTCTTTGATGAATACATCTACATAAACCGAAAGGATAAACAAATCATGGTCCTCAAGAAAGAGGACCTGACACTGGTTGATATAATCAAACCCTGATCAGTGGAGCTTGATTATAATTTCCACACGACGGTTTTTCTGCCGCCCCGTCTTTGTTGCATTGTCGCCGATAGGCCGCTGTGCACCAAAACCGCGGTAGGAAAACTTGTCGTGCCCCATTCCCTTTTTGAGATACTTTGCCACTGAACGGGCCCTCTCCTTAGACAGCTTTTTGTTATATCCATGTCTGCCAATACTATCGGTATGTCCTTCAACTATTATTTCCCGGTCGGGATATTTCTTTCTGAGTATTCCGATTACCTTTTCAAGGGTATTTTGGGTATCTCCCCGAAGACGGGCTGAATCAAAATCAAAAAGAACCTCGCCCATACGGAGAACCAGGCCCCGCTTATCGGTATCAACATCGATTCCCTTTTCTTTCCCCAGCTCCTTCTCGATTTCTTTTTTTGCTTTCTCTTTTTCAGACTCAGAGACAGGTTTATAAAGACGATTTTTCGTCTTCATGTTCATGCGGAATTCCATGGAAGCAACACGCCGGCCGTTGCGAAGAAAAAATACAATGCGGTACATGTCGTCTATATCAACGGGCTTATTCTGGGTAATGTCCCACTGGATTATACCGGCGTTCTGACCATATATTTTAAGGGGAAAATCCCGGGGAACCTTCATGCCCCTCAGATTTTTATTGATGATATACTTATACATTATTACGGCAATTTGACTCTGCTTCAATGACTTCACTTCAGAGAGCTTATACTCGACAGGAAAAATGAGCTTAAAGGGGCGTGAAAAATTATTAAGAACCAGTTCACCATTACTTGTCCATTTACTTCCGACAGCAACATCACCTTTTGGGAAAGAAGGTACGTGGCGAAGATTCGGCATGTAATCTTTTTTCTTCATTACGAACCGGCCCAGGGGAGTAACTCCGAAATCAGCCATATACTGTTCGCGAAGATGAAAAACCGATTTACCCCGCTCCCGGTGAAACACGGAAAAAACGCCCTTCAGCTTACTCAGGTTATGCTGCTTTTCAAAACAGGTCAGGTCAATAATATTCCGTTCTTCGTAAATTCTCTTAAGACGATTATTTACCAGATAGTTTATCTTTGCAGTGCGCATAATCTCAAGACGGTCATTATGCGGAATATCCCATGTGAGGGTGACTGCCCCTGCCGGCACCGCCGCGATGACCGGTAAAAATACCAGTATTGCTATAAACTGAATGATTGCTCTTTTCATGGTGATACTTCCCCCCTTTCAATATCGGCCGAGTCAGGGTTTATATGAAGGAAGTTTTCTTTTTTTCGCCTTTTCTTCCCCCCCCCCAAAAAAACAGAGAGCCTGCGGAAATCATGAGACTTCTGGGAAAGCCGACAATACTCAAAAAAAACGTACCGGCCGGTTTTTTCCTTGATTTTTTCAGGCCACTCTTTAGAAGTACTTAAAAAAGCAAATATACAATTTTAAGTACCAACAGGATCCCGTACAAGAGTAGCAATAATTTAGAAAGCGGGGAAGTTAGCATCTAAAAGTTAACATCGTTCAGGTTATCGGGGGATTTAAATGAATTTAAAAAACACAGTAATACCAAAGATTTTCAAGGAGCAGGTAAAAAAGTATGGTGACCGGGTCTATGTCCAGCACAAAGATGAGACGGGCGAATACCAGGACACCTCATGGAATCAACTTAATAAACAAGTAGATCAGACAGCATGGTACCTGTTGTCACAGGGAATCAAAAAAGGCGACCGCGTCGCGGTCTTTTCAGCAAACAGACCCGAATGGTACATTGCCGACCTGGCAATTCTTTCAATCGGTGCCGTGAATGTCCCCATCTATGCGACCAACTCAACTGAAGAAGCCCTTTACGTACTTGAGCACTCCGGCTCACTCATCTGCTTTTGCGGTACCAGTGGCCAGATGGAAAAAGCCCTGGCGGCCAAAAAGAAACTTCCAAAATTAAAAAAAATTGTCATCTTTGATGAACTTGAAAAAAAGAAAAAAGATGTCGTAGCCTTTGAGAAGGTTCTTGAAGAGGGTGAAGCCTTTACTAAAAAGGATCAGCTCGATAAGCGCCTCAAGACGATAAAGCCGGCAGATCTTGCAACGATCATGTATACATCCGGAACAACAGGAGACCCGAAGGGGGTCATGCTTTCTCATGACAACTTCGTATCTGATGTTCGACAAATACTTACTGACTTTGATAAATATATCGATGAGGACAATCAGCTTCTTTCGCTGCTTCCCCTTTCACATTCCTTTGAGAGGACCGCGGGATATTACATGCCTCTTGCAGCGGGGTGCACCGTTGCGTTTGCAGAAGACTTCACAACACTCCTTGAAGACCTCAATAAAGTACGGCCTACATTCATGGTCAGCGTTCCCCGGGTATATGAAAAAATACATTCAACTATTCTTTCCCGGCTTCCTGAAGCCTCAAAAGCCAAGCAGCTGCTCTTTGGACTGGCAACAAAAACCGCGGCCAAAAATCTGCCGATTGCATGTGCCGACCAGGAACCTGCAGGCCTCTTCGGCGTACGGTACCGGCTTTTCAATAAGCTTGTTTTTTCAAAAATCAAAGAGGCCCTCGGCATGGACCGCATTAAGTATGTGGTTTCAGGTGGCGCGCCCCTGTCTGTATCTGACGCGGAATTTTTCATCGGCATGGGACTGAAGATTCTTGAAGGCTTTGGCCTGACAGAAACCACCCCGGTCACTAATGTGAATCCACCTGGAGGCATCAAGGCGGGAACCATTGGGCCGCCTCTTTGTGAAACGAAGGTAAAGATTTCTGAAGCTGGTGAATACCTGATTAAAGGTCCCCAGGTCATGCAGGGTTATTACAAAAACAAAAAAGCAACTGATGAATCATTTACCAAAGACGGCTGGTTTCGAACCGGTGACATGGCCATGATAGACGAAGATGGGTACGTTCGTATAACGGGACGCATCAAGGATATCATTGTTACTGCAGGGGGAAAAAACATATCCCCGCAGAATATTGAAAACAGCCTTAAAGAATCACAGTATATTGAACAGGTAGCGGTCATCGGAGACCGGCGCAAGTATCTCTCAGCGCTGCTCATCCCTGCCTTTGACAACCTTGCGGCCTGGGCGAAGAAAAATGAAATATCCTTCAGCGCACATACTGATCTGGTATCAAATCCCCAGGTCATCGAGCTCTTTGACGAAGAAGTCAAAAAATACACGAAGCAGTTTGCCCGTGTTGAGCAGATCCGCAAGTTCAGCCTTCTCGAGGCTGAATGGACTCAGGATACCGGCGAGCTCACTCCATCACTGAAAGTCAAACGCAGGGTCATAGAAGAAAAGTACGGTGATATCATCGACGGAATGTACCCCGGCGAATAAGTAATTATTCCTCTAATAATTATTCTGGTTGATTATCTACTCCCGGAGGCAACTCCGGGAGATTTTTTTGCACAATGTAAATTAAAAAAAGACATGTTCACTTCTATATTTCTGCATCAAGAAAAGTTGTTTTCAAACAAGAATGAATGTATATTATTTACAATGAGAGGATTCTATGCCCTTAGTGAATCGCAATAAACGACATGGGCCGGACATCGCCATCAAAGTCAAAAAAGTTTTCATCCTTTTGGCATGGATTTTCATGTTCGCCTTCTTCATGGCTCTTTCAATTGCCAAACCCCGGGTACCTACAATGTTTGACCGGTTGTATGACGGTGATACACTCCCTGGACTGTGGAGCAGCGAATTTCTAACCATTGCAATCTATTTCATGATACCCGTTGCTACGGCCTCTGCTGTTGGCCTTATATTAAATGCCCGCCGCCATAATCGAAAATACGACAAATACAGCAAATCACTCATTATATTTTTTATTCTATCCCTGTCTTCGATTATCCTCTTTTTTGTTTTATAGGAAAAACACAGCCTCAGAACTACCACGTCTCAGAGTAATAATAAAAAAGGGGCCTCCCCGAAAGGGCACCCCTTTTAATCGAAATATGTAGTCAATATTATCGATTATCGATAAAAACCTTTGCATTTTTTCCTTCCGTCCGAAGGGTCTCAGGTTCAACAAGGGTTACCTTTGCGGATATCCCCAGCTCTGAAAGTATGGTGTTCGAAATAAACGCTTTGAGCTCGACAAGTTTCTTTACCTCATCGGCAAAGAGGCTGTCAGAAACTTCCACCTGAACATCCAGTGTATCATTACCATCTACATTATCGACAACAATCCTGAAGCGCGGCTTTGTATCCTGGGCCTTCTTCAAAATGTCTTCTATCTGAATCGGGAAAAAGCTGATTCCCTTGACCACGATCATATCATCAGTTCTCGCTCCTACGTGCTGAATTCGCAGAAAAGTCCGGCCGCATGAACACTTCCCTTCAATGATAGAAGAAAGGTCACCGGTACGATACCTGATAAGGGGAAAACCTTCACGAGTTATGGTCGTAAAAACCAGTTCGCCTTCCTCTCCATGGGGCAGGGATTCGCCGGATTCAGGATCAATGACTTCAACAATGAAATGATCTTCGTTGACATGGAGCCCGCACTTTTCTTCACACTCCCCTGCCGCACCGGGTCCCACCAGGGTATTGATGCCGTAGGTATTATAGGCATTAATATGAAGCTGCTCTTCGATTGTACTGCGTATCTTTTCATTCCAGGGAGCTGCTCCAAAGATGCCAAACTTAAGGTTCAGCTCATCGGGATGGATATCCATCTCTTTGAGGTTGCTGGCAATTGCCGATGCATAGCCGGGAGAACTGACCAGAACAGTTGTCTTGTAGTCCTTCATGATCAGGATCTGTTCCTGAATCTTTTTGCTTGAAGATGAGGGTATCACCGAGGCCCCGAGTTTTTCCGCACCGTAATGAATGCCAAAGGCGCCGGTAAACATACTGTAGTCAAAGGCAATCTGAATAAAATCATTATCAGAAAGACCGGCGGCGGCCATAAGACGGGCAACCATTTCAGACCAGTTCTTCAGATCATTGCGCGTATACCCGGTGGCAATCGGCTTACCGGTTCTTCCCGTGGAAGAATGAATCCGTACAATATCCCGCAGCGGCACGGCAAACATTCCGTAGGGATAGGCACCTCGAAGATCTTCTTTAGTGGTAAAGGGAAGTTCTTTCAGGTCATTCAGTGAACTTATGTTTTCAATATTGACACTATGGGCGTCGAAATTCTTTTTATAAAATTCAACATTCCGGTATACCCGGTTCAGGGTTGACTGCAGCTTCTCTACCTGCAGCTGCTCCAGTTCTTCCCGCGGCATTGTTTCAATTTTTTCATTATACATTATTGCTTCCCCCTGCCTCTGTCTGCAAGTATATCCTGTGTTGAAAAAGAATTCAAGACTTTCATTCTTCTCCCTTCATGTCACCGATGCTCTTGTAATCCTTGCCGAGATAGGCCCGCTGAACATCATTATTATTCAGCAGCTCATCGGCGCTCTCTTCGAGCATAATCTGACCGGTTTCAATAACATAGCCCCGGTCAGAAATATTCAGGGCGGCCCGGGCATTCTGTTCAACCAGAAGAATCGTGTTCCCCTCTTCACGGAGCTTGACGATAATCGAAAAAATATCCTTCACGATCAGGGGGGCCAGTCCCATGGACGGTTCATCAAGCATGATCAGCTTTGGGCGCGCCATAAGCGCCCTGCCGATGGCCAGCATCTGCTGTTCACCCCCGGAAAGAGTCCCGGCGAGCTGATCCTTCCGCTCAAGGAGACGGGGAAACAGTTCGTAGACATGTTCCAGTTCCTGTGTCTGCTGGTCGGCGAGGCCCTTTTTCTTCAGGGAATAGGCCCCGAGAATCAGGTTTTCCTGAACGGTCATGGGACCGAAGACCTGCCGTCCCTCGGGCACCAGTGAGCAGCCGGCTTCAACAATTTTATGGGCCTTCATGCCGCCGATGGCCGTGTCGGCAAAGGCAATCTCTCCCCCCCGGGGCTGGATAATCCCCGCAATGGTCTGCAAAAGAGTTGTCTTGCCTGCACCGTTGGCGCCGATGATACTGACAATCTCACCGGGGCTGATATGCATTGATATTTTTTTCAGAACCCGCAGCTTGCCGTAGCCTGCTTCTATGTTTCTTACCTTAAGCATCCTCTTCACCAAGATAAATTTTTATCACTTCTTCGTTACGCTGTATTTCTTCAGGAAGCCCCTCGGCAATTTTTTTGCCCGAGCTTAAGACCGTTATTTCATCGGATATATCCATTACCAGGGACATGTCATGCTCAATGATCAAAATAGTAATTCCCCAGTCACGTATCTTTCTAATCGTTTCGGCGATTTCCGCGGTCTCGTAAATATTAAGTCCCGCCGCGGGTTCATCAAGAAGCAGCAGCTCAGGCTCCATTGCAAGGGCCCGGGCAAACTCGACAGTACGCTGCTGTCCAAAGGCGAGACTGGTTGCATCCGAGTCAGCCAGTTCGGCAATGCCGAGCATTTCAATGAGTTCCATGGATTTCTCATGGATCTCACGCTCTTCCTTCCATGTTTTAGGAAAGTTCATGAGACCGGCAAAGAAACCCGCACCGGTTCTGACATGTCTTCCGATCATGACATTTTCAAGGACCGTCATGTTGCTGTAGAGTTTAATATTCTGAAAGGTCCGCGCGATTCCCTGTTCGGCAACCCGGTGAGATGGCAGGTTGGTGATACGGGTGCCCTGGAATTTTACTTCCCCCGAATCTGACTCAAGAGCCCCGGCAATCAAATTGAACAGGGTCGTTTTGCCCGCACCGTTCGGGCCGATCACCGCCTTTATCTGCTTCGGCATCACGTCAAAGGTCACATCATTGACAGCATGAAGCCCCCCGAAGGAGCGGTTTAAATTTTCAACTTCAAGTATAGACATTTATTCTGCAGTCCTTTTTTCTCTCGCAATAAGCCGCTGTATCTTTTGTTTGAGCCCCTTAAAATTGTCCCGGGTCAAAAGACCGTCAGGAAAGAAGAGCATGATAACAATCAGTATCACCCCGAAGAAGGCATCGTCATAACTGCCGAAGTATCCCCTCAGGGAAAGGAAGTTTAAGAGCACGCCCATGATCAGGGCTCCCCAGAGATTTGCCATTCCGCCTACCGCAACAATTGCCACGTAGCGGACTGACTTCATGATGCTCGCCTCAGAGGGACCGATGCCCCCGTTAAAATGAGTCAAGAGCACGCCCCCCACCGCGGCGTAGACTGCACTGAGAACAAAAATGGCCAGCTTATACCGCGCCGTATCAACACCCATTGCAGAGGCCGCATCCTCACTGCCGTGAATTGAACGGAGGGCCCGGCCTGCCCTGCTGTTGACCAGGTTAATCAAAAGAAGAACACCGACCCCAAGAACGAACCAGGCAATATAATAATTTTCAATCCGCAGGGCCGAATCGCCGGAAATAGAAAGCCCTCCCAGAACGGGAAAGGCGGGTACCTCGGAGATACCGTCGGCTTCACCGAAAATTCCCGCACCGAGAACAATCCGGTAGATGATAGTACCAAAGCCGAGGGTTGCCATGGCAAGGTAATGTCCCTTCAGCTTTAAAATCGGAATACCGATGAGAAAGGCGACAATTATCGTTATCAGTATCGCCAGGGTCAATGAAATCCAGGGCGACAGGTAGACCAGTTCCTGGCCGTAGGTATCGGTCATTGAGACAGAGAGGCCTGAATTCATGATAAAATCAGCAAGGCCTGTCCCTTTCAGGGCCGCAAGGTTTTGGGTCGTCAGCACGGCGCTGGTATAGCCGCCGATGGCAAAAAATCCCGCGTGGCCCAGGGAGATCTGCCCCGTGTAGCCCATCAGCATTGTCAGGCCGATTATCACCATGGCATAATATCCCGCCATGGTCATCTGGGTTAAAATATATTCAATCCCCGAGAGAGTGGATATAAGCTGAAAAAGAATCACCCCTCCCAGGAGAATTATTACCGGCACATATTTATGACTTATCTTCATCTATCTTAATATTCCTTTAGGGCTGAGACTTCACTGCTTCCGAAGAGGCCGCTCGGTTTAATAAAAAGAATCAGCAGCAGTAACGCAATGGCAATGGCGTCTTTATATGCCGAGGGAAGAATACTGATGCTCAGAGCCTCAAGAACTCCGATAACAATGCCCCCCACAACCGCCCCGGTACTGTTTCCCAGGCCCCCGAGAATCGCAACAGCAAATCCCTTAATAGCCAGGGAGGTCCCGCCGTCGTACTGGGTCATGGTAATAGGAGAAACCACCGTGCCGGCAATGGCCCCGATGGCGGCGCTGAGCATAAACGAAAGGGTAACCATGTTTTTCGCGTTCACCCCGCACAGCTGGGCTGCCGTGATATTTGCAGAACAGGCCCGCATTGAGCGTCCCGGAAGAGTATACTTAAAAAAGAAGGTAAGCCCGATAACAATAACGGCACTGACCCCCAGCACCCAGAGAACCTGGGGAGAGATATAAGCCCCGAAAATATTAATGGAAGATGATTCGTCTCCGGTAAAGTAAGGCAGTGAGCGCACCTTTTCATCCCAGATGTGAAGGGCGACTTCCCGTATCACCGTGGAAAGACCGATGGTGACAATAATCATATTGAGAACCGAGGGCTTTTTCAAATTACGGATAAAGACAATATCAATAAAGGCTCCGACAAAAGAAACAATAATGACAGAAAGAAAAATGGCCAGGGGAAGAGGCATGAAGAAATTAAAGGAAATAGCGGTCATCCCCCCGAGCATCACAAATTCACCCTGGGCAAAGTTGATGATTCCCGTGGTATTATAGATAATATTATAGCCGATGGCGACAATTGCATAGATGCTCCCCATGGTCACACCGGAGAGCAGGTATTGTAACAGTTGTTCAAAGGACATGGTTTCGATTCCGATTCATGTATGTTTTCGGCATGCTTCGCGGAAGAAAATTAACAGAGAGCCTGCAGTAAAGCAGGCTCTCTGGCTGGATGCATTTACTTTTTATACAACACGAACTTGCCGTCTTTAACGGTAAGCATGACTAATGAGTCCATGTCAAGTCCATTGTGATCTTCAGCAGAAAAATTGAAAATTCCGCCGGTTCCGGGGACATTTTTCAGGTTTTCGATAGCATCACGGACCTTTTCACTGTCAGTTCCGCCGATTTTGATTCCTTCCACAAGAAGAGTAATGGCGTCATAGGCGTGTCCGCCGAAAGTAGAAACATCTTCTTTGTAACGGGTTTCATAGTCAGTTTTATACTTAACCAGAAGAGCCTTCTGCTTATTTGAATCATCAAGGCTGGTAGCAACAAGAAGACGGCCGCAGGGAAAAATGATGCCTTCGCCGGCCTTTCCCGCTTCTTTCGCATACTTGATATTTCCGAAACCGTGGCTCTGAAAAAGAGGCACATTCATATTAAGCTGCTTCATGTTCTTGGCAACGATTGACTGGGCAGGAACAATAGACCAGTTTATCACCGCCTGAACGCCCTTTGCCTTGACCTTTGTCAAAACACCGGTAAGGTCAGTTGCTTTCTTATCATACACTTCACTGATGAGCACCTTGACGCCGTATTCAGTGGCTATTTTTTCAAGCTGGGCTTTTCCAGATTTACCAAAACCCGTATTACCGGAAACAATACCTATTTTACTGATTCCCTTTTCTTTCATGGTTTTAAAAATCCAGTGACAAACCTGGCTGTCTTTCTGGGGAGTCTTAAAGACATACTTTGCAACCGGGTTAACGATACTTTCAGCTGCCGCGCATGACATAAGAATAGTCTTTGCTTTTTCACAGATAGGCTTTATTTTCAGGGTTTCACCGCTGGTGGAAGGCCCGAGAATAGCAAAAACCTTATCTTCTTCAATAAGCTGCTTGGCAAAGGAAATTGCCTTTTCAGGGCTTCCGCCGCTGTCTTTAAGAACCAGTTCAAGCTTCTTGCCGTTGATGCCGCCCGTGCTGTTTATCTGGTCAATGACCATCTGAACGGTTTTCGCTTCAGGAGCGCCGAGAAATGACGCGGGGCCTGTTACTGAGAAAATAGCACCAATTTTAATGGTATCCTTCGCACCCTGCTTACAACTCAGGGCAAATGACATCAGACTCATACAGAGTCCTGCAATTAACAATCGTTTCATGTATTTACTGCCTCCTTAAGTTTGGTTTTCCTGATTAGATGTTACTCTCTATAGAAACTTTTGAGGGAAGTCAAGCACTTCCTTTTATTTGTTTATTTTTTATAAAATAATGGGTGAGGAAGTTTATCCCCTGCCGCGGCGGGGCTTTTTGCCGGCTTCCTATACCGGATTTCCGATGTTATTTTAAAGATTACTTTGCAGTGATAGTATTCTTTTATTCGGCCTTCCCGGCCCGGGGCTCAGGGTGTTACTTTTTAACGACAAAAAGTAACCAAAAGTCGCTCTTCAATCGCCAGAGTGGCTGCCTCTCATTCGCCGAGGAGGCTCACTTAAGGCTATAATATACTTCAAGGCTTTGGTGAGCTAAAAGCATAATTAACAGGTCGGGCTTTTCTGTTTTAGTATTCCTGTCCCGCGCGGGCTTTGATGCAGCCATCCTGGCAGCAAAGCCCGGAGAGACATCGTGTCTCTCAGGCTTTCTTTTTTTTTCTTTCAGTACCAGGTAACCCTGACCTTTCTTGTTAACAGTCCGAAGAATAAACTTCCTATTCTTATTTTTCCATTTTTCAAATTATGATCTTTATCGGTAACTGTAATTTCATATCTCCAGAAAAACAAATCCCAAAAGATCCATTTTTTCTTCTCCAGGGTATAGTTACGCCTTTTACACCACCGAGCTAAAATTCTTTTCGCTGTGTAGTGACTACTTAACGCGAACAATACGCCTATTGTGGCAAAAGAAACTATTACTATAAAAACCAGGAAAACTTACATCTTAAACTGAATCTCTCGGGCATGTCCTTTAACAAGCAACTCTCTGTTCAACAGCTTCCCCTCTGAGCATATCCTCACCGGGTCTTCTTCACCTTTCAAATAAAAAATGTCTCCGATGTAGCGGGCGTACTTATCGGTCTTGTAGGTTTTAACCACCACGACGTTGCATCCCCTAAGCTCGCGCATGACAAATTCCCGGGCTTTTTTTCCTTCGGAGAAATTTATTTCAGGCGTATCGATTCCCCTGAGTCTGATCTTCTGACGAACCGTTGTTTTAAAGCCGGTATCAATGGTGAGCCAGAGGGTGTCACCGTCGATGACCTTTGCCACTCCGGCACAGTAGGTGTGAAACCGGTTGCTGTTTCCGTCACTGTTGTCTATTTCCTCAGATATAAAGTATCTGTCTTTTTTCTTCTCGGTCTTAAAAAGCAGAAAGTTTTTCATTTCTGCCAGGTTTTCGATTTTGATGCTGCGCCACACATTGAAGCCGCAGTCTATGGTAACCTCACGGTCCGTGTTCCCGTCTTGAAGATCGATTCTTTTGTAGCAGTAGAGGTCGCCCCGTGTGACCGGATACTCTTCCTCTTCCCTCTTTTCTTTTCCTGTTTCTTTGAGCCGGTACAGCTCAATATGTTTCTGCAGCTCTGAGCGGGTCATGTTTTCTTCTACTGCTTTTTTCAAAAGCATGTTCCGGGACTTCTCGTCTTTTACTGAAAGAAGCATGACAACTTTGGTCCACTCCAATTGGCCAGCCGGCTGGCCAATTGGATACGTTTTATAGAACAGACGCATATCCTTTAAGTTAGTCCTTGAAAAACCCTTGCCGTATTTCTTTGCCAGGTCTTCCGAAAGCTTGCCAATCAGATGTTTCCCATACCCCACCCTTTCGGGAAGTTTTTCTTCAACAGCAGTAATATATTTCCCGGTTATCCAGTAGGCCTCAAGGAGAGAGCCCCGGGTGCCGGCAAAAAGTCCGGTGATGTCTTTCAGCAGCTGTGCATAGTTGTCTTCACCGGCGATCTGGTTCATGTTGCTCTCACTGTTTGATAATCTTTCTTCAATTGTAGCAGGCCTGACCGTTCTCTTTCTGTTATGCACTATTTATGACATTAATTGATCTTGCAAGACTTTTTTACTTTTTTGTAGAGTTCGGGAATATCTTTTGGCTGGAGAAGCAGGTATAGAGAGACTGCAGGGATGGAATCAATTTAAACGCACTCTATCTTCGTTTCTCTTTTTCTTTCATTAACATTTCATATGTTGAATCAGGAACTATTATTTTTCCTGGCTTTTCAACTTTTCTTGTTATTTTCTTTTTTGAATGATTTTTATTATTTTTGCTACTGTTTCTATGCTTCTTTGGAAATTCAATACTCGGATTAATAACAACTACAATGAAAAGCAACATAATAGTTAATAGTATAACAGCCAATAGCACCCACATTGTATCTATCATTATTTATCCATTTCCCTCTCACATTGACTACATTTGTAAGAATAAAAATATATAGAACCACCACAATACTTACAAAGATATTCTTTTCTTTTTAGTTCAATAAATTTTTCCATACCTGACAATTTAATTCTTTTCATATCCTCTGGAATTTCATGCCTGTATTTAAATCGATAATCTCCTTCATGGGATTTAATTAATTTTTTATTTATAATTTTGCAGGGAAAATCTTCACAATAAACACAATAGTCTATTTTCTTTTTCTCATAACAGCATTGACGTATTTTACAGCTCCATTTACTTTTTCTTTTTTGTTTTTGATTTTCAGAGGAACAGCCGAAGCATGATTTATTATAAGAAGGGCATGCTGCGCAGAAAACACCGCAGGGAGCTACTTCATTTTTTCTGTCTTCCATGCCGTTTTCCTGTTTAGAATGTCGTTTAACGTTTCGCGAATATACAAAGTTGGCCCGGCCCCTTGCGGACTTGATTATATTTTGGGAAATTATACCATAATTTTTCAGAATATAATCAAAGGGCCAATTTGCCGAAGGCCAAGGCGAAGCCGATGCGTATATTCGCTATTATGCAAAGTACCAGCCTTTTCAATTATTTTTCCAACCATATTCTCATAATATTCATCTAAAATATATTTCCATACACTTTCAAAAATCTATTTTTAAATATACCATATCTTTTAATTGTTTTCCATTTTCATACATTTTATGATCATAATTATCTATAAAAAAATCCTTTATTGTATGGGAATATTTAAACCCGAATTTTTCATAAAAAGCAATTATTATATCACCTTCTCCTGTACCAACCAATAATTGTTTGCCTTTATTTTTTATGGTTTCTATTATATAATTTACCATAATACTTCCATTTCCTTTCCCCTGATATTTCTCATATGTTGCTATATTTTTGATTTCATATATTTCCTCATTTTCTTGTGTTACTACAGAAACGGTTTTTAAATCATTATCAAATAAGGCAAATAATTCACCTCTGTAGAGATATTTTTTAACCATACTTTCCTGTTCATCACCTAATAATAATAAGTCCATATATTTATCTTTATTATCCATTACTTTTATTATTTCCACACAATTACTCCTTACATTCAACTATACATTCATTAAATCGGCCTCCTTACAGGGCATTACCAAACCTTTTTTGCTTGTGGGTCTGGTAATATTTATCTGAAAGTGTTACCGATGTCTCCGGCATACAAGTGTAACATTTCATCTAACGTTCAGCTTATCAGACGTTTCGCCGGCCTTTTGGCGAAATGTGCCGAAGGCCGAGGAGCGAAGTGACGAAGCTGATAAGCGTTGTTAGATGATTTTTTCGAAACTACCACAATTAACTATTTATTAATCTTAAGAAAGCCATTTTCTGGATCTATTGGGTAATAATGCCCAGATTCCTTTTTGGTTCTTATGTCAGTAATATTGATTTGTTGTTTTTTGACTTTAAAAAATACCCACGAGTCAACCGGTCTACACTTAAAATAATGATATTCATTATCTGTACCAGAATAAAACATCATGCCCCAGCCAGAAGGATTGCCTTTTATCCATTTTTGGAAATATACTTTCACTTCTGAGGGTGTACTACTTTTAATATGACTGCAGTTGATTGCAAAAGCAGCGATTACAATTAGAAATACAAATTTAATATTTTTCATAAAATTCCAGCTTTCGAAAATTTCATCTAACTAGTTCATATCCGCATTATTTCGCAATTGATGCTCAAATGGCGATATATCCGAATTTCGGATAAGCAACTATAGACACTCCCACACCTTTAACACAAGCAAAAAAACACTTTCTTAAAGCTCACTTTGCACATCATCAATAATTATCAAGGTTTCATCCGCCATAAACCCAACCTCGGAGCTCAGAGCCTCCGGCCAGGGTCAGAGCATCCCAATGGCTCAGAACATCCCGGCGACGTCCAGGCTTCTCACAAGTCCCCCGACCGTGTATTAAAGAGACTAAAAGACTATCCCAGCTACCAGGCCCTTCTTTCTCCCCCTCTCCCTTCCCAATCTTCAAAACCGGGAGAGGGGGCCGGGGGGTGAGGGAATAAGCACCAGGGGGCCGGGTCGCGAATGCTTCAAAAAACTTTAAACTTTCACCTTGTTACTTTATACTTTTACCCACCCCCTCCACCTCTTGACAGTCATTCGATATAATATTATAATAAAAAAATATGTTTTAAAAAATATTTTCAACAAAAGGAAACTCGTGACTAAAAACCAATTTTTTACCAGACGCTCAAATAACATACTCACCATAGCTATTGGAGTCCCTGTTCTGGCCTATATCCTTTTGGTATCAACCACCACCCTGTTTTCAGACTTTACAGGTTTCCTTGGCATGGTGATTCTTGGAGTTGTATATTGAACTGTTGTTGAGTGGCATGCAGCCAGGCGGTTCGCCTGGGACGTTGAACATTCCATCGGTACCCCGCCAAAAAAATTAAAGTTCACTCATCCTTTGAACTTACTCTTTGTTGCATACAATGTTATATATTGGGTGCCCATGATTCTTCCCTTTACAGGAATAATGGAGTATCATACAGGTTTTATTGTTTTTTTTATTATCATAATAATCAGGGCAATCGCAAATCTTTACAGGAATAATTTCCTCACTCTGGAGCAGGCAGTACTTTTTCCACTCAGAATACCATAAATAGTTTTTTATGGGTGGGGAAGTTAACAATATTTTTTTGAACTGGACTTAATCCGGAGCAATCTACAAAAGCAAAGGTTTGATTATGAAATTTCCCTGGCAAAGCAAGTTAACAGGAGAAGAGTTTTTTCATTTCAAATTATTCGATCTATTTATTTTCGTACAACCTTCCCAGTGTATGCGACATTTTCACCGTAGCTGCTCCCTGAGCAAAGTCGAAGGGCAGCGAATGTAAAAATGTGGCGAAGCCCAAGCCCGAAGTACCCAGCGCTTTACACTGCGTTACACGAAGCGGCCGTTGCCACAGAAAGTTTCCTTCCGTGAGAGTAACAGATGCCGAACACGGAAAGAACGTTTAAACGTCCAGACAAATTAAACATATATCATCTTCAAACTTATCAGATTTTCTGAATATATATAATTCTTTCATCAAATTATTTATAAAAATATTACATTTATTATTGGAATATTGAAGAAATATTTTTTCCATGTTTGCATCTTCAAAAAATGTATCATCATCAATTGGACAAGACTCAACAAGACCATCTGTGTATAAAAGCAATTTGCTGTTTGCAGGCAATATTTCTTCAAAATTTTCAAATTGTTTATTAGCTTTATATAAAGTATTGTTTGAAAACATAGCAATTGCCGGGCTTCCGGGGCAATTTAATTGATAAACTGATTTATCACTTATTATATATGGATGAGAATGGCCTGCATTTGAGTACAGGAACTCTCTGGAGAGTGGATCATATATACCATAAAATGCAGTAATAAAATTACCTGCAGTTAAATCATCGAGAATATCATTTAAATAATATAGTAATTTTGCCGGATCATTTTTATGCAGTCCAGATTGATGAATTGTTGTTTTAATCATTGATGTGATGAATGCTGCATGAACTCCATGCCCTGACACATCACTAATGAAAATACCTATTTTTTTTGAATTTCTGAAGTGTATATAATCATAGAAATCCCCTCCAACATTATCCATAGGTTTATAAAATGAATATATGTATTCATAAGGATCTTTTTGGGGCAATAAATGCTCCTGTATTTTTCGGGCATGTGTGATTTGAAACTGTATTTCATTGGATTGAGCCTGAAGAAGTTTATTGCTGTTTTGCAGCTTTTCTTCATTGATTAGATTCTCTTTTTTAAAATGATTAACAATTAGAAAAAGCAGCAAAAAGGCAATGCTGAAATTAATTATTAACGTTTTTGCAGGGTTTGCAAATGCATGAGCAGTAACACTGATATTCCCATTCTTATATAAAATTAAACTGATGAATAGAAATGCTATGAAATTTATTACACTAAAAAATAGATATAGTTTGTTCTTTTTATAAAATATTAGCGGAAGAACTCCTGAAATGAAGATAAAAAATACAGCCAGGATTCCTGTTATAAAATATATGAATATTGAAGCTAATGTTGATGCGATGCAGAAAAGAATTATTGCGAGAGATATTTTTCTTTTATAATTGAGAAATAGAGTAAGAAAGCAAGTAAAGCTGAGAAATAAATCGAATAGTGGGATAATAAATTTTAAATTAATACGTGCTGTATATTTCAACATTCCAGTAGAAAAAAAGTAATTACTTAATAAATTTATATTCGGTTTTTCGTATGGATAGCCCAAAATGAAAAGAAAAATGCTCATAAAAAATAATATTAGTCCACCAAAGAAAGCAATGCCATTAAGAATTTTAATTTTTTTGACATCATCTATTGAGATGTTAGCGTCAATGCCAATATTTAAAATCGATTGATATACGTTTTTAATCATTTTTATCACATACAATCCCGCCAGGACAGTGGACTCAAAGTTAAAACGACCGTTTCGTACAACTAGTCTATATCCGCATTACGGATAAACCACCTCTGGTGGGGTATATGTACATTTCGGATATACAATTATAGATGTCCCCATGCCTTAAATTCAAGCAAAAAACACTTACTTAAAGCTAACCTCAAAGAGTAAAATCTCCCCCACCCTGCACACATCACGAACAATCTTCAGGAATCCGTTTCCCTTCCCAAACTTCAAAACCAGAAAAGCAGACCAGAGGGAAATTAAAAAAGCACCGGAATTATCTCCGGTGCTTTTCATTTACACAGATCAGGTAATCTCGCCTGTGCTTTCAGGAATATGTGCCACAACATCAGATGAATGAAGGAACAAAAAAGGTTTTCCTTGATGCGTTCTTTTCGTAGATAAACATTTTTTCTTTCTCCAGGACTTTCCTATCACCAGAAAGTCCTGGAGAAAATACTATTGAGCACCTGTCATATGAAGTACCGCGTGTCTCGCAAAAGTCATTGTTTTGCCAACAGCTACACCTACTATTAGTTCCGGATAAAAATTGTCCGCAAAAAATCCGCCGGCAATATCTCCTGCTGCGTAAAGCCCCTCAATTGCATTTCCCTTAGCATCCAGTACCTGTGTATTTTCGTTGATACGAAGTCCGTCCATTGTCGTCAGCAGCCAGCCTCCATATGTATATCCATAGTAAGGTGGTTTTTTCAACGCAAGCAGATCCTTTGCCGATTTGCCAAAATCTTTATCTTCACCATGTTGTGCCATATCGTTATAACGCTCTACTGTATATTTAAATTCTTCAACAGGTAATTTGAGTTTCTTTGCCAGGCCTTCTATTGTTCCTGCTTTCTTTATATATCCCTTAAGCCTCATCATTAAAATAAGGCCAAAATTCATAAACCGCCCCATTCCTTCATAGGTTTTGGGCGTACTTTTGCTTGGTACCATTCTTGAACAACCTACAGTATTAAAGATCTTTACATGTTTCCAGTAGTTACGATCCCAAATGATACAGGCAACACCGTTCTTCTCGTTTTGCAGTGGATTAAGAATGACATCATAGGGAACAGATTCATTGCAATAGCGTTTTCCATCCATATTGACCTTCATGAAAGGCTGACTCCCAAAGAAAAAGGAATCAAAAGAGCCCCCAATTCTAATAGGAATATCTGATTTTTTACCCGGCTTTGCAATTCCTCGATCGAACACCATCGCCGACGGGTATTTGTCTTTCTCTCCCCCGGCCCATATCCCTGCTTTGATACCATCACCGTGGTTTCCTTTTTGTACGTACCTGAGTACTGACATAGCGGTAGCTTCAGGATTAAGTTTTCCCACCAGTTCCTCTTGAGCCGCATAACCACCAGTGGACAGCAGAACACCCTTACTTGCATTAATTCTGATATATTTACCATTCTTCTTCCTGGCGATCACTCCAACGACCCTGTTTCCATCTTTAATGAGTTTGACCATAGGTGTATTAAACATACATTTGACACCTAAACTTTTAATCTTCTTTACGAAAAATCTCTCTAATACATATATACCCGCATGGATTACAGCAAAAGGTCCACCTTTGTGCAAGGGGACCAGTAATTTCGTTTGCGTAGGATAGACCTTGAGTCCCCCATGGTGGCCATCGGCAATGTCATATTCAGCCACATGTTTGATGCCATATTCCGACAGTTCTTCAGCCAGAAAATCAAAGGCCGGGCCGCTTTCATCCGCCCAGAGTCGTATAAGTTTTTCATCAACTTTGTTAGACCCTCTATATTTAGACGGCTTGTAATCAGGACTGTATACCTGCTTCTCTTTCATGAACTTCGTTCCGTAATTTACCAGTTCTTGTACGATCTCTTCTTTATCGATTTTGGCTTTATCACCGACCGCTTTTTGAGCCTTAGTATCAATTGCCCCCATATATGGCTTAATAAAACCCACTCTTTTGTTCTTCTCTATGACAAGGGTCTTTGCTCCCTGCTTCCCGGCAGCAATAGCAGCCATCATACCTGCATTTCCGGCACCACAAATAAGTATCTCGGTTTCGATTGTTTCGGTAATAGCTGATTGAGGAATCTCTGGTTCTGAACCATGCCATGGGTTATTAGTTTCAAAGGACTTTGGTATCTTTTCCATTGTTTTCTCCTTTTTCATTATAGTGTTCCATTGCAATAATTCCTGAAGAATAACAGACAATAGACACTTAAGATACAAACGTAACTTACTTGACAAATGTACAGAATCAATTTATTATTGTCAAGTTTGACGATACCACTGCTATATTTATGCTACAAAATCTCGAATAATGGTGCATATAATGAAACAAGACAAACGCTCAAAACGAACAAGGGCATGGCTCCTTGAAACGCTATTAGAACTAATTGAAAAAAAAGATTATTCTGAAATAAGCATTACTGAACTTACTGAAAAAGCTGACATTGCAAGACAGACCTTTTACCGAAACTATGACAGTATGGATGAGATTCTTTTATCTAAAATGGATGAAATCCTTGATGAATATATGGAAAAGGTTCAAAAAAATCTGGAGACAAATAATGATCCAAGCTGGGATTTTGAAGTAAGGCAGCTGGTATATGTATGGCAGCGAAATGAAGCACTCTTCAAAGCTCTGCAAAAAGCAGGCCTTGCACTTCAAGCTCTCGAAAAAATATCAGAATTCTTTTCCCTGTTTCACATGAAGGCTCAAAATCTTAATGAACTTGATGAAAACCATCAATACCTGGTGTATTTCCTTGGGGGAGGAGTTTATATGGTTTTAAAGAAGTGGTTTGATAATGAGATGGATATCCCCATTGAAACATTAACTGATCTTTTTAAAAAGGCTGCCAGGCATATAGATCAAATTGCAGAAGAATATATTAAAAGCTAAAAAAAATATTTCCTGATATCAAGGCTTCATCCGCCATAAACCCAACCTCGAAACTCAGAACCTCCCGTCAGAATCAAGCCTCTTAAAGTCCCCCTCAGGGGGATTCAGGGGGCCTTGACAAAAGCCCGATTCTGTAGCATAATACTAAGCAGTCCATTACACAGAAGAGAGCGAATCAATGAATATACCCACGAAGGCACCCGTCACTCCCCTCAACTACGGCGCCATTGCCGAAGACCTCTTTGCCCAGGCTGCAGCAACCGGGGGCCTTGAGAAAAACCTCTACCTTGAAAAGTATTCCGAGACCAAAGATGTCAACGGTATCGCCTGGCTCTTCATCGCATCATGGCTCCAGTACTTTAAAAACGATCAGCCCGAAGAAGTCTACCTGCAGGCCCTGGAGCACCTGGGAATTACCGGCGAGCTTCTCGATGAGATAGAAAAGCATCCCTTTAGAAAGTGCTCTGAGCATTTCTTTTTCGGCTTTCAATACTATATCATGTCATTCTATCAGAATCTCGATTTTGATCTTTCACGAAAGGTATCAAACACCATCACGAAGCGCTCGTCTGCCTTTGAGCTTTCCTACATGAGAAAGGGCTCTTACCAGATCAAGATGCTTCCCTTTCACATTATCGGAAAACTTTCCGCCGCCTTTGCCCATAACTACTCAACCCTGGCTGACGCGACATCACAAAGTCTCTCAAAGGTTTTTGCAAAGAAAAAAGAAGTGGAACTCGCCTTCACCTTTGAGCGCACGCCAAAGCGCCGGCATATACAGCTCCAGCGGCCTGAAGTCATTGTCTACAAAAATGAAGAGTACAACCCCAACCTTGAGACCGTCTACCGTACCGGAATATCCGATTACATCTCAATGATTTCATACCCCCTGGCAACCATGGGCATTCTCTACTTCAAGAATCTCTTTCTAAATTCCGGGTACCGGCACATGGAGATCAACCTGCTCCCCGACCAGGTACCCCGGTTCTTCGACGGGCACTACTACCAGATGAATGATGAGGGGTACTTTTACCGGGACACAGATCCCGAACAGACAAGAATGTTCGATTCATTTGGTGAGGAAGTTCACTACACCCGTGAGGCGCGCTTTGCCTTTACCCGGAACGGCGAACTCGTCATGGGTCTTGGTCACGACTATGAAAAAACAAATCCAGAAGTTGATATTGTCACCACCTACAATACCGAAAAGAACCGCTACATCCTTTACTATGATATGATTATGCCCTGGCAGAGATTTTACGTCTCCGTGGCAATGGATCTGCGCAGCCGAATAAAAAAAGAAAAGAACATAGACGTGCGCCGCAGTGACTACAAGACCCTCAAAGGAATTTTAAAAAAAGAATACCCCCGTGAGCTGAAAGAGGCAAAAAAGAAACGGATAAGCGGCAACCTGTTGTTGCCCCTCCTCTTTCTCGGGTCAGCAGCCGCGTCGGTTCTTGTTCCGCCCGAACTTCCTTTCATAAAATATTTACTTCTCTTCTGCGCCGGCGCGGGAATGGCCGGGGCCATGGGCAGAAGGGCCTACCGGAGCCTTATCTACCGGGTCGAGGTTCTGAAAAAAGAAGACGTTCTCGACTACCGGGCCCGGGAAAACTTTATCATGAGCGGCATTGACAGTGAAAAAAACAGTGCCATGGAAATATCTTCACGGACCCTGCAGGTTTTCAACCGGACCATCGAAGAAATGAAGAAAACCTCTGTTTCAACTACAGAAATCCTTAATGCTCTCGAGGAGTTCGGCAGGTCGAACCAGACCAATGTCGAGGCCCAGGAGAAGCTTCAGATGATTATTCAGAACCTGGTCACCCAGGCGGGGGTGATGAACGATAAAACCACCGAGCTGCTGAACAATCTTATCACCCAGGTCAATACTTCCTTTAACGAAATTTATAAAACCTCAGAAGAGACCAACACGGTTACCCAGCAGCTGATCAAAGAAACCGAAAAAATTGACGTATCCCAGCAGATGCTCAACGACATCACCGACCAGATAAATCTTCTCAGTCTCAACGCGAGCATTGAGGCGGCCCGGGCGGGAGACCATGGCCGGGGCTTTGCGGTGGTGGCCGACGAGGTGAGCAAGCTGGCTGAGAAATCCCAGGAAGGTGTGAAAGAGATTAATATTATCAACGATACAGTTCAGTCAGGTATCGACCGGGTCTACCATGAGAACATCCGGGCCGTCGACCAGCTCAAGGGTATCAACGAAAGCATGTCAGAGGCCCTCGGGGTGATCAATGGAGAGATCAAGAAACTTCCTGATAATATTGTGACCTCAGTTGACGCCGCCTCAAGTGAGGTGGAAAATATCGCCGCGGTTTCCGAAGAGCTGACCGCCAGCATTGAAGAGATTACCGCAAACGTTAATTCGATAAACCAGGTGAATGCTGAAACCATTGAGCAGATTGAACGCGAAAAGCAGGAGATTTAGGGGTAAAAGTTACAAGGAACAAGTGGCAAGTGGCAAGGTGATGCCCCCATCCCTGCCGGAGGGCTGATACAGGTCAGCTAAATGCCCTCACCCCGCCTCCGGCGCCCCCTCTCCCATTAAGAATTGAAGAAAGGAGAAGGTTCCCTGTCATGGTTCCGGTTAACGGCGAGAAGAGCTGTCCATGATCGCCGCTTCAATTCTATGATACAAAACATATATATCAGTATTTATTTCTTTATCAGTAACCCTGATAAAATGTATCCCTTCTTTCTCCCCCTCTCCTTTTCTTTTACTAAATGGGAGAGGGGGCCGGGGGGTGAGGGCACCGCCCCCGGTCAGAAGCTGCGGGCTTTCCCAAAAAGCAGAAAGGGTCAAAAACATTGATTTTAGGCCTCGTTACCCGACACTTTTCCTCTTTCCCCTCTTGACAGTTGCTCTAATATACTTCATACTACCCGGCCAATACACTAAATTAAAAGAGGATAATCATGAATGTTTCGTTAAATTCATCGGTCTCCCCCCTTGATTACAGCGCTATTGCCGAGGATCTCTTTGCCCTGGTTCAGGAGACAGGGGGCTTAGAGAAAAATCTCTACTTTGAAAAATATTCCGAGACCAAAGACGTCAATGGCTTTGCATGGACCTTTATCACCGCGTGGCTCAGATACTTTAAAAACGACCAGCCCGAAGAGGTCTACCGGCAGGCCCTCGATCGAATCGGCCTGACCGGCAGGCAGGTTAATGAGCTTGAAAAAAATCCCTTTAAGAAATCCTCTGAGCACCTTTTTTTCAGTATTCAGTACTACCTCCTCTCCTTTTACCAGGACCTTGATTTCGACCTGACCCGAAAGATTGCCTCTACCATCACCAAGCGTACCTCATCCTTTGAGCTCTCCTTTCTCCGCAAGGGCTCATTGCAGTTTACCCTGGTCCCCTTTCACATAATCGGCAAACTCTCAGGGGCCGTTACCCATAAGTACTCAACTATTACAGACTCAACGTCGAAGAGTTTATCAAAATTCTGGGAGAAGAAGAAAGAGCTCGAGCTTATCTTCACCTATGACCGCACGCCGAAGCGGCGTACTATTCAGCTGAAACGCCCGGCACGCATCGAGTACAAGGGAACAGAATACCAGCCGGCTCATGAAACGGTCTACGGCACGGGAATCTGCGACTACATTTCGATGATTTGCTACCCCCTGACCACCATGGGTATCCTTTATTTTAAAAATCTCTTTGTCAATTCAGGATTCCGCCATCTCGAGATTAACCTGCTTCCTGATCAGATTCCCCGGTTCTTTGACGGCCACTATTATAAAATGGATAGCGAGGGCTACTTCTTCCGTGACGACGACCCTGAAAGAAAAAGAATGAAAGACTCCTTCGGCAAGGAAGTTCACTACTGCGAAAAAGCACGCTTCGCCTTTGACAAAAAAAGTAATCTTATCATGGGTCTTGAAGAAAACTACAGGCAGAATAATCCTGAAGTCGATATCGTTACGCACTACAACTCAGACAAAAACCGGTTCATCATTTACTACGACATGATTATGCCCTGGCATAAGTTTAATGTATCGGTGGCCATGGACCTGCGCCAGCGAATCAAAAAAGAAAAGAACATCGACGTTCGACAGGTAGATTATAAAACCATCAAGTCGCTGCTGCAAAAAGACTACGCCCGTGAACTCCGGGAATCAAAAAAGAAAAGAAAAAGCGGCAACCTGCCCTGTGCAATCATTTCCCTTGCCGCGGCTGCGGGCTCATTCTTCGTGCCGGCAGAACTTCCTTTCATACAATATCTTTTACTCTTCTTCGGCAGCGCGGGACTGGCCGGGACAATCGGCAGAAGCGCCTACCGTCGCCTCATCTACCGTGTCGAGGTCTTAAACAAAGAAGACGTTCTCGACTACCGGGCCCGGGAAAACTTTATCATGAGCACCATTGACAGTGAAAAAAACAGTGCCATGGAAATCTCTTCACGGACCCTGCAGGTCTTTAACCGGACCATCGAGGAGATGAAAAAGACCTCTGTTTCGACGACAGAGATCTTAAATGCCCTCGAAGAGTTCGGCCGCTCAAACCAGACCAATGTTGAAGCTCAGGAAAAGCTTCAGTTTATTATTCAGAACCTGGTCGACCAGGCGGGGGTGATGAACGACAAAACCACCGAACTGCTGAACAATCTCATCACCCAGGTCAATACTTCCTTTAATGAAATTTACAAGACCTCAGAAGAGACCAACAAGGTTACCCAGCAGCTGATTGAAGAGACAGATAAAATAAAAGTGTCGCAGCAGATGCTCAACGACATTACCGACCAGATAAATCTTCTCAGTCTTAACGCAAGCATTGAGGCTGCACGGGCGGGAGACCAGGGCCGGGGCTTTGCGGTTGTAGCCGACGAGGTGAGCAAGCTGGCTGAAAAATCCCAGGAAGGCGTCAAAGAGATCAACATTATCAATGAGACGGTTCAGTCAGGGATTGACCGGGTCTACCATGAAAATATCCGGGCAGTCGATCAGCTCAAGGGAATCAACGAAAGCATGTCCGAGGCCCTCGGGGTAATCAATGGAGAGATAAAGAAACTTCCCGATAATATTGTGACATCAGTTGACGCCGCTTCAAATGAAGTGGCGAATATCGCTTCGGTCTCTGAAGAGCTGACCGCCAGCATTGAAGAGATTACCGCGAATGTGAATTCAATCAACCAGGTGAATGCCGAGACCATTCAGCAGATTGAACGGGAAAAGCAGGACATTTAGAGGTAAAAGTTGAAAGTTTCAAGTGAAAAGTAACAAGTGGTTGCACCGATTACCAGTCTATGGGAAAATAATCTTTGAGAAATTTGCCGCACCAGTGTGTGCCGGTATTTATTCCATCAAATATCGGATCACAGACCCGGGCCGCGCCGTCGACGATGTCAAGGGGCGGCTGAAAATCATGAAGCTCCTCTTTGAGTTTTGACAGCTGAACCGGATCTTCATCGGTTACCCATCCCGTATCAACGGCATTCATAAATATGCCAAAATCCGCAAGCTCTCGTGCCGAGGTATGAGTCAGCATGTTAAGGGCGGCCTTTGCCATGTTAGTATGGGGGTGGCGGGCTGCCTTTTTAAACCGCATGAACTTCCCTTCCATGGCTGAAACATTGACAATATGCTTTTGCCCCGTATTACTTTTTTTCATCAAAGGTGTCAGCTTGTTGCAGAGAACAAAGGGTGCGATTATATTTACCAGTTGTATTTCGAGCATTTCAGCTGTTTGAATCTCACCAAGTTTCAAACGCCAGCTGTTTGTACTTCGAAGGTCAACCTGCTGCAGGTCAACATCGAGTTCACCTTTCGGGAAAACAGTATCCGTTGACAGGGTGTTATCATAGGCATAAGGAATCTGCGACAGCTGTGCCGATTCCCTTAAACCGATTCCCGGAAGTTTTCCATGCCAGTTTACCGGCAGTGTGCTGCCAGCTTCTACATCTGATGCGGCAAGAGAGTTTATTTTTTCATTGCAAAGCAGAAAGTTGTTCATCAACTTTTGGGCAGCTTCGGGCAGTTCTTCGCAGGGTTTATTTTCATTTTCCATCAAATGAGTGTAAAACCCCGGGGGACGGCGGACAGTCTGAGCTGCATTATTGATAAGAATATCAAGGCGGTCAAAGGTCTGTTCAATATGACTGCAGAAAATCTCAACACTGGGTGTGTGCCTGAGATCAAGTCCGTAGATATGAAGCCGGTCTTCCCATTCAATGAAATCCTTTTCTTGAGAATAACGAAGGGCTGAATCCGCGGGAAAGCGGGTGGTGGCGATTACCGTCGCGCCTGACCGCAGCAGCATGAGAGTCGCCTGGTATCCGATTTTCAGCCGGGATCCGGTTATCAGGGCAACCTGTCCCGTCAGGTCAGCGGTCTGAAAACGTTTTTTGTAGTTTAAGTCTGCACACTGTGCACACATGGTATCATAAAAGAAATGCAGCTTAGTAAATTCGGCCTTACAGACGTAGCAGTTTCTCGGGGAGTGCAAAGAAGCTTCTTCATGTATATTTTCAGCATTATCTGAAATCTGCAGTGGAGCGCTAAATACCGCAGCCTCCCGGGCAATACGGATTCCTGTTGCCGCTCGCGCCTTTTTCTCTTTAACAACTACCTGCTGTCTTTTAATATTACGAATTGTCTTTTTTCTCAGCTTGAGCTGATCTGCATCAGGTTTAGAGAACTTTCCTGATACTTTCATGATTTCTATCTGCGTTTCCTTCGGTAAGGCAGAAAAGTCTTCATAGTTATCTGAGAGCTGCTTCAATATATGAATACACCGATCAATTTCCTTGAGCGTAAATGTCTCTTTATCTTTAATATGCACGTTGTCTTCCTTACAAACGAATGTCTCAGGCGTAAAGTGTAATCAATCCACGAGATTGACCACACTTAATCGGCAGGTGCTGGCGTGCAAGGTATTTTTAGATGGCTCAGCAGGGGTTTTACTACAGGCCTGAGTTCTCTTAAATTCCTTCAATTCTCCATGAGACCAGCCTTATCTTCCTATGATATAGCGGTGGGGATCTACCTCTTCACGCAGTATATGCAGTTCTTCAGCATGAGGAGGCTCTGTATCGTTCAGTCTCTCCGCCCATAAAAGCTCGAATCCGCAGTTCTCCTGGACATTCTTTCGGCTGTAACCGGGATTGATAGAAAGAACCTTCATGCGTTTACTGTCATCATCGAAACCCATTATAGCCATATTGGTAATAATGCGGTAGGGACCTGAGTCCTTAGGCAGTCCAGCATCATACCTGCTGGTGCCGCCCTGAAGATATCCGGGAGAAGTAATGAAGTCCGGCTTTTCAGTAAACCGTCTCACATCCTGCGGCGTCATTATCATGGTGCGCCAGCAGAGTGACGCCAGGTCATTGGCACCGCCTGATCCGGGAAAACGGACCTTCGGCCTCTGGTGATCATCACCGATCATGGTAGAGTTTATATTTCCGTACATATCGATCTGAGCGCCGCCAAGAAATGTATAGTCAACCATTCCCCGCTGACATGTCTCCATAATCTCAGGCATGGAACTCGCCATGAGTGCCTTGTGGAAAGTACGTGAGTCACCAACAGAAATGGGCATTGAAGGCAGAACAGGCGCCACACCCCCCGCCTCAAACATGATACAGAGATTGGGAGAAGCTGTCTTCTGAGCCAGCATGGCCGCCGCACAGGGAGCTCCAGTGCCAACGACAACCGTTACTCCATCTTCAAGATTTCTCGCCGCCACACAGATCATTAGTTCCATTGCATTATATTCAGCCATTCTCTTCCGCCTCATTCCTTATCGATAAGATGTTCAACTGCCCGAAGTTCTTTTATTTTTTCAATGCCGCCGTTCAGTTCCAGATATTCATAGAAGTTCTTCGTACCAAAAATCTGCTTCTCAACAAATTCCCTGTACTCTTCAGGGTCCTTTTCTACTGTAAGCCACTCACGAAGATGCACCTCATCAGAAAAGTACTCATAGGGCATATTGCCTGGATAACTTCCAAAAGGCACCTCAATGACCGCATCAACACACCAGAAAGGAATAAAGGTCTCTTCTGGGTTCTGCCTGATTTTCTCGGTGGAAACGATTCTTTCAGTTGTGAGGACGACCTTCTTTGACGCCTTTGCCAGATCCTGATCTGAAACTGATGCCCCATAGACCCGGGCATTGCCGTATATATCACACTCATGAACATGGATCGCTGCAAAGTCCGGATAGAGAGCCGGAAAGGCTGCATACTTCTGACCTGTAAAGGGACATTCAATTTCTTTTGCTGCACTGTATTTGAATGTATCAGTACCGAGAATATTTCGTGCAGGAAGAAAAGAGAGGCCCATGGCTGCTGCCTTCAACCGCCATGACAGTGTTGCATTGGTCCATTCGGTCAACCTGACCTTGCCGTTCTGAATGTATCGCCGTGCCGCGTGAGAGAGTCCCCGGGCCTCAAGACCTATAATGTAGGCAATATCACACCGGTCAAAACACTCTCCAGCAACCAGCAGCTGGAAATCATGAGTGGAGGTATGACCTGCCAGACCGAGGTTTTTTTTCTTATGACGGACTATCTCATGAATTATTGCCGTGGGAATCCTGTTGGCGCCGAAACCGCCAATGGCAATATAGTCACCATCGTTAACCATGGTACTGACCACTTCTTCAGGTGTAGAGAGTTTTGACTTCAAAGCACGTGATTTTTTCCTGAAAAATTCACGTGCACTGTCTGCATCAGGATCAGTGAAAAGTTCACTGATCCCCTCTGCCATTTGCATTTTTTGGTCTTTATCTGTACTGGTCATGGGGCTTCACCTATTTCCCGAGCCCCATAATCTCTCTGGCCTCATCAGGTGTTGCCGGCTCTCTGCCTATTGATCTGGCAACAGTTGCTGCCCACTCAACCTGTTCATAACTTCCTTTCGCCAGTTCACCATTGGGCATCTTGGTGTTATCTTCCAGGCCTACACGAATATGACCGCCAAGTATGCTGGACTGTATGCCGGCTGGAAATTGATCACGGCCTACACCGCAGGTAGTAAATACGGTATTTCCCGGCAGGGAATTTTTAATCGCAACAAATGTATCCGGCCTGAAAGCCTGGCCGCCTGCGGTACCCCATACAAAATTAAGATTATACGGTTCAGTGAATATACCCTGTTTTTTAATGAGCAGAAAATTGTCCAGGCCGCCTATGTCGTAGATTTCCATCTCCGGTTTAACTCCGTTATCTCTCATTGTCTCTCCAAATTCCTTTAACATTGCAAAAGTATTTGTGAAAATAAACTCATACATTACATTGCCTGTTTTTCTGTCAGCTGCTGCATAGTTCATTGAATTGGTGTTGAGTGATGCCATTTCAGGTTTTATTGCTACAATCTGTTCAATCCTCTGCTCAGGTGTTGCTCCTGGTCCGACTGCAGAAGTAAGATTAACTATTAAATTTGGTACTCTTTCTTTTATTGCATCATGGGTTTCTTTTATACGACTGATTTCATGAGTGGCAAAACCATTTTCATTTCGGGCATGAATATGCACCATGGCAGCCCCGGCTTTATATGATTTTTCCGCTTCATCAGCAAACTCTTCTGGGGTATATGGCACATTGGGATTATTTTGTTTAAAGGTCCCTGCTCCTGACAATGCTGCTGTTATAATTAATTTATCCATCATGTTTCTCCTGATCTTAGTAAAATTTAGACCTGACATCCATCCCCTTAAAAAAAATGAATATCAGGTCCTGAAAAAATTAAATGACCTGTTACTTGGTTTTTAATCCGTCTTTACGTGTGTCTTTTATCATGTCAAGATCGGGATCTGCATCAACTATTGCATCAACCTTATCATCCCTGTGGTGCTCCTTGGTTACCATATCAACATACATTTCCATTCCAAAGGCACCGTCCAGATCATCAACAATTCGCTGTTTCCATCGTCTTCTTAACACCTGTGTTGTTATTCTTCTGGTATGACGTTCCTGTTCCATGAGTTTGTCTGCAATTTCATAGGCTCTTTCAATCAGTTTGTCCTTTGGTACAACCTCACTGATCATTCCCCAATCGAGAGCTTTTTTCGCATCTATGACTTGGCCCATCCACAGTGCATAAGAGCCTCTTCTTTGACCTAGAAGCTCCAGGAAGCAGCTGTGAATACCATCACCGGGTACCAGGCCAAAATCATAATGTTTGTCCACTATGATTGCATCGTCAGATGCTATGGCAATATCCATACACAATCCGATTTCTGCGTGAAAGCCAACTCCGGGAAATGCGCAGATTGTGGGAAATTCTACATCATGGATCAATGAAATCAGCATGTTTCTGCCATCATAGAACATGTTTTCATATGTGGCTTTCCCCTGATCGCCGCCTGCTTCGGGATCTTCAATGGCAGCCCAGCTTGCGGTATCAAAACTCTTCATCCAGTGTCCACCTTTTGAAGTAAAGATAAGAACTTCGTTCTCCGGGTCAGACCCGATGGTACGGAACAACTGCCAGATAGCCCGGTGAAGTTCAGCATTCCACTGCACTTCACCACCCGCGGTGTGCATACATACGTAAAGTACACCATCTTCACGGCGTTCCATTTCAAAATGTCCCTTGAAGAATTCTTTGTAATCTTCAAATTTTGGTGTTGGCAACCATTCACCTAATGGTTTTTGTGTTGTTGGTTTTTTATTCATGGGAGTTCCTCCTGAATTATTTTATAGTTTCGCCAAAGGTGGACGATCGTTCACCTCGAGGCTAAAAACATACTAAATACACAAAACTATCAGACCGTGTTAAGACCTCATTGCTTGTCCGCCATAAAGAAAAAGACCTTAAAGCGGATTATGACAGGCAAACAACCTTCAAGGTAACCATTCGTCCACTTAAAGGCGAAAAAAATATCGTTCAAACATAGATCCGGCAATTATTATATATTGCCATGAAATCAACAGCTCTATATCACAATAGAAGTTTCATCATTTCCTTTAGCTTTTCAGGCTTATAATATTTCTCAATTGCTTTATCAGTTAGCCCAATACCACGTATTGCAAAATACACAGCATCTTCCATTAAATTTTCAAATGTCGTATCATAGTCAAAGGCCGGTTCATCTGAAATATGACAGAGATTAAGTCCCATTGCAAGATGGTGTATAAACCAGAACCGGCTTCTTCTGTCAATACCCAGTTTAATAATATCACCGGATTTTTCTGCCGCCAGAAAACTTTTTCTCACTACCTCTTCAGCGGTTACATACAATTTATTAAGGGATTTTCGCGCATAATCAATATTTTCAAGAAGACTGTAAAAAAGTAACCGTTCATGCTCTTTCTGGTTCCGGCCGCTTCCAGGGACCTCAAATAGAATCAATCTGAAAAAGGCATAGAAAATAAAAATTAATATTTCTGTTGAAGGCTCAAGCTTATTCATATTTCTCAAAATTTTGGGATACAACCAGTCCGTATAATTAAGGATCTCCTCATACATTGCTTCTTTACTGGGGAAATGTTTATACAAAAGGGCATTGGATACATCAGCAGCTCTGGCTATATCACGAACTGATGTACCGTTAAATCCATAATTGGCAAAAAGAGGCTTTGCCGCATCAATAATCTTCTGCTTTCGCTCTTCTGCATTTATACGTTGTTTACCCGGCATAATCTATCCTCATTAAATAAGTGAACGATCGGTTACAAAATAGTAAATTCAAACAATAAAGTCAAGAAAAAAAGCTAACTTTTTATTCTTAAAAATAACATTCTCAAACGTATTATTTATGTGTACATATGTTCAGAAAATAAATCACAGGAGAGGATGAAAGAAAAGAAGATAATGGAGATGATCAACAAGGAGGTGTTTCACTTCTCCTATTTTGAGGAGTATACTCAATTTTCAAAAGAAGTCTTCAAGATGAATGTGATTGAGCCCAACAATACAGGAGATGACTTCAGCAGTCCAGGAAGCAGCGAAGGGCGATCCTGTTGGATACTATTTAAGAGAAGTCATGCAGGGAAACAGGTGCCTCTATCTGCCTGACTTCACCGCTGCTTTTTAACTGGATCCGCATATCCTCTATAACGCTGTCAAGAGACGGCTCATTGCTTTCAATATAGGGCATCAAATATGAGAATTCCGTCAGGGCCTGGAGGGATTTGCCGATCATGGTACTGGCGTGTTCTACCTTTTGAGGGGGCTGCTGGCCCTTTTGATTCCTCTTGTAGATCCATTCTTTTATCTGGTTGTTGTATCCCCCGATTACTTCTATCATCAGTCCGGTCATTTTTTGTGCCGTGTCGAATGAGGCCTGTCTTCGCTCAATCTCCATGTTTTTCTCATTTCTTTCCGCTTGAAGCTTGTGGTTTCTTTTCATGAAGTAGTAGCCGAATCCGACCAGGGCCGTGTAGGTTATCATGTCCGGGATTATTGCTATGGTTAAGAGCTGTAAGACCATTTTCTGGGAGAATATTGTGTCAAAGGAGCCGGTGAGGAGGATAATGTTTGTTCCCTTTACGAGGGTGACGAGAATGAGTGCGGAGAGTACTACTATGAGTGCCTGGGTGAAGTACGATGAGAATGATTTGATTTTCATTGGAGCTCCTTTTAAGAGAATAAAGTTTCACGTTAAAAGTTCAAAGGTTTTGGGATTAGGCGTATTGCTTTGCAATTGGATGCCTGGTTCTTTTTCACTTTATATTTACTCTTATAACTTTATACCTTCACGGCGGTGATTGTTGTATGTGTTGGGGGAGGAAGGATTTGTTACTTTTTTTATTTGTGCTTTCGCAAGAAAGGATTTTGGCCTGATCGGAGATTTTCGGCTTTAAGTTGAGAGAACAGCGCTGCTTGACATAGCGGGTGTGATGAGTGTCGTGAGGGTAGCTGCAAACCAGTACTCGCTTCTCCAGGTTCATGAGACATTTATGTCTGGTAAAATTATCGAGATTCATGAAGAAAAAATCAAGGATCATTTGGGAGAATTTTCAAAAAATACTGTAGAGGAAATCGGACACACAAGGTTTATCAAAAAGAAACATGTTTTATTCTGTATTACGTGTATTGTTATGATACCGGTGGTTCGCAGGAATCAGGGTATGGTAATTTCAAACCAGTCTTCATCGCCTGCTTCGAGAGTCCGGTCAACTGGAGTGCC
>Ga0070728_10001452_pt1 | contig 34942 bp, 32 predicted proteins | sample tdDd471_FD_66723 | JGI IMG/M metagenome (GOLD analysis project Ga0070728, IMG submission 66723) | Marine sediment microbial communities from the Atlantic coast under amendment with organic carbon and nitrate - tdDd47.1 | ecosystem: Environmental > Aquatic > Marine > Coastal > Sediment | place...
GAAACGCCTCTCCTGTTGTCATCTCCGAATGCTCCTATCGGAGATCTTCGTTCCCTTGCAGCGAATCGTTCTGTTCAAAGAAAGAGAGAGATAGCCACCAAGACACAAAGACACCAAGTGAGAGCAGTATTAAGTTGATATTGTTTTAAAGTTTTCTTCGTGTATTAGCGCCTTTGTGGCAATAGCTTTTAGCTAGTGTTTTCCCGCCTGAATCAGCCCAAACTGTGACTGACGTGGCGGAGCTGTATCTGGACATGGATATTTAAAAAGTTAAAAGTTAAAAGTTAAAAGTATAAGAGCGCAACATGTCAGGTTGATGAAGCCGTGCTGGAAGTCCTTGTTTTTTCACTGATTTGCTCTTAAATTTAACTTTTGCCTTTATACTTTTTATTTGATTTGATTTGAAAGGAACACCATGAACGTCCCTTTATTAGACTTGAAAGCCCAGCTTGAACCCCTGCGCGATGAAATTAAAGCCGCCGTCAATGACGTCATCGACTCCACGCGCTACATTGGCGGTCCGCAGATCACCGGTCTCGAAGAAGAAGTGGCCGCCTACTGCGGCACCAAGCACGCCATCGGCGTAACCAGCGGCACAGACGCCCTCTTGGTATCACTCATGGGTGTGGGCGTGGGCCACGGCGATCTGGTCATCACCACGCCGTACTCCTTCTTTGCCACGGCCGGCGTCATCGTGCGCCTCTCTGCCACCCCGGTGTTCGTGGGCATAAATCCCCAGACTTACAACCTCGACCCGGCCCAGCTGAAGGCCTGGTTTGCGGCCAATCCCGATAAAATCAATAGAGTGAAAGCCATCATCCCTGTGCATCTCTACGGCCAGTGCGCCGACATGGACGGCATCCTGGAGGTCGCCAACGCCCACAAGATCCCCGTGATCGAAGACGCGGCCCAGGCTATTGGCAGCCGCTACCCGTCCAAAGACGGTGAGAAGCGCGCCGGGTCCATGGGCCTGGCCGGCTGTTTCAGCTTCTTCCCCTCCAAGAATCTGGGCTGCATGGGCGACGGTGGCATGGTCACCACCAATGACGACGCCTTTGCCGAGAAGATCACCAAGCTGCGCAACCACGGCGCCCATCCCAAGTACTACCATCAGATGGTCGGCGGCAACTTCCGCCTGGATGCCATGCAGGCTGCCATTCTCCGCGTCAAGCTGCCCCATCTCGATTCCTGGCACAAAGGCCGTCAGGAGAACGCCGCCTATTACGACGCCCATCTCAACGTCGAGGGCGTGGTCAAGCCGCATATCGCCTATAATCGTGAATTTCATATCTACAACCAGTACATCGTGCGCGTGCCCGGAGATCGCGACGCCTTGCGCAAGCATCTCAACGACAACCACATCGGCTGCGAGGTCTACTACCCTGTCGCCTTCCACCAGCAGGAGTGCTTCAAGGATCTGGGCTACACGCAAGGAAATTTCCCGGCGTCTGAACAGGCCGCAAACAGCACCATCGCCCTGCCCATCTATCCCGAGCTGACCACAGCCATGCAGGACTACATCATTGAGAAGATTGCTGAGTTTTACAAGTGAGATAAGTAAAAAGTAAAAAGTAAAAAGTTGAAGAGTCAGAGCGTTCATACGCGGTCAGAATGATGAAGCCGGACAACATCTGTTATCATCGATGGATTTAAATGTCTGAGAAAGACTTGGCTGATCGATTATCTCAATTTGCTCTTGATACAATAAAAATGCTCCGGTTTTTTGTGAATTCTCCGGAGGCTTTCGTTGTAAGAAAACAACTGGCACGGTCTGCAACCTCTGTGGGTGCCAATTATGAAGAAGCATTAGGTGCACGATCACGCTCTGATTTTAAACATAAAATTTCCATCTGTTTAAAAGAGATGCGGGAAACGCATTATTGGCTTCGATTGAGTGTGGCATCCGGATTGGTTCAAAAAGACAAAAGTAACAAGCTGATACTTGAAGCCGATGAATTGAAACGTATACTCGGCGCCTCGTTTGTGACCCTGAACAAGCAGAATGAGTAGTGACATGCCATTGCTCTTAATTTTAACTTTTACCTTTTTACTTTTAAATTAATAATAATTTTTAGCGGTGTATTGGAAATTTTATGAATTTTAATGTTTGTGTGGTCGGCGCCGGTCGCTGGGGTAAGAATCACATCAAGACGCTCATGGGTCTGGAGGCCCTGGGCGGCGTGGTGGAGGCCAATGAGAAGACGCGTTCTGAGCTGCAGTCCGTCTATCCTGATCTGCGCATCTTTGAGAATTTGGATGAAGCCCTCGCCAATGGCTTTGACGGATACACGGTGGCCACGCCCGCTGAGACGCATTTCGCCGTGGCTGAAAAGATTATCACCGCCGGCCATCACGTCATGGTGGAGAAACCCATCACGCTCACCGCGGCCGAGGCGCGCACGCTCAAAGCCCTGGCCGATGAGCATAACGTCAATCTCATGGTCGGCCATGTGCTGCTCTTTCATCCCGCCATCTTGAAGATCAAGGCGCTGATCGGTGCGGGAAAGATCGGCAAATTGCAGTATATCTATTCCAACCGCCTCAACCTGGGCACGGTGCGCACAGAGGAGAACATTCTCTGGAGTTTCGCGCCCCACGACATTGCCATCTTCCAGTATCTCATCGAGGATATGCCCCTATCTGTCACCAGCCGCGGTGGCGCCTTTGTTCAGCCACACATCCACGACTCCACCATGACGGTGCTGGAATATCCCCACAACATCGTGGGCCATATCTTCGTCTCCTGGCTGCACCCCTTCAAGGAGCAGCGTCTGGTGATCATCGGCTCCAAGGGCATGTTCACCTTTGAGGACTCCGGCGACAAGCAACTCTACTTCTATGAGAAGGGCATCGACTGGATTCAGGGCGCCCCCGTGAAACGCGACGGTCCCTCAGAAGTCATCCCCTACGAAGGCGAGCCACCGCTCACCGCTGAGTTGCGCTACTTCACCGAGCACCTCGACGGCACCCCCATCCAAATTGCCAACAGCAAAAACGCCGTGGATGTGCTGGAGATTCTAGAGAAAGCGTCGGAAGCGCTTTAAAAGAATAAGGCAAAAGTAAAAAGGCAAAAGTTAAAAGTAGGAACCACTATCCAATATGAATTTCAATGAGATTTGGGGGGGTAGTGTCAAGTTCAAATGAATTAACAGAACGTTTCTTTGTTTTTGCTTTAAAAGTAATTCAAAGCTTAAAGTACTTTAAGAAAACGCCTGAAGCCTATGTGATTAGAAAGCAGCTAGCCAAATCGGCCACTTCTGTCGGCGCTAATTATGAAGAGGCTCAGAGTGCCGTGTCAAGAGCTGATTTTAAACATAAGATTTCTATCTGCCTTAAAGAGATTCGAGAAACACATTATTGGTTGAGGCTTTGTAGAGCGGCTTTGTTACATACTGATAACGCGGTAATGGACATACTTTTGGCTGAAGCCAATGAGCTTAAACTTATATTAGGCGCAATTTCTGTAAAATTGGAAAAATAGATGTAGGTAAAGGACAAGGTGATCTTGTTGCTTCTTACTTTATCCTTTTTCCTTTCGACTTTTTACTTGATCAAGGATATTTTTTAAATGAGTGATAAACCATTTCGCATCCACGAATCCGCCTATGTCGACGATAACGTCACCATCGGTGAAGGCACGGGTATCTGGCACTTCTCCCATGTGCAGTCCAACACGGTCATCGGTAAAAACTGCACGTTGGGCCAGAATGTCAACGTGGCCAACAATGTCACCATCGGCAACTTCGTCAAGATCCAGAACAATGTCTCTGTGTATGAAGGCGTCACCCTGGAGGACTATGTCTTCTGCGGTCCCTCCATGGTCTTTACCAATATCATGAACCCCCGCTGCAAATACCCCCAGCGCGGCTCTGAGTTCTATCTCAATACCCTGGTCAAAGAGGGCGCGTCCATTGGCGCCAATGCTACCATTGTCTGCGGCCATACCCTGGGCCGCCACTGCTTTGTGGGCGCCGGCTCTACCGTCTCTAAAGACGTGCCTGACTATGCCCTGGTCGTGGGCAATCCCGCCCGTATCGTCGGCTGGGTTTGTGAGTGCGGCGGACGGTTGGATTTTACAGATGCTGATGCGTGTGCCTGTCCCAAGTGTGGCATGAAGTATTCTAAAGATGGAACGACTGTCAAGGCAATTGATTGATTAAATGCTCTGGCTTTTACTTTTTACTTTTGACTTTAAACTTTTTACTTGGCTAGTTTCGTGCCTTTGTGGCGCTTAACAATTTATAAATTTATGAAAATAATCCCCACTTCAATACCCGACGTTCTTCTCATAGAACCCAGGGTCTTCAAAGACCCGCGCGGCTACTTCTTTGAATCTTTCAATGAGGCCGCCTTTCACAAAGCCGTGCCCGGCGTTCAGTTCATTCAGGACAATGAGGCCTTCTCTCAGCGCGGCACGCTGCGGGGCCTGCACTTTCAGGCGCCGCCCTATGCCCAGGCCAAGCTGGTACGTGTGGTTCAGGGCCGCGTGCTGGATGTGGCCGTGGACATGCGCAAGCGTTCTCCCACCTTTGGTCAGCATGTCGATATGGAACTGTCCGGAGAAAACAAACGTCAGCTCTACGTGCCCCGCGGCTTTGCCCACGGCTATGTGGTGCTCAGCGAGACGGCCGTCTTTGCCTATAAAGTCGATCATGTCTACCATAAGGCAAGCGAGCAGGGCGTCATCTTCAATGACCCGGCTCTGGCCATTCACTGGCCCATCGACGCAGACCAGCTGCTGCTCTCTGATAAAGACAAGGTGTTACCGCAATTTAAGGATGCTGTGTATTTTGACTGATTTCAAGAAAACCATTCTCGTCACCGGCGGCGCCGGTTTCATCGGCTCCAACCTGGTCAATTATTGGGTGGATAAATATCCCCAATACTTCTTCATCAACCTAGACAAGCTCACCTACGCGGCCAACCTGGAGTATGTGCGCGTGGCCGAAGCGCAGAACTACCGCTTCATCCAGGGCGACATCTGCGACAGAGTCTTCGTCGAAAAGTGCTTTGCTGAGCATGGGGTCACAGACGTCATCCACCTGGCCGCCGAGTCTCATGTGGACAACTCCATTGAAGGCCCTGAGGCCTTCATCCGCACCAACATCAACGGCACCTTCACCCTGCTGGACGTGGCGCGCAAGGCCTGGATGGACGGCCCCAGGGCCTTTAAAATCGGTTTTGAGAACAGCCGCTTCTATCATGTGTCCACGGATGAGGTATACGGCAGCCTGGGTGAAACCGGCGCCTTTCTGGAGACCACGCCCTACGCCCCCAACAGCCCATACAGTGCGTCCAAGGCCTCCAGCGACATGCTGGTGCGCAGCTATCAGCATACCTACGGCATGAAAACGCTCATCTCCAATTGTTCCAATAACTACGGTCCCCATCAGCACAATGAGAAGCTCATCCCCACCATTATCCGCAAGGCGCTGGGTGGAGAACCCATTCCCATTTACGGGGCCGGCACCAATGTGCGGGACTGGCTCTTTGTGGAAGATCATGTACGCGCCATTGACGTTATTTTTCACTCTGGCGTCTACGGCGAGACCTACAATGTGGGTGGCGAGTGCGAGAAGATGAACCTGCACATCGCCCAGGAGATCTGTGCTATTCTGGATGAGAAGCAGCCCAAGGCCTCGGGCAAGTATGAAGATCAGATCACCTTTGTCTCTGACCGCCCCGGCCATGACTTCCGCTACGCCATTGACTGCAGCAAGCTCAAGTCCAATTTAGACTGGACACAGGATTACAATTTTAATCAGGGCATTGCGGCCACGGTAGACTGGTATTTGAAACGGAGGCAGGCATCATGAAGGGCATTATCCTGGCCGGCGGTTCTGGCACGCGCCTGCACCCCATCACGCGTGTGGTCTCCAAGCAGCTGTTGCCTGTGTACAACAAGCCTATGATCTACTATCCGCTCTCTGTGCTCATGCTGGCCGGCATCACGGAGATTCTCATCATCACCACGCCCCACGACGCCCCGCTCTTCAAGCGTCTCCTGGGCGACGGTTCTGAGTGGAATATCCACCTCTCCTACGCGGTGCAGCCAGAGCCCAAGGGCCTCTCTCAGGCCTTTCTCATCGGTGAAGAATTCATCGGCAATGACAGTGTGGCCCTTATTCTGGGCGACAATATTTTCTTTGGTCATGACCTTGTCAAACTGCTCAATGACTCCAGAACCAGTGTGGAGAAAGACGGCGGGGCTGTGATCTACGGCTACTATGTCAAAGATCCTGAGCGCTACGGCGTGGCTGAGTTTGACGAGCATGACAAGGTGCTCTCTTTGGTAGAGAAACCTCAAGACCCCAAAAGCAACTATGCGGTGGTGGGTCTCTATTTCTATGACAACTCCGTGGTCCAAAAGGCCAAGGCGCTGAAGCCTTCTCCCCGGGGCGAGCTGGAGATTACAGATTTGAACAATGTCTATCTTGAAGAAGGCAATCTCAGGCTCCAGAAGATGGGGCGCGGCTATGCCTGGCTGGATACGGGCACGCATGATTCTCTTCTCAGTGCGAGTTTGTTTGTGAAGACCATTGAAGACAGGCAGGGGATTGAGATTGCGGGGTTGGAGGGGATTGTAGAGTAAGAAAAATAGCCCACCAAGTCCACGGAGAAGAACAAAATCATAGTGTTTCTGGCTTTTAATTTTAACTTTTTCCTTGATTAGCTTCGTTTTTTTCGTGACCTCCGCTCCTTTTCGTAGGCCTTGTTCTTGCTCTTGTCTTTTAACGTTGTTATGTCTTTCGGTTTCTTAGTAGGCCATTTTTATGTTTTATTCTCCAGTGCTTTTTTCCAGCAAAGACTTCACTTAATTTTACCATGCCGCCACATATGCGGCACGCTGGGTGGCCAAGAATATCGTGGTCGCTGACCTGGCTGATCAGTGCGAGGTTGAGCTGGCCTCTGCCATTGGCGTGGCCGAGCCTGTCTTCATCTTCGTGGATCAACACGGTACAGGCAAGGTCTCAGATGATGAACTCGTTGCAAAAATATGCAAGGTTTTTGATCTGACCCCTGCCGGCATGATCGATTATCTCAAGTTACGAAATCCTGTCTTCCGCAACACAGCCGCCTATGGCCACTTTGGCCGTGAGGAAGAAGGATTTACCTGGGAGAAAGCTGATCAGGTTGATGAGTTGGTGTAAGTAAATAGTTGGTGGGAAAATAATGAACAAATATTATTTGATGTTGATTGCTCTTTTTTTTTGTATGATTATGTCGTGCTCAAGATCTCCTGTTAAACCGGAACGGGATGAAGTGACAATTATTGAGGATATTACTGAAGATACAGTTTGGGAAAGTGGGAAAGATTTTTTAGTGGTTGGCCGAGTTGCGATTGATGTAGGAGTACGTCTTTATATTGAAGGTGATGTAACCATCTCTTTTAAAAATAAAAATTCCATATTGGAAATATATGGTTTTTTAATTGGTAATGGTAGGCAGGAGAATATGAATATTTGCTTTAAAGTTGCCGAGGAACAAGAAACTGATAGAATGCAGAAAGCTTTGAATGCCTTCGAAGGAGCAGAGATTAAACTAAATTATTGTAAATTTGATGCATTTTTGGTTGCAGTGAAGTCTTATGGAAGTCGACTAGAAATTAATAATAGCTCATTCGAAAATTGCAATAGAGCTATATATAGCATCAGAGCCGATACTTGTGTAATAAGTGATTCCAATTTTCGAAACAACAATAATGATGTAGTTTTTGAGCAGGCATTGCATAAAAATGTGAAAAATTATGAAATAGTAGATTGTAATTTTACAAATGCAAAATTAGCTGGAGTAATGTTAACTAATAATTGTTTTGCTACTGTGCGTAACAACTTATTTACAGCTTGTTGTCAGGGCATCTTAATTGAACATCATTCTAATTCGGTTATTACTCAAAACAGTTTTCTGAATTGTGAAACAGGTCTTTTCTTTTCTTATCAATATGGGGTAAATAGTGAAGTAACTATGAATATGTTTGAAAATTCTGACTGTAGTATTGGCCTGTTTCTTTCTTGGCCGACTGTCACAAATAATAATTTTTCAGGAAATACTGGTCTAAATATATCTAGTATGCATAATCCATCGGTATTAGTTAATGCAAAAAATAATTGGTGGGGTTCTATTGTTGAAGAAGATATAAAAAGAAGTATTTATGATAAGAACTCGCCAAATGCTACTGATAACTCTGGTCTTGTTGAGTATGTGCCATTTTTAACAAGTGCTCTTAAAGATGCTGGAGCTATTAAAAGTGAAAACATTGTTGACTGATTATTGTACATATGCTTGTCTGTTAGTTAACCAGTGTTGCAATTTCAATGATGGACCTTTCATTTTTAAAAGTATATTCATGACAGTGATGCCCATAAACATCAACATAGATGTAATTTTGTTTGTATTCCAAGGTCTGAGGTTTTACAAGGTGATGGGTACCTAGAGAGCGATAAAAGAATTTTCATAAAAGGGCGAGTCTGATATTTTGAAGTTAGAGTAAAGGTTTATAATTGGGAGGTGTAGTGTTTTTGAATATGCGCTTATTGATGCAGATGATTATATATAGGCAAGGGATATAGGTAATAGAGTTAAAAAGCATAAAAAGCATAAAAAGCTTCATGTGTCAATAAAATTTTAAAGGAATGTCTAATGAAAAGAGCGCTAATAACTGGTATTACTGGCCAGGACGGTTCTTATCTGACAGAGTTTTTACTTGATAAAGATTATGATGTTTATGGCATGGTACGGCGTTCTAGTACGGAAAAATTTGAGCGTATACAGCATAACATAGACAAAATTACGTTGGTACAGGCTGATTTATTGGATCAACTCTCTCTAGTGGATGTTATTTCACATGTACGGCCCCATGAAATATACAACCTTGCCGCCCAATCTTTTGTACCTACATCTTGGTGCCAACCTATCCTGACTGGTGAGTTCACTGGTCTAGGGGTCACCAAAATCCTTGAAGCTATTCGTCATGTGGACAAATCAATCAAGTTTTATCAGGCATCATCGAGTGAAATGTTCGGACGTGTGCTTGAGACACCCCAGTCAGAAAAAACACCTTTCTACCCAAGAAGTCCATATGGTGTGGCCAAAGTATACGGGCATTTTATAACAGTGAATTATCGGGAAAGTTACGATATTTTTGCTGTAAATGGAATCCTCTTTAACCATGAATCACCCCGACGGGGTTTGGAATTTGTGACAAAAAAAATTACTGACGGTGTGGCCAAAATCAAACTCGGTTTAGCAGATGAGTTACGTTTGGGCAATTTAGAGGCAAAGCGGGATTGGGGTTTTGCAGGCGATTATGTCAAGGCGATGTGGTTAATGTTGCAACAAAAAGAACCAACAGATTATGTGATTGCTACTGGACAAACTTTCACTGTGCGTGATTTTGTGAAAACTGCCTTTGAATATGTAGATTTGGATTATAATAAATATGTAAAAATTGATAAGGCATTTTACAGACCTGCTGAAGTGGACCTTCTGGTTGGAGATGCTCGAAAAGCTAAAGTAGAGTTAGGTTGGGAGCCAGAGACGAATTTAGATGAACTGGTGAAAATGATGGTCGATTATGATATAAATAAGATTAAATCACTAAATGTCTAGAATGATCCCAGCCAATAAGGCTTTAAAATGATCGCAACTATAATACTAGGGTTATTTGCTGTTCTATTTGCCTACAGCGCTCAACATAACAAAACGCGATGGGGGTTAAAGGCATCATTTATTCTAATATTCGTTTTTCTTGCAATAAGATATAAGTTTGGTAATGATTACATTACATATCTTAATAATTTTAATTATCTAAAGCAATTTGATCAGATTAAATTTAATGATGGAATCACTGGTTATGAACCGGGCTGGCTAGTTGTAATTTGGTTGTTCCGGAATATTGGGTTCTTTGTATTGATTCCGACTCTTGCACTATTTAATTGTGTAGTTTATTATCGTTTTTTTAAGAAATATGTACCAGCTCAATATTATTGGCTAGCTGTTTTCGTTTATATTTTTTATCCGGAATTCATGTTGATCCAATTATCAGCAATAAGGCAATCTATTGCTATTTTATTTTTTATTACTACATTAAATTTTTTCCCCAAAAAGAATGCAATCCACTTTTTTTTTATTATAGGATTGGCTTTTCTCTTTCATACTAGCGCAATTATTCTAATTCCCATATATTTATTAGGTTTAGTTAAGCAAAAGATTTATAGAATTGTTGGTGTTGCCTTTTTTTTGATATATGCTTCTGTGGTTCTTTTCCACGCAGTTTTTTCCCCATATGTATTACAAGTCGTCGAAACCTATTTTGAAAGATATGTGAGTTATCAAACTGCGGGAGGCGTTAATACGGGATTAGGGTACATTTATTCTGTTGTTATGGGGCTGTTGACAATATATTATATGCGATTTCAGAATAAGGAAACTGCATTCATTTTTTTGGTTTCAGCGATAAGTTTTATTATTCTTCCTCTAACTATGATTGTTGGATTGATTGCACGTCTTGGGTTTTATTTCTTACCTGCAGGAATAATCGCTTACTGCAATATTCCGATGTACATAAAAAATCCTGTTAAAAGAGTTGGGTTTTTAATGTTGATCGTAACTGCTACAACTTACAGGTTCATACAATTCTTTAATTCAGAGATATATCGATATGCATATGAAACCTATCAGAGCATATTTTCAGTCATACATTGGCAATAAGCAAATTTTTTGGAACTCGTTTTTTTCTTTATGTCGGTTATGCAGGGTATTTGGGGGGGGTGCTGCAAGAATTTTTCATATATTTTACCACATGGGGCGAAAAATTAAAGAGTTGCTTTGTAAGTCCTATGGTGTGGATATGGCAGTGTGGAATTAAATATCTCAAAGTGTTTAAGTGCACTCAATGCCTCTGTACAAAGCCTTATTTCTTTTTCTGAGATGAGGCCAAAATGAGTTTGAATGGGCTTTTTGAATAGGGTGGCCGAGTTCTGTTGGAATGTGATTACTTGGTGTAAAGTGTGATTATATGTTATCAGAGAATAATAAACGAATTGCTAAAAATACTACTTTGTTGTATTTTCGTATGTTTCTTACGATGGGAATATCCTTATTTACTTCTCGTATTATATTGAAAGTATTAGGGATAGAAGATTATGGTATTTATAGTATTGTAGGTAGTGTTGTTGTATTGTTCTCGTTTTTGAATAATGCAATGTCTGGCGCTACGCAGCGTTTTTTGAATTTTGAGTTAGGACGTGGCAATCTTGAAGAAATAAAGCGTGTATTCAGCATGAGCATGACTGCTCATATTAGTATAGCTTTAATTGTAATTGTTTTATCAGAAACAATAGGGCTTTGGTTTCTTAATTCCCGGTTGAATATTCCATTAGAGCGAATGGGTGCCGCTAATTGGGTTTATCAGTTCTCAATATTCACATTTTGTGTCAATATTATTCGAATACCATATAATGCAAGCATTATTGCGTACGAAGAAATGTCATTTTATGCGTATATAAGTATCGTGGAAGTGGTCTTGAAATTAGGCGTAGCTCTTTTATTGTTTTCTTTTGGTTTTGATAAGTTAGTGCTTTATGCGATATTGATTTTTATTGTATCAGTTACAATTTTGATGTTATATAAAATTCATTGCAATAGAGCATTTGCATCCTGTGGATATAAATTTTTTTGGGATGGATTACTATATAAAAAAATAATAAGCTTTTCCGGTTGGAGTACTATTACTCAAGTGGCTAATATTGGGACTCAACAAGGCTCAAATATCCTATTAAACATATACTGGGGAGTAGCAATAAACGCTGCTATGGGTATCGCTATGCAAGTCAGTAATGTTGTTTATGGTTTCGTTTCTAACTTTCAGACAGCATTTAATCCTCAAATTGTAAAATTATATGCATCGGGCGAATCGGAAGGTTATATAAAATTAATGTTCCGATCTTCAAAGTTTTCATATTATCTTTTGTTTTTGCTTGCGTTGCCAATACTAATCAACACAGACTTTTTTCTTGAGCTATGGCTAAAAGACGTTCCCGAATATTCGGCTTCATTTTGTAGATTAATGATAGTATTTTTGCTTATTGAGGCGGCATCGGCTCCTTTGTGGATGTTAGTTCAAGCAACAGGGAAAATAAAGAGTTATCAATTAATAATGGGATCTTTGGCACTTTTAAATCTACCGTTAGCATACATTTTTTTGAAATTAAAGTTTCCGCCTGAGAGTGTGCTCTTAATCCGTGTAGTGATTAATTTTATTGTTTTTTTTGTAAGGATAGTATACTTGAAATTTCGAATTACTTTATCTGTAAAACATTTTTTTCGGGAAGTCGTTCTAGCAATTACTTTAGTAACTTTGCTGGCCACTCCTCTGCCCTTGATTACCCGTTATTATATGTCGAATTATAGCGGATTGGTAATGTCAAGTATAATGGCTATCATATCCACTTGTTTTTTTATTTATATGATAGGGCTGAAGAAAAATGAACAAGAATTTCTTGTTCGATTGCTATTAAATCGAACAGGTAAAATCAAAACGTTGTTTTCAGGGAGGTCGTTATGAATCCAATACTTAAAAATATATTGAGGCCACCATATCGACTTATTAAAGGAGTTATTCAATTCTGGTCAATCAAAAGAAAGACGGATAAACTATTGTATATTTCTAATGATGTGGGTCGTCCAAGGGTGTTTTATTTTGGAGTTACAGAGCATTCTAATTTAGGTGATTTAGCCCAATACTATTGTATTAAAAAATGGATTAAAGAGAATTATCCAACCTACGAGTTATATGAATTTGAGGCAACGACAATTGTAGATAATCGTTTCAATTTTATTGATAAACTTAGTAAAATTATGAATGACGATGATATTATCATTTTCCAGAGTGGCTACACGACAACAGATTTAGGTGGGCATCATGATTTGATGCACCGGATTATAATAGATCGGTTTTCTAGTGTTAATATTCTAATGATGCCACAAACCGTCTTTTTTAAATCAGAGGAAAGGAAATTGTTAACTTCAAATAATCACAACCAAGCAAAGAGACTTCTATTTTTAGCGAGAGACAGAGTCTCTTGTCAGATGGCTTGTACAATGTTTCCGGACATTGTAGTCAAAAAATATCCAGATATTGTAACGTCATTAATTGGTAAATATAATTTTGATTTTGAGCGAAATGCAGTATTATTTTGTTGTAGAGACGATGATGAAAAATTCTACTCGGATGATCAAATTAATAGTTTAAGAGCAAAAGTCGAAAAATTATTACGGACTGATATGAAAGATACAACAATACATGTGAATTATAAAAAAATAAAGAAAAAGCTGCAGTACTATATCGAAAATGAGATTAGTACATTCGCTCGATATAAACTTGTTGTTACAGATCGGTATCATGGGACAATATTTGCTTTGGTCGCGAATACTCCAGTAATTGTGCTTAAAACAAATGACCATAAAGTAACGACCGGCGTAGAATGGTTTAATGGGATATATGGTGACTATGTTTTTTTGGCAGAATCTTTAGAGCATGCCTATGATTTGGTTGAGGGCATATTAAGAAATAAATATGCATATAAATTGGAGCCACATTACAACACTGAGTATTATCAAAAACTAAAAGAAATCGCTGTTAATGTATTTGGTAAATAAAATTCTGGGAGTCTTTCTCTGCCCCATTCCCAATTGAAGACTTCGTTGGTTTTTTTAATGAGGAAGGAGAGGAATATGTATACAGAAATTAAAAATGTTCAGATCTTGATAGGATTGCTTAAAGAGTATGATATTAAACATATTGTTACATCACCAGGTGGAAGTAGTATACCAATTGTACATTCAATTGAAAATGATGCTTTTTTTTCTTGTTATTCAGTGGTTGATGAAAGAAGCGCTGCGTACTTTGGAATGGGTATTTGTCAAAAATTAAGGAGACCTGTAGCGATTGTATGTACTTCTGGTACAGCGGCATGCAATTATTTACCAGCAGTTACTGAGGCAAATTATCAGAGCGTACCATTAGTAATAATCACAGCAGACAAGCATCCATATCTTAATAGGCAATTAGTCCTTCAAGTAATTGATCAAAATCAGTTGTTTAATGATAAGGTAAAGCACGCTGTGTCTTTGCCAATCACCATTGAAAATCAAGATGATTTTTGGTACTGCCATCGTTTAATTAATGAGGCGTTGCTTGAATTAAATCATCATGGAACAGGTCCAGTTCATATAAATATCCCAACAATCGGTTCTCAATCTGAATTCAATATAAAGAAATTACCGAAAGTTAACGCGATTAATAGAATTTCTTATGAAAGTATGTCAGATATTTGGGATTCGAAAATTAAAGAATTAATTTCTGCCAAGCGCATACTTGTTGTGTTTGGACAACATAGCCCTTATTCAGAAATAACAAAACAGCACATTGAACGATTTGCAGAAAAATTCAATTGTGTTTTATCAATTGAGCACATGTCCAATATTAAATGTGTGGGATCGTTACTTACATATCCTGTCATCGAAACATCACCCATTTATGCAGCAAAAGTTGTTGCTCCTGACCTAGTGATATCATTAGGAGGCAATCTAGCTACTTACCAAATAAGGACCTATTTGCAGCATGTCAAAGAGAAGTTTAGTCATTGGGTAATTGAAGAATCCGGATATGTAAAAGATCCATTTAAGCATTTAACTGATATTTTTGAGTGCACTCCTTCATATTTTTTTAAATATTTTACTGAGAATTCACCTAAAGAAATGAACAATGACAAAGTGTATTATAATAAGTGGAAGGAGCTATTGGGTAATATTAAGATAGAAGAGTTGCCATTTTCGAATGCATTTGCATCAAAGGGATTGGCGGAGAATATACCTGACAAATCTATATTGCACCTTGGTATTTTAAATTCTACCAGGCATATGCAATTTTTTAATTTAGACAAAAGTATCGAAGTTTATAGCAATATTGGTGCCCTTGGTATTGACGGTTCATTATCCTCGTTCCTAGGACAAGCCTCGGTATGTGATGGTCTGGCATTTATAATATTAGGCGACTTGAGCTTTTTCTATGATATGAATGCAGCACGAATCAAACATGTTGGTAGTAATGTTAGAATATTGCTTGTTAATAATGCTGGTGCAGGTGAGTTTCACTTCTATGTTGGTAGAAAGAATATTCCATCAATAGACGATTTTATCTCTGTTAAACATAGCTCAACTGCTAAGGGCTGGGTTGAATCCTGTGGATTTAAATATCTGGCCGCCTCTACAATAGATGAATTTAATTCAGCTATTACAAGCTTTGTAATAACAGAGTCAGAGCGACCGATTTTATTCGAAGTTTTTACTGATATGGAGAAAGATGCAGAAATTACTAGGCAGCTCTATAATTTGAATAATCCAGAAAGTAAAGGTATTAGTAAAAAGCAGATAGTAAAGAAAATGACTTCTATCGTAGGAGGAGAAGAGGCCTTAAACAAAGCCGTTAAAATAGCACACATCTTAAAGGAAAAGGAGCTGTAGGGATACAGATATAAACTCCGTCGAAGCGGCTATTGTGAATTTGATAGAGGTATTTTAAAATTTAATGCAAAATTCAAGGTGTAGTATATTTTGAAGATGATGGACAGAATGACATATAGTGGAATAAAAATTCCTACTATGATTTTAGGAACATATAAGCATAAAAATTTTGCATCTTTAAAAAAAATAACCAAGACCTGTATTGATTGCGGGATAATTGGATTTGATACAGCACCATCTTATCAAACAGAGAAAATATTAGGAAAAGTATTAAGGGAATGTCTATCTGAATTGCAAAAAAAGAGGCAAGAGATTTTTATTGCGACAAAAATAGATGCTTGGCAAATGCAGGATACAAATGGTATAGTTATAGGCTATGTAGATAAAGTGCTGAAAGAAATGAATTTAGATTATTTAGATCAATTGCTAATACATTGGCCAATTCCGGAATACTTTGAGAAGACTTGGGAAAATTTGATATGCATACACAAATCCGGAAAAGCAAAAGTGATTGGAGTAAGCAATGTAAGAGAGCGACATCTGTTAAAACTAATGAACTGCAGAATGATACCAATGGTAGTGCAGAATGAAAGGCATCCGCTGCGAACTGATGATAATACTCTGAAATTTTGTAAAAGAAATAACATAGTATATGAAGCGTACTCTCCAGTGGCTCAGATGAATGAAGGAATTCGTAATTCAGAAGTCCTCCAGGAATTATCTATAAAATATAATAGATCTATTGGACAAATCATTATGAGATGGCATTTAGATACGGGTTCAATTCCTGTTTTTATGACAAAAAAGTCAGGGCGAATTAAGGAATACTCCACCATAAATGAGTTTCAATTAAATTTTGAAGACATTAGTGTAATATCATCATTAAACATTGATTATAAAATATTTTTAGAATCTGAAGGGTGTCCAGGTTTTTGATGAAAAACATTATTACTAAGTTAAAAATCCACAGGCGGAAAATTGTTTTATTATTTAGTTATTTGAGTGTAGCGCTCTTTATATTTATTAATTTTTCATTTCTGATAAGCAGCATACTTATTTTATTGTTTTTAATTATTGTAATACTAAATGAAACAATTAGGACTTACATTAAAAGTGGTAGTGATATTAGCAATTATAATGAGCGTAATCTTGAATATTTACTTTTTGGGTCTACAAGGGTGTGGAAATTTATTAGTGAGAATAACATTTGCAATAAACGGTTAATTTCATTCGCTTTTTATAAAAGGAGTTTGCATTCAGATTTCCTCATTCTTAAACAAAAATTCAGTTACCTGTCAAAACATGGTAAAGTCTTAATTACTATAGATTGTCAAGATTTAGTTACTATCAGTTCACATAGATTATATTTTCCCGATGTGCAATTGTTACACCAGATCACTCTTAATAATCTTCATATAAATCGGCACCTAGTTAAATATGCTTCGTTTTTCCCGCTAATATTTTTTCCGGTATATTCATTTAAAATGCTTTCTGCCAAACTGTTCAATACGCACAAATATGCTAAGGTTACAGGGGATATGCGTGATCAGATGCAAGTATACATTACTTCGTCTGTATGTGTCGTAGTAGAATTTTGCTTGCATCGTCAATTAGTTCCAAAAATAGTTTTTATTAATTGCGAGGAGCCCAGACACAACATCTTAAAAATAAAATCGGAAATAGCTCGTAGGTATAAATATAATGATTTTTATTTTTTACGAAGTGTTGATGAACTAAAAAAAATCATATAAATAAAAAATTTTGCTACAGAGTCAAGTTAAAATAGAACATAAAACTCAGAGATGAAAATTGGTGATATTCCTCAATGGATTTCGTTTGTATAATCTTTACCAACAAGTATATTGTTTCCATTTTTTTCCTGAATGGAATGTTGTCTGGGCTTTGGCCTGTTTATATTTTGGCCATATATTGAGCTTTCGCGGTATTGTTTTGATTAATTGGCGCCTGCTATGTTTATAGTGTTTGTTAGAACTGTAAAAAGTATGATTGAAATTATGTTTAATGTAATCTAGAATTTATAGAGAGAGCGGTGATATGCGTATCCTATTTGTAGCGATGGTTGGGAGTATACATACAGCACGTTGGATAAATCAAATCTCCAGTCAAGGTTACGATATTCATATATTTCCATCGTATTATTCGGGTGTTCATCCAGAATTAAAAAATGCTACTGTTCACGATCGACCAGTGCGTTCTGCATTTGCAGATATAAGTGTAAAACAAAGATATTCTCTACCATGGCCATTTCAAAGTAGTGCCGACTTGGCAAACAAAGTTTTTTGTAGGTTAAGACATGTTGAATTAGCAAGATTTTCAGTGCCTCAGCATCAGCGCCTTGCTCGTTTGATAGACAAACTTAAACCAGATATTATACATTCTCATGAAATGCAAGCAGCAGGCTATTTAACTTTAGATGCAAGGAAGAATTGCAGAAGTGAATTTCCCCCATGGATAATGAGCATTTGGGGTAGTGATTTATTCCTCTTTAGCCGTCTGGATGACCATGTTAATAAGATAAAAAATGTTCTTTCTTTGTGTGATTACCTGGGAAGTGAATGTCAAAGGGACATTAGCCTAGCAAAGTCTTTAGGATTTAAAAATGAGATGTTACCTTGTTTGCCGATGTTTGGTGGTTTTCAGTTAGATAAACTAGTAAAGTTAAGAGAACCTGGTCCGATTTCTGGGCGAAAATTGATTGTTTTAAAAGGGTATCATGGTTGGGCAGGGCGATCACTTGTAGGGTTGCGAGCACTTGAATTATGTGCCGAAAAGTTAAAGGGATATAAAGTAGTAATTCCAATGGCCGATGCGAGTGTTAAGTTGGCTAGTGAATTGTTTACTAGTAAAACTGGTATTCCTACAGAAATTATACCCCCATGTTCAAATGAAGATATTCTAAAAATTTATGGGAGAGCACGTCTCTCCATCGGTTTGAGTATTAGTGATGGCTTGCCAGCATCATTTGCAGAATCATTAGTGATGGGTTCATTTCCTATCCAATCTTGTACAGCTTGTGCGAACGAATGGATAGAGGATGGAAAATCAGGTTTGATTGTCCCACCAGAAGATCCAGAGCCTATCGCAGAGGCCATTCGTTTGGCACTTACTGATAATAAGTTAGTAAATGGAGCTGCTGTTCTTAATATGAGTATGGCACAAGAACGGTTAGACTTTCAGTTAATACAACCAAAGGTAATTGAAATCTATGAGAATATTATAAAAGGTCGCAATTGATAAATAAGTTTAAAGGATACAGATAAAGAGTAAAAAATAAGGAATGTGTTATGTTTGCCAATAAAATACTGTTGATCACTGGAGGGACAGGTACATTTGGACATGCTGTCCTAAAACGATTTATTGATACAGATATTAAGGAAATTCGCATTTTTTCTCGAGATGAAAAAAAGCAAGATGAAATGCGTAATAAACTGAAAGATCCCAAGGTAAAATTTTATATTGGTGATGTAAGAAATTATGATAGTATATTAGCTGCAATGAAAAACGTGAATCTTGTTTTTCAAGCTGCTGCACTTAAACAGGTCCCTTCATGTGAGTTTTTTCCATTAGAAGCTGTGCGTACCAATACTCTGGGTACAGAAAATGTTATGAATGCTGCACTTGCCTGTAATGTTAAGAATGTGATCACTTTAAGTACTGATAAAGCCGTTTACCCTATTAATGCTATGGGTATGTCTAAAGCCCTCATGGAGAAGATGATGATTGCAAAGGCAAGGACTCAAGGTGGTTTGAGTACTATTTTTTGTGGTACACGATATGGTAATGTAATGGGCTCTCGTGGCTCTGTAATTCCGCTATTTATTCAGCAAGTTTTATCAGGTGAACCCATTTCGATTACAGATCCGAATATGACACGCTTCATGATGTCTATTGATGATGCTGTCGATTTGGTTGTATATGCATTTCAGCATGGTAAACCTGGCGACATTTTTGTGCAAAAGGCTCCTGCAGCAACGATTGAAACTTTAGCCAATGCGATAAACCGACTTTTCAACACAAAGAGTGAAATTAAGATTATAGGTACCAGGCATGGAGAAAAACTATATGAAACACTTTTAACCCGAGAAGAGATGGTCAAGGCTGAGAATATGCAAAATTATTACAGAATTTCCTGTGATGGAAGGGACCTGAACTACTCCTGCTATTTCGTGAAAGGAGAAACTAATATATCAACTCAAGAGGACTATAATTCTCATAATACACATCGTTTGGACGAGGATGGTATGATTGAATTATTGCTTAAGCTTCAATTTGTCAAGGAGGCCTTGGAAAGCAGAAGCATTAATGTGTAATGTGTTAATGTTAGAGTTGAAGATATGATTTCAGCCTATTTGGAGTATATGTTTCTATGAGAAAAAAGAAAAAAATTTTTGTTTTGGGGGCCGATGGTATGGCTGGGCACCTTGTTACGCTTTACTTCATAGAAAATGGTTATGATGTCATTGCATATTCTATGTCTTCTTTCCCATACTGTAATAATATTGTTGGTAATGCACTTGATACTAACAACTTCAGAAAAATGTTGTTAGATGTAAATTGTGACGTGATTATAAATTGTATAGGGGTATTGAACAGAGCCACAGAAAGCAATCGCCCTGAAGCTATATATTTGAATAGTTATTTGCCGCATCTAATCGCCGATTCTATTAAAAGAAAAAGTGTTCAATTGATTCATATGAGTACCGATTGTGTATTTGCAGGGAATACAGGCCCTTATTTTGAAAAAAGTCTACGTGATGGAAAAACCTTTTATGATCGTTCAAAAGCATTAGGTGAAATTGAAGATAATAAGAATTTAACCTTCCGAAATTCGATTGTTGGGCCCGATATGAATGAGAATGGAATTGGTCTTTTCAACTGGTTTATGAAGCAGGATGGACCTATTGAAGGATTTACAGGAGCAATGTGGACAGGGGTAACTACGCTTACTCTTGCTAAAGCTATGGAGAAAGCGATTGAAGAAAAGATCTGTGGATTGTACAATTTAGTTAATAATGAAAGTATCTCTAAATATAGTTTGATTTTGATTTTTAATAAATATTTTCGGAATAATGCTATAACTATCTTGAAGAATGATGATTTTAAGTTGGATAAATCATTAAGAAGTACTCGAAAAGATTTTTCATTTGTGGTTCCTCCTTATGAGAAAATGATTCAAGAAATGAAAACTTGGATAGAGAATCATATAGAATTATATCCACATTATCAAAGGAATGTGTAATTTGAATAGAATGAAAATAATGACAATAGTTGGTACTAGGCCAGAAATTATTAAGTTATGCCGAGTTATTCATGTACTTGATGAACATGTAGAACACACCCTGGTTCATTCAGGGCAAAATTATGATTACGAATTGAATGAAATATTCTTTCAAGAATTAGGGATACGAAAACCTGATATTTTTTTAAATGCTGCTGGCAATTCATTAGCGGGAACTGTTGCAAATATTATTTTAAAAGTAGATGAAGTATTTGATGCAATACAACCTCATGCTCTTTTAATATTGGGAGATACAAACAGTTGTTTATCAGCATATCTGGCAAAGAGGCGCAAGGTACCAATTTTTCATATGGAGGCAGGGAATCGATGTTTTGATCAAAGAGTTCCTGAGGAGATAAATCGCAAAATAATTGATCATATCAGTGATATCAATCTTCCCTACACAGAACATGCACGCCGCTATCTGCTAAACGAAGGTTTAAAGCCAGATACAATTATAAAAACTGGTTCCCCCATGAAAGAAGTTCTTGTCTTTTATAAGCAACAGATTAACACATCTAAAATATTAGAAAAATTAGACCTAGAAAGGGCTAAATATTTTGTTGTCAGCGCCCACAGAGAAGAAAATATTGATAATGAAAAGAATTTTAACGACTTTGCAAATACCTTGAAAGCCATCTCCCAAAAGTATAATTTCCCAATCATTATTTCCACTCATCCGCGTACACGTAAAAGAATAGAATCATTGAACTTAATTGATTTTGATAACAATATCCAATTTTTGAAACCACTTGGTTTTTTTGATTATGTGAAGCTCCAGATGAATGCTTACTGTACAGTTTCTGATAGCGGCACCATAACTGAGGAGTCTTCCATCTTAAGTTTTCCCGCTGTAACGATCAGGCAGTCACACGAAAGACCAGAAGGGATGGATGAAGGGACGCTTATTATGTGCGGCCTTAAGGATGATCAAGTTCTTGAAGCTATTAATGTGGTAAGATCGACTGTTGTGATGAATGAGCGCTCATTTCAAATCGTTCAGGATTATGATGTGGAGAATGTATCAAAAAAAGTTTTACGCATTATATTAAGCTATACAGACTATGTTAATAGAACGGTATGGCATAAATATTGATGATAGCTGTTTGTTTGATTTGTAGTATTAAGTGTAGTAACAAGGATGTAACTTATTATTATGAAAAGAGGGTTTAGTGGTAGATATTATTACAAAGCAAAGGAAAAAAGGCAAGTCGCCCCTTTTTACAGTAATAATACCTTGCAAGAATCGGGCTAAGTACTTGTATCATACTTTACGTACATGTATGATGCAAAATTACGAGCGGTTAGAAATTGTAGTGTCTGATGATTGTAGTACAGAAAATGTTCGTGAAGTCGTTGAGGAAGCCTCGCTACATGATCCTCGCATTCGGTATGTAAAACCGCCTTCAGGAAATGGAATGCTAAATAATTTTGAATATGCGCTACAACAAGTAAAACCAGGCTTTGTTATTGCATTAGGCGGGGATGATGGGTTATTACTTGATGGTATAGAAGGCATGTGTGATGTATTAAATGAAACGGGTATGGAATTGTTATCATGGCCTGCACCGGTATTCGCCTATCCAAATGTATTAGGAGAAAAAGGACAGCTTCGCATTTATCGGGATAAAGGTAGTAGAATCATAGATTCTGATGATTATCTTAGCCGACAAGCAAAAAATCTACATTATTTAAGCGATATCGAGGCGCCAATGTTTTATGGTAAAGGCGTGGTCTCTACAGAGCTTATAGAGAAAGTCCGTCAGCGTTCTCCTAATGGGCAATTTTATTCTTGCCCAACACCTGACGGATATTCAGGCATCGTCTTGGCTGGTGAGGTTGATTATTATGCCTTTTCTAGTAAGCCATTTTCAATATTCGGGCTTTCTTCTGACTCTCAAGGCCAAGCCTATTTGTCCAATGACGATAAAGCCAAGAAATTATCTAAAAAATTCTTTGAAAGTGTCGCTTCAAGGCCTATGCATGAAGAGTTGGCATCTCAACCTTATTCTCCATTAATTACTTTAATGACTGTCGATTATTTACTAACAGCTAGGGATTTACCCGGATGGGGAGGGAGTTTCCCGCCTATTGACTATCGCCAAGTCTTATCGAAAGGGTTGAATGAATTGGCTAAAGGATTGTATGGTGACAATCGTATTTGTCGCGAATTAGCAATACTATATCAAATTGCTAGAAAACATGGCCTTGAGAAATTTTTTCGCAATAAAGTCTATCGTTCGAAACGTTATGGCAAACGTTCACCTTTTATGGGGAGTGGTATTAATGTGAATGGATTTTTTTTAGATGGGGATACTTATCATCTTCACAATGTTTTTGATGCTGCTTATGCTGCCCAAAATTTTTATCAAATGTATTCGGATCTTTCTTCTAAATTTGCCCTTAAGTCAATTTTTCGTTCTCTTGATTATTATTTTCGTGAAATGAGAAGGAAGGGGGGGGCATTCCCCCCTGAGGCTGAATGGATTTCTATAGATTCATTAAGTGATTAAGTTGTATTTCAAATATGATTTTTTAATATTGTCTGATAGGCCATTTGAATGAATATAACGATTGACCTTCGAATGATATGTTGCTCCGGAATCGGTACATATCTAAGTAATTTGGTTCCATTAATAATCAGCGCTTGTGCGGAAACGAGATTCACTTTAATCGGTGATGCCAGAGAACTTTGCAATTATCGCTGGGCACAGAGAAAAAATGTAATTGTTGTGGATTGTACTGTGCCGATTTATTCAATTGCTGAGCAGTATGTAATTCCTAGGCTAATACCCAAAGATACGAGTTTACTTTGGGCACCGCATTATAATATCCCACTATGTTATCATGGCAAACTCCTTGTAACAGTGTATGATGCCTTTCATTTGGCAATGCCAGAATTTGTGGGAGGAGCACATAGGCGGTTTTATGCAAAAATAATGTTTTCTGCTGTTTGTGCTAAGGCAAATGCAATACTTACAATTTCCAATTTCTCAAAACAAGAGCTTGATCGTTTGACTTGCTGTGAGAATGAGAAGATTTTTCCAATACATCTCGGTATTGCTGATTCGTGGTTTTCTAAAGTAATGAACAATAATCTTCATGGTAAACCTTATTTACTATATGTTGGCAACGTTAAACCGCACAAAAACTTAAGCGGTTTAATTGAAGCTTTTTCATTGCTATTGGGTGATGTGCCTCATGACCTCGTTATAATTGGGAAGAAAGAAGGATTTATCACTGGTGATGATTCAGTGTTGTCAAAAGCCAAGAAACTTGGTAATAGGTTACATTTTACGGGGTATGTGAGTGATGAATTATTAATGCAGTATGTTTCACATGCTGATATTTTGGTGTTACCATCATTCTATGAGGGATTTGGTTTACCACCTCTCGAAGCAATGGCAACCGGTTGCCCTGTCATCGTATCTAATAAAGCTTCTTTACCCGAAGTGTGTGGGGAGGCTGCCATTTATTGTGATCCTTATGATATCAATGATATAATGGCTAAAATAGAATTAGTGCTGAATGATAATGTATTGAGAAAAAGAATGCAGAAATGTGGCCTCGCACATGCAAAATCATTTACATGGGAAAAATGTGCAACTGAGACTTTGTCAGTTATTAAAATGGTCTTAAATCAATGAAAACAGCTCTTATCTGCGGAATTTCTGGTCAGGATGGTTCATACTTAGCGAAATTTCTTCTTGAAAAGGGGTATAAAGTATTTGGTACTTCACGTGATGCTCAAATTTCATCTTTTTCCAATCTTCTCTATTTAGGAATAAAGAATTCTGTCACTGTACTCTCAATGGCATCGACAGATTTTCATAGTGTCCTTCAAACGGTGCTTAAAATTCAGCCAGACGAAATCTATAACCTAGCTGGACAAAGTTCAGTTGCACTTTCTTTTGATCAACCTGTAGAGACAATGGTTAGCATAAGCATTGGTACGATTCATCTTCTTGAGGCAATTCGGTTTGTAAACTTACCAGTCCGTTTTTATAATGCTAGTTCAAGTGAATGTTTTGGAAATACTGGTGGGGTTGCTGCAAGTGAGGAAACACTGTTCCAACCTCGTAGCCCCTATGCTGTTGCGAAATCAGGGGCGCATTGGGCAGTTGCTAACTACCGAGATGCCTATAATATGTTTGCTTGCAATGGTATATTATTCAATCATGAATCCTGTTTGCGCCCAGAACGATTTGTTACTAGAAAAATCATTAAGGCTGTTCACAGAATTGCAACCGGTAGTAGGGGAAAACTTCATCTGGGGAATATTTCTATTGCCCGTGACTGGGGGTGGGCGCCTGATTATGTGGGTGCTATGTGGAAGATGCTACAGCAGGATATTCCGGATGATTATGTAATTGCGACAGGAGAGACTCATACCCTAGAAGATTTTGTTGCTGAAGCTTTTTCAATTGCAGGACTTGATTGGCATGATCATGTAGTTACAGATTCGTCACTTTTGAGAGCTTCTGAAATTATGGTTAGCCGAGCAGATCCTACAAAGGCTGCTGATCGGTTGCAGTGGAAGGCTTTACATAAAATGTCTGATGTAGTGCGTTTGATGCTTCAAGAGGAGAACCGAAATTTGGGTCGGTAGATTTGTAATATACGTTGTTTGTGTCTTTGGCGATTTATTGATAACTAACTTAAGGGATGTTTTATGTATAAGGAAATTAATAAATGTAGAATTTCTGGAAGTCCCAATTTAACACCTGTACTTCACTTGGGTGAACAGTATTTGACAGGCGTTTTTCCAAAATCTAAAGAAGAACAAATTACAAAAGGTCCATTGGATTTAGTATGGTGTCCAGAAAGCAAGCTATTACAATTAAAGCAATCCTATCCATTAGATGAAATGTATGGTAGTAATTATGGTTATAGATCAGGCCTAAATAAATCAATGGTTAAACATTTGAGTTTAAAAATAGAATATCTTCAGCGATTTCTTCCATTATCGTCAGGCGATTTGGTTTTGGATATTGGAAGTAATGATGCAACCACATTGAAGAGCTATCATAATACTGATATAACAAGGATTGGAATTGATCCAACCGCAGAAAAATTTAAAGAATATTACACCAATGACATTGTACTAATCCCGGAGTTTTTCCCTTCCCCTACTTACTGTACAACATTTAAAAATAAAAAAGCCAAAATAATTACATCAATTGCAATGTTTTATGATTTGGAAAATCCAAGGGATTTCATCGCTGAAATTGTAAAAACCCTCGATAAAAATGGAATTTGGCATTTTGAACAAAGTTATATGCCCTCGATGTTAAGAACTAATGCATATGATACAATTTGCCATGAACATTTAGAATATTATGCTTTAGAGCCTATCAAGAAATTATTAGAAGAATTTGACCTCAAAGTATTAGATGTTCAAATTAACGATATTAATGGTGGGAGCTTTGCTGTTACTGCTGGCCATAAGAGCTCCAATTCATTTATTGAAAATAAAGCAGTTATTGAATGGCTGTTATTACAGGAAGAAAGAATGGGGCTGAATACCCCAAGACCATATAGAGAATTTGAGGAACGTGTTTTTAAGCATAAGACAGATCTTTTACAATTAATAAAAGCTTTGAAGGATGATGGTAAAAAGGTTTTTGGCTATGGTGCATCAACCAAAGGAAACGTATTACTACAATTCTGTGGATTTACTGAAAATGAAATCCCATATATTGCGGAAGTAAACAAGGAAAAGTTTGGTTCCTATACACCTGGGACTAATATCCCTATTATATCAGAAGAAAAAGCACGTGAGATGAATCCTGATTATTTCCTTGTGTTACCGTGGCACTTTAAAAATAGTATTTTAGCCAAAGAACAATCTTTTATTAATAATGGCGGGAAATTTATTTTTCCACTTCCATATATCGAGGTTGTATGAAAAAAGCGATAATAGTTGGCAGCAAAGGCCAAGACGGCCAACTACTTTGTGCGCTATTAGCCCGTGCCAATTATTCGATAATTGGCCTAGATTTGGATTATACTCATCGTACTACATCCCAATGGGAAGAAAAAGTTAACATTAATGATATAAATGATGTTAGTAGTTTAATTGAAGAAATTAAACCCGATGAAGTATATTATTTGGCGGCATATCATCATTCATCAGAGGATGTCACTGATGATACGTTTCATTTAATTAATTTTAGTTACGAAGTAAATGTTCATTCATATGTAAATTTTTTAGAAAGTATTAAAAAATATTCAAATAAAACCAGAATTTTTTATGCTGCCACATCTCATATATTTGGTGATCCCACTAGCCCATTACAAGATGAAGCATCTGAGTTTAATCCAAAATCAATATATGGTATCACGAAATTGGATGGCCTTTTGCTATCGCGTCATTACCGTGAAGAATTTGGAGTCTTCTCTTCGGTTGGTATACTCTATAATCATGAATCACACTTAAGACCAGATAAATTTGTGTCTAAGAAAATTGTGAAGGCTGCTGTTGAGATTTTGAAAAACAGGAGCGATGAGTTGGTACTGGGGGATATTAGTGCAAAGATAGATTGGGGCTTTGCAGGTGATTATGTGGAAGCAATGGTTAAAATCCTCAATATTAGTCTGCCTGATGAATTTATTATCGCAAGTGGAAAAGAAACAAAACTAATTGAATTTATTTCAATTGTTTTTGATTATTTAGACTTAGATTGGGAAAAATACGTTATCGAAGATACAAGCGTGTTAAAAAGGAAAAATTCTGGAAATTTGATAGGAAATCCTTCAAAGTTAATGACTACAACCGGGTGGACTCCTTCAACAAGTTTGAGAGATCTAGCAGTTCTCATGATTGAACATGAATTATCGAAGTATTAAATAAAATATAGAAGTTTAAATTAGTTTTAAATGGTGGAATGATTTATGAAAATCGCTGTAATACAGGACCAATTATTGACAAAAGCTGGTTCAGAACGAGTTTTTAAATATATGGTCCAAGAATTTAAAGAAGCAGATATCTATACTCTGGCATACAACCCTAATAGTACATTGCCATTCTACAAGACCAAGCAAATTAGAACAAGTTTTGTCAATGCATTTATAAAAACTCATGAAATATTTAAAACATTTTTCCCAATATCAACATACATTATGCAATGCTGGGATTTTAGTAAATATGATGTAATTCTCACTTCTTCGGCGACTACAGCAAAATATATTCGGCGTTTTAAAGGAATACATATTTGTTATTGTTATTTTCCTACTAGGGCAATTTGGGATAACGAAAAGTATTTTAGAAACAAAAGAAGTTTGAAAATCTTAATATTTTACTTGTTGCTGCCTTTTTTTAAAAAAAGAGATATTTATTCAACAACAAAAATAAGTAAAATGATTTCAATTTCGAAATATTCTCAGAAAGCAATACAAAGAATATATAACTGTGATTCTGAAGTTCTTTTTTCACCGATTGATTATGAATTATTAAAGCAAGGTTTTAGTGTTAATAAAAAAAGCCATTACCTTATAGTTTCACGGCTTGAAAAATGGAAAGATTTAGAATATGCTATTCATGCATTCAATGAATCCGGAAAGAAATTGAAGGTTATAGGTACGGGGGCGTATGAGAATTATTTAAAATCTATTTCCAATAGTAATATAAAATTCTTAGGATCGGTTAGTGATGAAAGACTAGCAATAGAATATGGTGAAGCAAGGGCTCTTATCTTTACTCCTGAATTAGAATACGGGTTAACGCCAATTGAAGCAAATGCTGCTGGAACATTGACGATTGCATATGGAAGAGGTGGTGTTAAAGAAACTATGATACCGTTTCGTACTTCGTCAGATAGAAATTTTACTGCCATTTTTTTCCAAAATAAAAATTTTGAATCTCTCAATGATGCGGTGAGGCTATGCGAACAAATAGAATACTCACCATCATTTCTTAAGATGCATGCAAAAAAGTTTAGTATCAAGAATTTTCAAAAAAGGTTACGGCAAATTATAGAAGAGGAATATACAAGGTCTGAAGGGAAAAACCCAAAATAGTTTGAAATATTTAATTGGATTATTTGTTTTTATTAATCAATTGAGTGGATAAATATTCCACATTATGCTTTATAGTTTATAGTGTTTTTTTCTTACAGAAGACATACTTACAAAAATAGTATTAAATTATTAATTTCATTTATTAGATGCTTTTTGACTCGAGGGTAAATGATTGATAGTTATTGTTTCCATGCAATCATATTTTAGATATGAACACTGTTCAACCTTCTAATTTTATTGCTCTTTTTGCTGCTTGCTATTCCAATAATAAAATCACAATGTGCTGATGTTTTATTTGTAGAATGTATCCAAACTTATAGTTAGTTTGATCGAGAGCTTTTTTCCCGTTGAGTTTAATTGATATAGCAGTATTAGTAATTGTGGAAATATAATTTTTGGCTATTGACCTACTTTGTTGAGTCAATTGAAGTAAAACGAGATAGGTGGAGTTATGCTAAAAAAACAAGCTAGGTTTATCAATTATTTATGGCGATTTACTGATTTGTTGATTTTAGGCATATGCTTTAGTTTGGCTTATTATCTTCGGTTTTCATCCTTGCATATCCCATCACAATCTGTACGATTTACTAGCTATTTATTAAACTTGTCTTTAATCCTGATACTGTGGCTAATTGTCTCACAAAAGTTTAAAATATATAGTTCAAAACGTCTTTGTAGTGCTTCTGTAAATTGGAAACCATTGTCATATACATTATTAATAGTTGCATTATTCTATGCAGCGTTGGGCTTTTTACTTAAATCCCTTGATATTTCGCGGATTATGTTAGCCCTTTTTACACTATTATCATATTTGGTTTTAGGTTTCTGGCATCAGGTTATGCGTCTTTTCTTGGCACGCGCTCGTTCAAAGGGATATAACCAAAGACATGCTATTATTGTGGGTGCAGGGAAGTTAGGACGTGGGCTGAAAGACCGGTTTGATAATCATCTAGAATTTGGAATTAATATATTAGGTTTTTTTGATGATAGTGAAAAGAGTTATAAAAAAGAAAAAAATGATTATGAAGTAATTGGGGATATTGCTCATTTGGCCGAGTATTTAGAATCCAACGCAATTGACCGCGTTTTTATTACATTACCATTGACTGCGCAAGAGACTGTTGCTGTTGTTACAGACATATGTGAATATGAAGGCGTGGAAGTTAATATTGTACCTGATTTATTGCGTTTTGTTAAGTTTAAAACAAAAATATATGATATTGATGGTATGCCGGTTATTGGTGTTCGGTCGACGCCTGTCGATTCTTTGCAATATATCTATACTAAAAGAGTATTTGATTTTATTTTTAGCCTTCTGGCTATACTTGCTACTACGCCAATCCTGTTTCTGGCGGCAGTAGTAATTAAATTAACTTCATCTGGACCTGTTTTTTTCAAGCAAAAACGTATTGGGGTAAATGGCAGGGAATTTGATTTTTTCAAATTAAGAACTATGCATGTATCACCTTCAAATGAAAGTGATACTACATGGACAACCCAAGGTGATTGTAGAAGGACGAAGTTTGGCGCATTTTTCAGAAAAACTTGCATAGATGAGTTGCCACAGTTTTGGAATGTTTTGAAGGGAGACATGAGTGTTGTAGGACCTAGACCAGAAAGGCCCTATTTTACAAAGCAGTTTAAAAAGGAAGTTCCTAGATATATGGTAAGACATCAAGTTAAAACTGGAATTACAGGCTGGGCGCAGGTTAATGGTTTACGGGGGGACACCTCTATTCCTAAGCGGATAGAGCACGATATTTTTTACATCGAAAATTGGTCTTTTGGGTTTGACCTGAAAATTATTGGATTAACAGTTTTTAAGGGGATTAATGGGAAGAATGCCTATTGAAAAGAGGTGTGTATGAGGATTAGAGCCTCAATAATTATAGTGATTATTTTTTGTGGGAATATTTCACTTCAGGCCCAGCAAACCCTCCCCACGTGGCATTGGAGCTATTCTGTTATTGAGCGGCTTCAGGATGAAGGTCATTTTCAGTCACTTTCTCTGTTGGCTTCTCCCTATACGCATGAGCAGGTGGCAATGGTATTGTCACGGTCTTCTGGAGCGTTAAAAAATAATGCAGAGTTACGGCCTCTGTATTTGCGCCTTGTCAATGAGTTTATAAAAAAGCCGGGTATACAGTATCCGGCTGACGGGCAAAGGCCAGTTGAGCTAGGGGGGCATGCCCAGGCAGGTTTCCGTGAGACTCCTGGAGACAATGCGGCCTATCGGGGCATGTATCGCTGCCGGATTGCTGTGCCTCTGGGGACACATGTCATGGTCTATAATGGGATCAACTTTGATCAGAATTTGAATGATGATCCCCGTTATGTGGGTAAGGAGTGGCGCGGTATTGCCGGGTACACAGAACAGGCCTATATTGCCGGGCGCTGGGGTCGGTATCATGTGAAATATGGCAGAGATTTTTTAAAATGGGGTGTCGGGTCAAGTGGGACCTTGGTTTTCACCAACGTTTCTCGGCCTATGGATTTGTTCAACGCAGGTGTCAAGGTAGGGCCATTTCACTATCAATATCTCACGGCACGTTTGGATGATGAAACTGTATCAAAAAGTGTAGCGCGGCGTTATCTTTCATCTCACCGGCTGGAAGGGTGTTTTTTTAATGGTCGTATTCAGGCGGCGGTCTCTGAAACCATCATCTATGGCGGTGTAAACCGGAATCCCGAGTGGGTTTACCTCAATCCCTTTGTTTTTTATCATGGCGCACAGCTTAATGAAAGCGGACTGGGCAATACACTGGGCACAGTGGATATCAGCGTATATATCACAGATACATGGCGTGTTTATGGCTCTCTGCTTATAGATGATGTACAGATTGAAAAAACCGGGCCGGGTGATCTTGAACCCAATGAGATTGGATGGATACTGGGGAGCCGCTATGCCGGCCTATGGTCAGGTGCTGTGCTGGATCTGGAGTATGCCCGGGTGACCAACCGGACATATAAGACAACCAATACATGGGAATCATTTCTCCATCGTAACTTTCCGTTGGGTCATCCCTTGGGCAATGATTTTGACCATTGGCAGATTGGCCTGGCCCAGTGGGTGGGTGCTTCGCTTTGGGGTAGGGTGGCATACAGCCAGACCCGCCACGGCGAGGGCAGCCTTTACACCTCTTGGGATCAACCCTGGATGGACTATACAGTTAAAGAAGGCTATTCTGAGCCTTTCCCCACCGGCGTGGTAGAGACACAGAACAGTATTAAGCTTGAGTTGAAATATCAGCCCTCTATTCATTGGGGGATCGAGGGCTTTTTTCAGTCCATCTCACGGGATAACGCCTTCAATGTCAAAGGAACCTCACAGAGCGATACCGCCTGGCGTATCGGATTCTGGTGGGATGGGGATTTACAAATAAGATTGTAAAACATCGTTTCTGGAAATTTGTATCCCCCACATGCCCAAGGTGCGCAAATACAACTTCGACATGGAGAGCGTGGCACTGACGCGAAAGACCCTGGCCAGCGATGACGGGGTCTTCATCTCCACGGCCCACTCGGTGTACGATTACGACTTCATCGTCAAGCACGCCCAGCTGGTAGTGGATACAAGAAATGCGACGAAAGATGTGACAGAGGGACGCGAGAAGATTATTAAAGCCTGATTAAATAGTAAGTGGCTCTCCCCTTCCAAAGCAAACACCGGGTGTTCAACTGAACACCCGGTGTTGGTGCATATAGCCCTTTTTTGCTCTCATCGTTCATTAAAAACGGTAACCTTTTTAGAAAAGGTTACCGTTTAAGGCGCCGCCAGATATTTGTCTCATGAGTCCACGCTGTCGCTATGTTGCCATGCAGTATTCGTCTTTTTCGTGCCCTTCGTCTGTTTGTCTCTTTGTGTTTTTAATCTCCCCCGGCGCGTGATCATCGTCGGAGGTTCTTTGGGCAGGTTTCTTCTAAAGAAAGCTGCAGACAGCTTCGCCCTCCACCTTTTCCCCTGTATACCCCAATTGAATTTCCACACCGCACTCTCTCTGGTTTGTCATATTTTCGTGTCTTTGTGTCTTTGGGTCTTGGAGGTTAAAAAGGCTCTTTTTCGTATCCTCCATAAGTAGAAATATATTGCCAGTATACAGAGGAGTTGATTTTAGGTAGAAGACTTTAGATAATTTAAATGTAAATCCATCCAGCTTTTTAATGAATGGAACTGTAGTGTGAATCCCTGATGATTCTGTCTATAAGGTATCTTTACGCGGGGGCTTATTACAAAATTGTCTCCGTCAGGATAGAGCCTGCGGAAGGCTTCAATAGATTTAGTGGCCATTTTATCGGGATTGATTTTACACTCAATGAGATGCACAGCACTGCCCCTGTCGCGAATAACAAAGTCTATTTCTCTCTCTGATTTATCTCTCCAGTAGTAAAGTTGTGACTCAAGTTGAGTCACTCTGAGCGTATCCAGTACCAGGTGTTCCCATAACAACCCGCGATCATCCTCCCTTATGCTATCCCATCCTTTTTCAAAGCAGACGAATCCGGTGTCAAATGCATACCCCTTGGGTCTTTGGGTGATTTCACGACGGCCGCCCCCATGAAATGGAGGAAGAAGATAATAGGCCTGAGTGATACACAGTGCATCGATATAACTATATACACTGGGCCTAGAGAGACCACTGTGTTTGGATAAAGAAGTATAGTCCAGCAAACCGCCGCTCTGCCTTAATAGCAACTTAAACAATTGATAAAATCCCTGCCGATTGCGTACATCGAACAGATTTTGAATATCCCGGGCGTAAAAACTATCGAGCCATTCAGAATAAAAATGCGCATCATACTGCGGGTTGAGCAGCGCTTGTGGAAGGCCTCCCTTGAGTAGGCGATGATCCAGATTTTGAATTTGGAAACCGGCCTTGCACTCCGGCCACAGCACAGGCGGCAGGAATACCGTTGTCTTCCTTCCTGTTAACCTGTCCGTGAATTTTTTGGAAGCCGCCAGAGTGGAAGAGCCTGTGGCTAATATTTTCAAATGGGAGTAAGCATCTGCGGCAATTTTCAGGATTTGACTGGGGTTTTCAGCCTGATGTATTTCATCAAGAATCAGAGTGCTTCCGTGAGGCACAGAATCAAAAAATGCTTCTGCATCTGCAATTTGTCTCAGTACTGAAGGCAGGTCACAGTTCAGGTATAGAGCATGTTCAAAAAATAGGGAAAGGACTGTTTTGCCAACACGCCGAACGCCTGCAAGCCAGACAATTGATCGTTGAGTCCATGCATCTTCAATTGTATCGGTCCATAGAGGGCGGGGAATCATAGGTAATCCTATTTTACAGATAGACGTCTAAATGTAAATTAAGATTGCGGTAAATGCAAGGATTTGTTTGTAATAATAAGCAAGGTTCTTTCGGCAATTGTATGGAATGATCAGTCAGGGGAAATCGAGTATCACTTAACGAATCAGGTGAAATTGCTACATTTTGATGGACACCGCAATAAACGGATCGTATCTTAACGGATGCACGGAGGTGTCCACATGACCAATCGGGAAAGCAGACGCGAATATACCAAAGAGTTAAACAAGAAGCAGGCCAGCTTGTTCTTGACAAGTGTCGTTCTCGCCGGGAAGTCGCCATAAACCTGGGGATGAATTGCACCATGCTTGGCCGCTGGATAAGAGCGTATTCAGACAACACCGGACCTGTTTTCGCGGGTAATGGCAATCCCAAAGACTCTGATGACGATCTCAGAAGGCTCAGACGGCAGCTGGCTGATACTCAAATGGAGCGTGACATTTTAAAAAAGCTGTGGCCATTGTTCTGCCTCTATTTCCTCCCCCTCTGACGGGGGAGGATGAAGGAGGGGGTGTTTTCATGCCGCACCATCCTCGTTACCTGATTTGGCGTGCTTTTTTCACCCTGTTGGGTGCTTGTAGAAATGACAATGCGTTGTGCTTTTGCTCTCCCCCGGCGTGAGAGCACGCGCCGCCCGGAATCGGCGGAGGGGGCCACGCAGCGGTTCCATTAAAAACGGTAACCTTTTTGAAAAAGGTTACCGTTTAAACCGTGCCTTCCATGCCGTTCACTGGGTCCAAAACAAGCCAGTGCTAGATCACGTGGCAGCGCTTTTAATCTTTTTTTA
>Ga0070728_10001456_pt1 | contig 34861 bp, 38 predicted proteins | sample tdDd471_FD_66723 | JGI IMG/M metagenome (GOLD analysis project Ga0070728, IMG submission 66723) | Marine sediment microbial communities from the Atlantic coast under amendment with organic carbon and nitrate - tdDd47.1 | ecosystem: Environmental > Aquatic > Marine > Coastal > Sediment | place...
AACGTCACCTCGCCGACCGGCATCCAGGAGATCGACCGCCTGGACGGGGCCTGCCTGGAGGCCGACATCTGGGACGCCATCGAGGCCCGCTTCGCCGCCCGCCACGACCGCCGCCTCACGTAAGACGGCGCGCCGGCGGCCCTAAAGCCCGAAATCTTCCTTGGTGAACAGCGCCGTCAACTCGATCCCGGCGGCGGCGAGATTCTCGCGCGCCCCTTCCAGCCGGTCGACGACGGTAATGACTTGGGAAACAAAGCAGCCAAAATTTCTTACCACATCGACCGCTTCCAAAACGGAACCACCAGTGGTGGTCACATCATCTAACAATACAGCAGTGGAGCCAGGCGCTAGATTCCCGTCAACTCGCCTTTTCGTTCCGCGCTCTTTCGCCTGTTTCCGTACGAAAAAACCTGGCAAAGGACAAATTTCTTTGCTTCGCACCACGACAGCGGAAACAATTGGAATTGCCCCAGTTTCCATACCTCCAATAAAGTCGGACGTATCCTTATCGATAGTTTCAAGAATTAGTTCAGCGATTAAATTGCTTCCAATTGGATCGAGTGCTATTGGCTTTATATCAAATAAAAAATGGCTTTTTCGACCTGATGCGAGATCAAAGTTCTTGCCATCAGCGCTCAGTAACAACCCGTTAGTTTTGATCAATCCTTGCAATGTCGGCCAAGCTTGCCGTGAGTCATCTGGCCGCAATCTTGCGGTTGCAGTCATGAGTTTCTAAACCTTGATATGGTTGCGTAGACTGACCGACCATGCTCTCAGTTGCACTCATTCAGCATGTGAGCAAGGTAGCCGTTAAGCTATTGTAGCGATCCTATTCGATTCACGCTACGTCCCAGGTTGTCCCGGATCATCTATCAGCATCATTAGAATCGAGTATGTCTTTATGTGTCAAGGACCTTCTCGATATGGTCACATCATCAGTTAAGAGGGTTCCGTAAGCCCCGTCTCCCTGCCGTCGCTTTCCATCCCCCGGTCGGGCCCGTACAATCCTATGGCGGTCGGGTCCGGGCAAGGGTTTTCGGGCGACCGGGGGGAGGGAAAATGGTCGCTCGGGTCGCCACCGTCGCCTTGCGCGGGATCGAGGTTCTCGATGTCGACGTCCAGGTGCAGATGGCGTCGGGACTACCCGCCTTCACCATCGTCGGCCTGCCCGACAAGGCGGTCGCCGAATCCCGCGAGCGGGTGCGCGCGGCGCTGGCCGCCATCGGCCTGGCCCTGCCGCCCAAGCGCATCACCGTCAATCTGGCGCCCGCCGATCTGCTGAAGGAAGGCAGCCATTTCGACCTGCCCATCGCGCTCGGCCTGCTCGCGGCGATGGAGGCGGTGCCCGAGGATGCGCTCGCCGGCTATGTCGCCATGGGCGAGCTGGCGCTGGACGGCGCCCTGGCGCCCGTCGCCGGCGTTCTACCGGCGGCGATGCGCGCCGCCGAACGCGATCTGGGGCTGATCTGCCCCGAGGCCTGCGGCGGCGAGGCCGCCTGGGCCGGCGAGGCCGAGATCCTGGCGCCGGGATCGGTGCTGGCGCTGGTCAACCATTTCCAGGGCACCCAGGTCCTGACCCCGCCGACGCCGCAAGCCGTGGCGCCGGGCGGCGCCCTTCCCGACCTGGCCGACATCAAGGGACAGGAAAGCGCCAAGCGGGCGCTGGAGATCGCGGCCGCCGGCGGTCACAGCCTTTTGATGATCGGCCCGCCGGGCGCCGGCAAGTCCCTGCTCGCCCAACGGTTGCCGGGCATCCTGCCGCCGCTCGCCCCGGCCGAGATCCTGGAGACCAGCATGGTCCAAAGCGTCGCCGGGGCGCTGGCGGGCGGGCGGCTGACCGACCGCCGGCCCTTCCGCGATCCCCATCATTCGGCGTCGATGGCGGCGCTGGTCGGCGGCGGCCAGCGGGCCAAGCCGGGCGAGGTCTCCCTCGCCCATCTGGGGGTTCTGTTCCTGGACGAGTTCGCCGAGTTCAAGCGCGACGTGCTGGACGCCCTGCGCCAGCCGATCGAGACCGGCAAGGCGGTTGTCGCGCGGGCCAACGCCCATGTCACCTACCCGGCCGATTTCCAGCTCGTCGCGGCGATGAATCCCTGCCGCTGCGGCTATCTGGGCGACGAATCCCGGGCCTGCGCGCGGGCGCCGCGCTGCGCCGCCGAATATCAATCGCGAATCTCGGGACCGCTGTTCGACCGCATCGACCTGACCGTCGAGGTGCCGCCGGTCAGCGCCGCCGACATGACCCTGCCGCCACCGGCGGAGGGCTCGGCCGAGGTCGCGCGCCGCGTCGCCGCGGCGCGGGCCCGGCAAGCCGCGCGGTTCGCCGACTTGGACGACGGCCCGCGCGCCAACGCCGGCGTCGACGGCGCGCTACTGGAGGAGATCGCCGCCCCGGACGCGGCGGGCCGCGCCCTGCTGGCCGAGGCCGCCGACAAGATGCGGCTGACCGCGCGCGGCTATCACAGGGTATTGCGGGTGGCGCGGACGCTGGCCGATCTGGACGGCGCGGCGCAAGTAGCCCGTCTCCATGTCGCCGAGGCGCTGAGCTATCGCCGGCAGGTTTATCCTTCCTGACGACGCGCCGAGACTTTATACTTTGGTGGCAAGCGCGAGTTGCGACGCACGTGCATCATTTACCGCAATGGGTGCCGAAACGGCACCCATTGCGGTATTCTTCCGCGTAAGGCCGGCGCGCGCGAACCGCGCGCGCCGGCGGCGGGACGAGGACGCGATGACCATCGAACTTCGCGATTCACCCTTCGGCGAACGCGGCGACGTGTCGCTGCGCAACTTCCTTCTTCGGCTGGAGGCGGTCGAAGATTTCGAGTCGGGATGGAAGCTTCTCCGCCTCTGGCTGCGCCGCACCGGGTTCGAGGAATGCCTGTATGTCCGCTTTCCGCCGATCGCGGTGGGGCTGATACCGCCGCTGGTTCGCTCGACCATCGACGAGGATCGGATCCGCGCCTATTTCGACCCCAGCAACCAGCTTTTCCGGCCGGTGCTTCGCCAGCTTTCGACCGACGGCCGGCCGGTCATCTGGCCGGACCGTAGCCTGCATACCTTCACCCGCGAGGAATTCCTGCAGCGGTTGAAAATGCTCGATCCGCTGCGGTCCTATCGGTGCATCGCCGTCCCCGTACACGGCCATGGCGGCAGCCTGTCGGTCATCCATTGCCTGACCCGCAAGCCCAAGGAGCAGCTGCAAGACATCTTCGAAACCTACCGCCATCGGCTTCATCTGATGGCGCTGCATTTCGATTCCACCGTCGCCCAACGCCAGCTGGCCGACGACGCGGGCCTGTTGACCGACCGCCAGCGCGACTGCCTGTTGTGGGTCGCGCGCGGCAAGACCTCCTGGGAGGTTTCGCGCATCCTGGGCATCTCGGAGCGGACGGTGAATTTCCACATTCAGAATTGCCTGCGCAAGTTGCGGGCGACCAGCCGACCCGAAGCCATCGCCAAGGCAATGGCCGCCGAACTGATTCATCTCTAGGCCGTTCGCGCCCGGAATCTCGGCCCGCGCCCCCTGTCAGAATCCGCAGTTGGGCGAATCCATAATCAAACTACCCTTGTTTACATGCGGCTAACCGCCCGCGCGCATAACGCGTGTGTGTAGCCGCAAGAGCAGCCATTGGTGGAGGACCCGATGGGAACGAGAACGGCCGTAGCGCGATCCCGGCGCGCCCGAACTTCGGTTCGAGAGGACGATTCCCCGCCCCGATTCTCCCGCGCCCACGAAGCGGATGCCATCAAGCGTCAATTGGAAGCCTTGGCAATCCAAGCCCGCGAGTTGGGCTTTGAAGGCGAAGCCCATCTGATCGGCGTCGCCGCCCTGTCCTTGTCCGACGCCCTCGATCCCTAAATAACGGGGAGGGAGCGCCCCGGCGGTACCGGCAAAGCCCCGGGGGACCGGCCATTGCCGGTCGCGCGGCGCTAGGCGTCGCCCGCGTCCCGGTCGCGCGGCAGAAACACGCCCAGCCGTCGTCCGCCGACGACGTGGAAATGGAGATGAGGCACTTCCTGGCGCCCATTTCCGCCATTGTTCGAAATCACCCGAAACCCGTCCTCGGCCAGGCCGGTCAGGCGCGCGACCTCGCCGATGGCCCGCATCAAGGCCGCTTGGGCCGCTTCCGGCGCGTGGGCGGTGAAATCGTCAAGGGTGACATAGGCGCCCTTGGGAACGACCAGGACATGGACCGGCGCGCTGGGCGCGATGTCATTGAAGGCCAGGACATGGTCGTCTTCATAGACGGTCTGGTTCGGGATCTCGCCGCGCAGGATCTTGGCGAAGACATTTTCCGGATCGTAGCTCATGGAGTCGGTTCTTTCCTGGTGGGTCCCCCGCCGCCGCGGGATTGCTTTTCCTCGATGCCCGAGACGCCTTCGCGCCGGGCGAGCTCGGCCCAGACCTCCGCGGGCGCCAGCCCCCGGTCCGCCCACAGGACCAGCAAATGATACAGAAGGTCGGCGCTTTCCTCGGCCAGCCGGCGCCGGTCGCCGGACAGCGCGGCGACGACGGTCTCGACCGCCTCCTCGCCCAGCTTCTCGGCGATCTTCTCGGTCCCCTTGGCGAACAGCTTCGCCGAGTAGGATCGGGCGGGGTCGGCGCCGCGCCGGCCGTCGATGGTCGCGAACAGCCGCTCCAGCACCGCCGCCGCGTCCGTCTTCTCGCTCATGGCCTTCTCGCTCATGGCAGGTTTCGGCCCCTTCGGTCGCGGATGGGTCTTGGTAGCAGATTCGCTCCCGCCGCGACAGACCGCCGCGAGGACGGGTCCTAGCCGTCGCGCACGGCGATGCCGGCGGCGCGCATATGGGCCTTCGCCTCGGCGATGGTATGTTCGCCGAAATGGAAGATCGACGCGGCGAGCACGGCCGTCGCATGGCCGTCGCGGACGCCCGCCACCAGATGATCCAGGGTCCCGACGCCGCCGGAAGCGATCACCGGGACGCGCAGCGCGTCCGCCACCGCCCGGGTCAGCGCGATGTCGAAGCCTTGCCGGGTCCCGTCCCGGTCCATCGAGGTCAACAGGATCTCGCCGGCGCCGAGCTTTTCCATCCGCCGGGCCCAGTCGATGGCGTCGATCCCGGTCGGCTCGCGGCCGCCATGGGTGAAGATTTCCCATTTTCCCGGTCCGGTCGCCTTGGCGTCGATGGCGACGACGATGCATTGGGTGCCGAACTTGGCCGCCGCCTCGCGCACGAAGTCGGGCCGTTTCACCGCGGCGGTGTTGATCGACACCTTGTCGGCGCCGGCCAGCAACAGCTTGCGGATATCGTCGGTCGCGCGGACCCCGCCGCCGACGGTCAGCGGCATGAAGCAATGCTCGGCGGTGCCGGCGACGACGTCATAGATGGTATCGCGGTTGTCGCTGGAGGCGGTGATGTCCAGGAAGCAGAGCTCGTCGGCGCCCTCGCGGTCGTAGATTCGGGCCTGTTCGACCGGATCGCCGGCATCGACCAGATCGACGAAATTGACCCCCTTGACCACGCGCCCGTCCTTGACGTCCAGGCAGGGGATGACCCGCATCTTCAGCATCGCTCAGCGCCCCCCGCCGTCCGGGGTTCCATCGCCGTCCGGGGTTCCTGCTCCATCCGGGGCCCCGTCGCCGCGCAGAAGCGCCAGCGCCGCGCGCGCGTCCAGGCGGCCGTCATACAGGGCGCGGCCGGAGATGACGCCCTCGATCCCCGCCTCGGCGACCGCCATCAGGGCGCGCAAATCGTCCAGCGAGGCCAGCCCGCCCGAGGCGATCACCGGCGTCGTCAGGGCGCGGGCGAGATCGGCGGTCGCCTGGACATTGATCCCGGCCAACACCCCGTCGCGGGCGATGTCGGTAAAGACGATGGCGGCGACGCCCGCATCCTCGAACCGCAAGGCGAGGTCGCGGGCGGTGATTTCCGAGGTTTCCGCCCAGCCCTCGACAGCGACCCGGCCGTCGCGGGCATCGATGCCGACGACGATCCGGCCCGGATGGCGGCGGCAGGCCTCCTTGACCAGCGCCGGGTCGTTCAGCGCCGCCGTGCCCAGAATGACCCGGCGCACGCCGGCGTCCAGCCAGCGCGCGACGGTCGCGGCGTCGCGGATTCCGCCGCCCAATTGAACCGGCAGATCGACCGCCGCGAGGATCGCGTCGACCGCGGTGGCGTTGACCGGGGTGCCGGCGAAGGCGCCGTTGAGGTCGACGAGATGCAGCCAGTCGAAGCCGGCGGCGGCGAAGGCGCGGGCCTGGTTGGCGGGATCGTCGTTGAATACCGTCGCATCGGCCATGTCGCCACGGCGTAGCCGGACGCAGGCCCCGTCCTTGAGGTCGATGGCGGGAAAAAGCCTCACGTCCGGTCCTTGTCGCTCGGGGCGCCGCGCTTGTCCTCGTCGCGCGGGGCGCCGCGCTTGGCGCGCGGGCCGGCGGTCTTGCCCTTGGCCTTCTTCTTCGCCGGGCCGCGACGGCCGGCGCGCAGGTCCTTGGTGTAGTAGTGGCCGGCGATCAACTGGCCGGCGACGCAGGCATAGTCCGGATTGGTCCCCCAGCGCTCATAGCCCAGGGATTCGTAGAGCCGGATCGCCGCCTCCTGGGTCTCGCGCACATCCAGGCTCAGCTTGCGGTAGCCTTCGCGGGACGCCGTTTCCTCCGCCGCCTCGACCAGGCCCCGGGCCAGCCCGTGACCGCGCGCCCAGGGCGCGACGAAGGCGCTGACCAGCTCGGCGGCGAAGGCACGGGACTCGTTGTTGCGGGTCGGGCGGACGAGTTGGGCCGACCCGGATATGGTCCCGTCCAGGCGGGCGACGAACAGGCTGCGCTGGGGCACCAGCAATACGCCCTTCCAATAGGTCTCCAGCACCGATCGGGCGGGAGGCTTGAGCCAGCCGAACCCGCCACCGTCGACGATCGCCGCGTCGGTGACGTCGCACAGATCCTCCAGATCGGTGCCCGCGAAGGCTTCCAGCTTGTCTATACGCGTGGTCATGGGCTTCTCCTCACGGACGCCAGCGGAGGAAGTTAGCGATCAGGCGCAGCCCTGTCGCCTGGCTCTTTTCCGGGTGGAACTGGGTGCCGATCATATTATCGCGCCCGATCGCCGCCGTAACGGGGCCGCCGTAATCGACCTCGGCCAGCCGCTGCGCGGGATCGGCGCAGACGACGCCGTAGCCATGGACGAAATAGGCATGCATGCCGGTCTCGATCCCCGCCAGGACCGGATGCTCCGGCGCGTCGATCACGAGATCGTTCCACCCCATATGGGGAATCTTGAGCGCCGGGTCGGCGGGACGCAGGGGCACCACCTCGCCGGCGATCCAATCGAGGCCGGCATGGCGCCCATGTTCCAGCCCCCGCGTCGCCATAAGCTGCATGCCGACGCAGATGCCCAGGAACGGCACCGCCCGGTCGATCACCGCCTCCTCCAAGGCCGCGCGCAAGCCGGCGCGCGCCTCCAGCCCCGCCATGCAGTCGGCGAAGGCGCCGACCCCGGGCAGGGCGATCCGCTCGGCCCGGCGGACCGCGTCGGGATCGGCGCTGACCCGGATCGGCCCGTCGATCCCGGCCTCGCGCGCGGCGCGCTCGAACGCCTTGGCCGCCGAACGCAGATTGCCGGACCCGTAATCGATGATGACGACGCTCATGATCCGATAGTTCGGGTTCGCTGCCGGCGAGGACGCGCGGCGGCGCGCCTAGACGGCGGCCCCGCCGCCCAGGTCGAGGATGTCGCGATCGAACAAGCGCCGCTCGGCGGCGGCGAGATCGCGGCCGGTGGCGACCCTCGCCAGCCGGTGACCGCGCCGGGCCAGGCTTCGCCGCCGCCAATCGTTGGCCTCCGCCCCCACCCAGACCAGGAAACCGATCTCCAGCGCCCCGGTCCCCGCCGGCGCCAAGGCGAGCAAATCGCCGATGGCCGTCACCGCCCAGCCGCCAAGGAGAACGAGGACGCAGAACAGCCACATCCGGTGCCACAGGGCCCAGATCGGAGCCAGGAAGAAGGCCGGCCAGCAGAAGCCTTCCTTGACCAGCACCGCCTCGGCGGCCAAGTCCTCGGCGGTCATGCCCTCGGCGTTTTCGCCGGCCGTCGCCGGCAGATGGACCGTGTAGACGCGCATCGCTCGACCCCTGTCCGGTTCGCCGGACCTACAAGGAGCCGCCGAGGACGCCCTTGGTCGACGGCACGTCCCCGGCCTTGCGCGGGTCGATCTCGACCGCCTGGCGCAGGGCGCGGGCGAGGCCCTTGAAGCAGGACTCGATCAGGTGATGGCTGTTCATCCCGTAAAGGCTTTCCACATGCAGGGTGATCCCGCCGGTCTGGGCGAAGGCCTGGAACCATTCCTTGAACAGCTCGGTGTCCATGTCGCCGACCTTGGGGCTGGCGAAGCCGACCTTCCACACCAGGTAGGGCCGGTTCGACGCGTCCAGCGCCACCCGGGTGCAGGCCTCGTCCATCGGCGTCAGCGCCGCCCCGTAGCGGCGGATGCCGGCCCGGTCGCCCAGCGCCTTGGACACCGCCTCGCCGATGGCGAGCGCCGTATCCTCGGTCGTGTGATGGAAATCGATATGCAGGTCGCCCTTCGCCGCCACCTGAAGATCGATCAGGCTATGGCGCGAGAGCTGCTCGAGCATATGGTCGAGGAACCCGATCCCCGTCGAGACGTCGTAGGTCCCCGTGCCGTCCAGATCGACGGTCACGCGGATCTCGGTTTCCGTGGTCTTGCGTTCGATGCTTGCCTGGCGCATGAAACGGCCTCCTCGCCGGCGACGGGGCGTCTTGTAGCAGGATGCGGCGCGCGCCGCCAGCCCAACCGGGCCGGGCGCGGTGTCTTGATTGGCCGCTGCGAAACCCCAAATCCTCTGCTATCGTCCGCGCCTGCCCCCGAACCGGGGCGCCCCTTTTCGGAGAGAAGCCATTCCCGACCACGATCCGCACGCGCCGCAACGCTGGCACGGCACCACCATTCTCGGCGTCCGCCGCGCCGGCAAGGTGGTGATCGCCGGCGACGGCCAGGTAAGCCTCGGCCAGACGGTCATCAAATCGAACGCGCGCAAGGTCCGCAGGCTGGCCGACGGCCAGGTGATCGTCGGCTTCGCCGGGGCGACGGCCGACGCCTTTACCCTGTTCGAACGGCTGGAAGGCAAGTTGGAGCAGCATGGCGGCCAGTTGATGCGCGCCTGCGTCGAGCTCGCCAAGGATTGGCGCACGGACCGCTATCTGCGGCGCCTGGAAGCGATGATGGCGGTCGCCGACAAGGATATCTCCCTCGTCGTCAGCGGCACCGGCGACGTTCTGGAACCCGAGGACGGGCTGATCGGCATCGGCTCGGGCGGCGCCTATGCCCTGGCCGCGGCGCGGGCGCTGGCCGGCGTCGACGGGCTGGACGCCGAGGACATCGCCCGCCGGGCGATGGCGATCGCCGCCGGGATCTGCGTCTATACCAACGAGTCCGTGGTCGTCGAGACGATCTGACCGCCCATGACCGAGTTGCCCGAAGCCGAGTTGCCCGAAGCCATGACCGACACCCCCGCCCTCGAGGCGCCCACCGCCACCGCCTTCAGCCCGCGCGAGATCGTCTCGGAGCTCGACCGCTATATCGTCGGTCAGCAGGACGCCAAGCGCGCGGTCGCCATCGCGCTGCGCAACCGCTGGCGGCGCCAGCGGCTGCCCGAGGCGCTGCGCGAGGAGGTGCTGCCCAAGAACATCCTGATGATCGGCCCGACCGGGGTCGGCAAAACCGAGATCGCCCGCCGGCTGGCCCGGCTCGCCCAGGCGCCCTTCCTCAAGGTGGAGGCGACCAAATTCACCGAGGTCGGCTATGTCGGCCGCGACGTGGAACAGATCGTCCGCGACCTGGTCGAGGTCGCGATCCACGAGACCCGCGAGCGCCAGCGCAAGAACGTCGCCGCCAAGGCCGAGCTGGCGGCCGAGGAGCGGGTGCTGGCGGCGCTGGTCGGCGAGAACGCGCAAGCCGAGACCAAGCGCAAGTTCCGCGAGATGCTGCGCGCGGGCCAGTTGGACGACAAGGAGATCGAGGTCGAGGTTCAGGATTCCGGGGCCGGCGGCATGCCGACCTTCGAGATCCCGGGCATGCCCGGCGCCCAGATGGGCATGATCAACCTGAACGATATTCTGGGCAAGGCGCTGGGCGGACGCGCCCGCCCCAAACGCATGACGGTGGCCGAATCCCACGGCGTTCTGATCGCCGAGGAAAGCGACAAGCTGCTGGATCAGGACAAGATCGTCCAAGACGCCATCGGGGCGGTCGAGCAGAACGGGATCGTGTTCCTGGACGAGATCGACAAGGTCTGCGCCCGGTCGGAGCGCACCGGCGCCGATGTCAGCCGCGAGGGCGTGCAGCGCGACCTGCTGCCGCTGATCGAGGGCACGACGGTCGCCACCAAGCATGGCGCGGTGAAGACCGACCATATCCTGTTCATTGCCTCCGGCGCCTTTCATCTGGCCAAGCCGTCGGACCTGCTGCCCGAACTTCAGGGGCGGCTGCCGATCCGGGTCGAGCTGGCGTCGCTGTCGCGCGACGATTTCGTCCGCATCCTGACCGAGCCCGAGGCGAGCCTGGTCAAGCAGTACAAGGCCCTGCTGGCGACCGAGGAGGTCGCGCTGGACTTCACCGACGACGCGATCCAGGAGATCGCCACCATCGCCGCCGACGTCAACCGCAACATCGAGAATATCGGCGCCCGGCGGCTGGCGACGGTGATGGAGAAGCTGCTGGACGAGATCAGCTTCTCCGCGTCGGATCGGGCGGACAAGGAGGTGCGGATCGACGTCGACTATGTCCGCGCCCATGTCGGCGACCTGGCCAAGGACGCCAACCTCTCCCGATTCATCCTCTAGGCCGCGCTCAGCCCTCGCGGCGGCGGCGGAGCAGCACATAGAACGCGCCCGCCCCGCCATGGCGGGGCTGGGCCTGGCGAACCGCCAGCACCAGGGGCCGCAGGTCCGGCCCGTTCAGCCAACGAGGCAGGCCCTCGCGCAGGACACCGACCGCGCCTTCCGAGCGCAGCCCCTTGCCGGTGATCACCAACAGGCAGCGCTGCCCGGCCGCGTGGGCGTCCTGGACCCGTGCCGCCAGCGCCGCGCGCGCCCGGTCATGGGTCAGGCCGTGCAGGTCGAGGCGGCCGTCGATGGGCATCTGACCGCGCCGCAACCGCTCCGCCAGCCGCTTGTCCAGCCCGGCGGTGGAGTCGACATGTAATTTGGGCGCGGGCGGCGGCGCGGGCGGGACTGGACCGGCCGGTCCGCCGCGCGGCGTTGGACCGGGTTTTTTGTTTCGTTCTCGAAACGATCCTGTTTCTTCCGTCGGCTCCGGCGCATTTTCGGTGGCGCCGGCGCGCGGACGGCGCCGTTTCAGGGGCCGGGTATCGCGCATCGCCCGCCGCCACAGCGCGGTGTCGTCGGGCCCCGAACCGGCGGCGGCCGGCGGCTTGCCGCCGTCACGAGGCTTGCGGGGCATCGTCGACCAGCAGGATTTCCACCCGCTTGGGGCCATGGGCGCCCAGCAGGATGATCTGTTCGATATCGCCGGTTCGCGAGGCGCCGGTGATCATATTGACGGTCGCCGGCGTCGGCGCCCCGGCCTCGCGGCGGCGGTCCCAGAAATCCTCGTAGGTGGCGCACAGGTCGCCGCCGCGCAGGACGACGATCTGAAGTTCGGGCAGGAAGGCGAGATTGGACGGATGTTCCGGACCCGAAACAAATATCAGCGTGCCAGTCTCGGCCACCGCGCCGGCCGCCAGGGTCAGCGCCGCCCGGTCATCGCCCCGCGCCGGTCCCGCCCGCGGCGCGTCGTTTCCGGGCCAGGGCAGGCCGCGCAACAGGGGATGCGGCGCCATGACCTGGCCGCCGCCGACCTCCAATGCCGCGAGCCGGGCCGCGAAAACCCCCGGAACCTCGTCCAATTTCGCGAGCCGACGGACCTCCACGCCCACTTGTTCCGACATCGTAACGAAAAGATCGACCAGCCCGTCCCACGGCAGGGCGGTGCGCGCCGGAATCGGTCCGCGCAGCCGGGTTTCCAGACGCGCGGCGACCGCCGCGTGGTGGGTCTCGCTCGCGCCCGCGCGCCCCAGCGCCCGGCGGACATCGGCGAGAAGCGCGGCGCGGCCGGGATTTTCGGTCGCGGTCATGGCCGTTTTCCCGGTTCGGGCGCGGGCGTCGGTTTCGCGGCAGTCCGCGCCCGGGCGTCTTTGGCCCATAGGGCCTGGAAGCCGCGCCCTTCCGGGGCCGGCAGGTCGCGCGCCGCCGTCCAGCCCCCGGCGAAGGGCAGTCGGGCCATATACCCGCGCCGGCCGCCCAGCCGGTGCAGACCGCGCGCCGCCAGGTCGAGAAGGACGCCATAGAGGCGCGGGCGGCGCGCCAGCCAGCCCCAGGCGGCGTAGGCGCGCCGCGCGGCGGGCGATTTGTCGGACGCGGCCGGGTCGGTGGCGGCGAAGGACCGGCGCCGCCAGCGGCGCAGCAGCTCGGGCAGCGGCACCCGGGTCGGGCAGACCGCCTCGCACCGCCCGCACAGGCTGGAGGCGGCGGGCAGGTCCGCGCTGCCTTCCAGCCCCAGGAGCGCCGGCGTCAGCACCGCCCCGATCGGCCCCGAATAGACCCAGCCATAGGCATGGCCGCCGATGGCGCCGTAGACCGGACAATGGTTGAGGCAGGCGCCGCAGCGGATGCAGCGCAGGATGTCGCGGAACTCGCCGCCCAGCAGGCGCGAGCGGCCGTTATCGACCAGCACCACATGGAAGGCGGCGGGCCCGTCGGCGTCGCCGGGCCGCGCCGGCCCGGCAGCGAAGGTGGTGTAGGCCGACAGCTCCTGGCCGCTGGCCGAGCGGGCCAGCAGGCGCAGCAGCGTCGCCGCGTCCTCCTGGGTGGGGACCACCTTCTCGATCCCGGTGACGACGATATGGGTGTCCGGCAGCAGGCGGCTGAGATCGCCGTTGCCTTCGTTGGTGACGATCACCGCGGCGCCGGTCTCGGCGATCAGGAAATTGGCGCCGGTGATCCCGAGATCAGCGTCCAGGAATTCGCGCCGCAGCACGCGCCTGGCCTCGGCCAGCAGATCGTCCGGGGCTTCGGGAGCGGGCGCGCCGGCGGCGCGGTCGTGATTTTCAGTGAAGCTGTCCGCCACCTGCTCGCGGGTCAGATGCACCGCCGGGGCGATCAGATGGCTCGGCATCTCGTCGCGGAGCTGGATGATGTATTCGCCCAGATCGGTCTCCAGCACCTTGAGCCCGGCCGCCGCCAGATCGTCGTTGAGGCCGATTTCCTCGGTCACCATCGACTTGCCCTTGATGATATTGCGGGCGCCGGCGGCGTCGCAGATCCGGCGCACGGCGGCGCGGGCCTCGGCCGCGTCCCGGCACCAATGGACCTGGCCGCCATTGGCGATCACCTGGGCCTCGAACCGTTCCAGATAGAGGTCCAGGTGATCGAGGCTGTGCTCCTTGATCTCGACCGCCGCGTCGCGCAAGGCGTCGAATTCGGGCAGCGCCGCCCGGGCGCGGGCCCGATTGGCCTGGAAGCCCGACCGCAGATTGCCGAGCGCCTTTTGGAGGACCGGGTCGCGAACCGCCTTGGCCGCGTTGGCGCGGAAATCGGCGGTGGTGTTGGGGGCGCTCATCCGGCCCCGCCTTCGCCGATCGCCGGCGTCTCGGTCATGCCGGCGAGGATCTCGGCGACATGGCGGGCGCGCAGGGGCCGGCCGTCGCGGCTGCATTTTCCGGCGATGTTCAGCAGGCAGCCGAGATCGCCGCCCAGCACCAGATCGGCGCCGGTGGCGGCGAGCGCCTCGACCTTCGCCGCGGCCATATGCGCGGAGATATCCGGATACTGGACGCAGAAGGTGCCGCCGAAGCCGCAGCATTGCTCGGCGTCCTCGGGCACGCGCAGCTCCAGCCCCCGGACCCGGTCGAGCAGGGCGCGGGGCTGGTCGCGGATGTCCAGCTCGCGCAGGCCGGCGCAGGAATCGTGATAGGCGACCGGCCCGTCATGGTCGGCGGGCGGGATCGGACGCGGCGCGATGTCGGTCAGGAACCGGGTCAGCTCGAACGTCTTGTCGGCCAGGGCGCGGGCGCGCGGTCCCCATTCCTCGTCGGTCGCGAACAGGCGCGGATAATGGACCACCGCCATGCCGGCGCAGGACCCGGACGGCGCGACCGCGTAATCGAACCCTTCCAGGGCATCGATCATCGCCCGGGCCAGGGCGCGGGCCGTGTCCTCGTCGCCGCCGTTATAGGCCGGCTGGCCGCAGCAGGTCTGGCGCGGAACCTCGACCCGGCAGTCGGCGGCTTCCAGCAGGCGGACGGCGGCGAAGCCGACGCTTGGCCGGAACAGATCGACCAGACAGGTGACCAGCAGCCCGACGCGGGGCGGGTTCTCGTTCATGGGATGGCCCGTCTCGGTTGCGCGCCCGGCCAGCATGACCGCCGGCGCCGCCCAAGGCAAGCGGCCCGCGCCCCGGACCTCTAGGGCAGGCGCGCCGCCGCTTCCCTCGGCAGCAGGAGCCAGGCGCCGCCGGTCATGCGCATGGTGCCGGCGCGCAAGGCCGCGTCTTTGCCGAAGCCCCAGAAGACGTCACCCCGAACCGGCCCCTTGATGGCGCCGCCGGTATCCTGGGCGATCATCAGCCGGCGCAGGCGCGGGCCGCCCCGGTCGTCGCCGGCATCGATCCAGACCGGCGCGCCGTAGGGCCAGAAGGCCGAATCGACGGCCAGGCTGCGGCCCGGGGTCAAGGCCACCCCGGCGGCGCCCATCGGTCCCGGTCCGTCCAGTTCGCGGAAGAAGATGAAGGCCGGGTTCTCGCGCATCAGCGCCGCCGCGCGGGCCGTGTCCGCCGCCATCCAGTCCCGCAGGCTCTGCATCGAGACCGCGTCGGCGTCCATCTCGCCGCGCGCGACCAGGACCCGGCCGATGGACACGTAGCCATGGCCGTTATGGCCGGCATAGCCGACCCGCGCATGGGTGCCGTCCGGCAGCCGCACCCGCCCGGACCCCTGGATCTGGAGGAAGAACACGTCGACCGGATCCTTGGCCCAGAAAAGCTCCAGCCCGCGGCCGGCCAATGCTCCGTCCTCGATGGCGGCGCGGTCCGGATAGGGCCTTAGCCGGCCGTCGACCACCCGGCCCGCCAGCCGACGGCCGCGCAGTTCGGGATCGAAGGCGCCGAGATCGGCCAGGACCAGCTCCGGCGGCCGGCGATAGATCGGCGTCCGATAGGATCCGCCGCGTGTCCGCGCCGCTTCCAGCTCGGCCTCGAAATAGCCGGTGAACAGGCCCTCGGTCCCGTCCCGCCCGGCGGCGCGCAGCGGCAGGAACCAACGCTGGAAATAGGCCCGCGCCGCCCCGTCGTCGCCGGCGGGCACATCGTCCAGCGCCGCGCAGGGCGCCCGCCAATCCGCCGCCGTTCCGCCGATCCCGTCGGGGCCGATGGCCCGCGATGGCGCCAATCGCGCCAAGCGACCGCAGCTTCGCGCCAGGGCCGGCAGCGCCGCCGCCGCGCCGTCGTCTGTCCAACCGGGAAGATCGGCGAAGGCGACCGGCGTCAAGCGCAGCCGGTCGGGCCCCGGCGGCGGCGGCGCGCAGGCGGCGAGAAGAAAAGCCAGACAAAGGAAGAGCCCGGCCGGGGCCAAGCCCAAGCGGGGGCGGCCGGAAAGGCGGGTTCGGTACGGCAAGGCGCCCATGACGACCGCCGATCAGTTCGGGCTGGCGGTCTCGACGAGTTGCCAGTTGGGATCGCGCGCGCGCGTATCGCGGCTGAAGGTCCACAGATCGGTGACGGTGGCGACGTAATTGGCGTCGCCCGAGACGATGTTGCCGTCCGCGTCGTGGGTGACGTTGACCTGCTCGCTGACGATCTTCGCGGTGACGACGGCGGCGCGGCCATCCATCCGGGCCTCGACGATCTCGGCCGATTTGACGCCGACCAGGGTCGTCTCCAGCCGCTCGCCGGCCTTTTCGCGGGCGGCGATGGCGTCGTCGAAATTCTCCATGACCTCGGGCGCGAGAAGCGGTTTCAGCGCCGCGCGGTCGCCGGCGGCGAAGGCCGTGACGATCATCTCGAAGGCGGCGCCGACGCCGGTGAGGAAGCGTTCGGGATCGAAGTCGGGATCGGCGATGCGAATCTGGGTCAGGCCGGCCGAAAGCGGGGTTTCCGCCGCCTCGGCTTCGGCGTCCGTCGCGCCGTCGTCGGCCCGATCGGCGCCGCGCTGCTGATCGGGAAGCGAAACGACATTGTCCTTCGCGGCACCGTTGCCGCGGCGTTCGGAAACGGCGTCCTCGGGGCGGCGCTCATGGCCGGTCCGCCGGCCCAGCACGCTGCGCAGGCGCAAAACGAGGAAAGCCGCCACCATGGCGAAAAACAGAATGTCGAGAAATTGAAAGCCTTCGCCCATTCGCCGCTCCGCCCATCACGCCACTTTACCGGGCCCGCGCCGCCGATCCGCTTACGCCGCGGCCCCGAACCGGTCTATCATGCATGGCCTCCGCCTCGACGGGCCGCGCCGGGCGGCGGTGCATGATTCAGTACATAGGCGGTCGCCCGGGAAAGAGCAAGGATGGCCCCGGTTCTCCTTATCGCGTTCATACTGGTGCCGATCGTCGAGATCGGCGTGTTCATCGAGGTCGGCGGCTGGCTCGGCTTGTGGCCGACGCTGGCGATCGTGATCGCGACGGCGGTCGCCGGCACCTGGTTGCTGCGCCTACAGGGAATGGCAACCCTGGCGCGGGGCCGGGCAGCGATGGAGAAGCATGTCTTTCCGGCCGATGCGCTGTTCGACGGGCTGTGCCTGGTCATCGCCGGCGCCTTGCTGCTGACCCCCGGCTTCGTGACCGACACGGTCGGGCTGCTTCTGTTCTTGCCGCCGGTGCGCGGCTGGCTGCGCCGGTTGGCGCGGCGGCATCTGGTCCAGTCCAGCGCCGCCTGGACCTGGCAGGGCGGGCCCGACGGCGAGACCATCGAGGCCGATTATTACGAGGTGCGGCCGAAAGAAGACGACAAGGACGACGACGCGCCGCGCATCGAGGATGACCGGCCGCGAGGTTGAGCGGCGCGTCTTTCCGTGTTAGCCACACGGCGAACCCAACAGGAGCGAAGCATGACCGAGGAGTCCTCCCCGCCGACCACGGCGCAGGACGGCGCGGCCGGGGACCAGGCGGCGCCGCCGCCGATCACCATCGACGTCCAATATATCAAGGACTTCTCCTTCGAGAATCCCAACGCGCCGGTCGTCTATACCGAGATTCAGGGCGCCCCGCAGGTGGACGTCAACGTCAATGTCGGGGTCCAGCCCTTGGCCGAGGCCACCTTCGAGGTGGTGCTCACCTTGCAGGCGCACGCCAAATATGGCGACAAGACCGCCTTCCTGGCCGAACTCGTCTATGGCGCCGTCACCCGCCTTGCCGGAGTACCGCAGGACGCGGTCGAGCCGGTGCTGCTGATCGAGGTGCCGCGCCTGATTTTCCCCTTCGCCCGCGCGACCCTGGCCGACGTGACCCAGAATGGCGGCTATCCGCCGCTGTTGATCAATCCGGTCGATTTCGCCGGCATGTATCGCAACCAGAAGGCCGCGCAGGCCCAGGCCGCCCAAGGCGAAGCGCCGGCTTCCGACAGCACCCACTAGCCCGGTCGCCGGGCTATTTCCGCCAGATCGGGTCCGCGATCTTTTCCAAAAACGCCGCATGGGCGGCGGCTTCGTCGGGCAAGGGGTCGTGGGCGCGCGGCGGCCGGGGCGAGCGCGCCGCCGCCGCCGCCGCGGTCCGGGCCGCTGTCGCGGCGGCGGGATCGGACGCCAGGGTCAGGCCGGGCTCGCGCCCGCCGATCAGCTCCAGATAGACTTCGGCCAGAAGCTCGACATCCAGCAGCGCGCCATGCTTGGTGCGCGCCGAATTGTCGATCCCGAACCGCTTGCACAGCGCGTCCAGATTGGCCTGGGCGCCGGGGAATTTCTGCCGGGCCATGCGCACCGTATCGACGGTCCGCGCCATATCCAGCGCCGGCCTGCCGATCCGTTCCAGTTCGGCGTTGAGGAACCGCATATCGAATTCGGCATTGTGGATCACCAGGGGCGACTCCGCGATGAAATCGAGAAACGCCTGGGCCTTTTCGGCGAACAGCGGATGGCCGGCCAGGAATTCCGCCGACAGGCCGTGCACCTGATAGGCGGCCTCGGGCATGTCGCGCTCGGGGTTGAGATAGGTCTGAAACACCTCGCCGCTGGGCAGGTGATTGACCAGCTCCAGACAGGCGATCTCGACCACCCGGTGGCCGGAGGCCGGGTCCAGGCCGGTGGTCTCGGTGTCGAGGACGATCTCACGCATGGCGCAGCAGATGCCGGGGGACCGGGCGGCGCCGGGGCGGGCCGTTACGGCGGATGTCGCGGACGATCGCCCGCAGGCCCATCCAGGTCGCGTGCCGCCCGAGGCCGCTGGGCACCACATAATCGGCGAGGCGGCGCTTGAGCCAATCTTCCATCTGGCGGGCGCGGATATCGGCCAGGCGCCGGGCGGTCATGCCCGGCCGCGCCATCACCCGCGCCGCCTGTAGGAAGGCGGGCGCCGAAATCACCACGGTCGCGTCGCAATTGCGCCAGCCGCCGCCCTCGAACAGCAACGGCACGTCCAGGACCGCGATCGGCACCCGCCGCCGGGCCATGCGCCGGCGAAAGTCCACGTCCTTGCGCCGGACCAGCGGGTGGACGATCGACTCCAGCCTTTTCAACGCCGCGTCGTCGCCGAAGACCCGCTTGCCGAGCTCGGTCCGGTCGACGGCGCCGTCGCGGACGACGCCGGGAAAGGCGGCCTCGACCGGCGCCACCGCGTCGCCGCCCGGCGCGAACAGGGCATGCACCGCCGCGTCCGCGTCATGGACCGGCAGGCCCATGCGGCACAGCATCGCCGAGGCGGTGCTCTTGCCCATGCCGATCGACCCGGTCAGGCCGAGAATGATCGTCCGTCGGGTCATGGCGTCCTTTCATCGATCAGGGCGGCCCGCGCCGCCGCCAGGGCTTCGGACGAGGCGTCCGGGTCGCGGCCGAACCAGGCGGCGAAACCGGGACGGGCCTGATGGATCAGCATCCCCAACCCGTCCACCGTCCGGCAGCCTTGGGCCGCCGCGGCCGCCAGAAGGGGCGTTTCCAGGGGCGCATAGACGGCATCGGTGACGACCGCCTCGCGTGGCAGCCGGGCGAGGGAGATATCCAGCGGCGGTTGGCCGTCCATGCCGAGCTGGGTCGCGTTGACCAGGAGCGCGGCGTCGTCCAGCAGGTCGGCGCGCGCTTCCCACGGCCCGACCTCGACCGGACCGCCCAGCGCCGCGGCCAGATCCTCGGCCCGGTCGCGGGTGCGGTTGACCAGGCGCAGGGCGGGCGCGCCGGCGTCCAGCAGCGCGGCGCAGATGGCCCGCGCCGAGCCGCCGGCGCCCAGCACCACCGCCGGCCCGGCCGCCGCCGACCAGCCCGGCGCCCCGGCGCGCAGATTCTCCAGGAACCCGAACCCGTCCGTATTGCTGCCGGCCGAGCGGCCGGTATCGTCGATGACGATGGTGTTGACAGCGCCGGCGCGGCGCGCGGTTTCATCGACCGTATCGACGGCGGCGAGGGCCGCTTCCTTGTGGGGAAGGGTCACGTTGACCCCGCATATCCCCAGCTTGGGCAGCGCCGCCAGGGCCGGGGCGACATCCTCGGGCCGCACGGCGAAGGGCACATAGGCGCCGTCGATGCCGTAACGCGCCAGCCAATGGCCATGCAGCCGGGGCGACAGGGAATGGGCGACGGGCCAGCCCATGACGCCGGCAATTTTTCCCCGACCGCTGAGAGTCACCGAACCAACAATCCCCGTCCGCGCAGAAATTCCAGCAAGGGCAGAAGCGGCAAGCCGAGCACCGTGAAATGGCTTCCCTCGACGGCGGCGAAAAGCTGCGCGCCGAGACCCTCCAGCCGATAGGCCCCGACGGAAGAGAGCACCGTTTCGCCGGCCGACGCAAGATAGCCGTCGAGGAACGCCGCACCGAACGGCCGCATGACGAGGCGCGCCCGGTCGGTCGCATGCCAGACCCGCGTGCCGTCGATCAGAACACAGGCGCTGCTGACCAGCGCGTGGTCCCGGCCGCGCAGGCGAAGGAGCTGGTCGCGCGCCTCGGCCAAGTCGCGGGGCTTGTCCAGAATATCGCCATCCAGATCGAGGACCTGATCGGCGCCCAGGACCAGCGCGCCCGCATGGCGGCGGCAGACCTGGCGCGCCTTGAGCTCGGCCAGGGCTTCGGAAATCTCGCCGGCCGGCGCGCCGCCGGCGCGCATGTCCTGCTTCACCGCGTCCTCGTCCACCGCCGCCGGGTCGCGGTCGAAGACGACCCCCGCCGCCGTCAGAAGCGCCGCCCGCGCCTGGCTGGCGGAGGCGAGAACCAGCCGCGCCGGCGGCGCGTCAGGCGATCCGGAGCTTGTGCTCATCGACGCCGGTATGACGGGAATAGAGCTTGATCACCGCCGCCGCGACTTCCTCGATGGATCGCCGCGAGACGTCGATGGACGGCCAATTGCGCTCGCTGAACAGCCGCCGCGCCTGCTGGACCTCGGCCTTGACCTGAGCCGGGTCCACATAATCGGTTTCCGCCTTCTGGCGCAGGCTGAGCAGCCGATTGCGGCGCACCTGAAGAAGCCGTTCGGGCGATTTGGTCAGGCCGATCACCAGGGGACGGGTCAGCTTGTCGATCTCCGGCGGCAGCGCCATGCCGGCGACGATCGGCACATTGGCGGCCTTGATCCCGCGATTGGCGAGATAGATACAGGTCGGGGTCTTCGAGGTCCGGGACACGCCGACCAACACCACCTCGGCCTCGTTCAAGGTCGCGAGCCCCTGGCCGTCGTCATGGAGCAACGCGAAATGCATGGCGTCGATACGGCTGAAATAGGCGGCGTCCATCGCATGCTGGCGGCCGGGCTGGCCGCGTATCTCGGCGCCCAGATAGGTCGCCATCGCGCCCAGGATCGGGTCCAGCGCCGAGATGTAAGGCACGCTGATTCGCCGGCAGCCGTCCTCCAGCTGCCGACGCAGGTCCGGGTTGACCAGGGTGAACAGGACCAGGCCGGGGTTCTGGGCGATCCGCTCGATGGTCCGTTCCATCTGCCGGCGCGAGCGGATCATGAACTGGATATGTTCGGTGATCTCCAGCCCCTCGAACTGGGACAGGCAGGCGCGCGCGATGCTGTTGACCGTCTCGCCGGTGGCGTCGGACACCAGATGGATATGGAAATCCCTATCAGCCAGCTTTCATCCCCAAGGACCTGTGAAGAACGACGGCACGACGCCGGGGCGGAATCGGGATAAGGCCGCCCTCGCGCGCCCGGTTCGGATTCCGCCCCCTCGTTTGACGCGATCTTATCGCGGAAGTCCAGACGGGGAAAACATCCTCCACCGGCCGGCAAGACCGGGACAATTTTACCACCGTCGATTCCATCCCCGGCTTCCATCCATTTGGTCGCGGCGCGAATCCGCGGCAATCGGCGCCCGCGCGCGATCTATCCCGGCATCGTCCCCATCCAGAACGATCCCCGCGGCTGCGCGATCGGCCTCGGGAAAAAGAGAGGATCGATCCCAATCCCCCCTTTCCACAGGGATTCACCTTCCACCACCACCTTTTTTTAGACTCTTAAAGGAAGTATGACGGGGCTTGAACGAACGTCGGAGTTTCCTTGTCCAAGCTCGACCCATCCCGCTCGGAAAAGCCCTTTCTGCGCGTCCTCGCCGGTGAAAGGCGGGACCCGCCGCCATTCTGGCTGATGCGCCAGGCGGGCCGCTACCTGCCCGAATACCGGGCCCTGCGCGCCGAATCGACGAATTTCCTCGATTTCTGCTACACGCCGCGTCTGGCGATCGAGGCGACCTTGCAGCCGATCCGCCGCTACGCCATGGACGCGGCGATCCTGTTCTCGGACATTCTGGTGATCCCGGACGCGCTTGGCCAGCATGTGCGGTTCGAGGAAGGCAAGGGGCCGGTCCTGGACGCCATCGCCGGGGTCGCGGACCTTCCCGCGTTCGACGAAGACAGGCTGCGCGGCCATCTGGCGCCGGTCTATGAAACCGTCGCCGGGATCCGCGCGGCACTTCCCGACACAACGGCGCTGATCGGATTCGCCGGCGCGCCCTGGACGTTGGCTTGCTACATGGTCGAAGGCGCGGGATCGCGCGATTTCGCGGCGACGAAGGCACGCGCCTTCGCCGATCCGGCGGGTTTCCAGGTCCTGATCGATCTGTTGACCGACGCCGTGACGCTGCATCTGCAAGCCCAGATCGACGCCGGGGCGGAAGCCGTGCAAATCTTCGATTCCTGGGCCGGAATCTTGCCCGAGGATGCTTTCCGGCGCTGGTGCATCGGTCCCGCCAAACGGATCGTGGAGCGGCTGGCGGCATCGCATCCGGCCGTGCCGGTGATCGGCTTTCCGCGCGGCGCCGGCGCCATGTACCCCGTCTATGCGCGGGAGACGAACGTCGCCGCCGCCAGCCTGGATACCACCGTGCCGTTGGGCTGGGCAGCGCGGGAGATGCCGGCGGACTGCGTGCTGCAAGGAAATCTGGACCCGCTCTTGCTGGTCGCCGGCGGCGCGGCGCTGACGGCGGGCGTCGCGCATATCCGCGCGGCCCTGGCCGACCGGGCCTTCGTCTTCAATTTGGGTCACGGGGTGGTGCCGCAGACGCCGCCCGCCCATGTGGCGGCGCTGGCCGCCCTGCTGCAAGAAGGTGGCGGCTGACATGGCGCGGCTCGCCGTCGTTCTGTTCAATCTGGGCGGGCCCGATTCGCCGGACGCGGTGCGGCCCTTTCTCAAAAATCTGTTCAGCGATCCGGTCATCATCGGCGCGCCGGCGCCGATCCGCTGGTTTCTGGCACGGCTGATCTCGGCCCGGCGGGCGCCGGTCGCGCGCGAGATTTATGCCGAGCTTGGCGGCGGTTCGCCCCTGCTCGCGAATACCCGGGCTCAAGCGGCGGCCCTGGCCGGCGCCTTGTCGGACGCGGGCGACGCGCAGGTTTTCGTTTGCATGCGCTATTGGCATCCGATGAGCGCCGAAACGGCGCGGGCGGTCGCCGCCTTCGCTCCGGACGAGGTCGTGCTGCTGCCGCTCTATCCCCAATATTCGACCACGACAACCGAGTCCTCGCTGGCCGATTGGCACAAGGCGGCGGCGGCGGCCGGGATCGACGCGCCGACCCGCGCCGTCTGTTGCTATCCCACCCTGCCCGGTCTGGTGGACGAGATGGCGGCGGCGATTCGCCCGTTATTGGACCGGGCGGCGGGCGCGGGGCGGCCGCGCCTGTTGCTGTCGGCCCATGGACTGCCGAAGCGGATCTCCGACAGTGGCGATCCCTACGCGACCCAGATCGAGGCGACGTCGGCGGCCGTTATCGCGGCACTGGAACGGGACGGCGCCGACCCGGCCGGTTTCGACTGGACCGTCTGCTATCAAAGCCGGGTCGGCCCGCTGGAATGGATCGGTCCCCAGACCGAGGACGAAATCGCCCGCGCCGGCGCCGAGGGGGCGCCGGTCGTCGTCGCGCCCGTCGCGTTCGTCTCCGAGCATTCGGAAACCCTGGTCGAGCTGGACAAGGAATATGCGGAGCTGGCCCGCGATGCCGGGGTGCCCGTCTATCTGCGGGCGCCGACGGTAGCCACCGGCGCGCGCTTCATCGCCGGCCTGGCCGATCTGGTGCGCGCCGTTCGCGGCCGCCCCGCGGGCCTCTATGCGCAGGCCGGCCTCGGCGACGGGCCGGGCGCCCGGTTCTGCCCGGCCGGCCTCGCCCGCTGCCCGTTGACGGCGCGCGCATGATGGAGGGGTTTCTCGGCGGCGCTTACCTGTGGGTCAAGGCGGTCCACGTCATCGCCGTGATCTCCTGGATGGCGGGGATGCTCTATCTGCCGCGCCTGTATGTCTATCATTGCGACGCGGCGCCGGGGTCGGACAAGTCGGAGACCTTCAAGGTGATGGAGCGCCGGTTGTTGCGGGCGATCATCAACCCGGCGATGATCCTGGCCTGGATCCTCGGCCTGGCGTTGGCCTTCCATCTGGACGCCTGGTCCGAGCCCTGGTTCCACGCGAAGTTCGCCCTGGCGATCATCCTGTCGACCTTCCATGCCGGCCTCTCCCGCTGGCGGCGCCATTTCGCCGCCGACGCCAACCGCCATACCGCGCGCTTCTATCGGGCGATGAACGAAGTGCCGACGGTCCTGATGATCGGAATCGTCATCCTGGTCATCGTCCGTCCGTTTTGATATTGCCGACCCGCGGTCTACCGTCCGGCCGCCCTTGACTCGGGGGCGGGTCTTCACTAGATAGGCGATAGATCGCGTAGCGCCTTATTCTCAAGGCTCGACACACTTTCTCGAAAAACCGGTTCACGACACGGGCGGCGGCGCGCCAGACCCGTGGTCCCATTCCCGGCTCGCTCCCGTCCCGATCCCCGACCAGGCCGACGCGGCCTCGAACCGTTCCCCCCTTCCCCGTTCATCCCGGAAATCGACAGCATGAATCTCCAGGAACTGAAGACCAAGTCCCCGCCCGACCTCCTCGCCTATGCCGAGGAGCTGGATATCGAGAACGCCAGCAACCTGCGCAAGCAGGACATGATGTTCGCCATCCTCAAGGCGTTGGCCGCCCAGGACACGCCGATCTATGGTGACGGGGTTCTGGAGATCCTTCAGGACGGGTTCGGTTTCCTGCGCGCGCCCGACGCCAACTATCTGCCCGGCCCCGACGACATCTATGTCTCGCCCAGCCAGATCCGCCGCTTCAGCCTGCGCACCGGCGACACGGTCGAGGGCCAGATCCGCGCGCCCAAGGACGGCGAGCGCTATTTCGCCCTGCTCAAGGTCAACAAGATCAATTTCGAGGCGCCGGAGAGTGTCCGCCACCGGATCAATTTCGACAATCTGACGGCACTCTATCCCGACGAGCGCCTGAAGCTCGAGATCGAGGACCCGACCGTCAAGGACATGACGACCCGGGTGATCGACCTGATCACGCCGCTGGGCAAGGGCCAGCGGGCGCTGATCGTCGCCCCGCCGCGCACCGGCAAGACGGTGATGCTGCAGAACATCGCCCATGCGATCACCGCCAACCACCCGGAAATCTACGTCATCGTTCTGCTGATCGACGAACGCCCCGAGGAGGTCACCGACATGGCGCGCTCGGTCCGTGGCGAGGTGGTCAGCTCCACCTTCGACGAACCGGCGGCGCGCCATGTCCAGGTCGCCGAGATGGTGATCGAGAAGGCCAAGCGCCTGGTCGAGCACAAGAAGGACGTGGTGATCTTGCTCGATTCGGTCACCCGGCTCGCGCGCGCCTACAACACGGTCGTCCCGTCGTCGGGCAAGGTGTTGACCGGCGGCGTCGACGCCAACGCCCTGCAACGCCCGAAGCGCTTCTTCGGCGCGGCCCGCAACATCGAGGAAGGCGGGTCGCTGACCATCATCGCCACCGCCCTGATCGATACTGGCTCGCGCATGGACGAGGTGATCTTCGAGGAGTTCAAGGGCACCGGCAATTCGGAAATCATCCTCGACCGCAAGGTCTCGGACAAGCGCATGTTCCCGTCCATGGACATCACCAAGTCGGGCACCCGCAAGGAGGAGCTCTTGGTCGAGAAGGGCGAGCTGTCCAAGATGTGGGTGCTGCGCCGCATCCTGATGCCGCTCGGCACCGTCGACGCGATGGAGTTCCTGACCGAGAAGCTGAAGCCGACGAAGAACAACGCCGAGTTCTTCGACTCGATGAATACCTGATCGGCGCCCGGTCCGCCGAGGACCGGGTTCCTAAATCTCGAACACCGTCGATCCGGTCGTCCGCCGGGCCTCCAAATCGCCATGGGCCCGGGCGGCCTCGGCCAGCGGGTAGGTCTGGTTGATCTCGATCTTCACCGCGCCGGCGGCGACCACCTCGAACAGCGCGTCGGCGCAGGCGACCAGGTCGGCGCGCTCGGCGTTATAGACCATCAGCCCCGGCCGGGTGAGGAACAGCGCCTTGGCGCGCATCTCGCCCATCTTTCCGCCGCTCAGATCCACCGGCCCGACATCGCCCGACGACTGGCCGTAACTCACCATATAGCCGAACCGCGCCAGCGCCTTCAGCGATCCGGCGAAGGTGTCCTTGCCGATCGAATCATAGGCGACGGCGACGCCCTTGCCGTCGGTGATCTCCCGCACGCGGGCGGCGAAATCCTCCTCGCGATAGAGGATCGGATGATCGCAGCCATGGGCCTTGGCCAGTTCCGCCTTTTCGGGGCCGCCGACGGTGCCGATCACGGTGGCGCCCAGATGCTTCGCCCATTGGCAGAGGATCAGCCCGACGCCGCCGGCGGCGGCATGGACCAGGATCGTCTCGCCGGCCCGCAGCTTGTAGGTCCGGCGCAGCAAATACTCCGCCGTCATGCCCTTCAGCATCATCGCCGCCGCCTGCCGGTCGTCGATGGTCTCGGGCAGCTTGACCAGTCGGTGGGCGGGGATCAGCCGCGCCTCGGCATAGGCGCCCAGGGGGTTATCCGCGTAGGCGACCCGGTCGCCGACGGCCAAATCCGTCACCTCGGCGCCGACGGCCTCGACGACGCCGGCGCCCTCCATGCCCAGGACACAGGGGAAGGCGGGCGCCGGGTACAGGCCGGTCCGGAAATAAACGTCGATGAAATTCAAGCCGGCGGCGGTCTGGCGCAGCCGCACCTCGCCGGGTCCGGGATCGCCGACCTCGACATCCTCCCAGCGCAGGACGTCGGGGCCGCCGGTTTCGTGAATGCGGATCGCCTTGGTCACGAGCTGCCTCCCAGGGTCGGGGAACGGCCGTCGGTCCCGGCGCGGGCCGGGGCCGACGGGATCGGATCAGGCCAGGGTCCGGCGCAGGAAATCCAGCGTCCGGCCGTTCGCCTGGGTGGCGGCGGCTTCGCTGTAGCCATGGCCGCCCGGCCGGGCGAACCCATGGTCGGCGCCGGCATAGTCGAACAGGGTAGCCTGGGGATGGGAATCGAGTCCGGCATGGACCCGTTCCTGTTCGTCCTTGGGGACGAAACCGTCTTCCTCGGCGATGTGGAGCATCAGCGGCCTGCCGATCTTGTCCTTCTCGTCCAGGAGTTGGTCGAGGCCGACCCCGTAATAGCCGACCGAGGCGTCGATATCGGTGCGCGCCGCCATCATGTAGGCCAGCCGGCCGCCCAGGCAGTAGCCGATGCAGCCGATCTTGCCGGTCGTTTCGGCCATCCCGCGGGCATGGGCCAGGGTCGCGGCCAGATCGCCCATGCCTTTTTCCTGATCGTACTTGCCGAACAGATCGAGCGCCTTCTCGAAGTCGGCCTGAACCGCCGGATCGAGTTGCAGGCCCGGCTCGAACCGCCAGAACAGGTCCGGCGCGATGGCGACGAAACCCTCCTCGGCGAGCCAATCGGACGTCTCGCGCAGGAACTTGTTCACGCCGAAGACTTCCTGGATGACGATGACGCCGGGGCCTGTGCCCGACGCCGGAGTCGCGACATAGGCGCCGAAGGCGCCGTCGGGACCGGTGATCTCGATTTCCGCCATATCTCTCCCTCCGGATTTCCGGCCTCTTTCGGACCGATTAAGTGAATCGTGGTGCGAGTCTTATCACGCGGGCGACGGCGGGCGGAAGCGCGCCGTCGCCGCCTCCAAATCCAGAAGATAGCGCTTCGTCTTCAGGCCGCCGCGTCCCGAATAGCCGCCCGGTGCGCCGGCGGCGCCGACGATCCGGTGACAGGGAACGATCACCGGTATCGGGTTGCGGCCTAGCGCGCCGCCGACCGCGCGGGGGCCGCTGCCCAGCGCGTCGGCCAGCTGGCCATAGCTGCGGGTCTCGCCATAGGGGATCGCCAGAAGGCCGTCCCATACCCGGCGCTGGAAATCGGTCCCGGCCGGGGCCAGCGGCAGGTCGAAGCGCGACCGCCGGCCGGCGAAATAGGCGCCCAGCTGCCGGGCCGCCTCGCGCAGCAGGGGCGAGGGCGCGTCGGATGTTTGGCCCCAGTCCAGCCGCGCGACCGCGCCGGCCTCCTCCTGCAAGGCGAGGGGGCCGATGGGGCTGGCGACGGTGAGCCGGAACATGGCCCCGATTATGGCCCCGAACACGCCTAGCTCCGGTGATCGCGTAAGGTTTGGGCCAGGGCCGCCGGGTCGACGATGGGCGGCGAACAAACCGGCCCGACGCAGACATAGGCCGCCGGCTTTCCGTCGATCATGTCCTTGCCATGGGCCGGATGGGATGTGGGCAGGGCGACCCCGGGCACGGCGCGGGTCAGGATCTTCTCGGGCGGCGCGGCGGCGTGAACCGCGGCCAGCAGCGCGTCGAACCGGCGGTCGCCTTCCGGCCCGACGACGACGATCTGGACCGGCGCTTGCAGGAAGGGAAGGTTGTTCAGCAGGGTTGCGACGGCGATCGGATTGCGCGCGGCCTGGTCGGCGAAGGCGGCGGCGATCGCGTCGGCCCGCGCCCGATAGGCGTCGTCGCCGGTCAGATGCCACAGCCGCGCCAGCACCTCGACCATGGTCGCGTTGCCCGCCGGCGTCGCCGAATCGATGCAGGATTTGGTGCGCACGATCAGGGCCTCGGCGTCGTCGGCGGTCAGGAAGTAGCCGCCGGCCGCATCCAGGAAATGGGCGTCCAGAACCGCCACCCAGGCCCGCGCCCGGTCGATCAGGCCCGTATCGCCGGTCGCCTCGCAAAGGGACAGCGCGGCGCGGGCCATCTGGGCGTAGTCGTCCAGCATGCCGGCATGGCGTGCCCGGCCGGCACGCCAGCTGTGACGCAGGCGGTCGCCGTCGCCGAGACGGGCGCTGACGAAATCGAACGCGCCGCGCGCGAGGGAGGTCCAGGCGGGTTCGCCGAAAACGGCGCCGGCGCGGGCGAGCGCCGCGATCATCTGTCCGTTCCAATCGGCCAGCACCTTGTCGTCCAGGCTCGGCGGCACCCGCTTGGCGCGGTGGGCGAGCAGGCGGGCGCGGCCGTCGGCCAGGCGGGCTTCCTCGGCCGGGTCGCCCAGCCCCTCGGCGGTGCCCCGGTTGAGGATCGTCTTGCCCTCCCAATTGCCGGTCGGTATCACGTCGTAGGCGGCCTTGAAGGCGGCGGCCCCGGCGCCGAGGAGGGCGTCGATCTCGGCCTCGGTCCAGACATAGTACCGGCCTTCCTCGCCTTCGCTGTCCGCGTCCAGCGTCGCGCAGAAGCCGCGCGGCCCGTCGGGCCCGGCGCCGTCGGCGGGCGGCGCGATCATGTCGCGCAGGAGCCAGGCGACGGTCTCGCGGACTCGCGCCTCATAGAGGGGGTCGCCGGTTTCCCGCCAGACCAGGGTCAGGAGCTCGATCAGGGCGGCGTTGTCGTAGAGCATCTTTTCGAAATGCGGCGCCAGCCACATCGCGTCGGTGGAATAGCGGGCGAACCCGCCGCCCAGATGATCGTAGATCCCGCCCTGGCACATGCGGGTCAGGGTACGCAGCACCGCGCGCCGGCAATCCTGGTCGCCGGTGCGCCGCCAGACCCGCCAGAGCAGCTCGAACGCCGGCGCGTGGGGGAATTTCGGCGCCCCGAGAAAGCCGCCATGGGCGAAATCGACTTGCCGCAGGATGGCATCGGCGGCCGCGTCGAGCGCCCCCGGCCCGGGGGCGTCGCCCGGATCGGTGCGGGCCAGCTTCTCCAGCGCTTCGGTCAGCGCGGCGCCGTTGCGCGCGACCTTGTCGGGCTCTTGGCGATAGAGGCCGTCGACGGCGCGCAGCACCTCGCGGAAGCCCGGCCGGCCATAACGGGACTCGGGCGGAAAATAGGTGCCGCCCCAGAAGGGCGTGCCGTCGGGGGCGAGGAACATGGTCAGCGGCCAGCCGCCCTGCTGGCCGAGCAGCGCCAAGGCGGACTGGTAGATCGAATCGATATCCGGGCGTTCCTCGCGATCGACCTTGATGTTGACGAACAGCGCGTTCATCAGCGCCGCGGTTTCCGGGTCCTCGAAACTTTCATGGGCCATGACATGGCACCAATGGCAGGCGGCGTAACCGACCGACAGCAGGATCGGCTTGTCGGCCTCGGCCGCGGCGGCCAGCGCCTCGGGGCCCCAGGGGCGCCAATGGACAGGATTATCCCTGTGCTGCAACAGGTAGGGACTCGTTTCCTCGCCGAGACGGTTGGTGGGCAAACTGTCCTTCCGGGGCATCTTTATCCTTCCGGGGCCGGTGGGGTGAAACGGGCCCGTCGGAAAGATAATTGGACGGCGCGGGATGGGAGGCAAGAGGCCCGGCGGCTTCGGGTGCGGCCGGTCGGGCGTGTCCGGGGGCCCCGGTCGCGGGGGCGGCGGATTTGGTCTAGGGTGGATCGGGGACGCAAGGGGAGGACGCCATGAAGAACGGTCTGCATGTGATGGATTGCGACCTGCATGTCCTGGAGGATGGGCGGGTCTTTGAGGACTACATGCCCGAGGCCTATCGGGACCGGCGGCCCCGCTATCGGGGGATCGGCCCGACCAACGTGCCCTGGTGGGAGGTGGAGGGGCGGCCGATCCCGCCATGGGCCAATTCGCCGGAGGTGGTCGGGCCGCAAAGGGCGGTGGACGCGCCGACCGAGGATGTCTACCGGGCGGCCAAGGAAAGCGGATACGACGCGCCCAGCACCCTGACCGCCATGGATGTTGAGGGAATCGACGTCGCGGTCATGTACCGTACCCTGGCCCATATGACCGTCTCGATCGACGATCTGGACCCGGATTACGCGCTCGCCTGTTGCCGGGCCTTCAACGCGTGGCTGACCGACTATTGCCGGGCCGATTCCGGGCGCCTGAAGCCGACCGCCATCGTCACCCTGCACGACCCGGAAGCGGCGGCCGCCGAGGCCCGGCGCGCGGTGCGCGAAGACGGGCATGTCGCGGTGGTGCTGTTGCCCATGCCCGTCGCCGGGCGCTACATCCATTCGCCCGAATGCGACGTGCTGTGGTCCGAGATCGCGGCGCTGGGCGTTCCGGTCGGGGTGCATGGGACCAGCGGCGCCGCATCCAGGGACTATGCCGCCGCCCGCTATATCGGGCTGCCGAACTTCCGGACACTGAACCACACCACCGCCTTTCCCCTGGAGCTGATGCAGGCGATGGCGGCCTTCACCAGCGGCGGGGTGCTGGCGCGATTTCCCGAGTTGCGCGTGGGGTTTCTCGAGGGAGGCTGCGGCTGGCTGCCCTGGTGGCTGGAGCGGCTGGACGATCAATGGGAGAAATATGGCGGCGGCGAGAAGATTCGCTTGGACGCCTTGCCCAGCGACTATTTTCGGCGACAATGCTTTATCGCGACCGAGTCCGACGAAGGGATGCTGGATGTGGTGATCGACAAGCTCGGCGACGACAATATCGTCGTCTCGACCGACTATCCCCACAGCGACGGCCCCTATCCGCACGGCGTCGACGGTTTCCTCGCCCTGGACGGCGTCGGCAGGGACTCGAAGCGGAAGATCTTGTGGGACAATTGCCTGCGCCTATATGGGTTCGACGAGGCGGCGCTGCTGGCGTCCTGACCCGGCGGGCGGGGACCCGAAAGGAGAGAGGCGATGAAGATCCGAGTCGATATCGACTGTTCGCCGCAGGAGGCGCGCGCCTTCTTCGGCCTACCCGACCTGCAACCGCTTCAGGAAGCGGCGATGGCCGAGCTCCGCGACAAGTTCGCCAAGGCCGCCGGCGATTTCGATGCCGAAACGATGATCGGGCAATGGATGCAGGGCGGCGGCCAGGCCCTGGAAACCATGCAGAAGATGTTCTGGCCCGGCGCCGCCGGCGCGAAGGGCGGCGGCGGCAAGGGCACGTGACCGGGCCCGTGGGAACCGGCAAGGGGGAAGGGGCGGGCTATTACCGGGCCCACCTGTTCTGCTGCGTCAACGAACGCCCCGACGGCCACGCGCGGGGCTGCTGCAAGGCCAAGGGGGGCGTGCGGCTGCGCAATTACATGAAGGCCCGGGTGAAGGAGCTGGGGCTGGACGGGGTGCGGGTCAACCAGGCCGGCTGCCTGGACCGGTGCGAGTTGGGCCCGGTGCTGGTCGTCTATCCGGAAGGGGTCTGGTATCGCTACGAAACGACCGAGGACGTGGATGAAATCATCCGCGAGCATCTTCAGGCCGGCCGGCCGGTGGCGCGTCTCCGCCTCGCCGACGACCAGACGGCCCTGGGGCCGGACGCCGCCGTCGCCTGATCGGGCGCGGTGGGGACGTATCGGGTCCGACCGGACCCGGCGACCGGGATGACCGCCGACACCATTTTCGCGCCCGCGACCGCGCCCGGCCGGGCCGGGATCGCGGTATTTCGCCTGTCGGGCCCCGGGGCGGGCGCGGCGCTGGAGAGGCTGACCGGCGCACCGCTGCCGCCGGCGCGGCGGGCGGCGCGCCGGGTGTTTCGCGATCCCGCCGACGGCGCGGCGGTGGATGACGGCATCGCGCTCTGGTTTCCGGCGCCGGCCAGCTTCACCGGCGAGGACGTGGCCGAGATCCAGACCCATGGCGGGCGGGCGGTGGCCGAGGCGATCGGCCTCGCCCTCGGTCGATTGCCCGGTTTGCGCCTGGCGGAGCCGGGCGAGTTCACCCGGCGGGCCTTTCTGAACGGCAAGCTCGATCTGACCGAGGCGGAGGGCCTCGCCGACCTGATCGCCGCCGAGACCGAGGCCCAGCGGCGCCAGGCCCGGCGGCAATTGGACGGGGCGTTGGGGCGGCTCTATGCCGGTTGGGGCGGGGCACTGACCCGACGGCTGGCGCATCTGGAAGCGGCCATCGACTTCGCCGAGGAGGACCTGCCGGTCGAGGTTATACCGAAAGTAGTACATGGTATCGACGCGCTGTCGGCGGATATCCGCAATCACTTGCAGGACAAGGGACGGGGCGAGGTTCTACGGCAGGGAATCCATGTGGTCATCCTCGGTCCGCCCAATGCCGGGAAGTCGACCCTGCTCAATGCCCTGGTCAAGCGCGAGGCCGCCATCGTGTCGGACCGGGCCGGCACCACCCGCGACGTGATTGAGGCTCATCTCGACCTCGGCGGCTATCCGGTCGTTCTGGCCGATACCGCCGGACTCGCGGAAATCGTCGGAGGGACCGCGGCGATCGATCCGGTGGAGGCCGAGGGCATGCGTCGGGCGCGGGACCGGGCGGCCGACGCCGATTTCAAACTGCTTGTGCTGGACGGCGCCGCCGCCGACCCGCTGGCGGGGCTGGCGGTGGCGGCCGACGCGGACAGCCTGGTCCTGGTGAGCAAGGCCGACCTGTTGGCCGACGCGGACGCGACCGCCGCCCGGTTGGCGGACACCCTCGGAAGTCCAGTGATGGCGGTGTCGGCGACCGGCGGCGCCGGGCTGGCGGCGGTGGTGGAGACGTTGACCCGGGCGGTCGCCGAGCGGTTCGCCGAGACCGGCGCCCCGGTCCTGACCCGCGCCCGCCATAGGCTGGCGCTGGAGGCCTGCGTCGAGGCGCTGGATAGGGCGCGGGCGGCGGCCCTGCCGGAATTGATCGCCGAGGATCTGCGCCTGGCCCTGCGGTCGCTGGGACGGATCACCGGCAAGGTCGATGTGGAGGATCTGCTGGACGTGGTCTTCCGCGATTTCTGCATCGGCAAATAGGCGCGGGCCCGGTGTTTCACGTGAAACCGGGGTCGGCCGGTGTCGGGCCTTATGTCCCGTCGGGCTTTGACTCGCTCCCGCCCCGATCCTATTTTCGCGCCCATGACGGACAACGACACCAGCGATAGGGGGACCCGGGCCGGCCATGACGTGATCGTGGTCGGCGGTGGCCATGCAGGCTGCGAGGCCGCGGCCGCGGCGGCGCGGATGGGCGCCCGGACCCTGCTGGTGACCCATCGCCTGGACCGGATCGGCGAGATGTCCTGCAACCCGGCCATCGGCGGGCTGGGCAAGGGCCATCTGGTGCGCGAGATCGACGCCCTGGACGGGGTGATGGGGCGGGTGATCGACCGGGCCGGCATCCAGTTCCGGCTTCTCAACCGGTCCAAGGGGCCGGCGGTGCGCGGGCCGCGCGCCCAGGCGGACCGGGCGCTGTACCGGCGGGAAATGGCAGCGGCGCTGACGGCGCAGGACGGGCTGGAGCTGCGTGCCGCCGCGATCGAAGATCTGGCGCTCGACCGGGCCGGGCGGGTCGTCGGGGTCGTCACGGCGGACGGCGAAACCCTGTCGTCCGGCGCGGTCGTCCTGACCACCGGCACGTTCCTGCGGGGCCGCATCCATATCGGGGACACCAGTTTCGCCGCCGGGCGCATGGGCGAGGCGCCGGCGGTCGGCCTGTCCGACACCCTGGCGCGGGCGGGGTTCGCGCTCGGCCGGCTGAAGACCGGCACGCCGCCGCGCCTGGACGGGCGAACCATCGATTGGGCGGCGCTGGAGGAGCAGAAGGGCGACGACCCGCCAATGCCTTTTTCGGAACTGACCGACCGGATTACAACGCCGCAGATCTCCTGCCATCTGACGGCGACGACCCCGGCCAGCCACGACTTGATCCGCGCCAATTTGGCCCGGTCGGCGATCTATGGCGGGCATATCGACAGCACCGGGCCGCGCTACTGTCCGTCCATCGAAGACAAGGTGGTCCGGTTCGCGGACCGCGACTCCCATACGTTGTTTCTGGAGCCGGAGGGGCTGGCGGATGACACCGTTTATCCCAACGGGATCTCGACCTCGCTGCCCGAAGAGGTGCAGAGGGCCATCCTCAAAACCATTCCGGGTCTGGAAAGGGCGGTGATGCGCCGACCCGGCTACGCCATCGAATATGATTTCGTCGATCCGCGCGAGCTGGACCCGACCTTGCAGACCCGCCGTCTGCCGGGGCTGTATCTCGCGGGCCAGATCAACGGGACCACCGGATATGAAGAAGCCGCCGCCCAAGGGCTGATGGCGGG
>Ga0070728_10001457_pt1 | contig 34819 bp, 34 predicted proteins | sample tdDd471_FD_66723 | JGI IMG/M metagenome (GOLD analysis project Ga0070728, IMG submission 66723) | Marine sediment microbial communities from the Atlantic coast under amendment with organic carbon and nitrate - tdDd47.1 | ecosystem: Environmental > Aquatic > Marine > Coastal > Sediment | place...
GCCGCCGACCCCAGTGGCGATTCATTCAGCCGCCGCCGGGTCTCCGCCAGCCGGTCCCGGTCGCGCCCGAACATCTCGACGTAGGCCATCATGTGGTGGCCGAAGGTCACCGGCTGCGCCACCTGCATGTGGGTGAAGCCGGGCATCACCGCCGCCGCATGGGCATCGGCCTGGTCGACCAGGGCCGTGATCAGGTCGCGGAACGCCAGGTCGAGGCGGTCGATGGTGTCGCGCACCCACAGCCGGAAGTCCGTTGCCACCTGGTCGTTGCGGCTGCGCCCGGTGTGCAGGCGGCCCGCTGTCGCGCCGATCAGCTCCCGCAACCGGTTCTCCACATTCATGTGGATGTCTTCCAGTGCCGCCGAGAATTCGAACCTGCCCTCATCAATCTCACGCAGAATTGCGTCCAGACCGTCATTGATTGCGGCAACGTCATCCCTTGTCAGGATACCCTGTGCAGCCAACATGTCGGCATGCGCCTTCGATCCCCGGATGTCCTGGGCATGGAAGCGCTGGTCGAAATCGATGGAGGCGTTGATCTTCTCCATCACCTTCGCGGGGCCGCCGGCGAAACGGCCGCCCCACATCTCATTGCTGGTGGGTTTGTCTGACATGAAATCTCTGTGGCCTGGAATGTTGCACCGGATCGGCCTTGTGGCCCTGCTGATGGCGATCCTTAGTCCGGCAGGCGCCGGAGCGGAACCCCCGCTGGCGCAATATGCCACGGGTCAGGTACAGAATCTCGCGGTTCATGACACGCCGAAGCCGCTTGCCGATGTGACCTTCCAGGACGGTAGCGGCGCGGACATCGGTTTCGATGCCTTCCGCGGCAAGGTGGTGCTGGTCAATCTCTGGGCCACCTGGTGTGCCCCCTGTCGCCACGAGATGCCGTCGATCAGCCGACTTCATACCGCGCGCGGCGGCGATGATTTCCTGGTCGCCGCGATCTCGGTCGACCGGGGCGGGGCGGAGAAATCGCTGGCCTTTCTGAAGGAAGTCGATGCCGACAACCTGCCGCTCTATGTCGATCCGACCACCCGGATCGGTCGCGCGCTGGGGGCCTATGGCCTGCCGATCACCATCCTGCTGAACCGGCAGGGCGAGGAAGTGGCGCGGCTGGTCGGCCCGGCGGAATGGGACAGCCCGGAAGCGCTGGCCCTGATCGACGCGCTGATCGCGGACGGCGCGTCCTGAGGGGATAGGTTTTCGGGAGGTACTGCGCCGGCCCGCTCCCCGAAAAGGTAAACCACCTGCTCAGTCTTCCTTTGGCTCACAGAGCACGGCGTAGGGCGCATCCAGTCGCTGGCCGTTGTAGAACAGCGCGCCGGTCTGGCGGTCGACGGTGACCTGCCCCACATCGATCCCGGCATCGTTCAGGAACGGCGGCGTGTCGGCGCCGAGAAGTTCGGCCAGCGGCACCCGCAGGTCGATGGTGATCTCGTTGGGCAGGGTTATGCCGCCTGAACCGGGAAGGTCGGCGGGTGCCACCGCATTGCCGTTGGCATCGACACCGGGCTGGTAGGCCACATCGGCGTCCGGCCTGTGGATCTCCACCAGACGGCAGGTCTCCTCCGGGTCCGGTCTTGCCGGATATGTCTTCGGGGCCGCTGTCAGCAGTCCGGGAAGCGTCGTCAGCAGGAGCAGCATGGGTAAGGGATTGCGCATCGGTCCATTCTGGCGACGATAGCTTGATAATTGGTTGCCGGATGTTTGCTGCCTGTTCCGTCCCTCTCCCCCACCCGGCCACCCACGGGATCATCCTGAATGGGTGGCCGGGTGGGGGAGAGGGACGGTGCTGCGCCGTCCATGCAGTCATGGACGAGGATTCTGGGGAGGCAGGGTTTCATGGCGCGGATTGTCTATCTCGATGCGTTTCCGGCAGAGAATGCCTTGCCCATACTGGCTGAACGGCCGGAACATGAGGTGATACGCATCGACCGTCATGCGCCGTTCGCCGAAAGTTTCGCCACACTCGGCGGCGCGCATGCGTTCCAGTGCGTTCCGGCACGGGACGAGGTGCCGGAGCCGCTGCGGGTCGATGCTGCCTTCCTGACCCGGGCGCCGGAATTGCTGGTGGTGTCCTCCGGCGGATCAGGCGTCGATACCTTCGACCTCGACGCCTGCACGGCGGCGGGGGTGCTGGTGGTCAATCAGGCGGGCGGCAATGCGGAGGCGGTGGCGGAGCATGCGCTCGGCATGATGCTGCTGCTGATGAAGCGGGTGCCGGAGGCCGACCGCGCGCTGCGCCGGGGCTGGAACGGCGCGCGTACGGACTTCCGGGGCGCGGACCTGCTGGGCAAGACGGTCGGCATCATCGGTCTCGGCCATATCGGGCGCAGGCTGGCCAGCATCTGCCGCCATGCCTTCGATTGCGAGGTCCTGGCATACGACCCCTATCTGGATGCCGAGGAAATGGGCCGCCGTGACGCGCGCAAGGTCAGTTTCGAGGAGGTGCTCTCCGGCGCTGACGTGGTCAGCATCCATTGCCCGCTGAGCGCGGAGACCCGGCGCATGTTCGATGCGGAGGCCATCGGCATGATGAGGCCCGGCGCCCGCCTGATCGCCACCGCGCGCGGTTTCATCCATGACGAGGACGCGCTGTATCAGGCGCTGCGATCCGGGCATCTGGCCGGAGCCGGTCTCGACGTCTGGGATGCCGAGCCCCCCACCGCGGACCACCCGCTGCTCTCCCTCGACAATGTCATCACCAGCCCCCACACCGCAGGCGTCACCCGCGACAGCCGCGAACGCATGGCCCGCTATGCCGCGACGCAACTGATCGACATCTTCGACGGCAAGGATCCGGTACGCCCGGTGAACACCGACGTGCTGCCGGTCTGGCAGAAGCGGGTGCAGGGGTTCCTGAAAGGGTAACGGCATCCCCCTTCATCGCTCGCGAACCCGACCCGCGCACCCGGTCTCCCACGCCCGCCCCCACACCGACGCTCGCGGACTTGATCCGCGAGCCCAGCTTGAGGCGGCTACCAGTGACATGGCGAACGTGGCGGCCTTGATGAACAGCGGGTTGCTGCTGATGGCGAAGTTCAGGGCATCTCTGACGGGGCGGGACCCGCAGGCCGCGGCGGCTTGCTCCTGCCATTCACCGGTTTCTGCCATGCCGGGGGAGGCGGCATCACGTCCCGCAGCCGCGTCCGGGCAATCGCGGCCTCCAGCGGCGCGCGGAGCGGTTTCTCGGTGATTACCCGCGTCTCCAGGTCGACGGACCAGAAGATCCGGGAATCATTGAAGACAGTCATGATCGCTTTCCGCCCATCACCTGAGATCGCGACTTCTCCAGGGCCTACGCCGGTGGGGGGGCGGATCTGGTCGACGACATTTCCATCTTTTGCAACAAGCATTGAGCGGTAGCGGATAAGAGCGGGATCGAAAGCCAGTCCATTCACCGACTGATACGCATGACTGAAGACAAAGACCTTACCATCTCGTGCTGCTCTGAGTGAATCGGTGCGAAAATTGCTCTGCGACAGACTGGGTCCATTGAAGTACGGTGGGTCCGGAAACAGAGGAGAAAACTCGCCATTGTCAGAATTGATGATGCCGCCCCAAACGCCCTTCTCATGGTAAGGAAGGTCGGTGGGAAGTCGCGCATAAACGACGATTCCTTTTTTCGTTACAGACAGATACGCAAATGTCGAACGTCCATCTATCACAGTATTGTACATGCCAGTGGCGAGTCTCAGGTGTTTTTCCTCTCTGCCACTTTCTGTTATTTCGATATACCCGATACTTGATCCATCTCTTCCATGAACTGTGCTCATTGAGAAACCGGATTTCGTATTTTCCGGATTGAACGAGAAGGGCTGTAATCTAGATGTGAAATATATGCGTTCCGAGAATGGATCAAAGACTGGAAATCCGCGCATTACGCGCATCGGCTTCGGTTCTCGGTAGCCTCTGTGGTTCATGTCATAGACTTGGTGCTGACCACTGGTAAGTAGCTGGAATGCCCGGGTCTTTCGATCGATGGCACCAACGTTACGACCAATTTCGTCAGGACTGCAATCCACTGACCAGCAAACCTGAATGACAGCGAGATAGCGATCATCGGGGGAGAAGCTGGCGGAATGGAACTCGCGGGGCGGTGGTGCCACATGCAGTTCGATGGTCTCCGCCGCCATGTCGTAGACCGCGATGGCATAGGGCGCGCGGCGGCGCTCGTCGGGGCTGATCTGGGAGAAGTCGAAGGCCATGTAGCGCCCGTCGCTGGAGAGCACCGTGCGCTTGATCCAGTAGGGGTCGAGCACCTTCTGCGCCTGAACTGCTGGGCTGAGGAGCAGCAGGGCAAGGCCGAGCAGCAGGCCCGTGCATTGCCGAAGCAAACTGTCGGAGACTGTCATCTGCCGGGCCCTCGTTGCTCTCACGGCAACCGTTGCGCCGCGCCTGTTACATGAGGCCACAAGCGCTGGTTGCAAGGGGGCGGCCCTGATCGGAGTTGGACACGCAGTAGCTCTTTCAAGCCTGGGAGACTGGGCCCGCGGGTCAAGCCCGCGAGCGTCGTGATGGGGGAGATGCCCAGAGATCTCTGGCAGCGCCCCCAAAAGACCCCCCGTCCGGAAGGGGTTCGCTCAGGCGCGCTTGGCCTCGATGGCGTCCCAGATCAGGCTGGAGAGGTTGGAGTTGTCGAAGCGGTCGATTTCCTGGATGCCGGTGGGGCTGGTGACGTTGATCTCCGTCATCCACTCACCGATGACGTCGATGCCGACGAAGATCATGCCGCGCGCCTTCAGCTCCGGGCCGATGCGGTCGCAGATCTCCCGCTCCCGCGCGGTCAGGGTGGAGCGGACGGCCTGGCCGCCGACGTGCATGTTCGACCGGCTCTCGCCCTCCGCCGGGACGCGGTTGATGGCGCCCACCGGCTCCCCGTCCACCAGGATGATGCGCTTGTCGCCCTTGCGGACGTCGGGCAGGAATTTCTGCGCGATGATCGGTTCGCGGTACATCACCGCGTAGGTTTCCATCAGTGAGCTCAGGTTGTCGTCGCCCGGCCGCAGGTGGAACACCCCGGCGCCGCCATTGCCATAGAGCGGCTTGATGATGATGTCCTGATGCGCGACCTGGAAGGCGCGGATCATCTCGGCGTTGCGGGTGATCAGCGTCGGCGGCATCAGGTCGACGAAATTGGTGACGAACAGCTTCTCCGGCGCGTTGCGCACCTCCATCGGATCATTGACCACCAGTGTCTTCGGATGGATGCGTTCCAGCAGGTAGGTCGTCGTCAGATAGGCCATGTCGTAGGGCGGGTCCTGGCGCAGCAGCACCACGTCCACCTCCGACAGGTCGACGGTGCGGTCCTCACCCTGGCTGAAATGGTTGCCGACCTCGCGCTGCACGGTGACGTCGCGCAGCCGGGCCATGACCTTGCCGTCCTGCCAGGCCAGTTCGTCCGGCAGGTACCAGCTCAGTTCGTGGCCGCGCGCCTGCGCCTCCAGCATCAGCGCGAAGGTGGAATCCCCCTTGATGTCGATCCCGGCAATCGAGTCCATCTGGACGGCGACCTTGAGTGTCATGAGCGTTTCCCGTTCGTGGCTGCCCGAACCGGCAGCGGTCACCCGATGATAGGGCGGACGCGGGCGCGGGCAAACCGCACGCCGACAATCCGGACTGGCAGGCAGTGGTCAGGTGCCGCGGCAGGCGCGGCGGCAGGATGGGCCGCCATGCGGAGCACTGTTGCACCCGGCATGGCGGCCCTTTCCCCAGTCCAGGCGTATCAGCGCTGGAAGTCGGCGAAGCTCTTGCCCTCGGCGACCAGCTTCTCGATCAGTGGCGCAGGCTTCCAGTCATCCTCGCCCGACTGCTCGTAGTAATGGCGGATCCGCTCCAGCACCTTGTCGAGGCCCACGTGATCGGCGTAGTGCATCGGCCCGCCCCGGTGTTTCGGGAAGCCGTAGCCGTTCATGTAGGTGATATCGATATCGACGGAGCGGATGGCGATGCCTTCCTCGAGGATCTTCGCGCCCTCGTTCACCAGCGCGTACATGCAGCGTTCCAGGATCTCGTCATCCGAGATCTCGCGCCGCTTGATCCCGGCCTCCGCCGAGTTCTTCTCGATCAGCTCCTTCACGACAGGATCGGGCAGCGGCACACGGCTGCCTTCCTCGTAGCGGTACCAGCCCGCACCGGTCTTCTGACCGTGACGCCCCAGTTCCACGACCTTGTCGGCCAGTGAGGAATAGCGGCGGCCCTGCGGCCAGGTCTTCAGCTGGTGCTGGCGCACGCGATAGCCCACATCCAGACCGGCCAGGTCGCCCATGGCGAACGGTCCCATGGCGAGACCGAAGTCATACAGCACGCGATCCACATCCTCCGGCTGCGCGCCCTCTTCCACCAGGAAGCTCGCCTGACGGCCATAGGGATGCAGCATCCGGTTACCGATGAAGCCGTGGCAGTTGCCCGCCAGCACGCAGATCTTGCCGATGCGCTTGCCCAGATCCATCACGGTCTGGATCGTGTTCGGGCTGGACTTGGCGCCCCGCACGTTCTCCAGCAGCTTCATGACATTGGCCGGGCTGAAGAAATGGGTGCCGATCACGTCTTCCGGCCGCTTGGTGGCCGACGCGATCTCGTCGATGTCCAGGGTGGAGGTGTTCGACGCCAGGATTGCGCCGGGCTTCATGACCTCGTCCAGCTTGGCGAAGACCTGCTTCTTGATCTCCATGTCCTCGAACACCGCCTCGATGACGATGTCCGCCTGACCGATGTCGTCATAGGACGTGGTCGGCGTCAGCAGGCCCATGCGCTTCTCGACCTCTTCCATCGTGAAGCGGCCACGCTTGGCGCTGTTCTCGTAGTTGCGGCGGATGATGCCGATGCCACGGTCCAGTGCCGCCTGCTCCAGTTCCAGGATGGTCACCGGAATACCGGCATTCAGGAAGTTCATGGCGATGCCGCCGCCCATGGTGCCGCAGCCCAGGATGGCGCAGCTGTTGATCTCGCGGGTCGGCGTGCCCTTCGGGATGTCGGGGATCTTGGCCACTTCGCGCTCACCGAAGAAGGCATGGATCTGGGCTGCCCGCTGCGGGCTCTGCATCAGTTCCTGGAACAGTTCACCCTCGCGCTTCAGACCGGCGTCGAAGCTGTCCGATGTGACGGACGCCTCGACGGCAGCGATGCAGTTCTGCGGGGCCAGCACGCCACGGGCCTTCTTTGCCAGATTGGCGCGGAAGGTGTCGAAGATGCCCTTGTCGGCTTCGTCCAGCTTGCCACGGCTGCGGGAAATCACCTTCAGCGGTGCGCCGTCGGCCACCAGCTTCTCGGCGAAGGCGCAGGCACCCGGAATCAGCTCATCGACGATGGCGTCAACGATACCGGCCTTCTGTGCCAGCGGCGCGGGCAGCATGTCGCCGGAGGTGATCATCTTCAGTGCCGTCTCGACACCGGCCACGCGCGGCAGCCGCTGCGTGCCACCGGCACCGGGCAGCAGGCCCAGCTTCACTTCCGGCAGGCCGACGAAGCCCTTGGCCACGGCAACGCGGTAATGCGCTGCGAATGCCGTCTCCAGACCCCCGCCCAGCGCCGTGCCATGGATCGCGGCAACAACCGGCTTGGTTGCGTTCTCGTAGTCTTCGATGACTTCGTTCAGGCCCGGGGACGTCATGGGCTTGCCGAATTCGCGGATGTCGGCACCGGCGATGAAGGTGCGCCCGTCGCCCGCCAGCACGACCGCCGTGATGCTGTCATCGGCCAGCGCCTCCGCCAGCCGGTCCCGCAGACCCTGCCGCACAGCCTGGCTGAGCGCATTCACAGGCGGGTTCTGCACCAGAATGACGCCAACCGCGCCGCGTTTCTCCAGCACCACAGGTGATGACATGGCTCTCTCCTCCCCAATCGGAATGTTTATGTGTCCGTGCGACAGCCTGTTCCGTCCCTCTCCCCCTCCCGGCCACCCACTGGATCATCCTGAATGGGGGGCCTGGAGGGGGAGAGGGACGGAACACTCCACACAGAAACTCGTACCATTGAGTTAGCTCAGGTGGCGGGGGGCGTCAAAGACTGTTCATCCGATATGGCCATAACCTTATTCGGGGGATCTGCCGCGTCATTGCGCACCGGGATCGGATACTGCGGCGCTGGCGGCACCGTTCGGGTCCGTCGGCGGCGGGGTGAGCGGCGCGCTTGAGACATCGGCGGTCTCCTTCGCCACCTTCGACATCACCTGCACGGCCTGTTCAAGCGCATCCAGGGCAGCGACCTGCCTGCCAAGCCAGGACTGCAGGATACCGTCGATCCGCAACGCTATCCGATTAGCGAGTTCGTTCCAGTTCGCCCTTGCCCGATCAGCCTGGTTGATGCCCTTCTCGATCTTCAGCAAGCAATTCGCCAGCGCCCCGTTGGCTTTGGTCAGATCCTGATCAGCCTTTCCTGCAACCGATTGGGCACCTGCGAGCTCATCGGTGAACTGGCCGGGCTGGGCCGCTTGGGCTTCCTCGAAGGCCGCCAGCCGGGCATCGGCTGTGGCCTTTGCCTGCTGCAGTACCTGCAGTTTGCCTCGCAGCAGGTCAGGTTTCTCGCCATCGCAGTCGTTCTGTGCGTTCACGGTGCCATGGGCGCGGATCGTCCTGACCAGAGCATCGCGCAGAGCGGCGACCTGTCCAGTTGCCTGCTCAATCTGGCTTGCCCGCACCGACGCTGCATCTAGATCGCTGACCGTGCTTCCCGCCACGGTCTGGGCGGCATCCGCCAGGTGATCGGCGAATGCGGTCGCAACATCTTCGTTGGCCTGCTCCAGGAAATCGGACCTGTCGCCTTCGGGGAGTTTGATGGCAACTGCCGCCGAAATCTGACGCAGGTCGGCCGCCAGACCAGTCTCGGCATCGACCTCGACGGCGATCTGTTGCCGGACGTCGAAGGTGAGGGAATTGATGGCCTTCACGTAGTCTTCGCGAAAGCCACCAAAGGCTGCGACTAGATTGCCCGATGACGTCCCATCGAATCGGGCCCGGTTCTGGTTGCGCAGTTCGACATATTGCTTGTTCTGCAGCAGTTTGGTGTAGCTGCCGCCATTGGCAGCGAGCGCCTCCCGCTCCAGGTTCCGCTGCAACAGCAGGTCGGCATTCACGTTTCCGCCCACCGCGAACAACAGCGAACTTTGCACACTCTGATAGATCTGGCTCGGATCGGCTTCGACATTCTTGGCGTACCAGTTGCCTACATCATCCTTCACCAGCACGAAATTCGTTGCCCCGAACCCGGCCAGCCGTACCGAGTTGATGTTGTTCCAGAACTGCTTGTCGATCTCGGCGCGGATGCGGCGTTGCCGCTCGCTGCTCTCGTTCCCGAGATTATGCAAGCCAAAGGGCAGTGAGCGCGCAGCCTGCTCATCCAGCATGTTGCGCCAGGCACCGGCAGTGCCATCCTGTAGGCCGGATGCTGCAAACACCTGCCGCAGATAGGCACTCGGCGGCCGGATATAGACCATGCCGGAACGGTATTCATAGGCCAGCTTGATCGCAGCCTCGATCTGCTTGGCTTCCGGGCAGTTGGCGCAAGAGTTGCATGATTTGGATTGACCCGGATTTCCGGGCTTTCCCGTTGCTGCCTGCTGCAGCCCCGATTCGGCGGACTGAGCAGATGTGACCTGATCCTTCGTGTCCTGCTTGCCCGTCCTCTCGCCATTGACGGCATTGGTATCCGTTGGCTTGGCGACATCGCATTGGACTGCACTTCGAGGTGCGGTTGCCGCGACGTGCATGAATTTTAGCCGCTCAATGAGTTGGTCGAGAACCACGACCGTGCTCTCTACTGGTAGTTTCTTTGACTCACTATCCTTGAAGTCCAACTTGATACCGTATGTGGTTGCCAGCGATTGGATCGCGGCCTCTGTACGAAAATCATCGCGAATCCCGAGGTCATGTGCCGAACGTCGGTAAATTTCGTCGGCTTGGGCGAGGATCAAGTTGCCGATGGCCTGCAGGACAAGGACGTTCTGGTCGAGTTGCTGGGCGGCGGCCCCTGTGAATTGCCGGGGACCGCTGCCATCCCGCTTCAGCAGGATCTCATGATCGGCAATGGTCACAAGCTTGCTCGCAAATCTTACAAAGGCCTCAAGCATCAGGCGCGCGGCACTTGGTGCATCAACTGGCTTGCTGATACTGTACTTGCGGAACGAGCCGTGCAGTGCGCATTCGTTTCCGAATTTCGCTATGCAGGTGCGCTTCAGGATCAGGTATTCGTCAATCAAGGTTGCCAGCCCTTCAGGCAAGCGGCCTCTGCCGAGTGAGCCCCGACCCTGATAGACGGTTTCACGCTTTCCGGCGTCAGATATTTCATATTTGCCAAATAAAAAATTGGTAGAATGATTTTTTTCTGTAATCTCTGAGTCATTAGTTGAGTTGATAGCGCCGCTAATCGCGGGGTCTTTGAGAATTTTAGGATCGTTATTTGCAAGACTCAGCAAGTCATACGCTGCGGGCCTGCCATAGAGAAAAAATACCAGTGCCATTATCCTTGGGCGATCCGCTTGCGGGATGAGAAAAATGTTGGGCTTACCATCATTGCCGATCTCACGAATGGCGGCGTAGAGATCCATGCTGATACCGTTACGGTTCCGGACAATTTGATCCCAAGTCTGGCGGAGATCTAGCATCGAGGTCATTTTTAATGAAATGTCGCTGACATCATTTTGAGAATCAGGCAATTTCTCTATAAGGGAATCGAATTGCAGTATTTTTTCACGAAAATCCATGACCTTTGGAATATCTGTATTTATAGAAATTGGCGTCCTTTTCTCGATTATCGCGATGAGTTCCTGATCATTATAGAGTGCTAACAGATCATTTACTCGCGCGGCTGGATGGTTCAATTTGCACGCAAGCACGTCTCTGTGGCGGGAATCCGCTGCAGAAAGGACGGAATTTATTTCTCGGCACAATTTTTCGGGGCCAGTTGCCGCGGTTTTCAGCTTCAGGATGCATCCTGAATAGCTCTCATTGTCCTCTGGAGTCCGACACGCGTCATGCCACTGCAGCGTATCCCGCAACTGGGCCAACAACGGACGGGCGCCCATGACCATGGCAGCCAGTTGCTCGACCTGCACTTCCTCGTGGTTGGCCAGTGGGCCGTTGTAGACATCGACATCGACGCGCACGACGGAGCAGGCGCCAAGGGTCAAGGAGGCGAGAAAGGCGAGCAGGTAAGTGATCGCCCCTGTGCGGATCCGATTCATGATGGCCTCCTGTCAACCCGGGCCTTGAGCCGGGCGAGCGCCTTGCGTCTTTCCAGTGCCACCTGAACCGCCGCAAACAATTCGGCATCAAGCGTTGCGTTCCCCTCTCCGCCTGTCTCTTGCAACGCCTGGGCAATGACACCCATCGCCTGGTTGGAGGCATCGAAATAGGCCTGCGGGTCGGTTCCCATGGCGATCACGAGGCGGTGTGCGTCCGGAGCCTCCCGGAACCCTTCCGGACCGAACAGGACCAGACGTCGACCCTTGAAGATCGAACCGGGCTTCTCGCCATTGTCAGCGGGACCGTCGGCTGGGCCGATTGTTGGACCCTGGACCTGACCGGCAGTCGTATTCGGTTTCGTCGTGTTCCACTTGATGGTCGTGCCCAGCGAGTCGACCGTGGCGGCAGGCAACCAGCCTGACGCGAACTTGACGAAGGACAGGGCGTTGGCCTGGCCGTGCAGACGCACGCGATAGACGGTGGGTGGCAACTGCTCCTGCGGGTCGAAGACGCCCAGATAATAGGTCTGCTGGATCTCGTGGGCGGGCGAGCGACCGCCATAAACCGCACCGGCGGTGGTGCCGAGTACCACCTCCTCAATCGTTGTGAGATTGCCGCAAGCACTTGTGGCGGCGGCCATGGCAAGAACAGCCAACATGCGCAGGTATCGTCCGGTCCGATCCAACATCCTTGCCCCCTCGGTGTTGGTTGTCTGATGCAAAATTGTGACGATTATCACAGTGAAATGCAACCGGGCCGGGTTGTGGCGGATTCTTCCTACACTCTCAAGTACTTCCCGTCGAATTTGCGGTTGAGCAGCAGTGCCGTCACTGTCGCGCCAACTGACAGGACCGCCATCGCGACATAGGCGTGTGCGCCGAAATCGCCGTAGAGGCGGCCTGCGAGCAGGGCGCCGAGGCCCATGAAGATGCCCATGCCGAAGGCGGCGAACAGGCCCTGGGCGCTGGCGGACATATCGGGTGGAGCGGCGCGCTGGATGAAGTGCATGGCCCCCAGGTGAGTCGCGCCGAAGGTGAGGCCGTGCAGCACCTGCAGCAGGGCCAGCGCGGTGAAGGTGTCGACGAAGCCGACCACAGACCAGCGCAGGATACCGGCGGCACAGCCGACGATCATCAGGATCATCGGACCGATGCGGGCAATCACCTGGCGGGCGAAGGCGAACAGGATGATCTCCGCCACCACGCCCTCCGCCCAGAGCAGGCCGATCTCCACATCACTGAGGCCACGCGCCTGCCAGTCGAGCGTGCCGAATCCGTACAGGACCGCATGGGCCGCTGCGTTCAGACCGACCGCCAGCAGGAACAGCCGGTAGACCGGATGGGACAGCAGGCGCAGCGCGCCTCTCTTGCGGTCCTTGGCGACCGGAAAGCGGATATCGGGCACGAACAGGGCCACGATGGTGGTCAGCGCCAGACCGCCCACCACCAGCCAGTGGGTGATGTCGGGGTTGCCCCCCTCCAGCAGCCAGCCCGCACCATAGACCGCGCCGATGAAGCTGACCGAGCCCCAGAGGCGCATCCGTCCATAGTCCAGATCCTTCTGCGCTGCCGCCGTCATGGTCAGGTTGTCCCCCAGCGGCAGTACCGGGGCATAGATTGCCTGCGCCAGGATGGTGAAGCCCAGGAACATCCAGAAGCCGTCGGCGAAGTGGAACAGGCCATAGCCGATGGTGGTGCCGACCAGCAGCAGCACCAGCGGCCGCCGCCGCAGACCCAGACTGTCGGCCCAGCGGGTGCCGAGCGGGCTGGTCAGCGGCTTGATCCAGAATCCGGCGGCCAGCACGATGCCGATCTCGTCGGCACTCAGCCCGCGCGCGCTCAGCCAGGCCGGCCACCAGGGCATCAGCACCCCGGCCACGGCGAAGATCGCGGCATAGAACAGCGACAGGCGTATCGCCCAGCCCATGCCGTTGTCGGCAGGGGGTTCTGCGAGCGTCCCGCTCAGAGCGGCAGGCCCCGCACCACCCGATGCACGAAGCCGAGTTTCTGCACCACCGGCGCGGCGAGCGCGAAGGGATAGGCGTCTTCCTGACCGACACTGCGATTCAGGCAGTTCATGGCCACTGTCAGCGGCATCCATTGTGACATCAGACGCTCGAAATCGGCCTCGTCATAGGGGTTGGGTCGCTGAGCGATCTCCACCCCGTCGGCCCGTACCTGCAGCGGGTCCGTCTGCAGCCCGAAGTTCCAGGCGGTGTTGAGCGTGTCAACGATCAGCAGATAGTGGCTCCAGCTCTCGGCCCAGTCCTCCCACGGGTGACTGGCGGCATAGGCGCTGATGTAGTGGTCGCGCCAGTCGCTGCGCGGGCCGTTCTGGTAATGTGTCTCCAGCGCCTCGCCATAATCCTGCCGCTCATCCCCGAACAGCTGGCGGCATGGCTCCAGCCATGTGGTCGGGGCGATCAGGCGGTCCCAGTAGAAATGCCCGGACTCGTGGCGGAAATGCCCCAGGATGGTGCGATAGGGCTCGGCCATCTGCTCGCGCATGCGGATCCGCGCCGCCGGGTCGGCCTCCGCAATATTGATGGTGATCAGTCCGGCGTCATGCCCGGTCAGCACCCGACCGCGTTCGCTGAAGGTCGGATCCTCGTCGGCCAGGAAGTCGAAGGCCAGCCCATCCTTGCGCACCGACTTCGGGCTGACGTCCAGCCCGAGCCGCAGGCAGGTGAAGACCAGCCTCCGCTTCTCTGCCTCCAGCCGGTGCCAGAGTTCGCGGTGGCCGGGCACATCCAGGTCCGGGATGGTGTTGTTGAGTCGGCATGAGACACAGAAGGGGTCTTGGTCCCCGTCCCGGATCATCCAGTTGCAGCCATTGTCCTGCGCATGGTGGCTGCACTTGATGTAGCGGGTCGAAAATCCGTTACCGATCAGTGTTGCACTGCCGTCCGCATCCAAGGCTACCATCTGTGCCGTATCCGGCACGAAACCAAGGTCTGCACCGCAGGACATGCATGTCGTGTTCTCGAAGTAGACAGCCGCACTGCAACTGCCACAGGTAAAGATCTTCACGTCATCTATTCCCGGAAAGGTCCAAGATCTGGGGATGGTCCATGCCCGTTCCGGCGATCAGGAAACGGCACCGACCTGCCTGCATGTCGCCCGTCGGAACCCGAACTGCAATGTCCGGGTGGAGGGGGCGGGCAGGCCGGTGCGATCCTGTCAGTTCCGGCCCATCATGTCGCGTGCAATGATCTGCTTCATGATCTCCGCGCTGCCGCCCGCGATGCGCGACATGCGGCTGTCGGCCCAGGCGCGGGCAATGGGATAGTCCCACATGTAGCCCGCGCCGCCGTGCAACTGCAGGCATTCGTCCAGCACGCGGCACTGCATGTCGGTGGCGTTCATCTTTGCCATGGCGGCGTCGATCTCGCTCAGTTCCCCCTTCAGATGCTGTTCCAGGCAGCGGTCGACGAAGACCCGCAGCATGGTGGCGTGCGACTGCAACTCCGCCAGCTTGAACTGGGTGTTCTGGAACTGCGCGATAGTGCGCCCGAAGGCCTGGCGGTCCTTGGTGTAGGTGACGGTCCAGTCGATGGCCGACTGCACGGTTTCCGCGCCCTTGACCGCCTGGATCAGCCGTTCCTGCGGCAACTGGCTGACAAGCTGAATGAAGCCCTTGCCCTCATCCGGCCCCAGCAGGTTGGACACCGGCACCCGCACGTCGCTGAAGAACAGCTCCGACGTGTCCTGCGCGTGCATGCCGATCTTCTCGAGGTTGCGCCCGCGCTCGAAGCCCGCCCGGTCACCCTCCACCAGGATAAGGCTGATGCCGCGCCAGCCCTCGTTCGGGTCGGTCTTGCAGGCCACCACCACCAGGTCGGCGAGCTGGCCGTTGGAGATGTAGATCTTGGAGCCATTGATGACATAGTCGTCGCCGTCCCGCTTCGCCGTGGTGCGGATGCCCTGCAGGTCAGACCCGGCACCGGGTTCGGTCATGGCAATGGCGCCGATGACCTCCCCCGTCGTCATCTTCGGCAGCCATTTCTTCTGCTGCTCCGCCGATCCGTAGTGGCGGATGTAGGGGGCGATGATGTCGGAATGCAGCGGGAAGTTCGGTCCCGTGGCACCGACCCTGGCCAGTTCCTCCAGCACGATGGCGGAGAACATGAAGTCGGCACCGATGCCGCCCATCTCCTCCGGAATGTCACAGCAGAGCAGACCGGCTTCGCCCGCCTTCAGCCAGACCTCGCGGGAGACCTGACCGTCCTTCTCCCACTGGCGATGGTGCGGCTCCACCTCCGTCTCCATGAAACGGCGGCAGGAATCGCGGAAGATCTGATGGTCTTCATTGAAGATGGTGCGTGGAATCATGGCTCAGAGCCCCCTGAACGTCGGTGTGCGTTTCTCGACGAAGGCCTTCGCGGCCTCCTTGTGGTCCTCGGTCTCGCCGCTGCGGGTATGGTGCATTGCCTCCATGTCGAAGCAGCGCGCCAGGGGTTCGGTCATGGCCGCGTTCATGTTGCGCTTCATGTAGGACAGGGCGATCTTCGGGCCGTTGGCGATCTTCTGCGCCAGCGCCATGGTCTCCGCTTCCAGGTCGGCGTCGGCCACGACACGGTTGACGATGCCCAGGGCATGCGCCTCCGCCGCGTTCAGCTTGTCCGCCGTGTAGTACAGCTCCCGCGCCTTGGCGGTGCCGACCAGATGGGTCAGGAAATAGCTGCCGCCGAAGTCGCCGGAATAGCCCACATTGGCAAAGGCGGTGGTGAACTTCAGCGTGTCGGACGCCACCCGCATGTCGCATGACAGGGCGATGGACATGCCTGCACCGGCGACCGGGCCTCGCACCATGGCAATGGTCGGCTTGGCCATCTCGTGCAGCAGGCGGGAAACCTCCATGCCGCCGCGCAGCTTCAGCACCTTGGCCTCCAGCGTGTTGTCGGCGAACTCCCGCCCTTCGGCCATCGACTTCACGTCGCCCCCGGCGCAGAAGCCGCGGCCCGCGCCCGTGATCACGACGCAGCCGATGGAGCGGTCCATGGACAGTCGCTGGCAATTCTCCACCAGCGCTTCCAGCATCTCCCCACTGAGGGCGTTCAGCCGGTCCGGCCGGTTCATTGTCAGGACGGCAACGCCGTCCCTTTCCTCGACCAACAGGTGATCGGTCATTGCAGTTCTCCTCCCCGGAGTAGCGGTTGTGCGTGGACCGTGCCTCCCCTCTCCCCCTCCCGGCCACCCATTGAGGATGATCCCGTGGGTGGCCGGGAGGGGGAGAGGGGCGGAACGGTCGGCTATCGAATTCCTAGATCAGGTTACAGCGCACCTGCATCATGGTGAAGCCATCGGCATCGGTGGGCAGGCCATGCGCCTTTGCACGGCTGAGCGATTCCGCCTTGTCGGCCATCCGGAAGTCGATGGCCGCGATGCCGGGCAGCTCATCCTTGCCCGTGGCGCGGAACCGGATGATGCCGCCATCGGGCAGCGGCATGTCGAAGCCCCCCTCGACCGCCAGGCAGGGAATGTCCAGCAGCGATGACCAGGTCGATGCCTGCCGGGCGGGATCGGGATTGACCAGTTCCATGCCCACCATGGCCTCGGTCAGTCCGGCGCGGACATGGCTGAGCCAGTCCGGCCCGCCCCAGCGCCAGTAGCTCCATTCCTCCGACGGGTCCGGCGACTCGGCGAAGGAATCCACCGACAGGATCACCCCGCCCAGATCCACCGGGTGGAAATGGGTTGCGACCGCACCGTCCTCGTCATTGTTCCAGACGGCGCGGATGCCCAGCTTCTCCGCCCGTGCCCGCGTCGGTGCGGCATCGGCGGCGTGCAGCAGCACCATGTAACCGGCATCGCCCCCGCGCCGGGCCATGAAACGCCCCGCCGCCGTGTCGGTCTTCCCGGCCTCCGGCGCCACGATCTCCAGGAAGTTGTCGCCCACCGGAATGACACCGTTGTGCAGCCCGAAATGGCCGACACCGGGGTCGCGAAACCCGACTTCCAGTCCCAGCACATCCAGCAGGATCTCTTCCGCCGGTTCCAGTTTCTCCGCAGCAAACGCGATCTGGCGCAGTTTCATCAATCGTCCTCCCCTGGAAAATCGGCTCCCTTTCTCGCATGAGCCAGCCGCAAATGGAAACGGCGCCGGTGGTTTCCCGCCGACGCCGTTCCGGTTCAGACCCCGGAAAGGGGCCTGATGCTCAGTGCTTCGACCGTCAGCCCATGGCGGCCTTGACCGCGGCTGCCGTGATCGGCAGGTCGCGGACGCGGGCGCCGGAGGCGGCGAAGATGCCGTTGGCGATGGTCGGCGCGACAACGGTCACACCTGGCTCGCCCGCACCCACCGGATAGTGACCCGGCGACACCACGGTCACGTCGATGTCCGGCATGTCTTCCATGCGGACCGGCGTGTAGGTGTCGAAGTTGTCCTGCTGGATCGCGCCATTCTCCATGGTCGCGAATTCCTTGGTCGCGAGGCTGAGACCCCAGAGGGCACCACCTTCGACCTGCGCACGGACACCATCGGGGTTCACCGCGGTACCGACGTCGATGACCATGGTCATCTTCTCGACCTTGAACTCACCCGTCTTCGGATCGACGTGCACCTGGGAGGCACAGGCTGTCCATGTCGGGGTTGCCCGTTCCTGGGCCGAGACGCAGGCAATGCCGATGCCGGTATTGGCCGCCATCTTCTTGCCGTAGCCCGCCTTGTCCGCCGCCATCTGCAGCACGTTGGCCAGTCGGTTCGCACCACCCACGGCCATCGGGGCGGAACCGGCGTTCTTGCCGGTCGCGTCCAGCATGGCGAGACGCATCTTCAGCGGATCGACGCCCATCTTGTGCGCCATCTCGTCGATGAAGCATTCCACCGCCCAGAAGGTCCAGCCCGGTGCCACCGACCGAAGCTGGCCGGACGGCGTTGCCGACTGTGCCAGTTCCGACTTGATGGTGCGCACGGTCTGGTTCGGGATCGAGTACCAGTGGTCGGAACCATTGATCGAGAACGGATCGACCTTGCCCTGCTTGTCCACCGAGTCGGCCAGGAAGGCCGGGGCCTGCCGTGCCGTCGCCCAGGCGGAGACCACCTGCTGCTCCAGCCCGACCAGCTTCGACCCGTCACCGCCACCGGTCAGTTTCTGGTGCGTGATGGTTCGGGTGAAGTCCATCAGGGTGTCGGCTTCACGGCTGTAGATCAGCTTGACCGGCTTGCCCGCACCCTTGGCGGTCAGCGCCGCGACCAGGATGTAGTCGGATTCAAGCCTGCGTCCGAAGCCGCCGCCGAGATGATACTGGTGAACCACCACCTGGCTCGGGTCCAGCTCCAGCGCCGCCGGCACCAGGCCGACCGCGAGGGTCTGGAACTGGTTGCCGGTATGGATGTGATAGACGTCGTCCTTCACCTCCACGACCGCGTTCATCGGTTCCAGCGGGGCATGCACGTTCAGCTGCGTCGTGTAGACCGCCTCATGCGTTGCCTTCGCTCCCTTGATGGCCGCACCCGAATCACCGTCCTTCACGAACAGCTGTGCGCCCTCACCGGACGACTGCAGCTTCTCCGCGTCAGCCATGATATCCGCGGAGGATACCTTGGCATTCGGACCGATGTCATAGGTCACCTTCAAGGCGTCGCGGGCCTTGATCGCCTGCGGATAGGAATCCGCCAGCACCGAGACCCAGCCCGTGGTGGTGCCGGTGACATCATTGATCACCACGTGACCCTGATAGCCCGGGACCTGCTTCGCGGCGGCGTCATCGACTGCCGTCACCTTGGCGCCATAGCGTACCGGCGGCACCTTCGGCGTGGCGTAGACCATGCCGTCGACGAAGACGTCGAGGCCGAAGGTCGCCGTGCCGTCGGTCTTGGCCGGAATGTCCAGTGCGGGCATCGGCTTGCCGACATATTTCCGCTTTGACGGGTCCTTCAGCGCGATCGCCTTCAGTTCGTCCTCCGAGAAGGCGCGGGCGGTTGCACCGGCCTTCACCAGATCGCCGTAGGAGATCCTGCGACCGGACTTGGCATGGCTGACCATACCCTGTTCCGCCTGCAGTTCCGACAGGGCAACGCCCCAGTGCTTCACGGCGGCTTCCATCAGCGCGATGCGGCCTGCGGCACCGGCACGGGACATCTGGTCAAAGGTCCAGTTCACCGACCAGGAACCACCGGTCACGAACAGGCCATACTCCGGCGCCGTCGAGACATAGGCGATGGAGACATTCTCCCACGGCACTTCCAGCTCTTCAGCCAGCGCCTGTGCGAGCGGGGTGCCGACATGCTGGCCCATCTCGGCCTTGGTGATGTTGACGATGACCTTGCCGGCCTCGTCCATCGTGAACCAGATGTTGGGTGCGAAGTTGCCTGCAGCCCTGGCTTCCGCCAGACCACCCACGGCGGGCAGCAGCCCGTAGCCCATGGTCAGGGTGCCAACGGCGAGGGATCCGACCAGGAAACCGCGGCGCGAAACATCGCTCACGCTCTTGCTCCCGGTGCGGCCGATCTTTTCAATCTTTGTCATGATCTGCCTCCTCAGCCTTTCTGCATGTCGCTGGCTGCACGTGCGACGGCAGCCTTGATGCGCTTGTAGGCCATGCAACGGCAGAGATTGCCGGTCATCGCACCGACAATCTCGTCATCGGACGGATTCGGATTCTCCGACAGGAATGCCGCAGCGGTCATGATCTGGCCGGACTGGCAATAGCCGCACTGCGGTGCCTGCTCGGCGATCCATGCCTTCTGCACCGGATGGTCGCCACCCAGGCCTTCGATCGTGGTGATCTCGACGCCTTCCGCAGCATCGACCGGCGTGATGCAGGTGCGTGTCGCAACCCCATCGATGTGCACGGTGCAGGCGCCGCAAAGCCCCTTGCCGCAGCCGAATTTCGTGCCCGTCATCCGAAGATGCTCGCGAATTACCCAAAGCAATGGGGTATCCGCGGGGACATCGACCGTCTTGGTCGCCCCGTTGATCTTGAGGGTTGCCATGTATCCTCCCAGAGTGTTGCAACGCCGTCTGACGCGACGCTTACTTGCTTGTTGTCATTTGTGCGGGTTGGCCTGATGACGTCTTGTGCGTCATCATCCCCTTCCCCGATGCGGAAATACTGAGCGGAGTGCGTCATCCTGTCAAATCATGTCGCGGTTCTTCTGCTGGCGATCATCGCGGCATCCCTCGCCATGGTTCCGGCCCGTGCGCAGCAATGTTCCGACCCGGTCGCGCGGTTTGTCGTGCGCGATGGTGGCATCGACACGCCGCTTTGCGGTCTGGCGGGTGATGCTGAACGTGGTCGCGCAATCGTGGCCGGACGGCAGGGCAACTGCCTCGCCTGCCACGCCGCGCCGATTCCGGAACAGGCGTTCCATGGCGACATCGGACCACCGCTGCATGGCGTGGCCGGGCGCCTGACCGAAGCGGAGCTGCGACTGCAGGTCGTGGACGCGACCCACCTTGATGAACATACCGTGATGCCGCCGTTTCACCGGGTGACGGGGCTGACCGCCGTTCGTCGTGACCGCATCGGTCAACCGCTGTTGAGCGCGGCGGAGGTGGAGGACGTGCTAGCCTACTTGCTGACGCTGAAACAGGATCAGGCCCACGAATGACCGAACACTCTCCCAGCACGCGTGGCGTTTCCCGACGCGGTGTCGTCACGGGCGCCCTGGCACTGTTGAGCCTGCCTGCGCTGCCCGCCTGGGCGGAGGGGATCCGCAATCGCGTGTCGATGTTCCGCCGGACCTTCCCCGTCCAGCCGGACGTGGCCGATGCGGAGGTGCTGGTGGACATCGTCCTGCGCGGTCGCACGCCCGTGCCGGACCTGATCGAACTGAAGCTGCCGGTGCTGGCGGAGAATGGCGATTCCATTCCGCTGACCTTCGATATCCGCTGCAGCTTCGAAGGCAGCGACTGGCCGAAGACCGTGCACATCTTCGTGCTCGGCAACCCGTTTCCGGAGGTGGCGCGCTATCATTACGGCCCCTGGAACGGCAGCGCCCTGACCGAGATGCGGTTCCGCATGCTGCAGACCTCTGACGTGGTGCTGGTGGCGGAGATGGCAGACGGGCGCGCGGCAACGGCGCGGCAGAACGTCGAGGTTCTGCTCGGCGCCTGCGGGGGCTGAGCCATGGTCGCACCGCTTCGCCGTATCCATGTGCCCCGCTCGGTGAAACGGGGGGAGGTGTTCGAGGTCAGGACCCTGGCACGGCATCCGATGGAGTCCGGCGTCCGCTTCTCCACCGACAATATCGTCGTCATTCCGCGCCATATCCTGCAGGAGGTGCGGGCCTTCTACAACGACCGCCTGGTGTTCCGGGCCGAGTGGTTCAGCTCCGTTTCCTCCAACCCCTATCTCAGCTTTCGGGTGAAGGCCGTCGACAGTGGGGAGGTCCGCGTTGTCTGGATCTCCGACTACAATGTGCGCACCTCGGCCAGCACGACGGTCGAGGTGTTGGCGCAGGATCCCTGACCGCCGCCGTGCTGCATCAGGCGTACTGGCTGATCAGTCCGCTCCAGTTACGGGTCTCCTCCGGCGCGCGGATGGCGGTGGCAAGACCAGCCATGTCGGAGACGGGGACGAGAACCCGGTCGACACCCATCCGGGCATAGTCATCCAGCAGGGCACGGTCTTCCGGCATGCTGACAGTGATCTCCAGCGCCGACGGGTCACGTCCGTTCTGTTCCGCCGTGTCGCGGGCGAGCTGGATCAGGTCCTGCGGGGCTTCCCGGGCCGGGAAGAAACCGTCCCCCAGTCGCCCTGCGCGTCGCGCCGCCGCCTTCGAATGGCCACCGACAATGATCGGTACCGTGCCACTGACGGGCCGGGGCACGCAGTACATCGGCGCGAAGCTGACATGCTCACCCTGAAACGAGGCAGGCTGTTCGCCCCAGAGCGCGCGCAGGGCCGCGACACATTCATCGGTGCGCGGCCCACGTGTCTCGAATGGCTGTCCCAGCGCCGCGAACTCCTCCGCCAGCCAGCCGACGCCAATGCCCAGCAGGGTCCGTCCACCGCTGAGATGGTCCAGCGTGGCCACCTGTTTCGCGACATGAACCGGACTGTGCTGCGGCAGGATCAGGATGCCGGTGCCCAGCTTGATCCGGCTGGTCCCGGCGGCGACGTAGGCCATCCAGATCAGTGGATCGGGCAGGGGCAGATCCTCCACCCCACCCGCCATCCTGCCGTTCTGCGCGTAGGGATAGGCGGAACCGTAACCCGCAGGCACGACCGTGTGTTCCACTGTCCAGGCACTGTCGAACCCGGCTTCCTCCGCCGCCTGCAGCAGCTCCAGCGCGGGGCCCGGATCGACATAGGGGCCGGTGTTGCAATAGCGCAGTCCGAATTTCATGGCTGGTCCCTCCCCGGATCATGCGGCATCTGCCGCCCGGGCGAAGGGTAGACCGATTGTGCCCCTGATGTAATCGGTCTCCCGTTCCGGGTGCGGCTACTTCAGGCCGAAACGCTTCGCCGCCAGGTGATCCAGCGACAGGGCACCGGCACCGCGGGCGATCAGGTAGCAGAGGATCGCCATCCAGAAGAAATGCTCGAAATTGTCGTAGGCGGCGGCGCGGGCGCCGAGCACGAACTGGATGACCAGCGACATCACCAGCAGCGGGATGGCGGCGAGCCGGGTGAAGGCTCCGACCAGGATCAGCGCCGACATGGCCAGTTCGAAGAAGGTGCCGAGGAAGGCGGCGACGGCGACCGGCAGGATCGGCACCATGTATTCATACTCGAACAGCAGCAGCGTGTTGTCCCAGTCGGCCAGCTTGGTCATGCCCGCGCGCCAGAAGGTCAGGAAGATAACGATGCGCAGGAACAGCACGGCAGCGGGACCGCCCCAGTTGTCCAGCGGACGGGTGACAGCGGCAACGAGACCGGCAATGCCGCCGGGCGTGGTGTCTTGCGTGTTGGCCATGGTGGGGCTCCCTCTAGTTTTCTTTCGGTTCTTCATTCTTGCGGTGGGTGAAGATGCCGGCCGACAGGTGCCCGGCAAAGGCGGTCATCAGATCGAAGGCCGGGTCGGTCTGCTGCGCCGCGACGGCGGCCTCGCCGAGCGTGCCGCCGTCCTGCAGGGTCTGCAGCAGGGCGCGTTCCGCCGGATGCAGCAGGATGGTCTCCACCTGCATCGCAGGTCGGGCGGTCAGTACGGCTTCCGCACGCGGCGCAACACCGCTCTCCGCCAATGCATCGGCATTCATCCAGATCGTGTGGATCGGCCAGTCGGAGTTCAGCAGGGTGGCTGACGGGACAAGTGCCGGCCGCAACGCCAGCAGTGCCTCCGCTGTCAGTCCCTGCAGCGCATCCGCGCCCATCGGCGCCGCCTCTGCAGCGCCATAGGCTGCGTTGCGCGCCCAGTCGAGCCGGGCTGCGTCGACCAGCCAGGGCCGGTCCGCCAGAGGCTCCGACAGGGCGATGAAGTCAGGCAGTTCCGCGCCGTAGTCGAGCAGGTGATTGGCCCGCGAAGGCGCATGGCGGATGAAGGCGGTGACGAGGCGGGTGAACAGGCTTTCCCCCAACAGCGTCTGTACGGTGGGAAACGCATCGGCCAGCACTTCGAGGATCGATGCATGGGTATTGTTGCGATAGACCTCGAACCGCGCGGCCTGGCGGCCATCGTCCGCCAGATCGGACAGGATCCCGTCCGATCCCTGGAACACGCCTGCGGCGAAGCGGCTCTGGATTTCCAGCAGGGTGCTCATGATGCGGTCCGCGCGCCCGGTCGCAGCGCATCCAGCCGGGATTGTGCGGTCCGGACCTCTGCCAGCAGCACCTCCAGTTCGGGAATCTCGGTATCCCATTCGACCAGTGTCGGAACGGCACCTGTTGCCGCCAGTGCCTGATCGTATAGGGTCCAGACACTGTCGCGGACCCGGCTGCCATGGTCGTCGATCAGCAGGGTGCCCCCGGCATCGGCGCGCTCCGCATGACCGGCCAGATGGATCTCGCCGACCGCATCGAAGGGCATTCGGGCGAGGTAGTCCCGGGCGTCGAAGCCCAGGTTGTGGGCGCTGACGTGGATGTTGTTCACGTCCAGCAGCAGCCCGCACCCCGCACGCCGCACGGTCTCGGACACGAAATCCGCATGATCCAGCTCGGCACCGGCAAATGCGGCGTACATGGACGGGTTCTCGACCATGACCTGACACCCGGTCGCGTCCTGGAAGATACGGATGTTGCGGGCCAGGGTATCGACCGCTTCCTCCGTGCAGGGCAGGGGCAGCAGGTCGTTCAGACTGGCGCCGCCAACCTGAGCCGGGGCGCGGACCCAGGCAATGTGATCGGACAGGGCGGCTGGGCGATAGCGGCACACCAGGTCGCGGATGCGGGTCAGGTGCTCCCGATCCGGCTCGTCAACCGATCCCAGTGAAAGTCCGACGCCGTGGAAACTGAGGTCGAACCTTTCCCGGATCGCATCGAGCTGGCGCAGGCGCGGACCGCCCGGAACCATGTAGTTTTCCGTGTGAACCTCGACCCAGTCGATCGCGGGCGGTCGGCTGATGACATCCAGAACATGTGGATGGCGCAATCCGAACCCGGCCGTCGGCGGCAAACTGGTGATGGTTCCCTTCATGAGATTGCATGTCCGGCATTCGGGGTCGGGGCGCTGGTTGGACCAGCGCCCCGGTTCCGAAGATGACGCGGATCAGCCCTTGGCTTTCTCGTTGACGCCATCAAAGGCAGTCTGCTGACCACCCTTCGCTTCGCAGTCGGCAGCCGTCGCCAGCTTCCACTCGCCGCCGCTGTAGTCGACCGTCGACTGGCCGGCGCAGGAGTGGGTGCCCGCCTTGTTGGCGCAGTCATTCTGGCCAGCCTTGGAAATGCCGAAGCACTTCACCTTGTCGGCAGCGGTCGCTTCGATCGGGGCCATTGCGGCGGCCATGCCAACAGCGCCCATCAGGGCAGCGGCAACGGAAAGGCTCTTGATTGATGTGTACTTCATGATGATCTCCTTCAGGTTCTGATCAAGTCGGTTGGTTGGGATGGCGGGATCCCTGCAACCCGCTGCGATCCAGTCTATCCGTCGTTTCGCCGGGGCCAATCGCCTTGACGAATTTCTGGCGTGAATGTGATCGCGCGTCACGGGTATTCGGAAACCCCTACTGTCGCCGTCCGGCGACAGTATCTGGTGAGCCGGATGCCCGGCTCAGTTCACCGGCGCGTGGCTGGCGTCGAACTGGGGCACCGGGCCGTCCGGCGAATTCTTCTTCTCCAGGCTGGCCCAGTTCACTTCGGACTGCTTCAGGTTGCCCTGAATGTCGGCTTCCCAGAAACCGACCACGGTGCGGGTGATGTTGAGGTAGAGCCTGTCGTCGACAATGCGCCAGAGCTGCGGGTTCGCCGGGACCTTGCCGCCCTGGGCGATGCCATAGGCGCAGTGACCGTCGTAGGCGGGTGCATATTTCGCCGGGTCAGCGAGGAAGGTATCGCGGTTCGCCTCGCTGGCGAAGGCCCAGGTCGCGCCATTGTACTCGGCGGTGATGGACGCCTTGCCCGGCACGGGGGCTGGCTGCATGCTACCCACCGGCACCTGGGTGAGGCTGCGGTAGGCGACGACGTCATAGCCGCTGGCCGCGAAGCCGGTGCCATCGACAAACTGCTCCCCGGCCAGTGCCGTTCCGGCCAGCAGGCTGCCGGTCAGCAGCGCGGCCCCGAATACGCCAGCCTTCAGATGTCTGATCATAACTCTTGCTCCCTTGAAGCTCTCTGTCCCGAAACGCGGTTCCCGTTCCGCGTTGCTGGTCATATGACGATGGGGGGCGGAGTTTGGTTACACGCGATTACGTGAAATCTCGTGAGCAAAGGGCAATCGGGACAGGCTTCGTGAGCAGGTTCAGGACGGGGAAACCGAAAAAAACAAATAAAAACAATCAGTTGGACCTTGTGTTCTGCGCGTTGCCGATCATGAATAGCGTGTCTCTCACGTTGAGTTGATGCGAGCGACAGCGGGCATCAGGCGGAGCGGTGCCCGGATCCGGCAGCGGATAGTCGCGGTGAAAGCGATTGTCTGACGTCAGTCAGGGACTATCGTGCGGCGGAGTGCGTGAGCAGGAGGTTCTGACGTGAAAGTGGACGGTACGCCCCGGCGCCCTATCGAGGCAGGTAGGGACGGAAGTTCGGTACGGATCATCGATCAGACCCGGCTGCCGCATCGGTTCGAGACCCTGACCCTGCAGACCCTGTCCGAGACAGCGCATGCCATCCGGGCGATGCTGGTCCGCGGTGCGCCCCTGATCGGTGCAACGGCGGCCTATGGGGTGGCGCTGGCCATGCGCGATGACCCGAGTGACGATGGTCTTGCTGATGCCATCGGGACCCTGCGCCAGACGCGACCGACAGCGGTGAACCTGTTCTGGGCGCTGGAACGGATGCGGGTGGCGCTGCACAACCAGGCACCCTCCGCCCGGGCTGGACTGGCCTGGCAGACCGCGGGCGAGATCGCGGAGGAGGATGTCGCGATCAACTCGGCGATCGGCGACAATGGCCTGAAGCTGATCGAGGCGGCGGCGGAGGCCCGCTCTTCCGGTCCCGTCAATGTGCTGACCCACTGCAACGCCGGCTGGCTGGCCACGGTGGACTGGGGCACGGCGCTCAGTCCGATCTACAAGGCGCATGACCGGGGTATCGATGTTCATGTCTGGGTCGACGAGACCCGGCCCCGCAACCAGGGCGCATCGCTGACCGCCTGGGAGCTGGGTGCGCATGGGGTTCCGGCGACGGTCATCGTCGACAATGCCGGCGGGCACCTGATGCAGCATGGCCAGGTGGACCTCTGCATCGTCGGCACGGACCGCACCACGCGGACCGGCGATGTCTGCAACAAGATCGGGACCTACCTGAAGGCGCTGGCGGCGCATGACAACGGCGTGCCGTTCCATGTCGCCCTGCCGGGACCGACCATCGACTGGAAGGTGCGTGACGGCGTGCGCGAGATCCCGATCGAGGCACGCGGCGGGGAGGAAGTCGGCCGCATCGCCGGACGCCTGCCGGACGGCACGATCACGGAAGTCGAGATCCTGCCGCTGGGCGCAGGCGCGGCCAATCCGGCCTTCGACGTCACGCCTGCACGCCTCATCACCGGCCTGATCACGGAGCGTGGCCTGTGTCCGGCGACGGAGGCCGGGCTGCTTTCGCTTTATCCGGAGATGCAGAATGACGGTTGACGGTCAGAAGACGGATGCGCGGGCGCAGTTGCATGCCACGGCGCAGGCCATGTTCGCGGTGCGGCTTTCGCCCGGGACGTCCGGCAACCTGAGCATTCGTGATGGCGCGGGATTCTGGATCACGCCGTCCGGCGTGCCCTACGACAGGCTGGACGCGGAGATGATGGTCTTCATGGACATGAAGGGGAAATGGTCCGGCCCGCTGAAACCTTCCAGCGAGTGGCGCTTTCATCTGGATGTCTACAGGGCGCGGCCTGACGCCGGTGGCATCTGCCATACCCATTCACTGCATGCCACGGCGCTGGCCTGTCGGGGGGAGGGGATCCCGGCGTTTCACTACATGGTCGCGGCCGCAGGTGGTGCGGACATTCGCTGCGCGCCCTATCGGACCTTCGGCACGCAGGAACTGTCGGATGTGGCGCTGACTGCGCTGAAGGACCGGCGGGCCTGCCTGCTGGCCAACCACGGGGTGATTGCGCTGGCTCCGACAGTCGGGAAGGCCCTTGGGCTGGCGCAGGAAGTCGAGGTGCTGGCGCAGCAATATATCCTGTCGCGCCAGATCGGTGGCCCGGCCGTCCTTTCCGCCAGGGAGATGGAAACGGTGCTGGAGAAGTTCCGGACCTATGGCCAGCAACCCGCCGGGGCCTGACAGTATTCAGGCCTGCGGATTGACGAGGATGATGTCTTCCGCCTCGTGATCCTTCACGTCGATGTTGACGGCATTGCCGACAACGCGGGCGCGCCCCTCCGCCACCAGGCGCACCGCCAATGGGTAGATCCGGTGTTCCACCTGCAGCACCCGCGTGGCCAGACGGTCCGGTGTGTCGCCGGAAATGACCGGTACGACCCCCTGGACGATGATCGGCCCGTCATCCATCTCCGCCCTGACGAAATGCACCGTGCAGCCGGTGAACTTGACCCCGTAGTCCAGCACCCGTTCATGGGTGTTCAGACCCTTGAAGGCGGGCAGCAGGGAGGGGTGGATGTTGATGATCCGATCCCGCCAGTGGTCGACGAAGCCCTTGGTCAGCAGCCGCATGAAACCGGCCAGGCAGACCAGACGGACCTGGTATGCCTCCAGCGCCTCGGTCAGGGCGCTCTCGAACGCGGCACGACCGTCATGCACCTTGTGGTCGATGACACAGGTCTCGATTCCGGCGTCGGTGGCCCGTTGCAGCCCCTGAGCATCGGCGATGTTGGAGATCACGACCGCGATTTCTGCCGGAAACGCCGGGTCCGCCGCCGCGTCGATCAGGGCCTGCAGGTTACTGCCGCGACCGGAGATCAGGACACCGAGTCTCAGACGTGCCAACGATCAAGCCCTGCAATCTCGACACCTTCACCGGATACGACGGTGCCGATGTCATGCACCCGCTCGCCCTTGTAGGTCAGGAAGGCAATCAGCTTTTCGGCCTCCGTCGCCGGGACGACGGCGATCATGCCGATGCCGCAGTTGAAGGTGCGGGCCATCTCCGCCGGGGCGACGCCGCCCGCCCGCATCAGCCAGCCGAAGACAGGCGGCAGGTCCCAGCAGGCGGTGTCCAGCCGGACGCCCATGTCTTTCGGCAGCACGCGCGGAATGTTCTCCGTCAGCCCGCCGCCGGTGATGTGCGCCAGCGCGGTGATGCCGCCCAGCCGGATCGCGGCCAGCAGGTTCTTCACGTAGATCCGGGTCGGCGTCAGCAGGCTTTCGCCGAGGGCGATGTCCGGATCATAGGGCGCCGGTGCAGCCAGATCGGCACCACTGCGTTCCACGATCCGGCGCACCAGCGAGAACCCGTTGGAATGGATGCCGGACGAAGCGAGCCCCAGAATGCGGTCGCCAGGCTGAATGGCACCTGTGTCGGGCAGCAGGCCGTCGCGCTCCACCGCGCCGACGCTGAATCCGGCCAGGTCATACTCGCCCGGTCGATAGAGGCCCGGCATCTCCGCCGTTTCACCGCCGATCAGGGCGCAGCCGGAGAGGCGGCAGCCTTCCGCAATGCCGGCCACCACGTCAGCGGCCTGATCCACGGACAGCGCACCGGTGGCAAAGTAGTCGAGGAAGAAAAGCGGTTCCGCGCCCTGCACGATCAGGTCGTTGACACACATGGCGACCAGGTCCTGCCCCACCGTGTCATGACGCCCCACGTCGCCGGCCAGCGTCAGCTTGGTGCCGACACCATCGGTCGCGGCGACCAGCAGCGGATCGGTATAGCCAGCGGCCTTCGGATCGAACAGGCCGCCGAATCCGCCAATGCCGCCGATGGAACCGGGGCGGTTGGTGGAGGCTGTATCGGCCTTGATCCGGTCGACCAGTGCGTTGCCGGCATCGACATCGACGCCCGCATCGCGGTATGTGAGCCCGTTCGTGATGACGCCCTCCGCCCGCTCGGCTAAAGTGAGGGCAGACGATGCCGCCAACGGAGTCCGATTGCAATGCCTGGCCACGTCTTGCGCCATCTGTCGCGCCTGTCGCTGTTGCGGCGGGGCATGACGCCTGCCCTGTTTCTCCTGTTCCTGCTCTGCGCGGTCGGCGCACAGCGGGCGCGCGCGGCTGTCGATGACCTGTACACGGTGTCGGCGATACCCGTGGACGTGGTGGCGGAAAGTGCGGATCTGGCCAAGCAGCAGGCGGTCGCAAGTGCCCGGCAGCAGGCCTCGGTCACCCTGATGCAGCGCCTGACACGGAAAGCCGACTGGTCCCGGCTGCCGGTCCCCGACGAGGGTATCCTGTCGGGCATGGTCGCGTCCTTCCAGGTGGCGAACGAGAAGACAGCCCCTGACCGCTATATCGCGGATCTGACCTTCAGTTTTCAGCCGGACGTGGTGCGGGACCTGCTGAACAGCGCCGGGATTCCGTTCACGGAGACCCGTGCCCTGCCTGCCGTCATCCTGCCGGTACTGCGCGCCGGGGGTGACATGGCGCTCTGGGCAGATCCGAATCCGTGGCTGGCGGCCTGGGCGCGTTTCGACGGCCGTGACCGGCTGGTGCCGATCATCGCGCCCTTCGGCGACGTTGATGACGTGCTTGCGATCTCTGCCGAGCAGGCGGTGACCGGACAGCCGGGACCGCTGGATGCGATGGCCGAACGGTACCGCGCCGAAAGCGTGCTCGTTGCCGATGCCTCCCTGACCGTGGATACGGAACAGGGCGTGGCCCGCATCGATATCCTGCTGCACAGCTTCGGTCCCGATCCCTACCCCTCCGTGATCCGCAGTTTCGAAAGCACCCCTGACGCGGACGTTGTCCAGTTCATGAATGCCGCCGTCGATCTGATGGTGGTGGAGATCGAGGATCTGTGGAAGCAGCGCACCATCGAGAGCTTTGGCGAACTGCGCCTGCTCAGCGCGCTGGTGCCGATTCGGGGGCTGGCCGACTGGCAGGCTCTGCAGCGCACGATCACCTCGACATCCGTCGTCCGGAAACTGGACCTGGCCCAGATCTCGGTGCAGGACGCGATCGTGGTGCTGCACCATCTGGGTGACGAGGCGCTGCTGCGTCGCGCGCTGGCGCAGCAGAACCTGATCCTGGCGGAGAAGGATGGGTACTGGACCATCCACCGTGCCGGCGACGTCGCGGGTGTGCAGCAGTGAGTCCGCTGCGACAGACATTGTTCTGGCTGATCTTCGTCGCCGTTCTGGGACTCATGACCTTCGCGCTGCGTGACATGCTGCTGCCCTTCGTGGTCGGCATGGCCGTGGCCTATCTGAGTGACCCGCTTGCCGACTGGCTGGAGCGGATGCGCCTCAGCCGCAACCAGGCAACGATCGTGATCACCTTCGGCTTCATCATCATCCTGTTGCTGGGGCTGCTGATCCTGGTGCCGCTGGTGGTGCGTCAGGCGGGTGAACTGCTGCTGCAACTGCCCGGTTATGTCGAACAGGCGACCAAGCTGCTGCAGCCCTTCGTCGTGAACATGCTGGAAGCTGCCTCTGATCGGGGTGTCGATGTCAGCCGCGATGACGGCACCCAGGCATTGAAGGAATATGCCAGCCAGGCGGTGACGTTCTTCACCGAGCTCGCCGGAAACCTGGTGCGCGGCGGCGCAGCCCTGCTGAACTTCCTGTCCCTGCTGGTGATCACGCCCATCGTCACCTTCTACCTGCTGTATGAATGGGACAATCTCGTCGAGAAGATCAATGGCTGGCTGCCACGCCGCTATGCCACGACGATCCGCAAGCTGGTTCGCGACATCGACCGTACCCTGGCCGGTTTCGTGCGCGGACAGGGCACGGTCTGCATCGTCCTGATGATCTATTATTCGACCACTCTCAGTCTTTCCGGGCTCAGCTTCGGATTCCTGATCGGCCTGCTTTCCGGCGCGCTGTCGTTCATTCCCTTTGTCGGCGCGATCTTTGGTGCCATCACCTCCATCGGCCTGGCAATCCTGCAGTTCTGGCCTGATGACATGGCGCGGGTGGGCATCGTGCTGGCCATCTATGTCGTCGGACAGGTGGCTGAAGGGTATGTCCTGACGCCGAAACTGGTCGGTGACCGCATCGGCCTGCATCCGGTCTGGGTCATGTTCGGGGTGCTGGCCGGCGGGGTGCTGTTCGGCTTTGTCGGGATGCTGCTGGCGCTGCCGGTCAGCGCCGTGATCGGTGTGCTTGTCCGGTTCGGCCTGGACCAGTATCTGCGCAGTCACTTCTACGACCCCGCCAACACGGAAGAGGACGGCAAGACGCCGGAGTCATGAAGGCCCCGACCCAGCAACCGCTCGCCCTGGAACTGGCCCCCCGTTACGGGCGCCAGGATTTCATGCCTGCGCCCTGCAATGCCGATGCCCTGTCATGGATCAGCAACTGGCCGGACTGGCCCGGTCCGGCCCTTGCGCTGCATGGCCCCGCGGGGGCGGGCAAGACGCACCTGCTGCACATCTGGGTGCAGGCGAGTGAGGGTGTGTTGCTGCAAGGTCCCGAACTGACACTGGAGGCGGCGCACGACCTGGCCGGAACGCCGGTCGCCATCGACCGCGCCGACGCCATGGTGCAGCCGGAGCCGTTCCTGCACCTCTACAACATGCAGCGGGAGGCGGGGGCGCACCTGTTGTTCGCTGCACGCACGCCGCCGGCTGACTGGACACATGGCCTGCCGGATCTTTCGTCACGGCTCGCAACGGCCCCGGCAGTGGCGATTCGCCAGCCTGACGACAGCCTGCTCTCCGCGCTGCTGCTGAAGTATGCGAGTGATCGCCAGCTTGACCTCACCCCGTCCGCCTATGCCTATCTGCTGCCGCGCATGGACCGGTCGTTTGCGGGTGTGCAGGAAATCGTTGCCCGACTGGATCGCGCGGCGCTGGGACAGCAGAAGCGCCATGTCAGTCGTGATCTCGTCATTGCGGTGCTGGCCGGAAATGATGGCGTCAACGATGGCATCGGGGAAGGTTGATGCTTTCAGCGGCCACGGTGTCGCGACTATATTGACCCCAGCACCGCAGAATGCGGGACCTGTCTGGCGACCGGTCCACGGCATTTGTCCAGCAACGGAGAATTCGATGCGCACCATCAAGCTGTTTTTCGCCCTTTCGGCCCTCTCTGTGTACTCGGCGTCCGCCTTCGCCGCGCCGGATCCGGTGGAGGGTGTCTGGCTGACCGAAAGTGGCGGTGCCCATGTCGTGATCGCGCCCTGTGAGGATTCGATGTGCGGCACGATCATCTGGCTGAAGGAACCGGACCGCGAGGACGGGACGCCGAAGCGTGACATCAACAACCCCGATGAGGCCAATCACGACAATCCGATCATCGGCCTGCAGATGATCCGGGGCTTCGAGAAGGACGCGCCCGGCGTCTGGGAAGATGGGGAGATCTACGATCCGGAGAGCGGCAAGACCTACGATTCCAACATGCATGCATTGGACGCCGACACGCTGGAAGTCGAGGGCTGCGTGCTGTTCTTCTGTCAGGAGCAGACCTGGAGCCGCATCAAGTAGTCTGTCCCGCACCCCTGCCTGCCGACATATCCCTGTACCTGACTGACGGAGCATCCCGACCATGGCCCGAATCCCGCTGCTGACCGCCGCAGACGCAAATGACAGCAATCGCGATGTGCTGCAGCGTGACGTCAACCTCTACTACGCGCTCGGGCATGTCCCGGGTGCGGCCCGGGCATTCAGCCAGATGGGCCTCTGGCTACGCTTCGAATCAACGCTGGATACCCGTTTGCGCGAACTGGCGATTCTCACCGTCGGCTATGTCGAGCGCGCCGCCTACGAGTGGGCGCACCACATCGAGCTGGGGTATCAGTTCGGTGTCACCGATGCCGACATCGAGCGCCTGATCGCGGAGCTGGAGGGGCAGGACACGGATCTGGAACCGGTTGCGAAACACGTCATCTCCGCCGCGCGGGAAGTGGCGCAGGATGGTGCCATGACCGACGCGACCTGGGCGGCGCTGGCCCCTGGGTTCGGAACCGAGAAGATGATCGAACTGACGACGGCAATTGCCTTCTACTGCGCCATCGTCCGTGTCCTGAAGACCCTGCAACTGGACCTGGAGCCGGAGGCGCAGCAGTTCATCGACCGCTGGCCGCTGCCTGCGAACTGACTGCGCGCCTCAGAGCGCCGTGGAGATACCGGCGGTCGCCGTCAGTCTGCCACTGAAGACGCTGGTCAGGAATGAGGTGGCGACCTCGATCCCGTCCGGCGCGATGCCATGGCCCGTGCCGGCGCTGACGTGAAACCCGACCGGCAGGCCCGCGTGGCCCAGCGCGCCGGCAGCGTGAAACATCGCCAGGGCGGGGACCATCTCGTCGCTGTCACCGTGGATCAGCTGGACCGGTGTGGGGGAGGTGATCTCCTGCGCCAGCGTCTCGCCGCCCAGCAGGGCACCGGAGAAACCGACGATTCCCGCCAGGGACGCGGCCCGGCGCAGGCCGACATGCAATGACAGCATCGTGCCCTGGCTGAATCCGATCAGGGCCATGTCCCGGTCCTGCAGTCCATGCTGGTCCCGCTCCTGATCCAGGAATGCGTGCAGCAGCGGCGCGACAGCGTCGGCGCGGCTGCCCATGGCGCCATAGCGCTCGACCATCTGCTTCGGGTCGCCACTGGCGCGGGCGGGGTCATCGAGGTCGATGGCGAACCACTGGCGGCCCATTGGGGACATGTCACAGGGTTCCGGGGCATTGGGGGCGACGAAGGCCGCATCGGGCAGGCTGCGTGCCAGATAGGGGGCCAGCCCGATCAGGTCCTGACCGTCCGCCCCATAGCCATGCAGCAGCACGACAAGCTGTTTCGGCCTGTCACCGCGTGCCTGCGGGTGACGGGGACCGTCGAGGGGGCTGGGCATGGCGTGGGCCTTCGTGTTTCAGGTTTCTGTACCGGGGTGCGGGGCGTCGGGCCGCATCCTACAGCCTCAGCCAATCGTCGCCAGTCCCGGAAACAGCTCCAGCAGCCAGATCGCCAGGATCTGCAACTGGTTGGTGAAGATCAGCACACCGGTCACGATCAGCAGCAGGCCGGTGCCGACCTCCACCTTGTGCAGGTGGCGGCGGAACCGGACCAGGAAGCCCATGAAGGCGCGAACCGCCAGCGCCGCCAGCAGG
>Ga0070728_10001459_pt1 | contig 34794 bp, 32 predicted proteins | sample tdDd471_FD_66723 | JGI IMG/M metagenome (GOLD analysis project Ga0070728, IMG submission 66723) | Marine sediment microbial communities from the Atlantic coast under amendment with organic carbon and nitrate - tdDd47.1 | ecosystem: Environmental > Aquatic > Marine > Coastal > Sediment | place...
CGGTTCACCCCCGACTTGGCGGCGATCTGGACTCCGTCACCGATTTCCAGATGCCCGGCGATACCGACCTGTCCGGCCAGAACCACCCGATTCCCCAGCCGCGTGCTACCCGAGATGCCGACTTGCGCGACGATGATGCAGCCGCGACCGACCACGACGTTGTGGCCTATCTGTACGAGATTATCAATCATGGTGCCGCGGCCGATCACGGTGTCGGGGCCGCTGCCACGGTCGATCGTCGTGTTGGCGCCGATCTCGACATCGTCCTCGACGATGACCCGGCCGAGCTGCGGCACCACGAACGGGCCGTCGGCATCCATCTCGAACCCGAAGCCCGGTTGCCCGATCCGCGCGCCGGGGTAGATGTGCACCCGCGCCCCGATCAGGGCGTGGCTTACCGACGCGCCGGCGCCGATCCGGGTCGCCTCGCCGATCTCGACCGCTTCGCCGACCACAACGTTCGGCCCGATCTCGCAGCGCGCACCGATCCGGGCGCCGGCCGCCACGACGGCCCCCGGGCCGACCGAGACCGACTCGCCGAGAACCGCCCCCGGGTCGACCACCGCGCTCGGATGGACGCCGGGCGTGCCGGGATCCGCCGGGTAGAAGGTCTGGCCGATGCGCGCGAAATTGCGCCGGGGCCGCGGCGTCACCAGCAGGGCCAGGCCCTCGGGCGCCTGGACGACGAACTCGGGCGCGACCAAGCAAGCGCCGGCGCGGCAGTTCCTGAAGTCCGCCAGGTACCGCCGGTTCTCCAGGAAGCTGACCTCCGTCGGCCCGGCCGCGTCGAGCGGCGCCAGGTCGGTGATCGCCAGTTCCGGATCCGCCGCCCCGACCAGCTCGGCGCCGGTCATGGCGGCCAACTCGGCAAGGGTGAACGGGCCGTGAGAGCGGAAGAACCGGGGATCGGTCATCGCGCGCCTCCTATTTCAGCGGCGGCAGGTCGACCTCTACCGTCGGCAGCCGCTCGTTCAAACGCTTCAGGGTCTCGTCGGACACGTCCAGGGATTTCTCCGCGATGACGATCTGACTCTTGAACAGCACGAGCTTGATGCCCCGTTGCTCGGCGATCTCGGCGACCACCGCGACCAGGGACTTCCGGACCTCGTTCATCGCCTTGGCGAAGGTCTCGTCGAGCTCGCGCTTGCGCATCTGGACCTGGCGCTGAACCTCGGCCACCTGCGACTGGAACTGCCGGACCTTCTGCTGGTAGGCGTCCGGGGCGAGGATGGTCCGCTGCTGGGCCAGATCCTGCTCGGCCGCGCGCAGCCGCTTCTCCTCGGCCGAAACCTGCTCCTGGTAGGCGGCGCGGCGGGTCTCGATCTGATCGTGGATCGCCTTCGCGGCCTGGGCCGCCCGCATGATGCCCTGGACGTCCACCACCGCGATCGGCAGGGTCGCCGCGTCGGTCGATCCCGCCGATGGCGACGTCTGGGCGTGCGCCGCACTGGTCAGAATCCCCAGGGAAAGCAGGGCGGCCAGCAGCACCGCCACGCGTGGGGCCGACATCGACGGCCTCCTCAGAAACGTGTGCCGAAGCTGAAACGGAACAGCTCGGTCTTGTCGAAATCTTCCTTGAGCACCGGCTCGGCGGCATCGACCCGGACCCGGCCGAACGCGGTCACGAACTCGACGCCGATACCGAGCGACGCCCGGATGGAATTCACGTCCTTGACCTCGGCCCCGCTGGCGTCGACGTTCCACAGGCTGCCGACGTCGCTGAACAGGAAGGCGCGCAATCCGAGATCCTCGGGCAGCCCGGTCGGGAACGTCAGCTCCACCGAACCGACATAGTACTGGTTGCCGCCGAGAGCGTCGTCCGAGCTGACGTCGCGCGGGCCGATACCCGCCTTCTCGAAGCCGCGGAACGAATGGCCGCCGATGAAGAAGCGCTCGGCGATCGACACGTCCTGCCCGAGGCCGATGATGTAGCCGGCCTGCCCGAGGAACGACAGGCCCCAGACATTGTCGATCGGATAGTAGTAGGCGCCCTTGGCCTTCAGCCTCAGGAACCGCTCGTCCCCGCCGGCGCCGGCGATCTCGGTCGTGAACTGCCCGATGTATCCCTCGCGCGGATCGAGCCGGTTGTCCCGCTTGTCGTAGGTCAGGGTCTGGCCGAACTGCGACACCACGGTGGTGCCTTCCTGCTCCCGGATGAAGCGCGAGGCGTCCGACTCGACGTCTTTGATGTCGGTGCTCTTCAGCGTGTAGTTCACGGTCTGCCGGAGGTCCGGAGCGAGATCGTATCCGGCGCGAAGCGAGCCGCCGGTCCTGACCTCGCTGTAGGAACTCTCGCTGTACGACCGCTCGACCCGGAACAGGTCGAAGCCGGCCGACACGTCTCGGCCGAGGAAGTACGGCTCGGTGAACGAAATGTCGTACTCGGTCGAGCTGGCCGACCCGGACACGCCGAACCGCAGGTCCTGGCCGCGACCGAGCAGGTTGCGCTCGCGGATGCCGATGTCGCCGATGACGGCGTCGACCGACGAATAGCCGATGCCGAACGAAATCTCGCCGGTCGGCTGCTCCTCGACCTCGACCGTGATGACCGTCCGGTCGGGCGCCGATCCCTCGGTATTGGTGACCTTTACCGACTTGAAGAAGCCGAGGTTCCGGATCCGGCGCTCCGATCGTCGCATCTGCGAGACGTTGAACGCGTCGCCCTCGACCAGGTTCATCTCCCGGCGGATGACCCGGTCGAGCGTGCGCACGTTGCCGACGATGTCGATGCGCTCGACGAAGACCTTGCTGGCCTCGCCGATCTGATAGGTGATGTCGATGGTCTGGTTCTCGGGGTGGCGTTCGACGCGCGGCCGGACGTCCACGAACGCGTATCCGAGGTTCCCCAGCTTGTCCGTGATGGCGTCGACGGAGTCGTCCACCTGCGTGGAATCGTACCGGTCGCCGGTCTCGGTCACCACCAGGTCCTTCAGGTCGTCCTCGGTGACCCGCGGCAGGCCGATGTCGAAGCCGATCTTGCCGAAATTGTAGGGTTCGCCCTCTTCGACCGTGAAGGTGACGACGAACGCCTCGCGGTTCGGAGTCAGCTCGGCGACCGCCGACAGCACCCGGAAATCGGCATAGCCGCTTTCCAGATAGAAGCGCCGCAGCAGCTCGCGGTCGAAGCTGAGCCGGTCCGGATCGTAGGTGTCGGCGTTGCTCAGGAACCGGTAGAAAGCGTACTCCTTGGTCTGGATGACGCCGCGCAGCGTTGAATCGCTGAACCGCTTGTTCCCGATGAACGAGATGGTCTGGACCGGCGTCAGCTCGCCCTCATCGATCTCGAACACCAGATCGACCCGGTTCTGCGGCTGCTGGATCACCTTCGGCTCGACGGTCACGCCATAGCGGCCGGAGCGGCGGTAGATCTCGACGATCCGCTGCACGTCCTGCTGGGCCCGGGTCCGCGTGAACACCACGCGCGGCCGCAACTCGACCTCGCGCGACAGCTCCTCGTCGTCGATCCGCTTGTTACCCTCGAACGCGATCCGGTTGATGATCGGGTTCTCGACCACGTTCACGACCAGGGCGTCGCCCTGGCGACGGATTGTCACATCGGCGAACAGCCCGGTCGCGAACAGCGCCTTGAGCGAGCGGTCGAGCCGGTCCGCGTCGAACAGGTCGCCCGGCTGGATCAGCATGTACGAGCGGACGGTGCCCGGGTCGATACGCTGGGTTCCCTGCACCTCGATTTCCGACACGCGCCCGCCCGCGCTCTGCGCGTACGCCGGCCCGCCGAGGAGCAACACGACCAAGACGACGACCGCCTTAAACCAGTGCTTCATCGATGACGGCAAGTGCCGGCCCCCTATCGGCGGAAAACGTCGCGCGGTGCAGCGCGGCGGCGACTATAGCGTTCGAGCTACGCCCCGCAAACCGAAGAAATCACAATCAATTACCCGAGCAGGGAGCCGATGTACTCGACCACCTTGAGGTGGATGAGATCGTTCCAGGTGACGAACAGCATGAGCGCGATCACCAGGCTCAGCCCGGCCATGGACGCCCATTCCTGGGCCCGCTCGCCGAGCGGGCGGCCCCGAAGCGCCTCGACCCCGTAGAACAGCAGATGGCCGCCGTCGAGCACCGGGATCGGGAACAGGTTGATGAGCCCGAGGTTGATCGACAGCATCGCCATGAACCAGACGGTGGTCACCCATCCCCGCTGCGCGACGTCGCCCGACATCTCGGCGATCCGCAACGGCCCGCCGAGTTCCTCGGTGCCGCGGGTGCCGGCGATGATCTGCCCGACCGCGTCCAGGGTCTGGCCGACGATCGACCAGGTCTCGGCCGTCGCCACGCCGACCGCCGAGAACGGATCGAGGTGCTCGACGCTGACCTTGTTGGACCGTACGCCGAGCTGCCCGAAGGTGTGCTGCGCCCCGAACCGGTCGGTCTCGGTCACCGACTCCGGGGTCACGGTGAGGGTCAGGCGCTGGCCGTCCCGCTCGATGACCATCTCGATCGGCACGCCGGGACGGTCGAACACCGCACGGCGCAGATCCGAGAACCGCTTGACCGCCTTGCCGTCGGTCGACAGGAACGTGTCGCCGATCCGAATGCCCGCCTGCTCCGCGGCCGAGCCGGCCACCACCTCGTCGACCACCGGCGGCGCGTACGGCCGACCGGCGATCGCATACAGGCCGGCCAGCAGGACGATCGCGAACAGGAAGTTCGCGACCGGCCCGGCGGCGACGATGGCCGCCCGGGCCTTCAGCGACTTGTGATGGAACGAGACGGCCCGCTCCTCGGCGGTCATGGCGTCGAGGTTCTCGCCGCCCGAGCTCGACGGATCGGAGTCGCCGAACATCTTCACGTAGCCGCCGAGCGGCAGCAGGGAGATCTTCCAGCGGGTCCCGGAGCGGGCGGTCCACCCGAACAGCTCACGGCCGAAGCCGATCGAGAACACGTCGACGCGCACGCCGGCCCGGCGCGCCACGAGGAAATGCCCCATCTCGTGCACGAACACGAGAACCGTCAGGATGACGAGAAACGGAATAACGTAGTCCACGAGCCCGGCAATCATGCCTGTGGGTCCCCTAGTTCGACCTGTGTCCCCGCCCGCGTGAGGGCGACATTAGTCTGCGCCGCCGGCCGACGCAACGCGTGCGGCGTGCCCGTAGCGGCGGTCGATCCAGCGGTCCGCCTCCTGGCGGGCTCGGCGATCGACGGCGATCACCGCCTCGAGGTCGGCCACCGGGGCAACCGGAAGCGTCTCCAGCACCGCCTCGACCACGGTCGCGATGTCGATGAAGCCGATGCGCCGATCGACGAACGCGGCGACCGCCGCCTCGTTGGCGGCATTCAGCACGACCGGCGCAGTCCCGCCGGCCCTCAGCGCTTCCCGGGCGAGGCGCAACGCCGGGAACCGGACCGGGTCCGGGGCCTCGAAGGACAGCTGGGAAAGGGCCGCGAGGTCGAGCCGTGCCGTCGGCGTCGGCATGCGCTCCGGCCAGGCCAGCGCATAGGCGATCGGGGTGCGCATGTCCGGCGAACCGAGCTGCGCCAGCACCGAGCCGTCGACATACGCGACCAGGCTGTGCACGACCGACTGCGGATGGACCAGGATGTCGATCCGGTCCTCGGGCATGGCGAACAGGTGATGGGCCTCGATCAGCTCGAGCCCCTTGTTCATCATGGTCGCCGAATCGATGGAAATCTTCGGCCCCATCGACCAGTTCGGATGCGCCAGGGCGTCTTCCAGGCCCTTGCTGGCCATCGCTTCCCGGCTGAGGGTCCGGAACGGCCCGCCCGAAGCGGTCAGGATGACCTTCTCGATCCCCGACCGGCGCTCCGCCTCGAACACCTGGAAGATCGCGTTGTGCTCGGAGTCGACCGGCAGGATCGTCGCCCCGGCGGCCCGCGCCTCGGCAACGAACAGATCGCCGGCGCACACCAGCGATTCCTTGTTGGCCAGCGCGATCACCCGCCCCTGCCGGAGCGCGGTCAGGGTCGGAGCCAGGCCGGCCGCCCCGACGATCGCGGCCATCGTCCAATCGGCGTCCCGACGCGCCGCCTCATCGACGGCGTCGGCACCCACAGCAGCTTCGATGCCGGTCCCGGCGAGCGCGGCCTTCAGGGTCGGCCACGCGGTCTCGTCGGCGATCGCAACGAACCCCGCCCGCACGCTCTTCGCCTGCTCGGCAATCAGCGCGGCGTTGGAGCCGCCCGCCAGGGCGACCACTTCGAAGCGGTCGCGGTTCCGCTCGACCAGATCCATCGTGCTGCAACCGACCGAGCCGGTGGAACCGAGGATGCTGACCCGCCGGATACCGCCCGCCGTCGCCCCCGCGGTCACCATTGCAGGACGCTCCGGCCGGTCAGGTGCACGGCCAGCGCGACCAGCGGCAGCACGGCGACCTGACCGTCGACCCTGTCGAGAACCCCGCCGTGCCCCGGAATCAGCTTTCCGGAGTCCTTCACGTGGAAGAAGCGCTTCACCGCCGACTCCATCAGATCCCCAATCTGCGCGACGATTGCGAGCAGTGCGGCGATCGGCGCCAGCACCCACGGGTTCGCGCCTTCCACCAGACTGGCAGCCACCAGCGCGCCGACGACCGAGGCCGTCACGCCGCCCGCAAGGCCCGCCCAGGTCTTGGACGGGCTGACCGACGGCAGGAGCTTCGGCCCGCCGATCGTCCGGCCGGCCACATACGCCCCAATGTCGGTCAGCACCACCGTCGCCAGGGCCCAGATGAGGGTCTCGAGGCCGAGCGGTGCGCCGTCGCGGAGCCAGAGAATCGCGATCGCCGGCATGGCGATGCTGATGATCGCGACCGCCAGCCAGGGGGCGCTCGGCAGCCGGGTGAACCGTCCGAGGACGATGATCGCGAGCGCGCCGACGATCGCCGCGGCGACCCCCTCGTACGGGCCGCGCAACAGCATCCAGCCGAGCGACAGGGCGAGGACCGCGAACACCAGTCCGCGGGCCAGCGTGCGGCCCGGACGGTCCGTCACCAGGCTCCCCCACTCCCACGCCATCAGGCCGCAGACCAAGGCAACCCCGAGCTGAAGGGCCGGTCCGCCGGCGAACACGGTGATCGCCGCGGCCGGGACCATGACCAGGGACGAGATGATCCGGAGCCGCAGATCGCTGCGGCCGGGCTTCGGCGGAGGGTTCCCGAGATCCCCCGTCATCCGCTGCCCTGCCCGCTGGCCCTGCCGTAGCGGCGGTCCCGCCGGGCGAACTCGTCGAGGGCCGCCTCGAGGTGAGAACGGTCGAAATCCGGCCACAGGACGTCCATGAACACGAACTCGGAGTACGCGATCTGCCAGAGCAGGAAGTTGGAAATCCGCTTCTCGCCGCTGGTCCGGATCAGCAGATCCGGATCGGGCATGTAGGCGGTGTCCAGCCGCGACGCCACCAGCTCCTCGTCGATCGCCGACGGATCCAGGGTGCCGGCGGCGACGTCCTCGGCGATCCGCCGCACGACGTCGGTCAGCTCCCGCCGTCCGCCATAGCTCAACGCCACGGTCAGCACCATGCGGGTGTTGCCGGCGGTCAGCCGCTCGCCATTCTCGATCAACGTAACGATGTCGGGCGACAATCGGGTGCGGTCGCCGATCACCCGGAATCGGATGCCGTCCTTGTGCAGGTCGGCGATCTCGCGGCGGAGATAGAACCGCAGCAGCTCCATGAGGTCGACGACCTCCTGGGCCGGCCGGCTCCAGTTCTCCGACGAGAAGCCGAACAGGGTCAGGTAGCCGACGCCGAGCTGGGTGGCCGCCTCGACGGCCCGGCGCACCGCCTTCGCACCCTCGCGATGGCCGAAGCTGCGCGGCATGCTGCGGGCTCGCGCCCAGCGTCCATTGCCGTCCATGATGACGGCGACATGCAGGGGCCGGTCGCCCTCCCCGAACTGCGGCGCGGCATCGACCATCGGTCAGACCTGCATGATGTCCTTTTCCTTGGACGCCAGGGCCTCGTCGATCGCCTTGACGTGCTTGTCGGTCAGCTCCTGGATCTCGTCCTCGTACAGCCGACGGTCGTCCTGGCTGATGTCGCCGTCCTTCTCCATCTTCTTCAGATCGTCCATGCCGTCGCGCCGGACGTTGCGGACCGCGACGCGGGCGCTTTCGGCATACTTGGAGGCGACCTTGACGAGCTCGGCGCGGCGTTCCTCCGACAGGTCCGGCAACGGGACCCGGATGAGCTGCCCGTCCGACTGCGGATTGAGGCCGAGGTCGGACTCCCGGATCGCCTTCTCGACCGCCTTGGTCATCGAGCGGTCCCAGACCTGCACCGAGATCATCCGCGGCTCCGGAACGCTGATCGTGCCGACCTGGTTGAGCGGCATACGGCTGCCATACGCCTCGACCTGAATCGGCTCGAGCAGGCTGGCCGAGGCACGCCCGGTCCTGAGGCCGGCGAACTCGGTCTTGAGAGCGTTCACGGCGCCGTCCATGCGCCGTTCGATGTCGTCGAGATCGAGGTCCGCCATGTCCCCTACTCCGTGATTATCGTGAACCGTCCCTTACCCTGGACCACGTCGGCGAATGCGCCGTTATTGTGGATCGAGAACACCAGAATCGGAATCCCGTTCTCGCGCGCCAGCGAGATCGCCGACGCGTCCATGACCTTCAGGTCGTGGCGAAGCACGTCCATATAGGTCAGCTGGTCGTACCGCTTGGCGTCCTTCACCTTCATGGGATCGGCATCGTAGACGCCGTCCACCTTGGTGGCCTTCAGCAGCGCCTTGCAGCCCATTTCGGAGGCCCGCAGCGCGGCGGCCGTGTCGGTCGTGAAGAACGGATTGCCGGTACCGGAGGCGAAGATCACCACCCGGCCCTTCTCCATGTGCCGAATCGCCCGGCGGCGGATGTAGGGTTCGCACACCGCCGCGATCGGCAGAGCCGAGAGCACCCGGGTCGGGATGCCCCGCTTTTCGAGGGCGCTTTGCATGGCGAGCGAGTTCATCACCGTCGCCAGCATGCCCATGTAGTCGCCGGTGGTACGCTCCATACCCGAAGCCGCCGCCGACATACCGCGGAAAATGTTGCCGCCGCCGATGACCAGACAGACCTCGATGCCGAGGGCGTTCACCGACTCGATCTCGCCGGCCACCCGGTCGACCATCTCCGGGTCGATGCCGTAGGCGAGGTTGCCCATGAGGGCCTCGCCCGAGATCTTGAGCAGCACCCGGGAGTAAGGCCCGGGTGCCACTCGACGGTCTGTCTCGGATTGCTCGCTGTCGGAGCCCATCGCCCTTGTCCCTCCGGTCGCCGGCGCCGCTCCTGTTCTACATCAACCGGCGAGCGCTGCCACTTCCGCCGCGAAATCCGCCTGCTCTTTCTCGATGCCCTCGCCCAGCTGCAGGCGGACGAAGGCCGCCAGCGTCACCGGCGCACCGGCGTCCTTCGCGGCCGCCTCGACGACCTTGCGGATCTGGGTCTCGCCGTCGATCACGAAGGTCTGCTCCAGCAGGACGACCTCCTGATAGAACTTGCGGATCCGGCCCTCGATCATCTTCTCGATGATGTTGTCCGGCTTGCCCGAAGCCCGCGCCTGCTCGATCAGGACCGCCCGCTCGCGCTCGATCGCGGCCGGATCGAGATCGTCGGTCGACAGGCTCTGCGGAGCGGTCGCCGCGATGTGCATGGCGATCTGCTTGCCGAGCTCGGCAAGCTTGTCCTTGTCGCCGGTGGACTCGAGCGCGACCAGCACGCCGATCTTGCCGAGGCCCGGCTTCACCGCGTTATGGACGTACGGAACCACCACGCCGTCGGTGACCGACACGACCGCGGCACGCCGGATCGACATGTTCTCGCCGATGGTCGCGATGTTGTTGGTCAGCTCGTCGCCGACGGTCCGGCCGGTGCCCGGATAGGCAACGCCCTTCAGCGCCTCGATGTCGGCGCCGGTGTCGATGGCCAGGGCCGTCACGTTCTCGACGAACGCCTGGAAGCTGTCGTTGCGGGCCACGAAGTCGGTCTCGGAGTTGACCTCCACGACCGCCCCCTTGTTGCCCTTCACGACCACGCCGACCAGGCCCTCGGTCGCCACACGGCCGGACTTCTTGGCCGCCGCCGCCAAACCCTTGGTGCGCAGCCAGTCGACCGCCGCCTCCAGGTCACCGTCGGTCTCGCTCAGCGCCTTCTTGCAATCCATCATGCCGGCGCCGGTCTTCTCGCGCAGTTCCTTCACAAGGGCTGCCGTAACCGCCATCGTTCTCATCCTCGTCGTTCGATGTGGACGCCGGCGCCGACCATCAGGCCGGCGCCGCTCTCATCCCATAGCTGGATCGCGATCAGGCGCTGGCCTGTTCCGCGACCTTCTCCTCGGCGGACGCCTCACCGGCGACCTCGGCCGCGAGGGCCGGCTCGACCGGGGCTTCGGCGCTCTCGCCGACATCCGAGCCGGAGGCCATCATCTCGGCCTGCAGACCGTCGAGGACGGCGCTCGCCACCAGCTCGCAATACGTGGACACCGCGCGCATGGCGTCGTCGTTGCCCGGGATCGGGAACTGCACGCCGTTCGGGTCGCAGTTGCTGTCGAGCACGGCGATGACCGGAATGCCCAGCTTGTTGGCTTCCTGGATCGCCAGGCTCTCCTTGTTCGTGTCGATCACGAACAGGATGTCCGGCAGGCCACCCATCTCCTTGATACCGCCGAGCGCACGCTCCAGCTTCTCGCGCTCGCGGGTCAGGCCGAGGGTCTCCTTCTTGGTCAGACCCAGCGCCTCGTTCGAGTCGAGCTGCTCCTCGAGGTCGCGCAGCCGCTTGATCGAGTGCGAGATCGTCTTCCAGTTGGTCAGCATGCCGCCGAGCCAACGGTGGTTGACGTAGTACTGGCCGCAGCGCTTCGCCGCCTCGGCGATCATGTCGGCCGCCTGGCGCTTGGTGCCGACGAACAGCACGCGGCCGCCCTTGGCCGTGGTGTCGCGCACCGCCTCGAGCGCCCGGTGCAGCATCGGCACGGTCTGGCGCAGGTCGAGGATGTGGATGTTGTTTCGCACACCGAAGATGTACGGTTCCATCTTCGGGTTCCAGCGACGGGTGTGGTGGCCGAAGTGGACACCGGCCTCCAGGAGCTGGCGCATAGTGAAAGTTGGCAGAGCCATAACGTTCCTCACGTTCTCCGGTTTCGCCTCCACGGGTCTTGGTCGAGACGGCGTCTCGACACCGGAGCGACGACCGGCGACCGATGGGAATCGGCCGAAAGCCACCGCGGGCCCGTGTGCGGGATTGAGCGGGCGCTTATCTACTCCCACAGACCGGCTTTTGCAAGCATCGGCCGGCTACAAAGCGGTACTTGCGGTCGCCGTCGCGGCGCTTCTGCCCGCAGCGGTGTCCGCCGGGACGCCCGATCTGGCCGATCGCATCGCCGAGACGCTGTGCTATCCGCCGAGCGCCAGCGAAATGCGTCTCGACCCGGCGACCGACGCCGACTACCGACGAACCACCCGGATGGCCGGCGCTTACCGCGACATCCAGGGCGCCGACGCCCGGGCCTGGTTCCGCAAGACGCGCGACGGGGCGATCTGCCGGACGCCGGCGAACGGCGCCCTCACCCTGTACTTCTGCTCGGCGGTCTCGCACGGGGCCGGCCGCCTGACGAAAGACCGGCCTCGACTGTGCGAGTAGCCGTCAGGCCGGCGGCGTCCAGCTGGTCCCGGGATCGAGCGGAAACACCGGCCGCGGCAGCCCCTGCCACTCGAAGTTCGCCAGGTTCGGCGAGGTCAGGCCGGGAACGTCGACCTCGCGAATCCGCTCCGGCGGGAACAGGTGCTGGAACCCTGCCCGGAAGTGTCCGCGCGACTTGACGACCACCGACCGGGCTCCGGCCACGTCGACGCCCAGGGCCTCGAAGAAGTCGGTCGACAGGCACTGCTGGCGCTTGCTGATCACCACCAGGGTGATGCCGTCGAGCGCGATGACCGCCGACGGACCCAGATCGACCGTCTTGCCCTCGACCATGCCGTGATGCCCGACGAACCGGCCGTCGTGCAGGTGCACGACCCGGGCGTCCCAGGACAGCGGCTCGGAGAACCGCGCGCTCTCCCGGGTGTTCAGGTCGGCCCGGAACCGGACACCCTCGCCCGCCCTCTGCGCCTGCGCGACCAGCGCGGGATCGAAGAACACCCCGGCGATGCAGCCGTGCACCCCGGCCTTCAGAAAGGCGGCGAGGATATAGGTGGTGTTCCCGCGCCCGCCGCCGCCCGGATTGTCGGCCGGATCCGCGAACAGGATCGAGGGCGCCATCGGATCGGTCCCGGCCGCCCGCGCCTGCTCGACCGCGTCGTCGATCGCGATCATCCGCGGTACGTAGCGCCGGTGGTCCCTCCAGCCGGCTTCGGCGAGCTCGACTGCCAGCTTCCTGGCGAGCGCCGGATCGTCGCGGGTCGTCACGATCACCGTCATGCCGTTCTTCGGCGTGTCGGCGAACGCGAACCCGGCGAGGATCGTCACGTTCATCACCCGGTCGTCGATCTTCGACTGCCCGAGGCGGATCAGATCGCCGTAGGGATGCCCCTCGGCCGTCAACAACGTGACGCTCGGCCCGACCAGCGGCAGCCGGACCCGGTACGCCGTCGCCCTGGTCCCGGCCATCAGTTCCTCGAGCAGCCGGGCCGCCTCCTCGCCGCGCTCGAAGATGTCGACATGCGGGTTGGTCCGGTAGCCGACCATCACGTCGACGCTGTCCATCATCGCGTCGGAGACGTTGGCGTGCAGGTCCAGGGTCGCGACCACCGGAACAGCCGGTCCGACGATCCGCCGGACCAGCACGAAGACGTCGCCGTCCGGGTCGTGGGTATGGGTCGCGGTGGCGCCGCCGTGCTCGGCGACGTAGACCCCGTCGAGCCGTCCGGCGGTCTTCAGGCCGGCCTCGAACTCCGCCAGCAGTTCCCGGAAGAAGCCTTCCTCGACCGGCCCGGCCGGCTGCGAAGCGGCGTGAACGATCGGCACCGGCTCCCAGCCGGCCGGCCCGTGGCGCCGGTCCATCTCGGCGTAGAAGCCGCAGATCCCGGAATAGATCGCCGGATGCTCGGTGCGGGCCTGCGCGGTGATGTCGGCGCCCCGGTAGTAGCCTCGCTGCTCGAAATCGGCGCGGCCGCAGGGCGGCGCGAAGGCGTTGCTCTCGAGGGCGAAGCCGAGAATGGCGATGCGTTTCATCGGACCTCTCCGGCAGACGGAAGGCGCCCAGCCTGCCACCGGCGGTCCCGATAGGAAAGCCGGCCGGCCGGACTAAAGGTCGCGCACGAAGTCGATGCCCGGAATCGCCTTTACCGCCCCGCGCAGCTGGCCCGACACCTTGTAGGCCTCCGGCAGCACGATGCCGACGTCGCCCTCGCCGGTGGGGACGACGACGCGGATGCGGCCGCGCCCCCGCCCTTCCTTGGCGATCAGCGACTGCAGGGGTTCCAGTGCCCGGGTGTCGCGGACATGGATCTCCAGCCCGGCGGCGGTCTGCTCGACCGCCTTGTCCAGCGGCTCGATGCGCGAGGCCAGCAGCCGCATCGCATCGTCCTCGATCCGGGCATCGGCCTTCACCAGCAGCGGGTCGCCGGACTCCAGCAGCTCCCGGCTGACCGCCAGCACCTCGGAGAACAGCGTCACCTCGAACACCCCGGATCGGTCGGTGAGCTGAACGAAGGCGAACCGGTTGCCGGACTTCGAGGTGCGGATCTGCTTGCCGACCACGATACCGGCCAGCGTCAGCCGCGCGGTCCCGCCCTTGGCGCGGGTCTCGGCGAGCGCCCGGTCGGAGGGCACCACCTTCAGCCGGCCGAGCGATTCCTCGTAGGCGTCGAGCGGGTGGGCCGAGAGGTAAAAGCCCAGTGCGTCGAACTCCTCCTTAAGCCGCTCCATCGGCGGCCACTCCGGCCGGTCCTTGAGCCGCAGCCGGGCCGGCTCGCGGCCGCCGTCGACCGCGAACAGGTTGACCTGGCTCGAGCCGCGCTCGCTGGCCGCCGCACTGACGTGGCGGACGACGGTCTCCAGGCTCTCGAACAGCTCGGCCCGGTTGTCGTGCAGCCCGTCGAAGGCCCCGGCCCGCACCAGATTCTCCAGCAGCCGCTTGTTGACGTGCTGCGGGTCGGCGCGCTCCGCGAAATCGCCGAGGCTTCTGAACGGACCGTCGGCGTCGCGCGCCGCCACCAGCGCGTCCATTGCCGCACCGCCGACGTTCTTGATCGCCGCCAGGGCATAGCGGATGCCCATGGTGCCGTCGGGTTGGCGCTCGACCGCGAAGTCCCGCTTCGAGCGGTTGATGTCCGGCGCCAGCAGCGGGATCTTCAGCTTCTGCAGCTCCTGCCGGAAGGTGTTGAGCTTGTCGGAGTTCCCCATGTCGTAGGTCATCGACGCGGCCAGGAACTCGACCGGATGGTTCGCCTTCAGGTAGGCGGTGTGATAGGCGACCAGCGCGTAGGCGGCGGCGTGGCTCTTGTTGAAGCCGTAACCCGCGAACGCCGCGATCTGGTCGAAGATGGCGCTGGCCCGCGCCTCCTCCACCCCGTTCTCGACGGCGCCCGACACGAACTTCTCGCGCTGGGCGTCCATCTCCTCCTTGATCTTCTTGCCCATGGCGCGGCGCAGCAGGTCGGCGCCGCCGAGGGTGTAGCCGGACAGCCGCTGGGCCGCCTGCTGCACCTGCTCCTGGTAGATCATGATCCCGAAGGTCTCGGTCAGCACCGGCTCCAGCTTCGGGTGCATGTAGTCGGGTTCTTCCTCGCCGTGCTTGCAGGCGATGTACTTCGGGATGTTGGCCATCGGGCCCGGGCGGTACAGCGCCACCAGCGCGATGATGTCCTCGAATCGGTCGGGACGCAGGCGGCGCAGGACATCGCGCATGCCCGAACTTTCAAGCTGGAACACCCCGGTGCTGTCGCCCTTGGCCAACATCGCGTAGGTCGGCTCGTCGTCGAGCGGGACCTGGGAGAGATCCAGGGAGACTCCCCGCTCCTTCAGCAGGTCGACGGCGCGCTGCAGGACCGTGAGGGTCTTCAGGCCCAGGAAGTCGAACTTCACCAGGCCCGCCGGCTCGACCCACTTCATGTTGAACTGGGTGACCGGCATGTCGGACCGCGGGTCGCGGTACAGCGGCACCAGCTGCGACAGCGGCCGGTCGCCGATCACCACGCCGGCGGCGTGGGTCGACGAGTTGCGGTACAGGCCCTCGATCTGCAGGGCCACGCGGATCAGGCTGGCGACGTTCTCGTCGGCGTCGCGCTGCCGGCGCAGCTCCTCCTCGGATTTCACCGCCTCGGCCAGGGTCACCGGATTGGCCGGGTTGTTCGGCACCAGCTTGCAGATCCGGTCGACCTGGCCGTAGGGCATCTCCAGCACCCGGCCGACGTCGCGCAACGCCGCACGGGCCTGCAGCTTGCCGAAGGTGATGATCTGGGCGACCCGGTCGCGGCCGTACTTCTCCTGGACGTAGCGGATCACCTCGTCGCGGCGGTCCTGGCAGAAGTCGATGTCGAAGTCCGGCATCGACACGCGCTCCGGGTTCAGGAAGCGCTCGAACAGCAGGCCCCACCGCAACGGGTCGAGGTCGGTGATCAGCAGCGAATAGGCGACCAGCGATCCGGCACCGGACCCACGGCCCGGCCCGACCGGGATGTCGTGCGCCTTCGCCCACTTGATGAAGTCCGACACGATCAGGAAGTAGCCGGGGAAGCCCATCTGCTCGATGACGCCCAGCTCCATCGCCAGCCGCTCGTGATACGGCCTGGCGAGCTCGGCGCGCCGCGCCTCGTCCATCTCCGGGGTGAAGACATGGGCCTGCAGGCGCGCCAGCAGCCCCTCTTCCGCCTGGGCCCGCAACTCCTCGGCCTCGGACCGCCCGCCCTCGGTGTCGAAGCGCGGCAGAATCGGCGCGAGCTTGCGCGGCATGTACGAGCACCGGCGGGCGATCACGAGCGTGTTGTCGACCGCCTCCGGAATGTCGGCGAACAGCTCGCGCATCTCGGCAGCCGACTTGAAGCGGTGATGCGGCGTCACCCGCCGCCGCTTCGGGTTCCCGATCGTCGTACTCTGGGCGATGCACAGCAGGACGTCATGCGCTTCCGACATCGCCTCGTCGGCGAAGAACACCTCGTTGGTGGCGACCAGCGGGATGTCGTGGGCGTAGGCCAGATCGATCAGGCGCCCCTCGATCCGATTCTCCTCCTCGAGGAAATGGCGCTGCAGCTCGACGTAGAGCCGGCCCGGAAACAGCCGGTTGAGGTGCAGGAGCATGGCCTCGGCGTCCGAGTCGCGGCCTTCCAGCAACAGGCGCGCGACTCCGCCGCGCGGCCCGGCGGTCAGCGCGATCAGGCCGTCGGTCGACCCTTCCAGCTCCTCGAGGGAGAGCTGCGGCTCCTCCTCGCCGGACGTCTCCATGTAGGCCCGGCTGACGAGGTCCATCAAATTCAGGTAGCCGGCCTCCGACTGCACGATCAGCAGCAACTGGTCGGGGTGCACGTCGCGACCGCCGACAACCCGCAGCCCGCGCCGGTCCGGTTCCGCCGGCCGCCGAATCATCAGCTGCACGCCGACGATCGGCTGCACGCCCTCGCCCGAGGCGGTCACCGCAAACTCCAGCGCGCCGAACAGGTTGCCGCTGTCGGTGATCGCCACCGCCGGCATCTGGCCGGCCTTCGCCATCTTGACCAGCTGCTTGGCGTGAATCGCTCCCTCCGCCAGCGAATAGGCGGAATGAACGCGAAGATGGACGAAATCTGCGTGCGGCATCGGGCACTCCGGTTCTCGGTTCTTCATTCTTTCACGCAGAGAGCGCCCGGTCACGGAGTGGCTCGTTTCCGCGCCGTCGAGCCGGATCCGCGAGGTCGCCTCCGACCGATTGCCACCGCGACTCGGGAGGATGGCGTTAACCAATTCCGATCATTGTCGTTTACGGACTGTTTACCGCCGACGCTGCATTCTCCGGCAACCGGATTGGAACCCCCTCCGTATCCACTACCGAGGCGTCAGAACGATGCCAGCCGTCCTCACCCGCCCGATCGACGTCCCCTTCGAGACCGCGAAGGCGATCAAGGCACACGAGGTTTACCTCGCAGGGCGCCCGAACGGGCGCCGGCTGCTGCTCAAGGGCGCCAACCTGAACGGCAAGACGGTCGACACCCTCGACCTCCGCCGGTCGATCATGACCGGCGCCTCCTTCATCAAGGCGCACGCCCGGACCACCAACTTCGGTGAAGCCGATCTGTTCGGTTGCGACTTCTCGCAGGCCGACCTCCAGTCGGCGAACTTCGAGAGAGCCGACCTCCGCGGCGCCAACTTCGCGATGGCCGATCTCACGGGCGCCGTCCTGCGCGGCGCCGACATGCGACCGGGCCACGTCGTCAACTGGAACGAGGAAGAGGAGCGCAGCACCAACTTCAGCGAGGCCAACCTGGACGGTGCCGACTTCACCGGCTCGAACATGTCCGAGGCGAACCTGGCCGTCAGCAGCGCCCGCGGTGCCGTCTTCCGCGACGTCGTGCTGCACGCGGTGAACCTCGCCGGCGCCAACCTGTCGGGCGCAGACCTGTCGGGCTGCAACCTGAAGAACGCCAACCTGACCGGCACCAACCTGGACGGTGCCAACCTGAAAGGCGCGAACCTCTCCGACGCCAACCTGCGCAACGTCGACCTGTCGAAGGCGATCCTCGACAACACCAACCTGATGGGTGCCATCCATCGCGACGCCGAGCACAGCCTGCCCGACGACATCGAGCAGGCGCTGCGATTCCACAGCACCTGGATCGCCAGCAACGGCCGGACCGGGATGCGTGCCGAATTCTTCGACCGCGACCTTCGCGGGCTCGACTTCTCGAGCTGCGACGTGCGGGGCGTCTCGTTCGAGGGCGCCAACCTGACCGGTGCCGCCTTCGTGCGCTCCGAGCTGTTCCTGACCACGTTCCGCCGCGCGATCCTGGACGGCGCCGACTTCTCGCTGGCGCGCCTGGCCGGGACCAACTTCACGGACAGTGTGCTGACCAACGCCAGCTTCGTCGGCGCCCGCATCGAAGGCGCGGAGATCCTGGACCCGCAGGGCCGGCGCACCGGCAAGAGCCTGCCCGTCCGCTTCCGCAGTGCCGACCTGACGGACGCGAATTTCGTCGGGGCCATCCTGGACGGCGTCGATCTCACCGACAGCAACCGTTCGGGCTCGCGGCTCGAACAGGCGACCATCAAGAACGCGTCGGGCCTCGACGCCGCCTGATCCCCGACCCAGCCGAGTCTCCTCAGACGCCGCGTTCCCGCACCACCCCGTCCTTCAGTTCCAGCGTGCGGTCCATCGCCGCAGCCAGATCCAGGTTGTGGGTCGCGATCAGCGCCGCCAGGCCGGTGGCCCGGACGATCCGGGTAAGCTGGCCGAAGACCTCCGCGGCGGTCTGCGGATCGAGGTTTCCGGTCGGCTCGTCGGCCAGCAGCACCTGCGGCACGTTGGCGATCGCACGGACGATCGCGACGCGCTGCTGCTCGCCGCCCGACAGCCGTGCCGGGCGGTGCGAGGACCGCCGCTCCAGCCCCACCATCTTCAACAGCTGATCGGCACGCTGGCCCGCCTCGGCCCGCGACAGGCCGGCGACCATCTGCGGGATCATGACGTTCTCGCGGGCCGAGAACTCCGGCAGCAGGTGGTGAAACTGATAGACGAAACCGATGGTATCGCGCCGCAGCCGGGTGCGGCCGGCATCGCCCAGTCCGGCGCAGTCCTTGCCCTCGACCAGGACCTTGCCGCTGGTCGGCGCTTCCAGCAGGCCGGCGATGTGCAGCAGGGTGGACTTGCCGGCGCCCGACGGGCCGACCAGCGCCACCAGCTCGCCCGGCCGCAGGCTGAAGTCGACGCCCCGCAGGATCTCCAGCGCGGTGTCACCGGAGCCGAAGCGCCTGGTAACGCCATCGAGGCGCAGCACCGGATCGCTATTCATAGCGCAGCGCCTCGACCGGATCGACGCGGGCCGCCCGCCAGGCGGGATAGATGGTGGCGGCGAAGCTGAGCAGAAGCGCCATGACGACCACCGAGGCGACCTCCCACGGGTCGACCTCGGCGGGCATCCGGCTCAGGAAATAGATCATCGGGTCGAAGATCGTCGCCCCGGTGAGCGACTGCAGCGCCTGGCGGATCGCCTCGATGTTCTCGCAGAACAGCAGCCCGAGAATGCTGCCGAACACCGTGCCGAGAACGCCGACGCTGGCCCCGGTCATGAAGAAGATCCGGGTGATCATGCCGCGCGTCGCCCCCATGGTCCGCAGCACCGCGATATCCCGGCCCTTGTCCTTCACCAGCATGATCAGCGAGCTGATGATGTTGAACGCGGCCACCAGGATGATCAGGGTCAGGATCAGGAACATGACGTTGCGCTCGACCTGCAGCGCGCTGAAGAAGCTGGCGTGCTGCTGCTGCCAGTCCCGCGGATAGAGGCCGGAGGGCAACGCCTCCAGCAGCGGCAGCCGGAACCGGCGGACGTGATCCGGGTCGGTCGTGAAGATCTCCAGCGCGTTGACCGTATCGCCGGTCCGGTACAGCACCTGCGCCGCTTCGAGCGGCATGTACACGAAGGTGTTGTCGTACTCGAACATGCCGACGTTGAAGAGCGCGACGACCTCGTACGCCTTCATGCGCGGCACGCTGCCCATGACCGTCACGGTCGAGGTCGGCGACAGCAGCGTCACCCGGTCCCCGACCCCGACGCGCAGGCGCTCGGCCAGCCGGTCGCCCAGGATGATCGCGTCGTCGCCCTTGAATCGGTCCAGCGAGCCGCGGACGACGTGATCGGCGATCAGCCGCTTGGCCTTGAGGTCGCTCGGCCGGATACCCCGCACGACCGCGCCCGACGCATTGCCGCCGGCGGTCAGCATCGCCTGTTCCTCGATCTGCGGCGTCACGCTGAACACCCCGGGAATCGAGGCGACCTGGACCGCCACCCGGTCGAAGTTCTCGATTCGACCGGACGACGAATAGACTCCGATATGCCCGTTCAGCCCGAGGATCCGGCTGGTCAGCTCGACCCGGAAGCCGTTCATCACGCTCATGACGATGATCAGGGTCGCGACGCCGAGGCCGATGCCGAGCAGCGAGAAGCCGGCGATCACCGAGATGAACCCCTCCTGCCGGCGGGCCCGCAGGTAGCGCAGCGCCAGCATCCGCTCGAAGGCTCCGAAGATCATTCGGGCACTCTCCCCGGGGATGAAGGCGATGTCAGGGCGGACCCGATCACCCGGCCAGCCGGTTCATCGCGGCCTCGGGGGTCATCTCCTCGCGCTCGCCGGTCTTGCGGTTCTTGACCTCGACCACGCCGTTGGCGATGCCGCGCGGACCGACGATCACCTGCCAGGGCAGGCCGATCAGGTCCATGTTGGCGAGCTTCGGGCCCGGACGCTCCTCGCGGTCGTCCATCAGCACCTCGACCCCGGCATTCGCGAAGCCGGCATACAGGGCCTCGGCCGTCGAATCACAGGCGGCGTCGCCGACCTTCAGGTTGACCAGGCCGACCTTGAACGGCGCCACCGGCTCCGGCCAGACGATGCCGGCATCGTCGTGCGACGCCTCGATGATGCCGCCGACCAGACGCGACACCCCGACGCCGTACGACCCCATGTGGACCGTGGTCTCCTTGCCGTCCGGACCCGCCACCTTGGCGCCCATCGGCTCGGAGTACTTGGTCCCGAAGTAGAAGATGTGCCCGACCTCGATGCCGCGGGTCCGGACCAGATCCGCCTCGGCGACCGGACAGGCCGTAGCGTCGTGCTTCTCGTCGGTCGCGGCGTAGCGGGCCAGGCAGGCGTCGACGATCGGCTGCAGGTCGCCCTCGTAGTCGACATCGGCCGGCACCGCATCGGCGCTGAGCCAATCCTTGTGGCAGAACACCTCGCTCTCGCCGGTCTCGGCAAGGATGATGAACTCGTGGCTCATGTCGCCGCCGATCGGACCGGAATCGGCCGCCATCGGGATCGCCTTGAGCCCCATCCGGTCGAAGATCCGAAGGTAGGCGACGAACTGCCGGTTGTAGGCGCGCTTGGCCGCGTCGAAATCGATATCGAAGGAATACGCGTCCTTCATCAGGAACTCGCGGCCGCGCATCACGCCGAACCGCGGCCGGACCTCGTCCCGGAACTTCCACTGAATATGGTAGAGCCGCCCCGGCAGCTCGCGGTAGCTGCGGACGTGGGTCCGGAAGATGTCGGTGATCAGCTCCTCGTTGGTCGGCCCGAACAGCATGTCGCGGTCGTGCCGGTCCTTGATGCGGAGCATCTCCTTGCCGTAGTCGTCGTAGCGGCCGCTCTCGCGCCACAGGTCGGCCGACTGGATGGTCGGCATCAGCACTTCCTGCCAGCCCGCCGCGTCCTGCTCCTCCCGGACGATCTGCTCGATCTTCTTGAGCACGCGGAAGCCGAGCGGCAGCCACGAATAGATGCCGGCGCTGGCCTGCTGCATCATCCCGGCCCGCAGCATCAGGCGGTGCGAGACGATCTCCGCCTCGCGGGGCGTATCCTTCAGGGTAGGCAGGAAATATTGGGAGAGACGCATGACCCTTCTCATGTCGAGGCGGCAAGGCGCGCACTCTATGAAAGGGGGTCGGTACTGTCCAAGGGAAATGCCGGGCCGGCGCCCCCTATCGGCCCCGCCCGCACCCGCGCCTTAGAGGGTCGACGCCTTAGAGGATCGTGCCGCGCAGGTTGAAGTTCAGCATCGAGATCCAGAATCGCTCGAGCTGTCGGTAGGACACGCTGGCCGCGTTCAGGTCCTCGGGCGCGATGTTGGACTCGGTCAGAGCCCCCGCATGCCGCTCGAACATGTCGCCGATCTGGCCACACAGGGCCAGGCCCTTGTCCGACAACCGCACGCGGATGGAACGGCGATCGTGGGTCGACCGTTCCTGCACCAGATAGCCGTTTTCGACCATCTTCCGCACGTTGTACGAGACATTCGAGCCAAGGTAGTAGCCACGGTTGGTCAGCTCGCCGACCGTCAGCTCCTCCTCGCCGATGTTGAACAGGATCAGCGCCTGGATGTTGTTGATGTCCTCGACGCCAATTCTGTCGAGTTCAGTCTTCACCACCTCGAGAAACTGCCGATGCAGCCGCTCGATCAGCTTAATAGCCTCCAGGTACTCGCGCTTGACCGCTGAGCCCACGTCGGACGATGTGATACCGGGTTCGGGAGTCGACATGGTCGCAGTCTAACCGATGTTCTCAACCACGGGAAACCTGAACGCCATCTAGACCATAACCCCCTTCTGATCAACGAGTTTCGACCTCCGCCGAAGAGTCATGCCTCGCGGAGCATCTGGATGATGCCGGAAAAGTCGATCGCGCCGTGACCGCTTTCGACATAGTCCCTGTAGAGTCGCGCGGCTTCGCGACCGAGCGGCGTGGCTGCGTGCACCGCCTCCGCGGCATCCTCCGCCAGCGTAAGGTCCTTCAGCATCATCGAAGCGGTAAACCCGGGCTTGAAGTCCCGATTCGACGGCGCGGCCTCTACCAGACCGGGTACCGGGCAGTAGTTGGTCATCGCCCAGCACTGCCCTGACGCCTTCGACGAGATCGCGAACAGCCTGGCGGTATCCAGCCCCAGCTTCTCGGCCATGGTGAACGCTTCGCTCACCGCGATCATCGAGATCCCGAGGATCATGTTGTTGCAGATCTTGGCGGCCTGCCCGTTACCGGCGCCGCCGGCGTGGACGATGGTCTTGCCCATCACCTGCAGGAACGGCTCGGCCCGGGCGAATGCCGCATCCGGCCCCCCGACCATGAAGGTCAGGGTCCCGGCCGCCGCACCGGCGATGCCGCCCGACACCGGCGCGTCCACCATCTCCAGCCCGGCGGCGACGGCGTCCGCGGCGACCGCCCGCGCGCTCTCGACGTCGATCGTCGAGCAGTCGATCAGCAGCGTGCCGGCCGGCACCCGGCCGATCACCGACTCGCCGTAGACCGTGCGGACGTGCTCGCCGGCCGGCAGCATCGTGACGACGACGTCGGCGCCGTCGACCGCGCCGGCCGCGGTGTCCGCCTCGACGCCACCGTCGGCCACCAGCGCCTGGACCTGGGCGTCCGCCATGTCGAAGCCCTGAACGCGGTGGCCGGCCTTGACCAGGTTCCGCGCCATGGGCAGGCCCATGTTGCCGAGGCCGATGAAGCCGATGGTCGCCATGGTGGTCTCTCCCTCGATCCGGATCTCTTGCGTTCGGTTGCCTGCGATGCTGGTTGTCCCCGGCGCCCGGGTCAAGCCGCCGTCAGAGCGTGAACTCGCGTCCGGGAACCGGCTCGAAATGCGCGGCAACCATGGCGCCGTCGACCGCGGCCAGGGTCGCCGGGCTCCACTTCGGGTCGTGGTCCTTGTCGACCAGAACCGCCCGGATTCCCTCGAAGAACTCGGTCCCTGCCATGCAATGCTGCGACAGCCGGTACTCCATGGCCAGCACCTCGGCGAGGTTCGACATCGCGCGGCCGCGGCGGAGCTGCTCGAGGCTGATCTTGAGACTGGTCGGGCACTTGTGACGCAACGTCGCAGCCGTCTCGGCCGCGAACGCGGAGCCGTCCGCCGCCTCCCGGTCGAGCGCCTCCAGGATCTCCTCGACCGACCCGACCGAGAAGCAGCGGTCTACGACCGGCCGGTACTGGGCCATCGGATCCTCGCCGGGCGCCTCGGCGAACCGCTCCAGCACGTCGTTGATCGCCGACCGGCCGTCGCTGGACTCGGCGATCGTCGTCGCGAGCGCCGCTTCCAGGCCCTCCAGGCGGCTGCTCGGAACGTAGTGCGTGGCGATCCCCAGCGCCACCGCCCCGGCGGCATCGAGCCGGGCGCCGGTCAGCGCCAGGTAGGTCCCCATCTCGCCCGGCAGGCGCGGCAGGAACCAGCCGCCGCCGACGTCCGGGAACAGGCCGATGGCGGTCTCCGGCATGGCGAACATCAGCCGCTCGGTCGCGATCCGGTGCGAGCCGTGCACCGACAGCCCGACGCCGCCGCCCATCGTCACGCCGTCGAGCAGCGCCACGTAGGGCTTGGAGAACGCGTGAATCGAGTGGTTGAGGCGGTACTCCTCGAGGAAGAAGGTCTTGGACAGCTCGGACGGCCCCTTGCCGCCGAGGTCGTCGACGATCGAGCGGTACACCGCCCGGACGTCGCCGCCGGCGCAGAACGCCTTCTCGCCCTCGCCCTTGATCACGACCGCCTTGACCGACTCGTCGTCGTCCCAGGCGTCGATCTTGGGGTGCATCTCGCGGATCATGCCCAGGGTCAGCGCGTTCAGCGCCTTCGGGCGGGTCAGTTCGATGGTGGCGAGGCCACCGTCCACGGTGAAGCGGATCTCGTCGGACACCGGCGTCTCCAGAACTCGTCGGGGTTTGAAACGGCCTCAGTCGGCCAGCAGCTTGCGGGCGATGATCACCCGCATGATCTCGTTGGTGCCCTCGAGGATACGGTGCACCCTGAGGTCGCGCAGCAGTCGCTCGACCGGGAAGTCCTTCAGGTAGCCGTAGCCGCCGTGCAGCTGAAGCGCCTCGTCGACCACCTTGAACCCGGCATCGGTGGCGAACCGCTTGGCCATGGCCGCGTGCTGGGTCGCGTCGGGCGACCTGGCGTCCAGGCTGGCGGCGGCACGGTGCACCATCAGGCGGGCGGCATCGAGCTCGGTCGCCATGTCGGCGAGCCGGAACTGGGTGGCCTGGAAGTCGGCGATCGGCTTGCCGAACTGCTTGCGGTCCTTGACGTAGCCGAGCGCCTGCTCGAGCGCCGCCCGGGCTCCGCCGAGCGAGCAGGCCGCGATGTTGATGCGCCCGCCGTCCAGACCGGCCATGGCGATCCTGAAGCCCTCGCCCTCGCCGCCGACCAGGTTCTCGGCCGGCACCTTGCAGTCCTCGAACATCACCATGGCGGTCGGCTGGCTGTTCCAGCCGAGCTTGCGCTCCTTCTTGCCGAAGCTGAGGCCCGGCGTGTCCTTGTCCACCAGGATGCAGGACACGCCCTTCGGGCCGTCGCCGCCGGTCCGGCACATCACCGCATAGACGTCGCTGGTGCCGCTGCCGGAGATGAACGCCTTGCCGCCGTTCAGGACGTAGTGCGAGTTGCCGACCTTCTCGGCCCGGGTCTTCAGCGCCGCCGCGTCCGAGCCGGAACCGGGCTCGGTCAGGCAATAGCTGGCGATCGACTGCATCGAGGTCAGCGCCGGCAGGTAGCGCTGACGCACCTCCTCGGCGGCGAACCTGTCGACCATCCACGACACCATGTTGTGGATCGACAGGAACGCCGCGGTCGACACGCAGCCGGCCGACAGCTCCTCGAAGATCAGGGCCGCGTCCAGCCGCCCGAGGCCGGAGCCGCCGACGTCGTCGCGCACGTATATGCCGGCGAGGCCGAGCGCGGCCGCCTCCCTGAGCACCTCGACCGGGAAGATCTCGTCCTCGTCCCAGGCCGCGGCGTGCGGGGCCAGCTTCTCCTGGGCGAACGCCCGCGCCATGTCCCGGATCGCCTGCTGCTCTTCGCTGAGCGCGAAATCCATGGGTCGCCTCCGACGTCGTCGCGATGCGCCGGATATGCGGGCTCGCCACGTCCCCTGTCAACGCTGCCCCAGCGTCAATGCCGCCGCTCACCGCAGGCTGAACTGGACCGGGACCCTGACCTCCAGGCTCGCGCCGGCGATGCTGCCGGGCAGCGGTGGCAACGGCCGGGCCCGTTCGATCATCTCCAACGCGGCTCGGTCCAGCGACGGCTCGCCGGCGCTGCGCTCGATGCGATGCGCCAGCACGGTGCCGGAGCGGTCCATGACGAAGACCAGCAGCGCCGTTCCTTCGATCCGGCGGCGTCGGGCCCGGATCGGGTACTCCTTGTGGCGCTCCAGCCAGGCCCGCAGCGCCGACAGGTAGTCCGCCGTGCCGCTCGCCGCCGAAGTGCCGGTCGGCGCCGCCGTGCCGCTGCCGGCGTGCGGCGTCCCCTGCCCGGCCGGCTGCGCGGCGGAAATCGGCGGATCCGTTCCCGTTGCCTCGCCCATCGGCTCTGCCTCGGCGACCGGACCGACGGTCGGTACCGTCGGCGATGCCGGTCTCGGGCGGGCGACCGGCTGCGGCGGCGGATCGGCGGCCCGCACCGCCTCGGGCCGTGGAATCGGCGCCGGCTCGGCCTTCGCTGCGGCTGCCGCCTGTGCCGGGGGCACCACCGCCTTCGCCACCGCAACCGGCTCTGCCGTTCGGACCGGCGGCGGGTGGACCGGAAGGGCCGCAAGCGCCGGCGCCGGCGGCACGACAGTGGGAGCCGATGGCACGCTCGACAGGGGCGCCGCCGGGGCGACCGTCGCCGGCAGCGGTGCGACGGCAGTCGGTGCCGGGCCCGCGGCCGGCGGGCCAGCCGGCTGGGCCGGCGTCGACGCACCGCCCGGCAGGGACAGCACGACGGCCCGCGCACCGGGACCGGCTGTCGGCAACGGCGGGCTCCAGGCCATGCCCAGCGCCACCGCGGCGTGCAGGCCGACGGCCGTCGTACCCGCAAGAACCCAGTGCCGCGTGCCGACGTTCATCCGGGACGGCCCGCCACCGTCAGCAGCCGGACCCGCTCGACCCCGGCCGCCCGCAGCGTTCGCAGCGCGGCGACCACCCGGCCGGCCTCGACGGCGGCATCCGCCTTGATCCCCACATCGCCCGGCCGCCGTTTGCCGACGATGGCGGCCAGGGCGCCGGGCTCGACCGGCTCTCCGTCCAGGGCCATCCGGCCGTCCGCCGCGATCAGCAGGACTGCGAGGCCGCGGTCGTCGGCGGCGCCGTCGGCCGATCGCGGCGGCTCGACCCGGAACGGATCGGCGACCGCGAGCCGGCCCGCCACCATGAAGAAGATCAGCAGCAGGAACACCACGTTGATCAGCGGCAGGATCCGGTCGTCCTCGCTGCCGATCCGCCGCACCGGGGCCTTCGCCAGCCTCATCGAACGGTCTCGCTCGCCCCGAACAGCGACAGCTCGCGCACGCCCGCCCCGGTCAGCAGATCGAGCACGGTCACCGTTCGCTGCAGCGACACGCCCGCCGTCGGCTTCACGATCACCGCCTGGTCCGGCCGTTCCAGCAGCCGGCCCCGCACCCGGTCGAGCATGGTCCCGTCGGCGACCGGCCGCCCCGACAGCCGCACGTAGCCGGGCCGGACCTCGACCAACAGGGCGCCCTCGGGCGACGCCGGGCCGGCACCGTCCGGCGCGACCGACACCTCGATCGCGCGCCAGTCCAGAAAGCTGGTCGCCAGCATGAAGAACACCAGCAGGATGAACACAACGTCGATCAGCGGCGTGAGGCCGATCAGGGTCCGTCGGCGACGCGGCCTAGCGGTCGGCCAGGGCAACCGCCGGGCGCAGGCGGACGGGCTCATGTCGGGGCTCCGCTGTATCGATCAGGTCGACCGTGAAGACCTGGGTGAGGACGCTCTGCATCTCGCTTTCGGTCCGGTCGACCGCGCGCTCCAGCCAGGCCAGCAGGGCGACAGTCGGGATCGCCACCGCCAGCCCGACGGCGGTGGTCAGCAACGCCTCCCAGATCCCGCCGGCCAGCAGCCCGGGATCGACCTGGCTCCCCGCATGCTGGAGCTGCTGGAACGCCCCGATCATCCCGAGCACGGTGCCGAACAGGCCTAGGAGCGGCGCGACACCGGCGATCACCTCGAGCGGCCGGAGGTAGGTCCGCAACCGTTCCAGAGTTTCGGCCGCCAGGCGCATGACCTCCTCGCGCACGATCGCTTCCGAGAGATCCGGACGCAGGCAACCGCGGATCGCCGCGGCCAGGACCTGCGCCACCGGATTGCGGGACCGGCCGGCCAGCGCCAGCGCCTCCGGGGCGCGGCCGGCCCGGTACAGCGCAACCGCACGGCGGGCGGTCGCCCGATCGCCGATCCGGGCCGAACGAAACTGCCAAAGCTTGACCAGGACGATGGTGAGCGCCGCCACCGACAACGCCCCGAGGATCGCCACCACCGGCCCGCCCGCCTGCAGCAGGCTCCCCAGGCTGGCGAGGCCATCGGAGATCGCGTCGATGCCGACCGGAAGGATCGACGGGGCCGTAACGACCGGATCGTCGGATTGCATGGCGCTTCGCGCTCCCCTCCTGAGGTTTCGGACGGCTGTCGCGCGACTCTTACTAAGAACGACTCGCAATTGCAATAGAACGCCCTTCCAGAGCGGGACGGGATATGCCGCGGCGCTCCGTCCGAGGCGATTGCAACGCACCGGTTCCTGCCTATGATCGCCGGAAAAGGAGACCTCCATGCCGTTCAACGGGTCGACCAAGCCGTCCCGGAACCCGCAGGCGCCCGCCGTCGGGTTCCCCACCACCCGCATGCGCCGCAACCGTCGGACCGACTGGTCGCGGCGGCTGGTCTCCGAGAACCGGTTGGGGGTCGACGACCTGATCTGGCCGGTCTTCGTGCACGCCGGCGACGAGCCTCGGATTCCGGTGCCGTCGATGCCCGGCGTCGTCCGGCACTCCGTCGACGCGCTGGTCGAGTCCGTCGGCGAAGCGGCGGCCCTGGGGATCCCGATGGTCGCGGTGTTCCCGCTGGTCGACCCCGCCCTGAAGGACCCGCAGGGCAGCAACGCCATCGATCCCGGCAACGTGGTGTGCCAAGCCGTCCGGGCGATCAAGGCGGCGGGCATCGACATCGGAGTGATGTGCGACGCCGCCCTCGACCCGTTCACGTCGCACGGCCATGACGGGCTGATGCGCGGCGAGGAGATCCTGAACGACGAGACCGTCGAGGTCCTGGTGCAGCAGTCGCTGATCCAGGCCGAGGCAGGCTGCGACGTGATCTCGCCGTCGGACATGATGGACGGGCGGATCGGCGCGATCCGGACCGGCCTCGACGCCGCCGGCCATGGCCACGTCCAGATCATGGCCTATGCGGCGAAGTACTCCTCCGGTTTCTACGGGCCGTTCCGCGACGCCGTCGGCTCGGCCTCCACACTCGGCAAGGGCTCGAAGGACACCTACCAGATGTCGCCGGCCAACACCGACGAGGCGATCCGCGAGGTCGCGCTCGACCTGGCCGAGGGCGCCGACATGGTGATGGTGAAGCCCGGCATGCCGTACCTCGATATCGTGCGCCGGGTGAAGGACACCTTCGCGGTGCCGACCTTCGCCTACCAGGTGTCCGGCGAGTACGCGATGCTGCGGGCCGCCGACGAGCGTGGCTGGCTGGACGGCAACCGGGTGATCATGGAGTCGCTGCTCGGCTTCAAGCGCGCCGGCGCCGACGGGGTCCTCACCTACTTCGCGGTCGAGGTCGCCCAGCGCCTCAAGGCCGGCTGACCGTCTCCGGCGCAGAGCCGATCCAGATAGTCGAGCATACGGTCGTCCGACCAGACCCGGCCGCCGGGCGCGTGGAATCCGACATGCCCGCCGTGCGTCGTCAGCAGCGGCGTCAGGTTGGGGTTGGCGCCCCAGTCGTGGGCCCGATATGCCGCCCCCGGTATCCAGGGATCGTCCAGCGCGTGGATCACCAGGGTCGGCACCGGCACCTCGTGCAGGAACCGGACCGCCGAGCAGCGCGCGTAGTAGTCGGCTGCGCCGGCGAAGCCGTTGTTCGGGGCGGTCAGCCGCTCGTCGAAGTCGACGATGTCGCGGATCCGGGCCAGGGTCTCGATGGCCCCTTCCGGCAGCGGGCCGGCCGCAGCCTCGACCTTCATGCGCCTGAGCAGCCAGCGGTGATACAGCCAGTTCCGCGGCGCGCGGAGCCGTTCGGCAGCCTCCGCCAGGTGGATCGGTGCCGACACCGCGACCGCCGCGCGGATCGGGTAGCTCGCCCCGAGCTCGGCCAGCCCCTTCAGCAGCAGGTTCGCGCCGAGCGACCAGCCGACCAGGACCAGCCCGTCGGCGACCAGTTCCGCCGGCAGCTGCGCCAGCACCGCATCGAGATCGTCGGTCCGGCCGGAATGATACTGCTGGCGGCACAACGGCCGGGACGCCCCGGCACCACGCAGGTTCAGCCGCAGCGTCCGATAGCCGGCGTCGAGCAGCCGTCCCGCCGCCCGCCGGACATAGCGGCTGTCGGCGCATCCGGTCAGCCCGTGAATGAGGATCGCCACCGGGAGCCCGGACCGGCAAGACTGCGGCCGCTCCAGGATACCGTGCAGCCGGTCGCCGGTGCCGTCCGGCATCGGGAACTCGATCGTCTCCGACCCCGCCGGCGCGAGGCGGTCGACGTCGGGCACCAGCGAGTCCCGCAGGGTCTGAAGATCGGCTCCCAGCCATGGCCAGCGCGGCCGGAATGCCGGAAATCCTACCGGTTGAGGGACTGTCCGGGCGGCAGCGCCAAGCCCTGGAGGCGCCGCCGTGTCGGTCAGCGCACGGAATTCGACGGAGTGCGGAAAGTCATCCCGCGGCATCGTCCGTCTGTTCCTCCTCGGTATCGTCGAACGACAGCAGCCAGTCGTGCACCACGGCGATCTGCTCTTCGCTCATCAAGGACGGCGCGTGCCCGCAGCCCGGGAACTCGACCAGTTCGGCCTTGGGGCCGCGCCGGGTCATCTCGCGCGCCGTTTCGCGGGTCAACAGGTCGGAATTCTCGCCCCGGAGTACAAGGACCGGGCAGCTAATGGCGTCCCAGACCGCCCACAGGTCGACGTCCTCGATCGGCTGACGAAACGCGTCGCCGATGGCCGGGTCGTAGTGCAACGCGTAGGTCCCGTTCTCCTGCCGAACCGTCGAGTGCAGGGTCAGGTCGGACCACGCCACCTCGTCGGGAATCCCGAATTCGGCATAAGCCTCGTGGAGATACTCCGCCGCTTCCTGATGATTGCGGAATCGCGGGTCCTGGCCGACGCGCTCGCCGATCCGCTCCAGGGCCGCCTTCGGGATGAACGGCCCGACGTCGTTCAGCACCAGGCGCCGGATCGGGCTCTCCGGCTGGGCCGCCAGCAGCATGCCCATGATGCCGCCCATCGAGGTGCCGACCCAGTCGACGTGCTCCAGCCCGCGGTAGTCCAGCAGCGCCGCCATGTGCTTGAGGTAGGTCGGGAAGCCGTAGGCGGTCTTGTCGGCCAGCCAGCCGGACCGGCCGCGCCCGACGACGTCGACCTCGATCACCCGGAAGTCCTTGGCCATCGCCGTGGCCAGCCGGTCGAAATCCCGGCCGTTGCGAGTCAGCCCGTGCACGCACACCACGACCCGGTCGCGCGAGCGCTCGCCGAAATCCATGAAGGCGAGCCAGACCGTGCCGTTCTCGTCGGTGTAGGGAAAGCTGCCGGCATTCGGGCGCATGGTTACCTCGTGGAGAGTCGATCGCGTGCCACAGTCTCCGGCGGTTCCCCGCCAAGTTCAACCGGGCCGCGTCCCGGTCGGCGTCGAAGACCGGCATTGGAACCGACGTCAGCGGCAGTCCGTTTCCCTGCCACTTCGAACCATCAATGGAGCCCATCATGGCCGACGCGGCCAAGTCCACAAACGACGCCCCCGACGTCCGGGCCGAGTACGACGCACTCCGGCGCGACATCTCGAACCTCAGCGACGCGGTCTCCCGGCTGCTCGGCGAAACCGTCGACGAAGCCCGGGCCAAGACCCGCGAGCATGCGAAAGAAACGGTCGCGGCCGCCCGTCAGGCTGCGGACTCCACCGGAACCAGCGTCTCGAACTTCGTCGACGAGCGCCCGGGTACGTCGCTGCTGATCGCTTTCGGCGCCGGGCTGGTGTTCGGCACGTTCCTGCGTCGTTCCTGACATGACCCCGCAGAGCATGGCACCGCCGATACTCGATGCGTTGCACCGGCGCCTGCGGCGGTCCCTGGGGCAGGCGCTGGCACGCCTCGCCGGCGCCCTCGTCCTGGTGTTGCTGGGTCTGACTGCCGCCGCGCTCGCTCTGGCCGCAGGGGTGATGACAACCGCCGGTCACATCGGTACCGCGCCGGCGCTGTTCGCCTGGTCCGGCGGGCTGGCCCTGGTCGTGCTGATCACCGTCGCCGGCTGGCGGGTCGTCGGCAGCCGCCGGAGGCCGGCGCAGGCCGTACCGCGCCCCCAAGATCGATCCCCGGCGACCCTGCCGGCCACCGAGGCCGGATTCCGGGCCGGGCTGGAGCTCGGCCAGTCCCTGTCTCCGCTCGCCGTGGCGGCCGTCTGCTTCGTGGTCGGTGCCCGGCTCGCCCAACGGACGAGGCGCTGACCAGGTCCTTCGCAGCCGGCGATCCGTTCCGTTGCTGCACCGCACCCGTGCCGGGCTGTCCCGGGGCTGGCATTCATGGCACAAACACCAATCTGTGGTGCACTCACGCGAGACGGCTTGCCATGACCCCCCTGCTCATCGCCCTGCACATTCTCTCCGCCGTGATCTGGGTCGGCGGGATGTTCTTCGCCTACGTCGTGCTGCGTCCCGCGGTCGGCGGCATCGAGCCGGCCGCCGAACGGCCGCGGCTGTGGCGCCGGGTCTTCGCGCGGTTCTTCCCCTGGGTGTCGGCGGCCGTCCTGGTGCTGATCGTGTCCGGCTACGCCCTGGTGTTCGGCCAGTTCGGCGGCATGGCCGGGATCGGCCTGCACGTCCACCTCATGCAGGGCATCGGCTGGATCATGTTCCTGCTGTACGGCCACCTGTACTTCGCGTCGTGGGCGCGGTTCCGCAGAGCCGTCGATGCCGACGACCTGCAGGCGGCCGGCCCGGCGCTCGCCAGCATCCGCCGTATCGTCGCGATCAACCTGGCGCTCGGCCTGATCGTCGTCGCGATCGGCGCGTCCGGGCGTTATTGGCCATAGCCGACGCCGCGTGGTATGTCCCGCCCGACTTCCCCTTCGAACCCCGTGCCTTCCGGAGATCCCATGGCCGCCTCGATTCCCGAGTCCGTCGACGCCACTCTGGAGATGCTGACCGGCGGCAACTACGTCGCCGACCGATCGCTCGCGACCGCGCTGCACCTCGCGCTGAGCCTGCAGCGCCCGCTGTTCCTCGAGGGCGAGGCCGGGGTCGGCAAGACCGAGATCGCCAAGGTCCTGGCCGACCAGCTCGACCGCCGGCTGATCCGCCTGCAGTGCTACGAGGGCCTGGACGTCGCCTCGGCGGTGTACGAGTGGAACTACGCCCGCCAGATGGTCGAGATCCGGCTGGCCGAGGCTGCAGGATCCGCCGACCGCGACAAGCTGGCGCAGGACATCTTCGACGACCGGTTCCTCATCAAGCGGCCGATCCTGCAGGCCCTGGAGGCCGACGAGCGCGGCGCCCCGGTGCTGCTGATCGACGAGCTCGACCGCACCGACGAGCCGTTCGAGGCGTTCCTGCTGGAGGTGCTGTCGGACTTCCAGGTGACGATCCCGGAGCTCGGGCCGATGAAGGCCGCGACCCCGCCGATCGTCGTCATCACCTCGAACCGCACCCGCGAGATCCACGACGCGCTCAAGCGTCGCTGCTTCTACTACTGGGTCGACTATCCGAGCGCCGTCCGCGAGCGCGAGATCCTGCGGGTCAAGGCCCCGGAAGCGCCGGCCGAGCTGTCGCGCCAGGTCGTCGCGTTCGTGCACGAGCTGCGCAAGATGGACCTGTTCAAGCTGCCGGGCGTCGCCGAGACCATCGACTGGGTGCACGCCCTGGTCCAGCTCGACCACCTGGCGCTGGACCCGGCCGCCATCGAGAACACCCTCGGCGTGCTGCTGAAGTACCAGGACGACATCGCCAAGATCCAGGGCAGCGAGGCGACCCGGATCCTGAACCAGATCAAGTCCGAGCTGGCCGGCGCCGCGGCCGTGGCGTAAGCCGGCGGACGCGGGCAGTACCGTGAACGACGCCTCCCCTCCCGACCTCGGGTTGCCGGACGCCGAGGGTCCCGGCGGCGGCAAGCTGGTCGACAACATCATGCATTTCGGCCGCGCCCTGCGCGCCGCCGGCCTGCCGGTCGGCCCGGGCAAGGTGATCGACGCCATCAAGGCGGTCGAGGTCGCCGGCATCACCAACCGCCGCGACTTCTACTGGACCCTGCACGCGGTGTTCGTGAACCGTCGCGACCAGCGCCACGTGTTCGACCAGGCGTTCCACGTGTTCTGGCGCAACCCGCGGATCCTCGAGCGCATGCTGCAGGTGATCCTGCCGGAGTTCCGGGCCGACGTGCCGGACGACAAGGACCGCGAGGAGATCAGCCGGCGGGTCGCCGAGGCCCTGCAGCCGCCGAAGAGCCCGCGCGAGGACGACAGCCGCGAGCCCGACGAGGAGAACATCGAGTTCGACGCGGCGATGACCTGGTCCGACCGCGAGCTGCTGCGCAGCATGGATTTCGAGAAGATGTCGGCCGAGGAAGTGGCGCGCGCCAAGACCGCGATCCGCGGCATGCGCCTGCCGATCATGGAGGTGCCGACCCGGCGGTTCCGGCCCGCCGAGCACGGCCGCCGCATCGACCTCCGCCGGACCATGGCCGCCACCTTGCGGTCAGGTGGCGACGAGATCCCGCTGCAGCACAAGAAGCGCCGCATGCGGCACCCGCCGCTGGTGGCGCTGTGCGACATCTCCGGCTCGATGAGCCGGTATTCGCGGATGCTGCTGCACTTCATGCACGCGGTCACCAGCGACCGCGACCGGGTCCACACCTTCCTGTTCGGCACCCGGCTGACCAACGTCACCCGCTACCTGCGGTCGCGCGACGTCGACGAGGCGCTGGCCAAGGTCGGCGCCAATGTCGACGACTGGTCGGGCGGCACCCGGATCGGCCACTGCCTGCACGAGTTCAACCGCTACTGGGGCCGCCGGGTGCTGACCCAGGGCGCGGTCGTGCTGCTGATCACCGACGGCCTGGACCGCGAGGTCGGGGCCGGGCTGGCGGAGGAGATGGAGCGGCTGCACAAGTCCTGTCGCCGGCTGATCTGGCTCAATCCGTTGTTGCGCTTCGACGGCTTCGCGCCCAAATCTTTGGGGGTTCGAGCTATCCTCCCGCACGTCG
>Ga0070728_10001468_pt1 | contig 34663 bp, 34 predicted proteins | sample tdDd471_FD_66723 | JGI IMG/M metagenome (GOLD analysis project Ga0070728, IMG submission 66723) | Marine sediment microbial communities from the Atlantic coast under amendment with organic carbon and nitrate - tdDd47.1 | ecosystem: Environmental > Aquatic > Marine > Coastal > Sediment | place...
TCTTTTTATATACATCTTTATCGCTCAATTTATTCTTAATCACATTGTCAATTTTCTGAAGCTCTTTCACCAGGTTTGATCGGTTGTGCATTCTTCCCGCTGTATCAGCCAGTACAAGATGTTCTCCCTTTGATTTGGCTGATGTAATCGTGTCAAAAATAACTGCAGCGGGATCTGCGCCATGTCCCTGATGAACAACTCTGAAACCGGTACGTTCACCGTGAATCTTCAATTGATCAATAGCGGCGGCGCGGAATGTATCTCCTGCACTGAGAACAATCTTTGTCATCCCCTGATCGCTATAATATCTCGCCATTTTTGCTATAGATGTTGTCTTACCAACACCGTTAACTCCGAGAACCAGAAAAATATTCAGTTTATCCTCTTCCGGTTTGAGATCAACAGATTCTATATGTTCAGAGAGTATGAATTTCAGTTCATCAATAAGCTGATTATTCTCTGTCAGTTTCTTTGCTTTTGTATTTGCTCTCAGTTCATCGACTATTTCCATAGTGACAGATCCGCCGAGATCTGATTCGATAAGCAGATCTTCCAGATCCTCGAAGAGAGATTCATCAATGGTATGATTGCTGAAAAGTTCAAGTAACCGCTTCCCGAGGTTCTTTCTCTCTTTCTTATCATCATTTGTATTCTTTTTTTTCCAGTTAAACATTATCATTCCTTAGATAAACAGGGATTACTGAGTCAATGCTTCAGCAGCCTTGATATACCGGGAAAGTTTAACAAAAACATCGACCAGTAGTCCACCACTGATCCCGATTGTCCCCCAGAATGTTCCGTAACTGATATAATAATTCGTTTTCATCTGATCTGCCAGATCAGTAAATCCGGCGAGAGCATAAGCATTTTGCCTGTCTAAATAATTCATATAAACTCCACCTGTAATCATTGGTGCAGCCACAGAAATACTGAACCAGCCCAAAGACTTGTAAAACTGCTTCTTTTTCAATTGAAAGTTTTCCAGGGGTGTCAGGTCGACCTCAACAAGTTCATAGAAAATATTTTCGGGGTTATCTTTAGATAATTCAAACCCTATATCATAGAATCCTTCGGACCTTATAGTGATCCATAAATTTTTATCATCGTACATAGGGAGATTCAAAGGTGTTTTTCCTGCCCATCTGGCACCAATATAGACATCAGCATTGGGTGGTTCCGTCGATAAAGTCAGGAAATCCACCTCGATTCGGGATAAAGTCCCTTCTATTGTATTCACTTCAAGAGAGGACAATTCCATTTCTGAAGACCAGTAGGAATTATCGGTTCCTATAGCCTCGAGAAAAACAGTTCCCGGCTCCATAGTTTTTATTTCGGTTGAACCGATCCCGATTAACCGGCCGTCACTGTAAATAAGAGCATCTTCCCGGTCTGTTACAACTTTCAATATTGCCCAGGCTCTGCCCAGTATTACAGAGCGCAATTCATTGGCTGCTTCAAAAGCCATAGTTTCAATATCATCTGTAGAACCTGCATTGGAATATATCAGAATCTTTTCTGAAGTAGATGTATAATACCCGGAAACTTCAATATAGAAATACTCATCGACTTTTTCAATGTTGCCTGTTATCAATAGATCGAGATCATAAATATTTGACTGGACAGATGCTATATACTGCTCGGCATCCAATAGATTTTCATCTTCATCGGAATTGATCCACAATACCTGCAGAATATCTGCTGTTTTTATCTGGGAAGATTCAAAATCACTCAGTAAAAGCAATTCATTCTGAATTTTTCCGATATCATCTTCAATAGTCTTTTTTGCAGAATCAGTTGAATCAACGTCAAAAAGCAGATTATCTTTTTTTTTAAAATTCTGAGATAGCTGAACAATCAGTTTTTTTCTCGCCTCTTTCACCAGGGATTTCTGATAATCATCAATCTCATTATTGGATAGAAGATGTGTATCTGAACTAATCAGTTCTTTTCTTATTAAGTCGGGGATACTGCTTTTAAGATATTCATAGGATTCAGAGAGATCTCCGGAAAATTCTTCAATGGCCACTTTCCAATTTTCCCGGCTGAATTGAAGGGAGTTCTCCACTTCGTCAGAATAAATGAAAGCCGGAAACAGTAGCAGACACAATATCCATACCAGTTTATTCATCAATTGCCAGGGCTTTTCTGATAGCCGAAATCATTCTGGATTTTTTAAAAGGCTTCACCACAAAATCTGAAGCGCCGAGTTGTATAGCCCGGATGATATTGTCCTGATCACTCATAGATGAACACATGACTATTTTACTCTCTGAATCAATTTTCTTAATTTCTTCGAGAGCCTGCAGTCCATCCATCACCGGCATTGTAATATCTAAAATAATGACATCCGGTTTGAGTTTTTTAAATTTGTTCAATGCATCAATTCCGTCAACGGCTTCACCTATCACAGTAAAACCTGCGCCATTGATCATCTCTCCAATAACAGATCTCATAAATGAGAGATCATCGACAATAAGTACATTCATTAGTTGTTATCAGCCCATAAATAATGCAGATAGGCTTCAACGAAAGGATCCAGATCACCATCCATCACAGCCTGTATATTTCCAGTCTCATGTCTCGTTCGTAAATCCTTCACCATTGTATAGGGATGAAAGACATACGATCGGATCTGAGAACCCCACCCGATTTCCTTTTTTTCCGCTGCAGTTTTAGCTCTCTCCGCTTCTTGTATCTGCCTGTAATACTCATAAAGTCTAGATTTAAGAACCTTCATAGCCAGTTCCTTATTTTTCAGCTGACTTCGCTCATTCTGACATTGAACCACAATTCCCGATTCATGATGTGTCAGACGTATAGCACTGCTTGTCTTGTTGACATGCTGTCCGCCGGCACCGGAAGCCCTATATGTATCTACACGGATATCTTCAGGACGGATATTCACCTCTATTGTATCATCAATAACGGGAGAAACATATACAGAAGCAAAGGAAGTATGTCTTCTGGCATTGGAATCAAAAGGAGATATTCTAACAAGCCTGTGAATTCCCCCTTCACCTTTGAGAAAACCGTGAACCATATCTCCATCAACCTGGAAGGAAATAGATTTTATTCCACCTTCTGCTTCAACCAGATCCATTACGCTAAGTTTGAAGCCTTTCCGATCAACCCAGCGGCTGTACATTCGATAGAGCATGGCTGTCCAGTCGCACGCCTCTGTACCACCGGCTCCTGAATGAATCGTTACAAAGGCCGATAGAGGGTCAGTCTCCTCACTGAGAAGCTCAATAGTATTGAGTGAAGCGAATTTCCCTTCAATTTCTTCAAGGGCTGCGGAGATCTCACCTTCGAGCGACTCATCGTCTTCCTCGATAGCAAGATTGTGCAGTTCCCGCATATCTTCGACATCCTGAACCAGAGTTTCCCATGGCTCATATTTATTTTTTACCTTCTTTAACTCAAGAAGTTTTGCTTCCGCTTTGTCTTTGTTGTTCCAGAAATCGGGATGTCCCGTTTCCAGTTCAAGCTCCTTTGCCCGCTGCTTTAATTCAGCCGGGTCAAAGTCGCCTCCATGTATCCAGGATCTCTTTACTTATCCCTTTTATTCTGCTGTTCAGATCACTGAGCATTTATTATTTCTCCTTAACAACCAATCTTCTCCATCTTTTCTCACTTAAAGTCGTTATAACCAGAGTCTCCTCAACAGGGTACTGGTAAAAACGTACTGTGTCATAAAAATCAGTTGCCCGATCTACATCGAGCTTCAGTCTGGATAAATATTTATCTCCTATGGAAGTGGATTCAAATGTATTTTTCTGAACTTGTTTAAATCCATACCGGAACAAGAGAGACTGCACTGTTTTTTCACTATCTTCATTTCCAAGATCAAGAATAATTGATACAAACATATATAACCTATATATAACCTATTTTGATTTCATATAGATGTCAATCTATATAAGAAACCGTGTAATCGTATAAAGTGTGGTGTCTATTCACCTGAAATCCTATTATAGAAGATATCCCGGCACAATATCCATAAGTTGTACCAAAACATTCAATGGCGATAACCGCTGAGGCTATGGGAACATTGATTGTACTCGATAGCAATCCGGAAAATCCTGCAACGAGCATAAAATAATATGCCGGATCTTCCGGTCCATATCCAAACAATGCCGCTGAAGCCGCTCCCAGGAATAATCCTATAAGCACAGAAGGGCTTGTCAATCCGACACTGACTCCCGATGCTATTGAAAGAGCTGAGGCAGTAGCCAAAGCAAAAATAAATAAAAGGTATAAGGTCAAATCGGGCAATGAAGTAAAAAATGAATTCACAGGGAACATCTGGCCACTCTCAAGAGACGAGATAAGCCCCTTTATATTTCCAGCCATTTGCGGACTGAATAACAAAATAAGCAGAGAGGCTCCTGAAGCTCCTGTGAATAATTTCAACATGACTTTCTGCCGGTTGCCCTTCCTGAAAAGAGAAGAGATAAAGTCAAAATATATAGTGTAAAGCCGTCCCGTATAAGCAGCTGCAACAGCTGTAATCAAAATAGGGAAAATAAGTGTGCTGCTGAAGATACCGTCGGGAACAATAAAATTCAAAGGAGATGGCAATGAAAAATATTGATAGATATAAACTGCAATCGAGCTGGACAAAACTGCTGGAAACAGATCCGTATATCGCATATTCGCTCTTTGAAGAACTTCAACAGCAAAGATTCCTCCACCTACAGGAGAATGAAATATCGCTCCCACTGCAGCGGACATTCCGCATATAGCAGCTGTTCTTCTGTTATGACTGATAAATCCGCTCTTCTCAAGTAACCGTACAATTTGTGAGTTTATACCAGCCGAGACCCGTCCTGCTGGTCCCAGCATGCCCCCGCTGTTGAGCGTTATCAGGGCAGTCATCGTTGCCAGGAATTTACTGAGTGTCTCCCGGAAAGAGTAAGTGCCTTTTTTCTCGAGAACACCATTAATATATGATGGGATTCCGTCCCCCGAGGCAGTAGGAGCAATTCGATAAAACAGAGCTCCGCAGATAAGCGCTCCACTGATTGTCCATATGGGAAACGGTATAGAAGAAGACTGTATGATTTCATTGCCTTTAATAATCATCATATAGAAAAAAGCCACCAGTAAAGATCCGGTAACTCCCGCTGTTATTGAGATGATCATCCATTGAATGAGAAAATTTACAGATTTTTTGTATTCACCACCGATTTTTTTCATATATCAAAGATCTGACAAACTGTTGGATTTATCATTTAACTTTTTTTTGTTAAATGAAGTCCCGAATTCACTCCAGGCTTCATTCTGTTCATCTTTAGTATATCGCCGTTTCTTAACAGGCTGATCACCAGAAATCGCCGAGGATCTGCGCTTTTTGCCTGTATTGTGGCTTTGGATCTTATTTTTCCGTTTTCGGTACTCTTTCTTTCTCTCTTCTCTGGTCATAGATGAAAAATCAGGCTCACTGATTTTTTTTGAAGTACCCTGGTTACCAGAATCTGCAGCTCTCGATTTCAATGTACGACTCATCCCGGTAAATGTCTTTCTATAGCTGTCATATCGGCCCATAATCCTGATAAAAAGCTGTTTCCATATGGGGATTTTTAAATATGCAATTTGGAAAATATCCAGCACATCGAGATTGAATAGAACTTCGAGAGGTTTAAATTTCAGGCGCCCGGGCTCAAAATAATTTTCAAGCATAGACCTGATTCTGGCTACATCTTTGACCTTCATTTTCTTCTTGGCAATATGAATCACCGCTTCGGAAATTACTGCGGGACGATCAATGAAAGCGAGAAACATAGGATCCCAGTCATTCAGCTTTTCTCTGATGTTGTTACGGAAATTCTCATTGCTGAAGAACACGGAAATATTCGATTTATTATTAGTCCGTATCAGCGATCCCATCAATTTCTGATACTCGATCTGCAGATCTGCGGAAAACTGCGCCAGATTAGTCACAAAATAAGTATAAATATTATCGCGGTGAATGTATTTCAAACCTATATACACTATATGAGGAAGCTGGGTCTTCTTCTTGGCAGTGACAAAATTCTCATAGAACTTGTCTTTGAATTCAGGCCACCTCGATAGAGATTTTTCCAATTTTTTATTCAGATCTTTCTGATCGATAAAAAACGAATCCTCATGACAGATTTCATGGGAAATAGTCTTCATTTCTTCATACATTTCCATATCATCTGCTCTTTTTTTATCAAGGGCCTTTATTTCATTTTCTGAAAAGAAACGTATCAGTTCACATGCCGAAAAAAAATCTTTGTTGACGAGTCTGCTCTTCTGCAAAATCTCTTCTTTCGCATCTAGAATAGAAACTGTCAACTTTCGCCAGAAATTGGGATCATTAGTCGTCATATCTTTCTTCAGTTCCATCAAAGCTGACGATTGAAGTTTTGCAACATATGATAAAATATTGGGATTCTTAATACCATCGCGAACACGGCGTAGACTCATGGTCATCAATGGTGCCAGAGAACCTGAAGTGGCTATAAAATAATCATCATCACTAGTGGGTATTTTAAATATTCGCCCCTCATTCCTGCATTCTTTGAAGAAAGATCTGGTAATATTTCTGGGAGTCAGTATCTCAATAAATAATTCCGGTATTTCAACCCCCTGATCAGCCATTGTTGCTGATGTCAGCATAGGGTGAACCGATGATAACATTGATATCTCTATTTCATCTTCTATCAAATGGTAAAAGAAAGACTTGTTTGCCATATCGGTTAATATAATTGTGTGTTTTTTAAGATCGCCGTTTACGCATTTGTGCTTCAGAAGACCGCATCTGGCAGTTTTCAATCTCGACAAAAGGTTTACAAGATCCTTTTCAGCAAATCTGATTCCGCTTACCTGATTTACAAAACTGGAATAATTAATTCCAGGTTGCCAGTTTTCGCATAGGGACTGGAAAATTTTCCTATGTTCTGAAGCAAAATTCCCGATCTGAGATAGGAATTCTTCTCTTCTCATGGAATCTACATTAACAAATTCGGGGACATGCTGTAGATGTGTTGCCAATTGCGGCGTTTTATCGTTTGAATTAGACATAGATACCTTAAATTATATTTTCTTTTTATCTTCCCGCCATTTTTTTATCTTTGGAATGATGTCCAATAGACTTTTCAAAATCAGACAGATTCCCACGACTAACATAACTGAAGCTACAATATTCATATTAAATATATTACACCTTTATCTTTTTTTACTGCAAGAACGGATTATTATTTATTTAAGAGTGATTAACCAGCTTCTGTGTATCCTGGTGTTTCTCTTAAAATCCTCACTTATCGTGTTCTCACTGATTTCTGATATATTAAGATTATCGAGCGCTTCCTTATCTATCTTGAATTTTCTGAAATTATTGGAAAAAATAAGTGTACCATCCTTTTCCAGGCTTTTTACGGCAAGTCTGATAAGAGACACGTGATCCCTTTGTATATCAAATGTGGAGCGGGTGCTTTTTGTATTGGAAAAAGTTGGAGGATCGAGAAATATCAGGTCAAAACGGTCTCGATTGCTTTTCAGAAATGCAAAACAGTCATCTTTCACATACTTATGTTTTCTTTCTCCAAATCCGTTCAATGCCATATTGTCTCTAGCCCAGTCGATATACGTTTTTGATGCATCAACAGAAACAGTGTTTCTGGCTCCTCCTGCAGCAGCATGAACTGTAGCAGTTCCCGTATAACAAAAGAGGTTCAGAAATTTTTTATCTTTCGCCATATCGTGTATCATGGAACGGACGATTCTATGATCGAGAAAGATTCCCGTATCGAGATAATCTGTAAAATTTACCCAGAATTTATTTCCGCCTTCATAAACAACCTCTCTCTTCCCTTCCTGTGCAAAATGAGAATATTGAGATTTACCTTTCTGCTTCCGTCTGGTCTTTAAAAAAACTGATGAGCGGTCAAGATCAAGAATTTCTGGAAGTGATTTCATTATATCCTTTACTCTTTTATCAGCAGTTTCAGGATCTATTTCCTTTGGAGCAGCATATTCCTGAACCAAAGCCCATGAGGATTCGTAGTAATCAATTGCAACATTGTAATCCGGTAGATCAGCATCATAAATTCGGAAAGAGCTGATATTCGACCTTTTTGCCCATTTTGAAAGATGTTTTTTTCTCTTTTTGAGACGATTGATAAAAGACATAGCCCCCGAATCGAAACGCTCTTCCAAAGGTTTCAGCTGGATGTTACTTTCTTTAGATTTTACTCCACTCTCTGTTGAAATAGAAAATTTCGCCAGTATACATTTGATAGAACCATTATAAATAGTATTGATCTTATCTGCTCTCAATCCTGTACTTTTTGAAAGTTCAGGACTACTTGTAATCATAGAAACTTTCCAGCCGGGAAAACGCTCTTTGAAGATATCACCCATGCTTCTGTAGAGCGATCGCAGATTTTCGATCTCCCCCAGCCTCTCACCGTAAGGCGGATTAACAGTTATCAGACCGGGAATATTCCATGTATCATTTTTTCTGAGATTTGAAAGTTCTCTTTTCTCAACATGAACAATCCCCGATAAACCTGCTCTTTTAATATTTTCAAATGCTCTGGAAATTACCCGTCCATCCTCGTCATATCCAGTAATCGCCGGGATCTTGTCTTTTCCTTTTTCCCGCAGCTCTTCCGCTTCATCCCATAGATCTTCCCATAGGTCGGCATCGTGTTTCATCCATCCGTAAAATCCAAAATAGGACCGGTATAGTCCCGGCGCAATATTTCCGGCCATAAGTGCCGCTTCTATGGGCAGTGTGGCTCCTCCGCACATGGGATCGATAAAGGCACCACCCTCTTCAGCAATGGTTTTCCAATCAGAACGGTAAAGAAGAGCAGCTGCTGTATTCTCTTTTAATGATGCTGAACTTCCATCGAGGCGGTACCCCCTTCTGTGGAGACTGTCACCGGATAAATCCAGTGATACGGTAGCCTGGTTCTGATGAATATGGAGATTGAGATTGACTTTAGGTTGATTTCGCTCAACATCGGGACGTTTCCCAGTTAGATCTCTGAAATAATCAACAACAGCATCTTTCAATACAAGGGAAGCATATCGCTCATTGTGTATTTCTGATTTAGAAACATGTGTTGAAACTGCAAATGAATCTTCAACGGAAAAAATATTTTCCCATTTTATCAATTTGGCAAAACGGTATAACTGGTCCTTTGAATCCGCTGTAAATTCTTTTATCGGCAACAGGATTCTATTGGCGGTTCTGGACCACAGACAGGCTCTGTAAGCTGTTTCCAGTGTTCCTGAAAAATGAACTCCCGCTTTTACCAGTTTTATATTGCCGGCTCCGAATTTTTTAAGTTCTTCCGCCAGTAAATCCTCTATATTGAGAGGTGTTGATGCAAAAAATTTATACTCTGTAGACATAAGATAAAATAATACAGGATTTACTCTATATTTACTATAAGCAGAGAACTAATTAATGCTTTCGCCAGAAATAGGGAGTGAAGAGTATCAGCACCGTATAGATTTCCAATCGACCTGCCATCATAGCAAAACTGAGGAACCATTTTACATAATCGGGAAAAAATGAGTAATTCATTGTCGGTCCGACAAGAGAAAATCCGGGACCGATATTGCCGACTGTTGCCAAAGCCGTGGAAAAACTGGTGATCAGATCATAATCTCCCGGAGATGTCGCCACGACAGCCGTAGTAAAAAGGAGGAGCATGATATAGAGAAAAACAAATCCCAGTACAGTATAGACAAAATCTTTCCTGATAGTGATTCCGTTCATTCTCGTTGTAAAAACACCTCGGGGATTTGCCAGATGTTTCATTTCCGTAACAGATTGCTTAAATAAAGTGACAATTCGAATCACTTTTATCCCGCCCCCTGTAGAACCGGAACACCCCCCGATAAACATCAATCCGAAAAGTATATATTTAGAAAATGAGGGCCATATATCAAAATCAGTAGTAGCAAAACCGGTTGTAGTGATGATTGAAGCAACCTGAAAAGAAGAAAACCTCAGGCTTTCACCAAAAGTGCTGTATATTTTTCCACTGAGAGGAATTGCCGCCATTAACGTGGCTACCACAAATATCAGCAAATAGGCTTTTAGCTCTGTGTTTTTCTTAAGCTCCTGAAGATTTCCAGTAAGAACCCGGAAATACAGACCGAAGTTCAATCCGGCCAGAACCATAAAAATCGTAATAACAGCATCAATATAAGCGGAGTCATAATGTCCGACACTGGCGTTTTTAGGAGAAAAACCACCTGTAGCCAGAGTTCCGAATGTATGTGTCAGTGAATCGAACAGATTCATGCCACCGAATAGGAGAAGAACAGTCTCCAGAACTGTCATACCGATATAGATAAACCAGAGCAATTTAGCCATGTGGGTGATTTGGGGAGTGATTTTATCCATAGTCGGACCGGGCGATTCAGCACTGACCATCTTCACCCCGCCGATACCCAGCAGAGGCATTATTGCAACTGTAAGGACGACAAATCCCATCCCGCCTAGCCAGTGAGTCAGAGATCTCCAGAAGAGTATTGATTTGGGAAGGCTCTGTATCTCAGTTAGAATGGATGCTCCCGTAGTTGTAAATCCCGACATTGTTTCAAAATAGGCATCTGCAAAAGAGGGAATGATTCCGGAAAAATAAAATGGCAGTGCACCGGCAATAGAGGCAATGATCCAGCTGGTCGTAACCATAAGAAATCCATCTTTAGCGGAAAATTGTTTCCCTTTTCTCTTTCTGGTTAGTGAATTAAGTAGAATTCCACTAAGCAGTACGATAGCAATAGTCTGCATAAATGCCTGGATTCCAGCCTGTTCTCCATTATAAACAGCAATACCCAAAGGAAAGAGCATAAAACCGCCGATAACCATTATCAGTACGGAAATAATATGAAAGACCATTGCAAAATGCATTATTCTACTCCGAATATCGATTCAAGACGCTTCACTGCATCTTTTCTGGCTATCAGAACTATGTGGTCATTGGGTTCCAATGGGAGTGAGCCATGGGGGATTATATTTGTATCTCCACGGGAAACATGTATGATCAATGTCTCTTTTGGAAGTTTAATATTCTTGATCTGTTGATAACTCAGAGATGATGTCTGGTTCAATTCAAACTCTATAATCTCAAAAGGGCTTCCGGAAATATTGTGAATACTCTTTATATTTCCTTTTCTGATCACTTTGAGAATCGTGTTTACCAGAACATTGTTGATACTGATAGAGACATCAATTCCAAGACTTTCCGCAATTTGCTTATACGCTCTTGTCTGAACAAGAGCGATCGAACGGAGAACGCCCACTTTTTTAGAATACATGCTTGTTATCAGATTCAATTCCTGATTACCTGTCGAAGTGATCACCAGATCGTAATCTTTTAAAAGCTCCTCTTCCCAGATTTCTTCATTGGTGATATCTGCATGGGTGACCAATGCTTTTGGAAAACGCTCGCTCAGATATTTGCATTGCTCGTAATCCGTATCTATCAGATGAAGATTTTTTGTACTTTTTTTAGTAAATTTTCCAAAAAGTTTGTTCAGAAAACCCGAATCTTCCCCTTTATAGGAATCGAGGTAGTCAGCTACATAACACCCGAGATTTCCACAACCGACTAAAGCGACTTTTTTTATTGATATTTCCGGTTTATCAAAAAAAGAGAAAATTGTTTTGAATTCGTCTTCTTTTGCAATCAGATAAACGAAGTCATTTTCTTCGAATACTGTATTTCCATCAGGGATTATATACGTTGTATTTCTCTTTAGAACAGGGACCAGAAATGTAGCTTCAATGGACTGATTGACTTGTAAAAGTGTCTGACCGATCATCAATGAGTCCCGTGGAATAGTCAGATTCAGCATCTGAAGGTCGGTATTTTTAAACTGAAGTACATTGCTCATAGCACCGTGCTCTACAGATTTAGCGATTTCCTTAGCTGCTTCGATTTCAGGATTGATAATATGATTGATTCCCAGCATCGGTTGAGAACTAATTGTACTGTGGCTGTAATCAATATTCCGGACCCTGGCTATAGTAAAAATATGACTGGAATAAGATGAAGCCAAACCACAGGCTATCATATTCATTTCATCGGACTCGGTGACACTGATAAAATAATCCGCTTTGTCGAGACCGGCCTGTTTTAATGTTTCTAAATTGTTCCCTTCATCGTTAATAACGATACAGTCCAGCTGGTTACTGACCTGTTTCGCCCGATGGGAATCCCGCTCAATAATTGTTACTTGTATGTCTTCATGTATCAGCTGTCTTGCCAGATGATATCCGACCTTTCCAGCACCGAGTATTATAATATTCACGTTGGAACACTAAACCACAAAATCTATCATGTCAAGAAATGCGCTCTATTCCCATTTAAATTTGAAGTCTAAATTCCAGCGATTTCTCAATTCAACCATCTGATTCTGAAGGGCTTCAGGAATGGGGCAGCCATGCTCCTCTCTATATTTTCTCGCTAAAAATTCTTTCTCACCAGCTGTATAAATCCGTTCTTCACCGGGGGCTTTTTTTGAAGCTCTCAAATCTCTCATAATAGCTCCGGCTATCGTTCTGAAAACTCGTTCACCCATAAAGAATTCAGTATTGATTGCGATAAAAAAATGGCCCAGCGGAAATGGGATCTTATTCCCCTTTTCATCGAAGCCATTGAGATCCTTCATAAACTTGCCATTTTGAAGAGCTGCCGAAAGAACTTCCACTACAGCGGAATATCCATACCCTTTATAACCGCCAGATTTATCTCCCAAACCGCCAAGAGGCGTTAAAGCAGCTTTTCCCTGAGTTAAATCAACCAGAACCTGTCCCGTATCGGTTCTTGTTTCACCGTTCTCATCAATAACCCATCCCGCAGGGAGATCTTTCCCCTCTCGATCATAAACTTCTATTTTTCCTCTCTGGGAAACAGAAGTCGCGCAATCGAGATTAAAATCGAATTCTTCATCAGTGGGAAGCCCTATTGTTAAGGGATTAGTGCCCAGCATATTTTCCACACCAAATGTCGGGGCTGTAGAAGGTCTGGCATTTGTCCCTGTAAATCCAATCATCCCGGCTTTGCAGGCCATAGAAGTATAGTAACCTGCTATACCGTAATGAGTTGAATTTCTCACTGTCACCATACCCATCCCATGCTCTTTTGCCTTATTCATTGCCATTTTCATAGCCTTTTTGGAAACAACATGCCCCATTCCGTTATTTCCGTCGAGAACAGCTGTAGTCGCAGTTTCCTTAATGATATCAATTTTTGTAATCGGATTGACGATTCCTGCATCGAGTCGGTCAATATATATAGGTTTTAGACGGCCTATACCATGAGAATCTATGCCACGTTTATCAGATTCTATCAAAACATCGGAAATAATCTCAGCATCATTTTCAGGAATATCACTATGGACAAGAACCTGTTTCATAAATTTTTCAAGTTCAGCAAAATCCATCCAATGACAGTCTTTGTAATTTTCTCTATAGTCCAGAAGCATCTCCATTGCGATCTATTTTAATCTTTATCAGTTTTTTATTATTGATGGTTTTATCACAACTCATTAATTGTAATCAATTCTATTCCCGCGGCTTCAAAGTCACGAACAAAAGAGGGATCGGGAAGTATATCGGTGATGAAAACATCAATGTCGTCGAGAACGCCAATATTGTGTTGAGATAAAACACCTAGCTTCGATGAATCAGCCACAACAATGACTCTTCCTCTTGTCTGATCAATCATTTTCCGACTGACTGCCGCTTCATGAGTATTGTGTGAGGTCAGCCCCATTTTAAAACTGATTCCATCAATACCAATGATACAAGCAGTTGGATGAACTCTGTCCAGTCTGTTTAACACTTCTTCACCAACAAGACAGCTTGTGCCCGCTCTCAAAGTTCCCCCGGTCAGAATCAATTCACAATCAGGTCTCATCTCAACAGTCGCAAGAGCTCCTACATTGTTGGTAATAATTGTCAGATTTTTTTTAAGGGCAAGTTCTCTTAAAACAAGTGCTGTCGTCGAACCGCTGTTTACAAACACAGTTTCTCTATCAATAATAAGAGAAGCCGCTTTCCTCGCAATAGCCTTTTTAAAATTTATATTTTTTTTATCTTTATCAAAATACGAAGGTTCATTAACCTGGAGATTAGTGCTGATGGCACCGCCATGTGTCCTTTCCAGCAGGCCTTCTTCTTCCATAACGGTAAGATCCCTTCTAATTGTTATTACTGATACATTCAGGTTTTCGCTTAGATCATCGACTCTGACGATACCCTTTCCCTTTAGAAACTCAAGGATTCGAGCTCTGCGTTCTGCCGGTATTTCATTTTTCATATATAACTCTCATTCAATCATTATGTTAAAAATTGTTTTATAGAACAAGTATTATGTTTATCTTTTTCCGGCTTTAGCAGAAAGCCCAATCAGGAATTTTTCTATCTGTATTTCTCATATCACTAACCGGGAATATTCTCACAACCAATATTGTTTTAGAATTAAAATGATATAAAAGATCGGAGGAGTTTTAAACGTTCATGCTTTTTTTGTTGACCATTGACCATAAACGTGATATGTATTAAATAACTGAGAAGTTGCGTTGTTCTTTAAATCTGCTATTTGTGTCCTGGTTTCCGTCACGCCGTGTTTTTTGCACATCCTGATGAGTTTTACGACTGAAGATAATCAATTGTAGCGAATAAGATGAATTGTAAAGCGTAAACTCAACAGAAAAATTATTTTAAAGCCCGGTAATGAACCGGTAAGGATGTACAATGGCTAAAAAAATCTATGTAGGTAACTTAAGTTACAACACAGGTGAAGATAACTTGGCAGATCTGTTCGCACAGTATGGTCAGGTTAACAGCGCAAAAATTATTTTCGATAGAGAAACAAACCGATCTAAAGGTTTTGGTTTTATCGAAATGGAAGAAGAAGATGCTGCTGAAGCTGCAATTTCTGCTCTTAACAACTCTGAATTTGACGGAAGAAACCTAAGGGTTAACGAAGCAGTCGAAAGAGAAAGAAGACCTAGAAATAACAACTACTAGATTTAAATCTTTAGTTTTTAATAAAACTTCAAAAACCGGATAATACATCCGGTTTTTTTATTTATAATGAATTAAACATGGTATTTGTCAAAAAATATTTTTCTCTGAGATTTGCGCACTGGAAGGTATGCAAATGGAATCCAGGAGGAAGTGATCTTCCTCCACTCTGAATATTCGGGATATTTTGAAAGAGTTATGTTTTCTGTCATAATTGTACTGCCTGCAAATAAAAGAATAAGAACTGAACAACCAGCTATTGCAGGATTCAGCCCGGAATTCATATGTAGATAGAGATATACAACGATCCATTGGCCGATTTCACTGAAATAATTCGGATGTCTGCAATATTTCCAAAGACCGAATGTATTAAATCCCAACTGTACCCTTTTATCAGTTTTACCTGTGTCATCACTTCGTAACTTGTAATACCTCAATTGCTGTATATCGGAAATGGATTCAAATAACAGCAGCGAACCATGTATAACAAAGAGAATTATTTCGAAACTCTGTATTGGTCCAGTGTATTTACCCAGATAATAAACAGGCAAAGTAAAAAGGAATATTAAAACCAACTGGAATGTTGAGATAAAAAACAGATTGAATATTTCAAAAAGGAATCGGTTGGATATTTTCCCCCTCAGAACTTCCCAGCGATAATCCTCACCATAAAATCCCTTTTTGAAAGAGAAAAGATAACCGCCTTTAATTGCGAAATTAGTTGTCAGACGTATACCCCAGATAATTATTAAAGCGGCGACAATTATGTATCTGGGATTACCTAGATACTCGTGCATCCAAATCAGAACATAAACTGGAGGAAGAACCGACCAGATTCGATCGACATGAGAATAATTTTGTGTAATCAGTCCTGCAAAAAAGCAGAATAGAATGCTGAATATCAGCACATATACTGAAATGAGTAATGGATTCATAATTTTAAGTTATCTCCTTTTGATTCGAAAGCCAATGTAATTTTCTGTTTGATCCGGATTTCCCCATTCTCTATGGCCGATATTTTCTCCGTTTCTGATTATATGCGAGGAAGATGGTCCGGGGTTATAATAATCGATCTGCCCTCCTGCGGGATAACTACCAAACCAGTCAAAACACCATTCCCAGACATTGCCTGCCAAATTTGCCGTATTGAATGAATTCGGATCTGACGGTGCCAGAGAGGCATTTAATCCGTCATTAGCTTCACTGGCTGCAAACTGCCATTCACCACTTGTAGGAAGACTGTAACCGTCATTCGCTGTATTATAAATGACGTTATCACATTCAATCGAATTGGAATCTCTCGAGTCTTTTATCGGGCTCCCTGCTGCGTTTTCATATACCGGAGTTAAACCGCGAACTTCGCTATATGCGTTGCACCAGGCAATAGTGTCTCTCCAATTTACAGTTGTAACTACCTTGGAGTCTGTTTCGGGAAGATCTCCTGCGGTTCCCGTTGTTCCCTCTGTTCCGGCATTGGCAAATGAATAACCATTAGCTATAGCGTATTTGTAAACGGCATACCAGAGCTCATAGGTCACTTCGTATCGTCCCAATTGAAAATCAGTAATTGTATTGGTGTACCTGATAGCATTTGTTTCATCTTTATGATTAAAAGCTGCACCTGTGTATAAATCTTCCTGTATATATATATCTTCAATCCACTGTGCGTAGAGAATCGTATCTTCAGATGGCATAAGAAAGCTCAAACCCGCACCGTAACCTTCACCACTTCCATCAGCTGCAGTATTCCAGCAGAGAAAAGTGTATCCTGCTTTTGTCAGAGAAGCTCCCGAAGCGGCAGTGACTGGAAAACCTTCAACTTCTGATATTCCATCAATAACTCCACTTCCAGTATTGCTATCATAGGACACACGGTTTGTATTGAGTGCAGGAGTTAATATATCATCTGAGCAGCTTGAATATATAATTGCCATTATGCAAAGTATGAACACCAGTATGTATTTTTTCATTAACTTAATACCACTTTTACAATTGATTACTTATATTTTCGGGAAATCTATGATCAATATATTACGATTTCTGTATATTTCTGGAAAAAAATTAGATTATTTGCACAAAAAGTAAACTATTAACTTAAAATATAAACTATTAGAGCAATACAGCTCAATTAATAATTAGATATGCAATGATTCCTGTCGCTTATAATGGTCTTCCAGTACAAGACAGGCCATAGCTTCAACAACAGGTACAATTCGGGGACAAATACAGGGATCATGCCTGCCTTCGGTTTTAATGGTAACCTCTTCCCCTTTCAGATTTACAGTCTGCTGAGATTTGCTGATACTCGATGTCGGTTTTACAGCAATGCGGAATATGATTTCCTCTCCCGTAGTGATTCCACCCAGTGTACCGCCGGCATTATTTGTTTTGAATCCATTCGTATCCATAGGGTCATTGTGTTCAGAGCCCTTCATATCGACACAATTAAATCCTGAACCGACTTCGAAGCCTTTAACAGCTCCAAGGCTCATCATAGCTTTCGCCAGATCAGCTTCTATTTTGTCAAACACTGGTTCGCCCAGACCGGCCATTACTCCGGTGATACGGCATTCCACAATTCCACCACAGCTATCGCCTTCTTCTGCAAGTTTTTCAATAAGAGGAACCATTTCTGAAGCGGCTTTCATGTCACAAGCTCTCATAGGGTTTTTCTCAATAACATCAATATCGATTGTTTCACACTTAATTCCAGCGGCCTGTTTAGTATAAGCTGTAACCTGAACACCCCGTTCAATCAGTATTTTCCTGGCAATTGCACCACCGGCAACCCGTCCTGCAGTTTCTCTTCCCGAAGCTCTCCCGGAACCGCGAAAGTCACGGATCCCATACTTTTTCAGGAAGGTAAAATCAGCATGGCCAGGCCTGAATTTATCTTTAATATCGTCATACGCTGCGGGTATTGCATCTTTATTGTATAAAATCAATAAAATGGATGTTCCTGTAGTTTTACCTTCAAAAAGTCCGCTCATTATATGGACTTCATCGAGTTCTTTTCTGGGAGTAGTAACAGAAGACTGGCCCGGTTTTCTTCTGTCGAGCTGTTCCTGTATCTCTTCGACAGTCAATGGGAGTCCCGGTTTTACACCGTCTACGATTACTCCGACAGCCCCACCATGAGATTCTCCAAAAGTTGAAATTCTAAAACTATGTCCGAAACTGCTACCTGGCACTGAAAACTCCTCAAAACAGAAATATGTGTTTCTATAGGCAATAACTTACGGGCTTTTACAGGTCAAAGTCAAGATGGACTCTTTTTTTATAAATGAAACTGGAGAAATCTTATGAATTTCTATATAATCGCCTCAATGAACGATTCCAGTAATCTCGAGATTCTCTACAGAGATGAATATCTGTTGATTATCAATAAACCTTCCGGTCTCTTAACACACCGGTCAAACCTTTCTACTGATAAAGATTCTGTTGTAGACAGATTGAAGCTGATGTTTGAAAATCCACCATCACCTGTACACCGGTTGGACAGGCCTACATCCGGTGTGATTGTATCTGCATTTAATAAAGAGACTGCCAGAATTATAGGAAGCTGTTTTTTAAATGGATCAGTGCACAAGAAGTACATAGCTGTTGTCCGCGGGTATCTCGATGAATCGGGAACAATCGATATACCTTTAAAAAAAGATGGTGAAGGAGAACTTCAGGGAGCATTAACTGCATACCGTTCTTTGAAACAATTGGAAATTCCTATTAAAAACAATAAGTACAGCAGTTCTCGTTATTCTCTGATTCAGGTAGAACCGGTTACAGGCAGATTTCATCAGATCAGAAGGCATTTGGCAAGAATCGGACATCCTCTGTTAGGCGATACCAGTCATGGGGACTTAAGGCATAACCGGATATTTGAAAAAGAATTCAATAATAATCGATTATTGTTACACGGGGAAAGCATAAGCTTCCCCCATCCGGAATCAATGGAAAAGCTGTTAGTATCCGCACCAATCCCACTGGATATGATGAGAATCATTGAAAGGTTTAATGATGATGATGCCCATCATGAACATGACCGTGATCTAGTTCCTCATCAGTAGCTTCGCGAATCTCAACAACTTTAACCTCAAAGTTCAGATTCATCCCGGCAAAAGGATGGTTGGCATCGATTGTAACTTTGTCGCTTTCAACTTTCTTAACTTCAATATGCTGGATATTTCCATCTTCTCCCTGAGCATTAAACTCCAGTCCGACCTCAAGAGGTTCAACATCCTTAAATGCCTCCCGATCCAATTCCTGAACAAGATCAGGAAGGATTTCTCCATATCCTTGAGAAGGCTCAACTTTGACTTTGATAGAATCTCCCGCTTTTTTATTATCGAGAGCTTTTTCTAAACCGGGAACCAGACCTTCAGTTCCATGTATGTACGCTAAAGGTTCTTCACCTTCGGAACTATCTAATATAGTGCCCTCATCATCGCTGAGCTTATAGTGAATTGTTACAACTCTATTTTCTTTTATTGTTAAAGACATAATGGCCTCCAATTGCATTAGAGGATAAGATACTCAGAAATAAGAGAATTACAAAAATATTTTTAAATCCTCTTCTGAATTCTTCATCTCATTTTTATTTTCTTCGAGCAGCTTATAGACTTTATCTGTTCCAAAACCGAAGTTCTTCACTTCCTTTGATATTTTGAGAATATTTTCTTCTGAAACATGCATAACCCGAAGAGTGTCAGTCATGTACTGATTAATATCATTAATTACTTTTTCCAACTCAACTGAAAAATTGAGAATATTTCCCTGGGAATTAATGATCTTATCCATTCCGGAATCGAGACGAGTTCCACTACTGTTAATTTTATTGAAATTCTGTGAAATTGATTTCTGGTCCTCTTTATAATCATTCATCTTTACTTTCAGACTCTCAATAGAATCTTTGTTATCGCCACTGAGTACTGAAGTGGTTTCAATCAATTTTCCAATATCACTGATTGTGGTTGAAATATTATCAGAATATTTCTTTGTACTTTCAGCCAGTTTTCGAATTTCCAGAGCAACAATCGCAAAACCTCTCCCCTTATCTCCTGCATGTGCCGCTTCAATAGAGGCATTCATTGCTAAAAGATTGGTTCTTTCAGATATATCATTTATATGGTGGATGATTTCAAGGATCTGGTTCGCTCCGATAGAAATCTCACTGATATGCTGATCTGTATCGCCAATTTTTTTTCTACTGGAGTTTATTGTTTCAACAATAACCGCTGTATCTTCCGATTGTCTGGATATTATCTCTCTGGTCATTCCAATTGATTGGGAGACTTCATTCAATATAGAAACAGAATCATCTATATCAGATTTCTGTACTCGTATATCTGAAACAAGGTTTTCAATTTTCTGCTTCATACTCTCCATAGAGTGAGCCGAATCATTTATCTTTTTATCACTTTCATGAAAATTTTTACTGATGATTTCAATGTTACCGCTGATTTGCTTCTCTGATTCGATTGTGCTCTTATATTGATTGATTAAATTATCGGAGATCTCCAGATCCCTTCCGATTATGCTTTTCAAAGATAATGACATTTTCCCTGCTGATGCAATGAAGTTGTTAAAACTGCTGACAAGGCTTCCTATCGTGTCATCAGACTTCAAATCTATACCCTGAACAGGATCTCCTTCTCCTGAAACCATATGTTCCATTTGCATATCTATTTCTTTTATAATCTTGATGATAGTAATCTTTGTTATTGTAAAAGCTGTAATTCCTACGATAATACCGGCGACAATGCATAAGGCAGAGAATATAATCATACTCATTGTTGAATTGAAAGAGACAAAAAAACTCGCAAAAACGGGAAAAACAAGTCCCATTATCAAGCCGAAGATCAAGCTTAAAGTAAGATTCTTTCTGATAACACTTTTATTAAACATATTCGCCCTGCAATATTCTATATAGAATTATACTAATATTAATTGGTAATAGTTATCAATTATATCTATATTTAAACGATAATTGCCAGTATGAGTCATGTCAATTTAATTTGAGTAATTTTATATAGATTTACTATTACCATTGTTACTGTAAATTCCAAAAAATTGTTCTATGTTTCATTCTATTAAATAACATATAGGTATATTTAAATTTATATTTACTTCTATTATAACAAACGTTATATATGTAATATGTGAAAATGGATATCAACTGGTAATTTTAAATTTTACCCTAAGAAACAGGGAATGAAACAGATAGCGCTCGGAGAGATATCAGGAGTTGCGCAGGCAAGTATTGCAAATTATGAGAGGGAACAAGGTTTCCCGGAGAGCAAACCATTACTCTTCTACTTTTATAGAAGGCTTTAAAGCAGTAATAAAGCTGGAAAATTAAATGGAGTTATTATGATGAAAATAATTATGCAGAAAATTAAAACAAAAAAATCACTCTTAACAATTTTATTAATATCAATATTATTAATTATCACATCCTGTTCAGAAGGATCCGAATCTGACAGCAGCTGCTCAGCCACATGGGATCCCGAAAAAGAGATATTACCTGTTTCTGTTGAAGCTCTGACAGTAACTGAAGGCAAACTGATTCCCTCTATTGATGCATCGGGAATCATATATGGATAAAATTATAGCTGAAGTGGAAGCCATAGGATCAGGTACGGACAGGACAACGGGGAGTTTCCCGGTATTGATCAGCTGGAAAAATAATTCTGGTGAAAATATGAGATCCGGTCTGTCTGCAAAAGTATCCATTAATACTGTTGATGAGACGAAACAGATCATCATTCCCTCTTCTGCAATAGTCATCCGCAACAGAAAAAAATCAGTAATTGTTGAAGAAAATAATAAGTCTGTAATAAAACCGATTGAAACAGGAGAAACTCTCGGAGGACACAGTGTCATCTTAAATGGCCTCGAAAAAGACGAAATTCTTATTGTAAGTGCATTATCTTCCCTGGGGGATGATTATTCAGTGGAAACAACTATTGTTGGTACAACAGGAGAATGGCGATGACTTTAGGAACATTCTCCGTAAAAAACGGAGTACTAATCAATATATTAATGGTTTCTTTACTTGTAATGGGGTTTTTCAGTCTCTTGTTGCTACATTGTATGATTAATATATAGAAGATAATCAATTATTTTCTTTATCAATTGAATGTTTCTATGTATAATTCATCATTATGAAAAAAACGACAACTCTCAGAATTATCAGATGGGTAATACTTCTATCTATTCTGGTATTAACAACAGTTATGGGGCGATTACATCAGATAATGAAACTATATCCCCCGATTGATGCATTTTGCCCCTTTGGAGGACTGGAATCTCTTTGGGCATTTCTCCGCTATCAGGTCTTATTGAAAAGAATTGCCTGGAGTAGTTTTATACTCCTTTTTACAACTATAGGTACGGCTGTTCTATTCAGGAGATCTTTCTGCGGAAATATATGCCCTCTTGGTTTTCTCCAGGAATTATTTGGTTTAGGCGGCAAAAGGATATTTAAGAAGCGATTCAACCTTCCTGCTAAAATTGACCAAGTATTGCGATACTTAAAGTATGTAATCCTTATCCTGTTCCTGGCATTGGCATGGAAAACAATGTCACTGGTCATTCAACCATACGATCCATGGGTCGCTTATCACCATATCGGATCTGATGAGCTTTTTACAAAATACCTAATCGGTACTCTGGTTCTATTCGGATCTCTTCTACTTGGAATCTTCGTAGATAGACCCTTCTGCCGTTATCTTTGTCCTATGGGAGCTTTTCTCGGCTTCATATCCAAAATCGGTTTAACCAGAATCAAAAGAAATGAAGAGAGCTGTATTGATTGCGGAATCTGTGATCAATCATGCCCTATGGCTTTAAAGATTTCTGATAGGGATGAAACAAAATCAATCGAATGCATCAGCTGCAGCGAATGTATCAATACATGCCCTGTTCCCGATACTCTCTACTATTCCACACCGAAGAAAATTGAGAAGAAAATCCCTGTAGCTCTTCTTCTGCTGGGTACAATATTTATATTTGTCGCCGTTCTTGGAATAACTTCCGTTACTAAGAAGTTTGTATGGAAAACCGATACTGGCCTCGAAAAACGCGTAGAAAGACTTCTCTGGGGACCTCATAAAATTGAAAAAGATAATCAGATGGTAGATATCGTTCAAATTTATCAGATTCACCCGACCTACTTAGCTCAGCAATTTAATTTTGAATCGGATGATGACTTCTATAAGACTTTGGAAGAAATGGAAATTGATGTGGATGATGTAGAGGAAATGATTAATTACCTCTATACAGAAGCAGGCAGAGATCCCACTCAGCTCCTCGGAGGCGGTGGCAGCTGCGGTGGTGAAGACCACTAATTTTTAACTTTCTCTCTTGACCTTGCCCTAAGGGAAAACTTTATCGTTGAAATCACGATGAGAAAAGGAGAGAAAAAAAATGAAAAATACTAGTAAAATACTGCTTTCAGTTCACGCTCTGAATAAGAGTTACAAAGAACTGCAGGCAGTCGATAACCTTTCCTTCCAGATCATGGAAGGAGAGATTTTCGGACTGCTCGGGCCTAATGGAGCGGGCAAGTCGACCACAATAGAATGTCTTTTAGGCACAAGGGAAATTGATTCCGGGGAGGTTGTTCTTCTCGACAATACCATTGCAAACAACAGCCGGAATATATTTGAGAATGTAGGAGTTCAGTTTCAGGACTCCCATTATCCAGATCTTATAAAAGTTGGAGAACTCTGCAGAATGACAGCGGTGCTCTACAAATCAACTGAAGATTATAAAGATCTACTGAAACAGTTTTCCATCGAAAAGAAGGAAAAGAAAAGAGTTTCAGAACTATCAGGTGGAGAGAAACAGAAACTCTCTCTGGTACTCGCTTTAATCAACAAACCCCAAATCGTATTTCTCGATGAATTGACAACCGGTCTTGATCCCAAAGCCCGCAGAGATGTCTGGAGTTATCTTAAACTATTGAAACAGAAAGGTATGACAATCTTCCTGACTTCTCATTATATGGATGAAGTCAGGTATTTATGCGACAGGATCATGATCATCAATAATGGAAAAGAAGTTATTGAAGGAAAACCTGAAATTGTGATCACAGAATCAGGAAAAGAAACCATGGAAGATGCCTATCTTCATTTTATCGGCGAGGGGGAAAATAATGAAACGCTTGTACACACTGTTTAAAACGGAAATGATTCTATCTGTCAGAGAATTCTCCGGAGTTCTTTTCGGTTTGATAATGCCAGTCGGAATAATGTTTCTTCTGGGAGCTCTCAATGGGGAGAAACCGGCATTCGATGGTGCTTCATACACAATGGTTCAACAATCCTTTGCTGCAGTTTCCACCATAGGGATATGTGCGACAGGACTTATGGGAATTCCCCTGACTATTGCCTCATATAGAGAAAAAAAGATATTAAAACATTTTAAGGTAACACCGACGAGCCCTCTTCTTCTGCTGGGAGCTCAATTTCTGACCAATCTGGTTTTTGCCATTCTCTCAACAGCGCTGGTATTAATTGCCGCTCTCTTATTCTTTGATTACAGCCTGATAGGTTCTCCTCTATACTTTATATTGGCCTACTTCCTGGTACTGACAGCAATCTTCTCTTTGGGAATGATGATAGCCAGTGTTTCGGTGAATGTTAAAACTGCGAATCTTCTATGCACAATATTTTATTTCCCCATGTTATTTCTGTCTGGAGCAACTATCCCTTTTGAAATCATGCCGAAAGGTCTTCAAGTTGTGAGCAGTATCATGCCTCTGACTCAGGGAATCAAATTGTTGAAATATGTCTCTTTAGACTCTGGTGGAGGAGATTGGATAAAACCTGTTCTCATCCTCTCATTGACAGCCCTACTGGGAATAATCATTTCAATAAAAACTTTCCGCTGGGAATAATTTTCTTGACCTTGCCCTTGGGGTAAAGATTAACATGTAATTAAGAGGACACAGAAGGAGCTTTTTTTGTATCAAATCGGACTTTTTTCCAAAATAAACCATATAACGACAAAAACATTGCGTCATTATGATGAAATCGGATTGTTAAAACCGGATCATGTAGATTATTTGACCGGTTACAGATACTACACAACGGAACAGCTACCCCGTCTTCACCAGATACTGGCGCTGAAACAGCTGGGACTAAGCCTGAATGAGATCAAAAAAGTCATTGAAAATCCTGTGAGTATTGAAGTCTTTCTTCAGCTGAAGGAGAGGGAATTGACCGTGGAGCTGGAGAAAGGAACTCAAAGACTGAATGAAGTCAAAACATGGATCAACCATGTAAAAGGAGAAAATAGTATGAACTATTCACCAATTATAAAAGAACTGCCCAAAGTCATTGTCGCATCAATGAGAACGACAGTTCCTTCTTATGATACATATTTTGATGTTGTACCCCAAATGGGAGAAGAGATGAAAAGACAAGGTGCTGTCTGCCGGGATAATCCGGCTTATTGTTTCACCATATATCACGATGGGGAGTACAAGGAAGAGAATATTGATGTAGAAGTCTGTGAATCTGTAAAAAAAGCCTGTGAAGATTCTGAAATGGTCCGGTACAAAACAATGGATGACATAAGAACAGCTGCATGTGTTTTACATAAAGGACCTTACAAAACAATAAGAGATGCCTATAGTTTCCTATTTACCTGGATCAAAGACAATAATTATGAAATTGATGGAAATCCGAGAGAGTCTTACATTGATGGAATCTGGAACAAAGAAAGTGAAAATGACTGGCTTACAGAACTACAGGTACCGGTTAGAAAAAAGTAAAAATTGATTTTAGTCCCTTCTATATGTATAATAAAATTAGGAGGGACAAACAAATGATTGCTGCTGTTCCAAAAGAAAGTTTTCCCGGGGAAAAAAGAGTATCCCTTATCCCCTCGCATATACCGCCTCTGATAAAATCAGGCCTTGAGATAATCATTGAAACCAATGCCGGCCTTCAAGCTGGATTTCCCGACGAATTGTACATTGCAAAAGGAGCGACCATAGTCGAGTCTAAAGATACACTATTATCAAGTGCCGATATTGTTCTGTTTGTTCGTGGAGGCGGAGCAAATCCTGTTGAAGGAAAAAAGGATCTTGAAAAAATGAAAGAGGGTTCTCTTTTTCTCGGTCAGCTCAATCCTTACGAGATGGCTCCCTTTTCTGCTCTATTAACAAGAAAAAAACTAAATGCCTTCGCTCTCGAATTAATGCCCAGGATAAGCAGAGCTCAGAGTATGGATATTTTATCTTCCATGGCTTCTGTCGCCGGGTACAAAGCAGGTGTTTTGGCTGCTGATAATCTTAACAAAATGTTCCCTATGATGATGACCGCGGCTGGTACTGTGACACCGGCCAGAATCCTTATTATAGGCGCAGGTGTCGCAGGTCTTCAGGCTATAGCCACAACACATAGATTAGGAGCTCTTGTCACATCCTACGATATCCGCCCTGCAGTCAAAGAACAGGTGGAAAGTCTAGGAGCTAAATTTCTGGAATTACCTCTTGAAACTGATGATGCAGAAGATAAAGGTGGTTACGCAAAAGAAATGGATGAGACATTCTATAAAAAACAACAGACACTGCTCGGCGAGACTATTGCATCCTCAGATGTTGTCATTACAACAGCTTCGATTCCTGGAAAAAAATCTCCTGTCCTTATTACCGAGGGAATGGTAAAAAAAATGCTGCCCGGTTCTGTCCTGATAGATCTGGCAGCTGAAAGAGGTGGAAACTGTGAATTGACTAAGGCAGACGAGATTGTAAATATGAATGGGGTCACAATCATGGGACCGACAAACCTTGTTTCTGAAGTCCCCAATCACGCCAGTCAGTTATATTCAAAAAACCTCAGCAATTTCCTCAATCTTTTAATTGCCGATGGGAATGTTGAAATCAATGAGAAGGATGAGATCGTTAAGGGTACTCTCATCTGCAGAGAAGGAGAATGGTTATATGGATAATTTTGCTGTTTTATTGACAATTTTTGTTTTAGCTATATTTGTAGGTTTTGAGGTAATTACAAAAGTCTCTCCTATTCTTCACACCCCCTTAATGTCAGGATCAAATGCCATATCGGGCATTACTCTAATCGGAGCGATCCTCTCCGCAGGAAGCCAGAAAACCACACTGACCATGATTCTCGGATTGGCGGCGGTTATTTTCGCGACTATCAATGTTGTGGGAGGATTTGTCGTGACCCATAGAATGCTGAGAAAATTCAGGAGGAAGGAAGAATGATATCGCCATCCATTGTCAATCTTATATATCTTCTCTCAGCAATATTATTTATTGTCGGCCTGAAAGGACTTGCACACCCCAAAAGTGCTGTAAAAGGCAATATACTCGGTGCAGTAGGAATGTTTCTCGCCGTAATCGTCACTCTTGTCGACAAACAGATAATCAGCTATGACCTTATAATCATTGGAATCCTTGCCGGTTCTGTTATTGGAACAGTCTTCGCGCTAACAATAAAGATGACTGCTATGCCTCAGATGGTGGGTCTCTTTAACGGATTGGGTGGTGGTGCGTCCCTGCTTGTTGCCGGAGCAGTACTACTCGAAGCAGCACTTCTTCAATCGGGACATTCTCTGCAATTCACAATTGCCACAGCACTATCGGGATTAATAGGAGCTGTTACCCTGACCGGTAGTTTTATCGCTTTCGGAAAACTTCAGGGAATCATTACCGAGAAACCTGTCCGTTACAAAGGCGAGCAGTTAGTGAAAATCCTATTATTATTAGGTGCTATCTTCCTGTCTGTTTTAATCGTATTGAATCCTTATGAAACCATTTACTATTGGATTCTGACTGGTATAGCAGGATTATTGGGAATATTTCTGGTATTGGCTATCGGTGGTGCCGATATGCCCATAGTTATTGCATTGCTAAACTCCTATTCCGGGCTGGCAGCGGCAGCCACTGGTTTTGTTCTCGGTAATTCTGTACTGATTATTGCCGGTTCTCTTGTGGGAGCTTCGGGGATTATTCTGACGAAAATAATGTGTAAAGCCATGAACCGCTCTCTGGCCAATGTTCTTTTCGGTGGAGTTGGAGCCATAATAGAGCAGGCTGATGCTTCGGATATTTATGAAGGGAAGGTGACATCCACTTCTGCAGAAGAAGTGGCTATGCTTCTCGAATCTGCCCGTTATGTAGCTATCGTTCCGGGGTATGGCATGGCAGTTGCCCATGCACAGGGAATGGTGAGAGCTTTGTCGGAAGACCTTGAAAAGAAAGGTGTAGAGGTTGTATTCGGGATTCACCCCGTAGCGGGACGAATGCCCGGACATATGAATGTACTGCTAGCCGAGGAGAACGTTCCCTACGATAAACTGCTTGAGCTCGATATCATCAATCCTCGATTTAAGGATATGGATGTTGTGATTGTACTCGGTGCTAATGATGTGGTTAATCCTGTTGCGCGGGAAGAGAACAATCCCATTTCCGGAATGCCCATATTGAATGTCGATCAGGCCAAAACAGTAATTATGATAAAAAGAAGCCTCAGTCCCGGTTTTGCAGGAATTGCCAATCCACTCTTCGCAGCTGATAATACACTAATGTTTTTCGGTGATGGTAGAGCAAAAATGGAAGAGCTGGTTAAGGCATACAAAGAGGTTTAAGGAGCTAACAGATCATCATCGTTGACAAAAGGGAGTTTTAATAGGGAATCAGAGATGTATTGCGGGAAATGACTCGTCAGCTCATCTCTTTGTGAAAATTTAAAAACTTTGAATATATATTGATTGTTATCTTTGAGGTCTATAACTCTTATATCCAGATTATATATATAACTGGTATAGGATAACACTACCTGTAACATGTAATCGGCACCTCTTTCATTTCCCAGTACACTATTGGGATCTTTCAGCAGCTCTCTTCTTTTCTTTTCCCGTTCAATGTAACTTGTAATTTCAAGTCCCCGATATCGAGAGAAAATAGAAAAGACATTATCGTAAATAAGATCAGACATTCCTTTATTTTCTGTTTGATTTGAAATATTCAGGAAAAAAAATTCTGTACTAATTTCCGAATGGATTTGTATAGGAAAAAAACAGAGAAGCAATAGTATTAATAGACTGTATTTTTTAATTCCGGACTCCTATATAAAAGGATTGTAAAAGCGGTCATGGTTGATGAATACTGAAACGAGAATCGTCCCTGTAAAAATAAGAATGGAGATGACTATTGCCGCTATATCGGCTTTTGTCAGCTTTTTCTTGCTGTACCAGGTTCTGGTTTTGTGTTTGCCGAAGCCCCGGAGATCCATAGCATTGCTGATCAGCTCAATCCTGTCGAGAGTGGAAAAAACCAGAGGAATAATAATTAAAAGGGAGTTTTTTACTCTCTGTGAGAATTTTGCCTTTCTCGACAGATCAAGGCCTCTAGCCTGTTGAGATAAACTTATGTTGCGATATTCTCTTTGTATATCGGGAAAATATCGCAATGTAAGTGACACAGCATAAGCAGCCTTGTAATGTACACCGACTCCGCATAGTGCCGATGCGAACTCGCTGGGATTAGTCGTCAGTAAAAAGATAATTCCCAATGGTATGACAGATGCATACTTAAAGACTTTGGTCAGCTGATAGAATATCTGCTCCCATGTCAGTGTATAGGGGCCGAAAAAATGGGCGATGACATGTCTTGTCCCATAGATTTTCACACCTTCTTCCGGTGAAAAGAAAAAAGTAATTATCGCATTGGTGAGAATGAAAATCGCTACATAAATTACCATCAGTTTAATCTGGGAAAACTTGATCTTTGAAACTTTTAATACTATAAGAGAAAAAACCATAACCAGCAAAATGACTCTCAGATCAAAGCTGAACATAACGGCAAATGTCAAAAAGAGAAAACATATCAGTTTTGTTAATCCCGATAAGCGGTGTATTGGAGTATCGACATAATTGTACGAAAAAAGTTTATCTTTCAACTGTAACGTACCTTCTTTTCATAGTTAATAAAATTCTGTACAAAGTTTGTACCATCTTCAATTCCGGCAAGTTTACTCAGTGAATATAGCGATGTTTCTTTGAGGTTGGCGCTTTCAATCACCTGATTATCAGTAAGAATCTCACTTGGCCTGGTATCGGCAATTTTTTCACCACCGGAAATAACAATAGATCTGGTTGTATGTTCCAGCATCAGATGCATATCGTGGGTTATAAGGATGATGGCAACGCCGAGCCGGTTAACTTCGTTTACGAATTCCATGATATCGCTGTAATGTTTGAAATCCTGGCCTGCTGTTGGTTCGTCGAGAATAATCACCTCAGGATCAAGAACCAGTATAGAAGCGATTGTCACTCTTTTCTTCTGACCGAAACTCAATGCTGAAATGGGCCATTTTCTAAAAGGAGTCAATCCGCAGACCTTTAACACCTTATCCACCCTGGTTTTTATTTCTTCTTCATCGATATTCCGCAATCGGAGGCCAAGGGCTATTTCATCAAAAATCATAGGTTTGGATATCATCTGATTGGGATTCTGCATGACAACACCAATCTTCTCAGCTCTCTCTTTTATCGAGAGATCACTTATATCATCACCATTGTAAAAAATCTGTCCTGTATCTTCTTTTTCAAACCCGCAAATCAGTTTTGACAGTGTGGACTTCCCTGCTCCATTCTTCCCAACTATAGCCAGAAGTTCACCTTTTGCGATGGTAAATGAAACATTATTGATTATCTGATCGACTCCATTATAGGAAAAACTGACCTCTTTTAATTCCAGTAGAGAATCATGTTCCGGTTCAGGTGTCTCAATATGTACTGAATTATTCCATTGGACCAGAGAACTGCTTATATCTTCAATTTTAAGAGAATCAAGATGACCGGGTCTCAATTCAGGAGAAACTTCAATTCCCGCATACTTCATAGCTGTGACATATAAGGGTTCTCTGATTCCATTCTCCATAAGAATTTTTGATGATAAGAGAGAATCGGCATCCATATCAGCTACGATTCGGCCTTCATTCATAACAATGACTCTGTCTATGTGGCGATGAAGGACGTCTTCCAGCCTGTGTTCTATTATAACAATTGTTTTCCCCGAATCTCTTTGAATATCATCTACTATTTCAATGGCGGCTTTCCCTGTAGCAGGATCGAGGTTGGCTAGAGGTTCATCAAATAAAAGAATATCCACATCATCAATCATAACTCCTGCAAGGGAGGTTCTCTGCTTCTGTCCACCAGACAATTCATAGGGTGATGAAGTGGGAAATTGGTCCATATCCACCATAGCTGCGGCTTTTAATACACGATCTTTCATCTCCGGAACTTGAATATTGTCATTTTCCAGTGCAAATGCAATATCCTCATTAACTGTCAGGCCGACAAATTGTCCATCGGGATCCTGGAGTACTGTTCCCAGAATTTTTGAAAGGTGAAATATATCGAGATCCTTGGTTTCAAGACCTTTGATCTTGAGACTGCCTGTTATTTCACCCTTATAGGAAAAGGGAATAAGACCGTTCAAACAATGTCCGAGAGTACTTTTTCCGCTTCCGCTGGGACCGGCAATGAGAATCTTTTCACCTTTTTTTATAGTGAGGTTTATATTGTGTAATGTAGGTTTAGCCTGAGAAAAATACTGGAAATCAAAATTTGTAAATTCAATGACATTCTGAATATCTTTTTCAGGCTTAATCTGATCGTTAATCTTCTTTGTCAAGACTGCCCTTTTTAGTTCTTGTAGCAGCATAGGCAATTAATAAAAGAGTACCAATAATGGCAACTGTTACTGAATTCATTGCAGCAGCAACAATACCCTGAGTAAATACAAGATTAACCGGTTCTTTATAGATTGCGATATCAAGTACAGGAGCAACTACTACCCATGCAAATATATTCCCTACAATCTGAATAATATTAAATACTAATATATCTTTCCCTTTAAAATTCCCTTCCTGAACTCCTGTTCTTTTATAGGCAATCCCGTAAACTGCTCCGCAAACACCACTGGCAATGACCCAACTCCACCACGGAGATCCGTACTGAACTGCATCAGAAAGAGCATGTCCGATAAAAGCTATCAGGGCACCGGCTATAGGGCCGAACAAAACAGCAAAAAAAGCGCCGAGACCATAAGCAGTCTGTATACTGGTTTCCGGAATCGGTGAAGGAACTTTTACATACATAAATAACAGCATAAATAAAGCTGCACCTAAGCCTGTTGCGACTATAGTCCTGGTTGTTACCTTGACTAAATTTTTCATAAATCACTCTCCTCAGTTAAGTTTTCGGTATTCAATCTCTGATTATTCAGAGATTAATATATTCATATTAGTCAATGTTAAGGCACCTTAATTCTTTAGTCAATTATAATAAAATTAAGCAGACTCGCCCGGCTGAGAATCATATCATTCTCAAAAGGTTCGTATTCAAAGATCTGTTTATTGTTTTCCCTTATTGTAATTTTGTAATTAAGGTCCAGATTCTGAGTAAAGTGATACAAAGTAACATACTCTGCAAAATCTTCAGCCCAGCTGAAATAGCTGTAAAGTGAAGCAAAGGGTGTTTTCTGTAATTCTCTATATACATGAATCATCTCATTCCCGGATATTTTCTTTTCAATATCATCATTATAAAAATGGATTTGCTCCTTGTAATCAACCTGCATAAAATCTTTCATTTCATAATAATCAATCCAGAATTTATCGGTAAAATGTGAAGAAATATCTTTCGGGGGAATCAAATCCTTCAGATGCGGTTCAGTATAGGGTGTAATTCTCTCTTCATAATCGAAAATATGGGAAGTTTCATGCATTAAAATATAAAGTAATCCTGAAAAATCATCAGAAATATCAATCTTCAATTTAAGATCGCTATTGGTCGTGTCAAAACATGTATTGTCTTTATAGGTAAATAACTCACTGAGGCTTTTTTCAAAAATCATAGGATTGAGGACGAGTATGTAGTATAGCTCTCCTGATTCTGTAAAAGAGTAATCGCTTAATCCACTGCCTAGAAAATCATTGATAAAATATATTCCCAGTAGTTTTTTCTCAAGGATTTCCAGGTAGTATTCGGGAAGGAGTTTTAAATATTCTTCAAGGAGCTGTTTTTCTTCTTCTGTCAGTTGATAATAAGTATACGATTCATCACCATCCATGTTTTTCAGATAATCGAGAACCATTTCATCATTATTATCAATTCTATCTGCAATCGGAATACTGGAATTGAAGCTATAATTATCAAAATTTTTGGCAGGGATTTGAGCTCGAATATCCGCAATATCAGGACTCTTATTACAGGAAAAGAAAAAGATTACGGCAACTATTGTAAATATCAGAATTATTAATTTGTGTTTCATCCTGGTTTCATCCGATGATGGGCTTTTTTTTGATATGAAAATAAAAAAGATCCTTATTAACTTTCTTTTCGATGATCACAAATCCTGCTTCGATAAACAATCCCTCATAATCCTCTACTGTCTGCTGTTTATTTTTCCAACGGCAGCCATAACCTGTTTCAATTGTTCTGTCCGGTAATATAACATTCAGAGGAATAACAACAATTTCTTTATCTGTAATGACATTCTCCGAAAGAGTCAGATCCCAGATCATCATCTCTCCTTCATCTCCCAGAACGCGATTGACTTCTTTCAGAACCTGAATTCTTTTATCTTTTTCGATATACATAAAAGTGAAGAATGAGGTTACCAATGAAAATGAACTGCTGATAAATTTTAAATCACATCCATCCATGACAATTTTAAGTGAATCATTCTTTGTTTCTTCGAGTTCTTCTTCAAGAGGGTCTATGGCAATAACTTTGTTTCCGCATAACTGGCCGATGATACCTTCTCCGCCACCACCTATATCGAGAATGAATCCATTAGTCTCGATATTTTCCAACTCGATATTCTGCTTCGGGAGATAATAAAATTCCTGATCCATAATTGATAATCCTCCTTTTAGAATAAACGCCTAGTATTATAGGCTATGGATGTTCCGAAAAAAACAGTATTTGTGAAAGTATCACTGGGGAAATTATACAAACCATAATAACTTGCCATGATCGAAATATTTAGATTTATTCCGGTTACCCATTTGATTCCCCCATCAACAGTTATGCCCACACCGTTGAGAATATTCAGATTATAATCAGTAAGAAACTCCAGTACGACAGCGCTGCCCGCTCCGGCAAAAAGAGCAAAGTTCTTATGAATAGGAAAATTATATGTATAAGTCAAATCGAGAAGGATAAAACTGAAGTCATTAATCGAAGCATGAGATCCCAAACCGATAGAGCTGTTTCCGAAATTGATTGAAACACCCATGGATGCCCCGATCTGCCCGTAAATTGAGTAGTCTATCCCTCCATCAACACCAATATATATTCCAGTAGAAGTTACTTTCGATTTTCCTGCCTTTTCCTGGACAATTTCATTTATCGAATTTATTAAAGGTGTATCTGTTTCAATGTTTCTCTCCACTTTTGACAGAAAATATCCACTCTCCAGATTTTTGGCTGCTCCGTCCCACAATGGTTCAAGAATAATCTCTAGAGCTGTGACTTCTGTCACAACCAGAGTGTCGATAAAATTTCTGTAAAGAATTCGACCATTGATCTCAACAGATTCGCTGTATACATCAACAAGGTCTCCAATTAGAAAAATATCAGTTTCCA
>Ga0070728_10001470_pt1 | contig 34658 bp, 36 predicted proteins | sample tdDd471_FD_66723 | JGI IMG/M metagenome (GOLD analysis project Ga0070728, IMG submission 66723) | Marine sediment microbial communities from the Atlantic coast under amendment with organic carbon and nitrate - tdDd47.1 | ecosystem: Environmental > Aquatic > Marine > Coastal > Sediment | place...
TGCCGACGACAAACAGGTCCTGGATCGCCATCTGTCGGTCGCTCATGCGGGGCTCTTCCGCCGAAGGTCAGTTCTGCTCCGGCGGAAGATAGCCCGTTTCGGTCCGCCCGCAATCAGGCTTTCATGAAACTGCCATGCAGACCGGCAGGCAGGGCATAGGGCAGGGTCGCCACCGCAACGGGGCCGGAGGACAGGTCCGTGGCGTCGAATATCTTCAGCCGGGTGCGCGCCGCCGCGAAGTCCAGCACGGTCTGCAGAACCCAGCCAGCCCCTGAATCCGTGTCTCCACCGTCAGCCGGTACCAGAACCGCTTCCTCGGCGATCTCGGTCGGACCATGGACGAAGGCGTCGATGCGCCCCGTTTCCTGATCCACCATTGCCGTGGTCGAGAACAGGGGGTGTTCAGCACCGGCGTCCGGATCGGCGAGCAGCATCACCGCGCGGTCCGTGCGGCGGCCGATGCGACCCGGATGCACCCGTGGGAACTCCGTCGCCGGGCCGTCGATCAGGGTGGTTTCGCTGAAGCTGCCTTTCGCGGGGTCGATTCTGGCGCTGCGATAGCTGGCGCCGGTGCCTGTCGGGGCCTCGCCATTCATCACCTGGCGGAAAGCCTGCGTGGTCATGGACGGATCGGCATAACGGCAGTAGTCGAAGCGGATGATGCCTGCCGCATCCTCCCAGGCATTGCCGAAGTGATAGACCCAGAAGGCGGGCAGTTCGACGATCCGGCGCTGGCTCGGGTCATCCTTGTCGATGATCAGGGCCTGACCGCCGGTCTCGGGCTGCCAGACATGCCGTTCCAGGAACGTCGTCCCTGCTGACCTGTCATAGCGCCAGGGTGCCAGGATGAAGACGACATGCCTCTCCGTGATCAGGAAATCATGCACCATGGGGGTCGGTGCAACGTCCAGCAGCTGCAGGCTGTGCAGACCGCCATCCGGCTTGACCCGGTAGAGCACGATCTTGCCCGCGTACCCGGCGTAGCCGAAGCTCCACAGCGTGCCGTCCCGGTCCAGTCGCGGATGCGCGGAGAAGGGCATGCCGCGCGCTTCCGGTGACAGGGTGACGAAATCCCGGAAGGCCAGCGTTTCGGGATCAAGCTCGATGGCCGATCCGCCCTCCCAGAGCGCCAGCAGGCGGCCACCATGCCGGATGATGCTGATGTTGCCGGGATTGAGCGCATCGGGTGAACTGATGGAGGCACCGTCGACGTCGGTGTCGAAGGCGTCGTAGAGGGGCCGGAACGCGGCCTGCTCTGCCCGCCACTTCGGGGTGTCGATGATCCGCCCTTCGTGTCGCACCGTGCCGTCTTCCAGGCGGAAGCGGTGGACCAGTCCGTCGCCGTCGAACCAGTGGCGGTAGCGATGGCCGAAGACCTCGTGCCCCGCAGGACCGTTGCGGCAGAAATCGCCCTTCAGGGCGGCGGGAATCCGCCCCTCCATCTGGATCTCGCTGCTGTCGGCGGCAACCGTCGGCGCCTCCAGCGTCTGCCAGCCCAGCAGCCATGGCCGCTCCCGCAGGCCGATCTGGAAGTTGAGCGCCCGATGGCGCATGGCATTGGCGTCGGCCAGCGCGGCACCGGAGATGCCGGTGAGCCCCAGGCCCGCGACGGCAAGGGAGGTCATGAACGTGCGTCGGTCCATCATGGTCCGGCCTTTCAATAGGTCAGGGGGGCATGGGTGGTCACGGTGCCCTCCTCGGGCACCGTCACGGCAACATCGGCGAAGGATGGTGGGCCGAAGTTCGCCCGCGCCGCATTGCTGAAGGCCACGCCCTCCGTCGGAATGCCCAGCAGGTTGCTGTCCAGTTCGCCATTGGCATTGGCGTCATGAAACACGGCGACGCCATAGCGCCCGGCGGCAAGATCGGGAAAGCTGAAGGTCATCGTGCCGGGGGCGGCGACGCGGAAGCTGGCCGCTTCCTCCTGACCCTGCTTGAGGAACGTGGGTCCTTCCCCGTAGAGGGCGACGCGAACGTGGCCGTCACTGCCGACAATATTCTCCACCGCGATGCGCAGCTCACCCGCATGCGCGATGCTTGCGGGCGGCGCAAGCATCGCCACGGCAAGCATGGTGGCTCTGGCAGACCGCGCCCCGCCGCTGCGGCGGGGCGATGGAAGTGTGACAGAAGTTCGTCCGAACATGGGCTGGTGTCCTTTCGCCGATGAATGTACCTCTTGGCGTCGGTAGATTTCGCGTGTGAGGCCGAGGGGTGAAGCCTCTCCTTCGGCAAATGCGCCCCGGGTTTCGTGAAACAGGACACTGTGCACTTGGCGCTTCGTGAATGGGAACGGCTGAAAGCGATCCTGCTGGAGGGGCTGGCCGTCGGGGGCGTCTGGTTCCTGGCGGTGATGATCGGTCCGTTCGGCACCTTCGTCGCGCTTACCCCCCTGGAACTGATCCAGTACTGGGGCATCAGCATCGCGCTCAACTGGCTGCAGATCCGACTGGCGCATTATTTCCTGCACCGTCTGCTGGGCGAGGCCAGATTCTGGCTGCCGACCGTAGGGGCCTGTGCGCTGGCATCGGTGCCGGCAACGTTCGAGGTCATCTGGCTGGAGAGCACCTTCCGACCGGAGACAGTGGAACACATCGGTTTTCTCGGGCTCTATCCGCAGGTGCTCGTCCTGTCGCTGGCGATCACTATTCCCATCATGCATTTCTTCATGAGCCGTTCGGCGTCGGGAACGGCTTCGGATGAAGAGGCGCTGTCGGCGCAGGGGAACGGGACGCTGGCGGCCAGCACGGCCCCGCGATTCCTGCTGCGCGTGCCCACCCGTCTGGGCCGGGACCTGCTCTGCCTGCAGGCGGAGGATCACTACGTCCGTGTGCATACGGCACTGGGCGACGACCTGATCCTGCACCGGTTCTCCGACGCCGTGGAGGAACTGGACGGGCTGCGGGGCCTGCGGGTACACCGGTCCTGGTGGATTGCCGAGGACGCGGTGCAGGATGTGGTGCGGCGCGATCGCAAGACCTGGCTGCTGCTGCGCAACGGGCTGGAAGTGCCGGTCAGCCGTACCTATCTGCCTGCGGTCAGGGAGGCCGGCTGGTCATGAATGCGAATACCGACGAGGACGAGCGCCCCTTCTGGGAGACGACGCGTCTGGAGGACATGACGCAGGGCCAGTGGGAATCGCTCTGCGACGGCTGCGGCAAGTGCTGCCTCTACAAGCTGGAGGACATCGACACCGGTGAGATCGTCTTCACCAATGTCGCCTGCCGCCTGCTGGATCACGAGAGCTGCCGCTGCGGCGACTATGCCAACCGCTCCACCGTCGTGCCCGACTGCCTGACGCTGGACACGGAGAACGTGGGCAAGCTGCGCTGGATGCCCTCCACCTGCGCCTATCGCCTGCTGCACGAGGGCAAGCCTCTGGAGCCCTGGCACCCGCTGATCAGCGGCAATCCGGACAGCGTGCACTGGGCGGGAGTTTCGATCCGGGGCCGCTGCATCTCGGAGGATGAAGCCGACGAGGACCTTGAAAACCACGCGTTGGACGGGGAACCGTAAGGGCCTACTGCAGCACGTTTGCTACCCTCATAGCGGCAGTATCGCTCCAGATGGACGCACGGTTTGCGTCTTGCCTGTTGCGGGGCGATATTACATCAGTTGGAAATTTGCGCGCATTGCGATACGAATCATAGCGGTGTAGTTCCCGTCCATGATCAACAACAATTCATGCAATGAATAATTCTCGAAGAAATGCACTATATTTGGCTGCACGAAGCGGTTGTGACGCAATGATTTGGTATGGTTTTTCGATTTTTTTGATTATTTTGTTTATTTTATTTGTTCGTATATTTATTTTGGATTTTGTGGATTTTGAGATTTCTTATTGTGTGGGAGGGGTAATAATTGATATTTTCGGAGAAGAATATTTTGCGAAACTGCTAAATTCGCCAAAAATTTCTGGAATTGATGGAAGATCAATTGTTTTTGTATTGGGTATTGTGGTTTTTGGATTAGTAATTTTGCCTGTTCTGGCGGTTTTTATCGTTTATTATCGAATTTATTTGTTAATTATCATTTTTTCAATAATTTTATTTTTGCTATATTATTTTTTGGGTGATTTTGAAAGTAACGAAATTGTAGATTCCGCGTTTTCGTTTCTGATCAAAGTTCTAAAAAACAAGTTATTTAGTTTATGGATGCTTTTCTTGTCATTGATCGTATTTGTTCGATCATGGAGGAATATGCAGCCCGCCGTCTGACACTCAACCTCACGCCACCTTGCGGTTGGCGTTCATCTCGGCCAGTTGCTGATCGACCAGGCGGCCCTGGAAAAGCGACAGGCCGATGGAGCGGCCGAATTCGAAGGCTTCCTCCGAATCGCAGCGGCACAGGATGACGCGGGACGTGCCGGTGCGGCGGATGGCGTCGATCAGATCCTTGCGCCGCTCCACACCGCCGTCTTCCAGCGCGTCTGCGGACCAGATGAGTTTCTGCATGTCCAGGCCGAGCTTCCGCTTGTCCACCAGCGGGAAGGTCAGGTGGGTCAGCCCGTCGACGCAGATGCGATAGCCGCGATTGCGCACGAAATCACGCGCGAACATGAAACTGCTGACATCGGCGAACAGGTCGCTCGGCTGCACCTCCAGCACGATCGTCTTGCGCGTCAGGGCGCGCAGGCGGTGATCGAATTCCAGGAACTCCGGCGACAGGATGGTGCCGATGTTGATATTGATGGAGGTGGAGAGCGGCACCGCGTTCTCGATCTCCGGCAGGGCCTTCAGGATGCGCAGGTCCAGGTACTGGGTCAGATAGCTGAACAGATAGGGATTGGCGGTCAGATTGACCTCCGGCATCACCATCCGGTTCAGGTCGCCGATGGAGACGAACAGTTCGTTGAACACCGGGCGCAGGGTGCCGTCCGGCGCCATGGCGCAGATCGGCTGCCGCCGCATCAGGGAGGAAATGTCCATCGACGCGATCTGTTCGACCAGGCGGCCCAGATGCTCCGGTCGCATCGGAATCTTCGGCGGCAGCTGGCCCTTGCGGGCCTTGCGCCGCTCTGCCTCGATCATGCGTGCGTTCTCGGCCTGCTGCTTCAGCGATCCGGCGAGGGCGACGAAGGCATCGTAGTCGTCGTCCAGATCATACCAGGTGCAGAACTTCCCCGTGTCATAGGCGTCGTCGTGGGTCAGGGGATCTTCGTTGAACAGATAGCGCAGACGGGTCACGACCTCATCAACCTCGGTCGGGGTTGCGCCGCGGGCGACGAAGACGAGGTCGTTGTTCGACATCATGAAGAGCTGGCCGTCGAAGCGCTTGGCGAGCAGTTCGAAACTGTTGGCAGCAATGCGCATGTGGTGCGCGCGCCGGTAATGCGCGCCCAGCCGCGACAGGTGGATATGGACCGCGATGCGATCTTCCGTGTGCCGAGCCAGTCGCTCCGCGAAGTCCAGCAGCCGGATTTCCTGGTCTGTCCGCGCCTTCATTGACTCACTTTCCGCGTTTCGGGTCGTGCGCCCGAGCCTGCCTGAAGCGGAACCGTCGCACAGGTGGCTTTAGAACTGGTTAACCGGCAGACAATGCCTGCGGCAGGTTGTATCAGGGATTGACCTGCGGCCCGGCTTGGCTGATCCCTGTCGGACAACCCAATTCACTGGAGGCATAGCCGCCCATGCGTGTCCTGTTCCTGCACAACAATTTTCCGGCCCAGTACCGGCATGTGGCGACCAGTCTGGCGGCGGAGCAGGGGCACCAGCTTGTTTTCGGCACCCAGGCGAAGAACGGCGAGATTCCGGGTGTGACCAAGGCGTTCTACAAGCCGGCGCGGGAGGTGCGGGCGGAGACGCATCACTATGTCCGCAACCTGGAAAGCGCGGTGCTGAACGGCCAGTCGGTCTATCGCATGTGCATGGACCTGAAACGCCAGGGCTTCGTGCCGGATCTGGTCTGTGGCCATTCCGGCTGGGGACCGACGCTGTATGTGAAGGATGCGTTCCCCGACACCCGGGTCCTGAGCTACTTCGAATGGTTCTATCACGCGCATGGCTCCGACGCGGATTACCTTCCGGAGAGCGAGATCTCCTCCGACGATGAATGCCGTATCCGTACCCGCAACGCCGCCATCCTGCTGGATCTGGCCAACTGCGACTGGGGCCTGTGTCCGACGCTGTTCCAGCGCGACCAGTTCCCGAAGATCTTCCACAACAAGCTGACCGTGCTGCATGACGGCGTCGATACGGACTTCTTCAAGCCGGACCCGGATGCGGTGATGAAGGTCGGCGACCTGGACCTGAGCGGCGCGAAGGAGATCGTCACCTACGCCACGCGCGGGATGGAGCCCTATCGCGGCTTTCCGCAGTTCGTGGAGGCGGTGGCGCAGTTGCAGAAGGTGCGGCCCGACATGCATGCGGTCATCGTCGGCCAGGACCGGGTGGCCTATGGCCGGAAACTGCCCGATGGCCGGACCTTCAAGCAGAAGATGCTGGAGGAACTGGAACTGGACATGAGCCGGGTCCACTTCACCGGACTGCTGCCCTATGGCGAGTATCTGAAGGTGCTGCAGGCCAGCCATGCCCACGTCTACATGACCGTGCCCTTCGTGCTGTCCTGGTCGCTGATCGAGAGCATGGCGACAGGGTGCCTGATCATATCCTCCGACACCGAGCCGGTGCGGGAGGTCATTCGCGACGGCAAGCAGGGTCTGCTGGTGGACTTCTTCGATGTTGACGGGCTGGCGACGCGGATCGCGGAGGCGCTGGACAATCGCGAAGCGCTGAAGCCGCTGCAGGAAGCGGCGCGCGAGGTGGTGCTGAAGAACTATGCGCTGAAGGACACGCTGCCCAAGCATGTCCGCCTGCTGAAGGCGGTGGCCTCCGGTGCGCTGCCGCCGGTCCTGTCGCCGCCGAAGCCCGCGGCCCGGCCCGGCCGCCGCCGCCGTCGCTGATGCAGCAATGACACCGAGCCAGCCATGACACCGAGCCTGCCATGAAACACAGGGCCTCCGGTTTTGCCACTCCAACGCGGCCGGTGATCGTGGGTGCCCCGCAGGCCCTGCTGGACCTGACCCGCGCGCAGGCACCGCACTGGCCGGAAGCGGAAGGCTCGGACAATGCCGCACATGTCACGGCCCTGACGGCGAACGATGGCTCTGTCCGGTTCATGGCCAGCAGCTACGATGCGCCGGATGTTGTGCTGCCGCCCGGTCTGCTTGCCGCCAACGGTCTGATCGGAACCGTGATCGGGGCCTTTGTTGCTGCCGATCCGGACTGGATCTGCCTGCATGCGGCGGCAGTTGCGCTTGGTCGCGGCGAAAGGCGGGGTCTGACGGTCCTGCTGGGGGACACGATGGCGGGCAAGAGCACCCTGGCGATGGCCCTGGCGGCATGCGGCGCACGGCTCTGGTGCGATGACCGTCTGCCCCTTTCGCGGGACATGCAGGGTTTCGCCCTCGAACTTCGGCCCAAGCTGCGCCTGCCCCTGCCGGACAGCGCCCCGGCGCCGTTCGCCACCCTGGTGGAAGCGTGGGGCACGGTACGGGAGGGGAGCATGGTGTATCTCGCGCTGGAGAAGGAAACACAGGCGGCGTTCGGGGAGGTTCTGCCGGTCCGCCGTCTGATCACGCTGGAGCGTTCCCCACAACGGCAGGCACCGGAACTGGCCGTGGCCGGGGTTGGCCAGATGGTCAAACGTCTGGTCCCCGTGACCTTCGCCCCGCATCTGGATCCGATGACACGGCTCACCCGGCTGCGCCAGGTGGCGACAGCATGCGAATGTCGGCACCTGGTCTATGGTGACAGCTTCGAGGCGGCGGAATTCCTGATGCAGGGGCCTGGCGAATGAACCATTGGGAACGTGCCGGGGGGGTATCCGAGAACCCGATGGACGATGACCTGTTCCTGGTGGCGCCGGTCAGCGGCGAAATCGTTCATCTGGATGCAATGGGGGCCGCGATCTGGCGTCTGCTGGAACAGCCACAGAGCCTGGAAGATATTCAGGCAACTTTCGCCGCGGCCTTTCCCGATGCGGATGCGGAGAGGTTGCAGGGCGATCTGGCCGTTGCCCTTGAAACGCTGAAAGCCGCCGGACTGGTGCGACAGTCCGACGGCTGATCAGGGAGGGGCAGAAGGCAAAGCAAGCGATCGTTCGCGGGCAGACGCCTCAGGCGGCGGCTTCCGCTTCTTCCGGGTCGCGCAGCACGTAGCCGCGGCCCCAGACGGTTTCGATGTAATGGTCGCCACCGGTTGCAGCCGCCAGCTTCTTGCGCAGCTTGCAGATGAAGACGTCGATGATCTTCAGTTCCGGCTCGTCCATGCCACCGTAGAGATGGTTCAGGAACATTTCCTTGGTCAGCGTCGTGCCCTTGCGCAGCGAGAGCAGTTCAAGCATCGCGTATTCCTTGCCGGTCAGGTGAATGCGCTGGGCATCGACCTCGACGGACTTGGTGTCCAGATTGACCACCAGCTTGCCGGTACGGATGATCGACTGGGCGTGACCCTTGGAGCGGCGGACGATGGCATGCACGCGGGCAACCAGTTCCTCACGCTTGAAAGGCTTGGTCAGGTAGTCGTCGGCGCCGAAACCGAGGCCTTTGACGATGTCGCCCACGTCCATCATGCTGGACAGGATCAGGACCGGGGTCGCGACCTTGGAAAGACGCAGCTTCTTCAGCACGTCATAGCCGTGCATGTCGGGCAGGTTCAGGTCCAGCAGGATGATGTCGTAGTCATACAGCTTGCCCAGATCCAGACCTTCCTCGCCCAGATCGGTCGAGTAGACGTTGAAGCCGTCTGACGACAGCATGGTCTCGATGCCACGCGACATGGCCATATCATCTTCGATCAGCAAAACGCGCATCGCATCGTTCCTTCCTTGACCGCATTAACCTCACACGAAGGATAATCTTCCATTAATCCTAACGAACGGTTAACGGCGTTAACACTTGTTGATTCACATTCCGTGACGTCAGTCATCACGATTGTCGGAGCATCCGCAAATCCCGTTCCAGTTTCGTGGTTGCCAGCAGGAAATGTCAGAAAACTGTCATTCAGGGATGACAGATCGGTTTTCGGGGCGCAGACTTTCACGTGACAGGGCCGGGTGCCCAGATGTCGCCCGGTCCTACCCACCGAACAACGGAAGGGAGTACCTCGTGTCATCCAAACCAACACTTGATCAGATGAAGCGTCGCCATGCGGAGCTTGAGGCCAAGATCTCCGCTGAGGAGGCTCGCCCGGCACCGGATGAAGCGCTGTTGGCGAAATGGAAGAAACAGAAACTCTCGCTGAAGGATTCGATGCTGGAGCGACACGCGGCCTGACCGCGCGCATCGACGACTGACCGACCGAAGGCCCTGTCAGGCAACTGGCAGGGCCTTTGTGCTCCTGTGATGCAGCGGACGGCAGCGGTTCCTGCCACGGCTGCGTCCGCCACATGGTGCAAGTGCATCTGCATCCAAGCAAGGTTGCCGACAAGTGCATTACCCTGTTCGCAGTTCAGTGAACCAGCAGTCTGCAGGGGGACGCATGTCACGCTTGACGGTGGGAATCGACGTCGGAGGCACATTCACCGATTTCGTGGCCTATGACCCGGAAGGGAAGGAAGTCACGGTCTGGAAGAATCTCTCGACGCCAGACAATCCGACGGATGGGGTGCTGCAGGGGCTGCAACAGCTCACCGACAGCATCCGAAACCTGCGCCTCGGCACCACGGTGGCCACCAATGCCATCCTGGAACGGCGCGGCGCACGGGTCGGCTATGTCACGACGAAGGGTTTCCGCGATGTGCCCTTCATCCAGCGCGGCAACCGCAAGTACCATTATGACGCCAGCTGGGTGAAGCCGAAGCCGCTGATGAAGCGGCGCGACTGTTTCGAGCTTGATGAGCGGATGCTGGCCAGCGGTGCGGTTCACAAGGCCGTCGACCCCGCCGAAGTGGAAGCCATGGCGGCGGAGATCGCTGCACGGGGCGGGATCGATGCGATCGCCGTCAACCTGCTGTTCTCCTATGTCACGCCGGATCACGAGATCGCGGTGCGCGACATCCTGGCGAAGGCCCTGCCGGATGTGCCGGTCTCCATCTCCTATGAAGTATTGCCGAAGTGGAAGGAGTACGAACGTGCTTCCACCACCATCGCGGATGCCTTCGTCAAACCCATCGTCAGCCGCTATCTGAAGGATCTCGGTGCGCGGCTGAAGGAGCGGGGTGGTGTCGAGAATGTCGCCATCATCAAGTCCAATGGCGGTGAGATGACCACCGACGCGGCGGCCGCATCCCCGATTCACATGACTGTCTCCGGCCCCACCGGTGGTGTCGTCGCGGCCCGCCACATTGCGGCGCAGCTCGACGTGGGCAATCTGGTCACATTCGACATGGGCGGCACCTCCACCGACTGCTCCACGGTCGTCGATGGGCAGGAAAGCTTCACCACCAATTTCGAGATCGAGTTCGGCGTGCCCATCCAGGTGCCGATGATCGACATCCGCACCATCGGTGCGGGCGGCGGCTCCATCGCCTGGATCGACAAGGGCGGCATGCTGCGGGTCGGACCGCAGAGCGCCGGCGCCAATCCCGGCCCGGCCTGCTATGGCTTTGGTGGCACGCAGCCGACCGTGACCGATGCCAATGTCATCCTGGGACGCATCAGCCCGGAGAATTTCCTCGGCGGAACCATGGCACTGGACATGGAGAAGGCGCGGGCGGCGATGCAGGCCATTGCCGAGCCGCTGGGGCTGGGCGTGGAGGAAACCGCGCTGGCAGTGCTGCGCATCGTCACCAACAACATGACCGGTGCGCTGCGTTCGGTACTGACGGAGCGCGGCCTCGATCCACGTGACTTCGCCCTGCTGGCCTTCGGTGGTGCCGGGCCGCTGCATGTCGCCGATCTGATGGGGGAGGCTTCCATTCCGACGGGCGTGGTGCCGAATCATCCGGGCCAGTTCTCCGCCTTCGGCTTCATCATGACCGATGCACGGGTAGATCTGGAGCGGACGGTGCAGATGACTTCCAGCCGCTTCGATCTGGACCGTGCCAATGAGGTCATGGGCCAGCTTGTCAGCGATGCGCTGGGCAACCTGAAGGCCCAGGGCTACGAGCAGGGGCTGAGCGTCAGCCGCACGCTGGAACTGCGCTACCTCGGCCAGAACTACGAACTGGAAGTGCCGGTGGAGTTCGAGACCTTCGATGCCGAGACAGTGCAAAGGGCCTGGGCCACGTTCCATGACCTGCACAAGGCGCGCTTCGGCTTCAACATCCCGCGGGAGGTGATCGAGGTCATTACCTTCAAGGTCACCGCGATCTCGGTGCGGGAGACGCCGACCCTGCCGACCCTGCCGAAGGCTGCGGGTCTGCCGGAACCGACAGCCCATCGACAGGTCTACTATGAAGACGGTGCCCTGCAGGCTGCGGTCTACGACCGTGCCAGCCTGGGCGATGGTGCGGTGATCGAGGGGCCGGCCCTGATCGAGGAACCGGCGTCCGTGACCGTGCTGCGCCCGGACCAGACCCTGACGGTCGACAGTCACGGCAACCTGATCATCCGCAACCGCTGAACAGAGGAGACGAGGCCATGGGAACGTCGAAAGCCACAGATTTCGTCACCATGAACATCATCGAAAGCTCCATGATCTCGGCGTGCCGGGAGATGGGGATCACCCTGATGAAGACGTCCTATTCGACGATCTTCAACGAGGCGCTGGACTTCACCTGCGCCATCGCCAGCGCCGAAGGCGAGATGTGGGCCGTGGCGGAGTTCTGCCCGGCACAGATCGGCGGCATGCCGCTGATCATCAGCTCCAGCCTGAAGGAAATACCGCTGGAGACCATCAATCCCGGTGACGTGATCGTCCACAACGACCCCTATCGCGGCGGGTTGCATACGCCGGAGCACACGCTGTTCTGTCCGGTCTTCGTGGACGATCAGCTCGTCGCCTTCACCGTTGCCATCGGCCATGTGGCGGAAGTCGGCGGCATGGTGCCGGGTGGCTTCGCCTCCGAAGCGACGGAGATCTTTCATGAAGGCATTCGCGTGCCCCCCGTGAAGATCAAGAAGCGCGGCGAGGATGTGGAGGAAGTCTGGAAGCTCTGGCTCGCGAACGTCCGCACGCCACGCTACAACTACGGCGACATGCGCGCCCTGATCAGCGGTGTCGAGGTCGGCGCGGAGCGGCTGGCCCAGACCATCTCCAAATATGGGGTGGATCACTTCCGCAAGATCTGCGCGGACCTGATGGACTATTCGGAGGCCCGGATGCGGGCGGAACTCCGTGACCTGCCGGACGGGGCCTATCCGTTCCATGACTTCATGGACAACGACGGTGTGACCGACCAGGAAATCCGCATCAACGTCGAATGCTTCATTCAGGACGACGAGATCGTGGTCGATTTCGAGGGCAGCTCGCCACAGGTCGGCGGTCCCATCAACGCCACGCTGGGCGTGACCTGGTCGGCGGCCTACAACGCGATCCTGCATCTGACGGACCCGTCGATCCCGAAGAACTCCGGCTGCTTCAGGCCCATTCACGTGCTGGCACCGGCGGGGACCGTGGTCAATGTCGACTATCCGGCACCGGAGGTCGGCGGCAATACGGAGACCCATCCCCGCATCGCCGGGGCGGTCATCGGCGCGCTGGCCCCGGCATCGCCGGAGCGGGCCTTCGCCTCCGAGGGCGGTACGCACCTGAACTTCGTATTCGGCGGTCAGGACAAGGTGAACGACGAATATTTCGCCTGTTATGACATCGAGGTCGTGGGCTGGGGCGCGACGCGCCACGCCGACGGCAATGACGCCACCGACTCGATCAACGGCAACTGCCGCGTGACACCGGTGGAGGTGTTCGAGACCCGCTACCCCTGGCTGACGGAGGAAGTCAGCCTGATCCCCGACTCGGGCGGGGCGGGTGCCACCCGCGGCGGGCTCGGGACACGGCGTATCTGGACCTGTCTGGATGCGGAGATCACCTGCAGTCAGCTCACCGACCGGCATGTGCATCAGGCTTGGGGCCTGAACGGCGGCGGCTCCGGTACGTCCGGCATGACGCTCTACATGGCGGCGGGCAGCAGTGAATGGCAGAACATGATGCAGGCGTTCGGCAAGTCATCCACCAGCAAGTGGTCCAACGTGGTCATCAAACCCGGTGACCGGGTGGAGATCGTGACACCCGGCGGTGGCGGCTACGGCAGCCCCGCCGAGCGTGATCCGGAACTGGTGCAGGAAGACCTGGCCGAAGGTTATGTCACGGCAGAACGCGCGAAGGCCGATTATGGCCTCGGCGCCGGGGGGGATTGATCCATGCGTTTCTCGGACACCGGCTACTACATCGAACGTTACATCAAGTGCGGCAACTGCGGCGTGCTGGTCTATGACGAGGGCGTCAAGTCCAGCGATCCAAAGCTGGCGGACACCTATTTCTGCTCCGACTGGTGCGTTGACTGGCGGACGCAGCGCGTGAACGGCAGCAAGGCCCCGCGGATCAAGACGGGCTGAGCCCCAAGTCGACCGTTCGTTCGGAATTTTCTGCCTTCCCCCTTTCGGGGGAAGTGGTTGCGCAGCGGTCTATGGGGGGTGAAGCCGCAGGCTGTTTCACGGCTGCGAGATCCTGGCTGTTCGGCTGCGCCGACTCACCCCCATCCCGACCTTCCCCCGTCGAGGGGGAAGGAGCACGCTGCGGTCATGGAGTGGCGACTGCGAGGGCCTGTTCAGGCCGCGTTCATCGCCTCCGGGAACACCTTCGCGGCGAAGCGGGGGTAGCATTCGGCGATTTCCAGGGAAATCTGCTGACGGATGATGTTCAGCGTGGCGCGGTCGGGCAGGATGGTCTCGGGCACATGCTCCGGCACATCAATCTCGAAGCCGGTATTGTCCAGCACTTCCTCGACCGTATGGCCGGGATGGACGGAGACGAGGTGGAACTTCCGCCGGTCCTTGTCGAAACCCATCTGGCAGATCGGTGAGACCATCGCGTAGGGCCCGCCGGTGCGATAGACCTCCGGATCACTGGTGCCGGGGGTGGAGATGAAATCCACCTTCTCCACGAAGACGCGGCGGGTGTGCTCCTCCCGGAACAGGATGACGCGCGGCACCAGATAATAGAGGTAGGCGGAACCGAAGGAGCCGGGCCAGCGGATCTTCGCCTGCGGATAGTCACCGATGCCGACAAGATTGATGTTGGCCTGACCGTCGATCTGTCCGCCACCGAGGAAGAAGGCATCCAGGCGACCCTGTGCGGCCCAGTCGAACAGCTCGACACCGCCGTTGGTCATCAGGTTGTTCGCACGGCTGCCAAGCACGTTTACCTGCATGGCCCCGCCGGACTGATGCCGTGCCAGCAGGCAGCCGCCGCCGGGAATCGGAGAGGACGCGCCGCTGGATACCAGACGGCAGCCTTCCAGCAGGCGGGCGATGATGGTGATCAGCAGTTCTTCGGTGCGGATCTCGTCGGGCGCGGGAAAATCACTCACAGGCTTACTCCGCTGCTGCGGCGCGGGCGTCGCCGGTCACGAACTGGTCCAGGTAGTCCTGGAAGCCTTCCGCGGAGCGGGCGGCGGCGACATAGGACGTCATGTGCGCTTCGTCCGCCGGGTACTCGTCCCAGAAGGCCAGCGGCCATGCGCCCTTTTTCGCCTCGGCCACGCCGCCGACATAGAGCGCCGGCAAGGTGCCTGCCGCTGTCTCGTCGTCGCGCAGCAGGTTGTCGTCCACGATCTCCTCCACCGTCACCAGCGTCTGGCGGGATGCCCCGGCCAGTGCCATGACCTCGCGGCGGATGCCGATGTAGATGTTGCCGTGGCGATCCGCCTTCTTCGCATGGATCAGCGCGAAGTCCGGCCGGATGGCCGGCAGCAGCACGATGGGATCTTCCTCGTCGCTGAACGGGTTCTGCGCCACCTTCCAGTCGTCGCGGTTGGCCAGCACGTCGGAGCCGATCATGCCGCGCAGCGGCATGTAGGGAATGCCCTTCTGCGCCGCCTGGATACCGGCATGGATCGCCGGGCAGGTCGCGTCCTTGATATGCAGGCTGCCGTCGCCGATGGCGGCCTGGAACCGCGGCGCGCCGCCGAACTCGCCCAGGGTCACGGCGGAGGTCTCGATGGTCTTGACCGCACCGGCACCGATCAGCATGTCGCCTTGCAGGCCCGTCACCGGCAGGCAGACCATGTAGAGGTCGCGCACACCACGACGGACCATGGCCCGTGTCAGTTCCATGGCGATGCCGGTGTAATCCGCGGGCACCACGATCTTCGAACCATCGGGGATCAGGGCCGCCAGACTGTCGACTGAGTCATGAACGATACCGGTCATCGCATATTCCTCCCATTTGAAGTGTTGTTTGTACCAGATCGGGAGGTGCGCGAACAATGGCGCATCGCGGCATGGCCCCGCACGCCCCTGTGCATGGCGGAGTCGGAGTCGGTTGTTGACCGTTCCTCCCCTCTCCCCCTCCCGGCCACCCACGCAAGTATCCTGAAATGGGTGGCCGGGAGGGGAGAGGGGCGGCACGGTCAACCGATAAACCGGGAGAGGGGAGGAACGGTCAGCAATAAGAGATCCCCCGCTCAGTGCCGGAAGTGGCGCATTCCCGTGAAGGCCATGGCCAGACCGGCCGCGTCCGCCGCGTCGATGACTTCCTGGTCACGGACGGAGCCGCCGGGCTGGATGACGGCCTTCGCGCCCGCATCCACCGCCGCCAGCAGACCGTCGGCGAAGGGGAAGAAGGCGTCGGAGGCCACGACCGAGCCTTCGGTCCAGCTTGCGGTGTCACCGGCAGCTTCGCGTGCCTCGTCGGACTTGCGGGCGGCGATGCGGGCGGAATCGACCCGGCTCATCTGCCCCGCGCCGACACCCACCGTGCGCCCGTCGCGGACATAGACGATGGTGTTGGACTTCACGTGCTTGGCAACGCGGAAGGCGAAGATCATGTCGCGCAGTTCCGCCTCTGTCGGCTGGCGCTTCGTCACCATCTTCAGGTCGGCGGCGGCGATGCGGCCATTGTCACGGGACTGGGCCAGGATGCCGCCCGCCAGCGCCTTGAAGGCCATGCCCGGGGCCGCCGGATCGGGCAGCCCGTCGGTCAGCAGCAGCCGCAGGTTCTTCTTTGCCGCCACCAGTTTCATCGCTTCCTCGCTGGCGCCGGGGGCGATGATGACCTCCGTGAAGATCTCCGTGATCTTCCGGGCCGCATCCGCATCCAGCGGCTGGTTCAGGGCAATGATGCCGCCGAAGGCACTGACCGAGTCGCAGGCCAGCGCCCGCTCGTAGGCTTCCAGCACCGTCGATCCCACTGCGACACCGCAGGGGTTGGCATGCTTGATGATGGCCACGGCGGCGCTCTCCGCCGGGTCGAACTCGGCCACCAGTTCGAAGGCTGCGTCCGTGTCGTTCAGATTGTTGTAGCTGAGTTCCTTGCCCTGTACCTGACGGGCGCTCGCCACGCCGGGGCGCGGGTCGCCGCTGGGGTAGAAGGCGGCGATCTGGTGCGGGTTCTCGCCATAGCGCAGCGACCGCGCCGGGCCTGCTGACAGGGCGAAGCGATGCGGCATCCCCTCCGCGGACTGGCTGAACCAGCCGGTGATTGCCGCGTCATAGGCGGCGGTGCGGGCATAGGCGCGGGCCGCGAGGTCCTGGCGGAACGCCAGCCCCAGCCCGCCCTGGTCCTGCCATTCGCTGATCAGCCGGCCATAGTCCGCCGGGTCGGTCACGACGGCCACGAACTGGTGGTTCTTGGCGGCGGAACGGATCATGGCGGGGCCGCCGATGTCGATGTTCTCGATCACCGTGGCGCGGTCGGCGCCGGAGGCTACAGTGGCCTCGAAGGGGTAGAGGTTGATGACCACCAGGTCGATCCCGGCGATGTCATGATCCTGCATGGCCTTCTGGTGGTCACCATTGTCGCGCAGCGCGAGGATGCCGCCGTGGATCTTCGGGTGCAGCGTCTTCACGCGTCCGTCCATCATCTCCGGTGATCCGGTATGGGCGCTGACCTCGCGCACGTCGCAACCCATTTCCGACAGGGCCCGCGCTGTGCCGCCGGTGGACAGGATCTCCACCCCCTGCTGCTTCAGGAACCGGCCCAGCACATCCAGTCCGGTCTTGTCGGAAACGGAGATCAGCGCGCGCTTCGGCACGATGTTCGTTTCGGTCATGGGATCAGGTCTCCTGCATCGCTTGTTCGATAGGACAAGATTTGGTGGGACCGACGGTCAGGAATCGCTGCCGTCGATCAGGGTGAGTGCCCATTGCACGGTGATGTCCGTGCTGTCCAGATCGCCACTTGCCACAACCTGCTGACTGCGGCGCGGCGACCCGTCACCCAGATAGACACTGTCTTCCAGTTTCAGGTCCGCGCCCGCGACCCGGAACCGCCAGCCCCGCCCGGATTTCAGGCGGATCAACGCCGCGTTACCGCCCTGGGCCAGCACGGCGCTGGCGTCCGGGTGCAGGTGAAAGCGCACGGCAAAGGGTACATGGCTGGGTTTCCGCCGATCCGCGACCTCCAGCCGGTCCTCCCCGCGCAGGTCGCGCCCGTCGCGATCCAGGTACAGCCGCCGCCGGTGCACCACGCCGTAACGTTCCTGATAACCGGTATGCATCATGTCGAGCCAGGTCGCGTCCGCTGACTCGGTACGCAGCGCCTCTGCCTCCAGCCGCCGCCGCCTGCGGCGTCCGGCATCCGGCACGCCGACCGCATTGGTGTCGGCGATGGTCAGGGTCGAGTGGGCGGCGGTGGAGGCCAGCGCCCGCTCCCATTCCTGCGACGGGGGCCGTGCCGCGCCGCCATTGACCACCACCCGCTCCCGCCGGTGGCTCATCTCGAAACTCAGCAACCCCGCGAAGCCGACGCCCGGCTCGGGGGCGGGGCCGCCGAAATCCGCGATCAGGGCCGTGTGGCCGCCCTGCAGTCGCTCGAAGCCCGCCTTCGGTGCCGACAGGTTGGGCTTGCCGCGAATGCCGGAACGGCGGATCGTCTGCTCGATATCCGCCGCCGTGCCCTCGGTCGCGCCATTGAACAGCCCCAGCCCGCCATCGCCGTGCCGCAGCATCCGCAGCGTCGGGGTCATGCGGTCGATGGCGTTGATCAGCGGCTCCGGCGGTGGTTCGCCGATGTTCATCATCGTGCGCTTCAGCAGGATCAGGTCTTGCAACACATGGTGCAGGACTTGCGGATTGCGGGATATGTGCCCGCCATCGGAAAGCAGCTGCCGCCCGATCTGGTCCGTCAGCAGCACCAGACCCTTGTCGGTCCAGTTGCGGCTCTCCGGCAGGCAGAGACCGATGAACGCCAGACCTGTTGCAGCGGTCACCGCCTGAACCCCGTTCGGTGCCTTCTCCGCCACCCGCGCCAGATGCCGCGCCTGCCGGGCCATGGACCTGAGCAGGTCGGAGCGGTAGGTCAGCTCCGCGTTCTTGAACAGGATATCGGCATGCAGGCACCAGCTGATCAGCCGTCGCGCCAGGATGTCGGAGCGCCAGATGAAGGGATCGTAATCCGCATTGTGGGTCAGCCATGATCCGGCGAGCGACCGCGCCGCGCGGGTCGCCGCTTCTCCACCCGCCGCCTGAAAGTGGCGCAGCCAGGCAAACCCCTGGAGTTCCGCCCGCCAGGAGTCCGATGCGGAGACTCCGACCCAGGGCGGGCCGGCACCAACCTCCACCCGCTCTCCAGCCAGATCGAAGCGACCGCGGAACAGCTCATTGGCGCGGGCCAGGTCGCCGGGCCAGAGATTCTCCGGGTAATAGGCGAGGCCATGGGGAAAGCGACCGCGCAGCGACAGTTGGTAGAGACGGCTGCGGTAGACAAGGTCTCTGACGCCGCTCATGGCACGCAGGCTCCTCAGTCGTCGGTGCCGGTCAGGGCGAGTGCCGTGGACGACTTCTCTTTCAGCGTCGCGATGTTCCGCGCGTAGTGGTCGGGGCCGTTCTGAAACGCGGCTGTTCCGGCGACCAGCGCGGTGGCCCCGGCGGCGACAACGTCCGCGATGGTGTCGGCATTGACGCCGCCATCAACCTCCAGCGTGATGTCCAGCCCGGCACCGTCGATCAGGCCGCGCAGGGTGGCGATCTTCTCCAACTGGCTGGCGATGAACTTCTGGCCACCGAAGCCTGGATTGACGCTCATCACCAGAATCAGGTCCAGCTGGTCCAGCAGCGGCTCGACCACCTGCCATGGCGTGCCGGGGTTCAGCGCCAGTCCCGCCTTCAGTCCCAGACTGCGGATCAGTTGCAGGGTGCGGTGGGTATGGGCACCGGCTTCCGGATGCACCGTGATGATGTCGGCCCCGGCATCCGCGAACGCCTGAATGTAGGGATCGACGGGGGAGATCATCAGATGCACGTCGAAGGGCTTCGCCGAGTGGGGACGCAGGGCCTTCACCACATTCGGGCCGATGGTCAGGTTGGGCACGAAGTGGCCATCCATCACGTCGACATGGATCCAGTCGGCACCGGCTGCATCGATGGCGCGCACTTCCTCGCCCAATTTCGCGAAATCGGCGGAGAGAATCGATGGTGAGATGATTGCTGAGTTCATGGGTAACCCCCTACCAGCTTCCCCCGGTTCCGGCAACGGCGGCGCGCGCCGGATCGCGGCGGAAACGGCGATTTGATCAGGCGGCGCGCTGCATCACCGTGGCAAAGAACCCGTCCATGCCGCCCCGGTCGGCCATCAGGCCGGCGTGGGTGCGCAGGTCACCAGCCTCGGTGATGGCCTCCGGTCCCAGTCCGAGCGCGACCGGGTCGATGGCGGCGCGCGTGAACTGCGGGAACTTCTGCAACAGCCACTCCGCCTGCATCTCCCCTTCCTCCGGTTCCAGCGAACAGGTGCAATAGACAAGCTTGCCGCCCGGCCGGACCAGTGCGGTGGCCTTGCCGATCATCATGCGCTGCTGTTCGGCGATGCCCTGGACGTCGCCTTCGGTCCGGGTCCAGGCGATCTCCGGATGGCGTCTGATGGTGCCGGTGGCGGAGCAGGGGGCGTCCAGCAGCACCGCGTCAAAGCCGCCGTCGCGACTGAACTGGCGCAGATCGGCGCGGACCACGGTCGCCTGCATCCGCAGCCGGTCGAGGTTGCGTTGCAGCACCTCCAGACGGCGGCCCGACCGGTCCATGGCCGTGACCTCCGCCCCCAGCGCGATGGCCTGCGCCGTCTTGCCGCCCGGCGCCGCGCAGGCGTCGAGCAGGCTGCGCCCCTGCAGGTCACCGAACAGGCGCACCGGCAGGGTGGCGGCGGTATCCTGCACCCACCAGGCCCCTTCCGCATACCCCGGCATCTCCGGCACTGCGGCGTGACTGCCGAGCCGGACGCTTCCTGTCGAAAGCAGTTCACCGCCGAGCCGTTCCGCCCACCCGGCAGCGTCTCCGCGCACGGTCAGGTCCAGCGGTGTCGGCGTGTCATCGCGGTGCGCGGCGGCAAGGGCGTTGGCATTGCTGCGTCCCAGATGCGCCGCCCAGCGCTTCCAGAGCCAGAGCGGGGTGTCCCGCCGTGCCATGTCCGGGCGGGTCAGCCGTGTCGCGCCCTGGCGGTCCACCTTGCGCAGGATGGCATTGACCACACCCCGGAACTTGCTGCCTTCGGGCAGCATCTCGACATGCTCGTTGACGACCGCATGGGCCGGGCTTTGCAGGAAGATGATCTGGGCCATGCCGGAGAGCAGGATCAGATGCGCGAACCGACCGGAGCGGGGCAGGGGGCGGTCCAGCAGGTGTTTCAGGTGCTGCTCCAGCGATCCCTTGTGGCGCAGCGTGGCCAGCGCGATCGTGTGGGCGAAGCGGCGTTCGCGCGCTTCCATCCCGCGCACGGTCTCATCCAGCACCTCGTCCAGTCCGGCCGAGGTGTCGAGCACGCGCGAGATCAGGGTGATCGCCGCCTGCCGGGCCGAGGGTATCGAGGATTCGACAGCTGTTTCCGGATTGTCACTCACCGCCAGGGGCCACGGCGTCGGGCAGGCTGGTCGGTCACGGGGACAGCACCCGCCGGGCGCGTTGCGGACGGTCCGGATCGGTTCGGTTCGGAGTGCGATGGTCCCGACATGGTGCGCGCCAGTTCCTGCAGCGCCGCCACCCGGTTGGCCGTGGACGGATGCGTCGAGAACAGGTTGTCGGACTTCTTCGTATGCAGCGGGTTGACGATGAACATGTGTGCTGTGGCCGGGTTGGCCTCTGCCTTGTGATTGTCGATGCGGCTGCCCGCCTCCAGCTTCTGCAACGCGCTGGCGAGCCAGAGTGGATTACCACAGATTTCCGCCCCGTGCCGGTCGGCGACATACTCCCGGCTGCGGCTGATTGCCATCTGCACCACCATGGCGGCGAGCGGGGCCAGCAGCGCCACCAGCAGGGTTCCGATACCGCCCAGCGGGCTGCGGTCGTCGGCGCGGCCGAACAGGCCGGCGAACATGGCAAAGTTGGCCAGCATGCCGATGGCACCGGCGATGGTTGCGGTGATGGTCATGGTCAGCGTGTCACGGTTCTGCACATGCGCCAGTTCATGCGCCATGACGCCCGCGATCTCGTTGCGGTCCAGGGTGCGCAACAGGCCCGTGGTGGCCGCGACGGCGGCGCGTTCGGGGTTGCGACCGGTGGCGAAGGCGTTCGGCTGGTCGTTCTGGATGATGTAGACCTTCGGCATCGGCAGGTTGGCACGACGGGCGAGTTCCTCCACCAGTCCGTGGAACTCCGGCGCGCTCTGCCGGTCGACCTGTTTCGCGCGGTACATGCGCAACACGATCTTGTCGGCGTTCCAGAAGGAGAACAGGTTCATCGCGAAGGCAATGATCAGGGCGATGATCACACCACCGGAGCCGCCGATGAGCCATCCCGCCACAAGAAAGATGGCCGTCATGGCAGCCAGCAGCAGTGCAGTCCGGGCGTAATTCATCGTGTTTCAGGGTCTCCGTCGTGGGGCCGCAGCCATTGCAAGCGCCCTTGCACCTGCTATCTAGGGAAGTCAGTGAATATCTAGGCAGGAAGCCGACCCCTTCAAGCCAGACGGAAGCGGAGAGCGACGATGACCGACAAGGATCGCAACACGGACAAGTCCGGAACCGACGCAGAGGCCTTCGAGGAGACCGAGGCGGGCAAGCTGCGTCGCCGTTCCGCCGCCCACAAGCTGTCGCAGACGCCGGGGGAGCGGGATGGCCGCGACGGACCCGAGCCGACGCGCTATGGCGATTGGGAGAAGAAGGGGATCATCAGCGACTTCTGATGATGGACAAACTCATGAAATCCCTTGTCCCGCTGTTCCTGAGTGCGTTCCTGCTGATCGCCGGAGTCCTGCCCGCCCAGGCCCTGACCGAGGCCGAGCAGAAAACGGTGCTGGAGGCCCAGGACTGGCTGCAGTCCGTCGAGACCCTGTCAGCGCGTTTTGTCCAGGTCGGTGGCGGGGGGCAGGCCGTTGGCACGATGCTGCTGAAGCGGCCGGGTCTGATCCGCTTCAACTACAGCCCGCCTGCGAAGGTGCTGGTGGTCTCCGACGGTGTTTTCGTCTCCTTCATCGACTACGAGGTCGGACAGGTCAGCCAGTGGCCCCTGTCGCAGACACCGCTGTCATATCTGGTGCCGGAGAAGCTGGACCTCATGGCGCATGCGGATATCGACCAGGTGGAACGACAGGGCGGACAGGTCAGTTTCCGGCTGCGGGATCCGGAGAACCCGGAACAGGGCACGATCACGCTGGAGTTCGCGGAGCAGCCCTATCACCTTCTCGGCTGGCGTGTCGTCGACGCGCAGGGGCAGGAAACGGCGGTGGCCCTGGCGGATATCGAGACCAACATCGACCTGCCCCTGGGCAGCTTCACCTTCCGCACGCCGCAGCGGCCATGGGACAACGACCGTTGAGACCGTTGGTCGGCATACTCTCCTCCTGGCGGGAACCAGGCGAGATTCCCCTGCCGCTGCATGCGACCGCTGCGACCTATGTGGCGGCAGTGCGATCATTTGCCGGTGCCGAGACCGTGCTGATCCCCGGGTCGGAGGACCCGGACCAGGCGAACAGTCTGCTGCCGCGTCTGGACGGTATCGTGCTGACCGGTGGTGCCGCTAATATCCAGCCGCACCTGTTCGGGCAGGAGGAGGAGCCGGAGAGCGGAGTCCGTGATCCGGGCCGCGATGCGACCGCAATCGCCCTGACCCGCGCGGCGCTGGAAGGCGGCGTGCCGCTGCTGGGCATCTGTCGCGGCATTCAGGAAGTGAACGTGGCGCTGGGCGGCAGCCTGCACCAGCACCTGAAGGATGTACCGGGCCGCTTCGACCATCGCCGCCCGCGTGACAAGCCGTTCGAGGAGCAGATCGTGCCCCGGCATGACATCTCGATCCTGCCCGGCGGCATGCTGCACGAACTGGCCGGAACGACGGAGACCCGCATCAACAGCCTGCATGGCCAGGGGATTGACCGGCTGGGCGCGGGATTGCAGGTGGAGGCGACCGCACCGGACGGAACGGTGGAGGCCGTGACTCTTCCGGGCGCGCTGGGATGGATGCTGGCGGTTCAGTGGCACGCGGAGGTGCAGCCCGACAACTACGCGCTGCATGCGTCGATCTTCCGGTCCTTCGGGACGGCCTGTGCCGCATTTCTGGAAAGGCGGCAGGGATGAATGTCGAGGAAGCCGCCGAGTGGCTGCGTGCTGGCAGGATCGAGGAGGTCGAGTGCCTGATCGTCGACATCACCGGCGTGCCACGCGGCAAGGTGCTGCCGATCTCCCGCTTCCTGAAGGCGGTGAAGGACGGCTCGCTGCGGCTGCCCGAGTCCGTGTTCCTGCAGACCGTCTCCGGTGACTGGCTGGAAAGCCGGATGCTGGACCCGCGCTACCCGGATGTGGTGCTGGTGCCCGACCTTTCCACGCTGCGCATCCTGCCCTGGTACAATGAACCGACGGCGCAGGTGATCTGCGATGCGGTCACCATGGAGGGGGAGCCGCTGATCTTCTCCCCGCGCGAAGTGCTGCGCCGGGTGGTCAAGCTCTATGCGGACAGGGGCTGGCGGGCCGAGGTCGCGCCGGAGCTGGAATTCTACTTCGTCGCCCGCAACACGGACCCGGACTATCCGCTGCAGGCGCCCATCGGTCGCTCGGGACGGGCGGAGACCGGCAGACAGCCCTACAGCATCGATGCCGTGAACGAGTTCGATCCGATCTTCGACGACATCTACGACTTCTGCGAGGCGCAGCAGATCGAGATCGACACGGTGATTCACGAGGAAGGGCTGGCCCAGGTCGAGGTCAATATCGACCATGGTGACCCGATCACGATTGCCGACCAGGCGTTCCTGTTCAAGCGCACGGTGCGCGAGGCGGCGATGCGCCATGACCTCTATGCCACCTTCATGGCCAAGCCGCACGAGAACGAACCGGGCAGCGCCATGCACCTGCACCAGAGCGTGCATGATCTGGAGACCGGCCTGAACCTGTTTTCCCTGCCCGACGGCAGCGACAGTCCGCTGCTGCTGCACCACATTGCGGGGCTGCAGAAATTCCTGCCTGCGGCCATGCCGCTGCTGGGGCCGAACGTGAATTCCTACCGCCGCGTGGTGTCGGACAGTGGTTCCACCGTCAACACCCACTGGGGCCACGACAACCGCACCACCGGCATCCGGGTGCCCCGTTCCGGCATCACCAGCCGACGGGTCGAGAACCGGGTGCCCGGCGCGGATGCCAATCCCTATCTCGCCGTCGCCGGATCACTGGCCTGCGGCTATCTCGGCATGGTGGAGGAACTGGAAGCCAGCGAGCCACTGTCCATCGACGCCTCCGAACGCAAGCTCAACCTGCCACGCTTCCTGTCCGACGCGCTGCAGCGCCTGCGCTATGCCGCGCCCCTGCGGGAGGTGCTGCACGAGGACTTCGTGGCCGCCCTGATCGACGTGAAGGAAACCGAAATGGAAGCCTTCAACCGCGTCATCAGCGCCTGGGAGCGCGAGCACCTTCTGCTCCACGTCTGAGCCGTGTTTCGCCGGTCTCTTGCTTCCCTTGGCGATCGGCTCCGGTTTCTCCACCCCACGGCGCACCCGTACTTGATACGGGTGCCCATGCTGAGGCGCTGAAGCGGCACCATGGGCTGCCGGATCGAGTCCGGCAGCACCGTCAGGGTGTGCGGTGGCCGCAGTGACCGGTGTGCCGACAGCCCCCTATGGCCTTCTGCCTCAGGGGCGCATCGGATAGAGGCGGGGGCCGGTCAGGCCCTTCAGCCGTTCCGAACTGATTTCCAGCCAGCGGCAGAGCATGGGCCGGGTCTCGCGCGGGTCGATCAGTTCATGAAACGCGAAGGACTCGGCGCGCGGGAAGGGGGACTGGCGCGCTGCCAGCATCTCCTCCAGCTCCAGCCTGCGGGCGTCCGGGTCCGGGTGGGCCGCGATCTCCCGCCCGAAGGCGACGGCGACACCACCTTCGACCGGCAGGGGGCCGAACTCGGCGGACGGCCAGGCCATGACATGGCACTGGCTGGCATAGTGCGCCGCCGCGGCGACGCCGAAGTTCTTCTTGATGACCACCGACGCCCACGGGACCTGGCAGTCGGCGGCGGCGAGCACTGCTGCCGTGCCGGGACGGATCGTGCCTTCTGCCTCCGCCTCCGGCCCGATCATGAAACCGGGCTCGTCCACCAGCGCGATGATCGGCAGGTGGAAGGTCTCGCAGAGCTCGATGAAGCGTTTCACCTTGCGCGCCCCGGCGGCTGACATGGCCCCGGCGTAATAGCGGCAATCATTGCTGTAGATGCCCACCGGCTGGCCATTCATCCGGGCCAGCCCGACGATCTGTCCCGGTCCGTACTGGCGCCCGGTCTCGAAGAAGCTGTCCTGATCCACCACCATGGCGATCAGTTTCCGCATGTCGTAGGCCTTGCGTCGGTCGCGCGGCACGATAGTGGCCAGCTTGTCCTCGCAGCGGTCCACCGGATCACTGCAGGCGATGGTCGGCGGCAGCTGGTCGACGTTGGGCGGCATGTAGCTCAGGAACTGGCGGATCTGGCGGAAGGCGTCATCCTCGTCCACCGCGCCATTGTCGATGGCACCGCTTTTCAGATGGACCTGCGCGCCGCCCAGTTCCTCCTTGTTGATCCTGTGCCCCAGGGCGCGCTCCACGACTGCCGGACCGGCAACCAGTACCTGCGCCGTCTCCCGCGTCATGACGGAGAAGTGGGAGGCAACGAGCCGCGCGGCGGGTAGGCCCGCGACAGGACCGACAGCGGCGGCGCAGACCGGGATCGTGCCCATGGTGCGGGCGACCGACAGGAACCGGTGAGGGGTATAGGGCGGCTCCCCCACGGGGCCGGAACTGCCGCCGCCCTTCTTGCCCCCGGCGCCCGCGACGGAGCCGCCGCCGCCTTCATGCAGGCGGATCAGCGGCACGCGGTACTGCAGCGCCATTTCCTCGGTGTAGATCGACTTGCGCAGGCCCGCCGGATTGGGCGAGCCGCCGGAGACGGTGAAATCCTCCCCACCCACGATGCAGGTGCGGCCCTCCACCTTGCCGAAGCCGAGGATGAAGTTGGCGGGGCTGAGGCTCTCGAAATTGCCGTCCGCATCGGTCTCCGCGGCCCCGGCACCCATGCCCGTTTCCTGAAAGCTGCCCCGGTCGAGCAGCCGGTCGATGCGTTCGCGCAGCGTCAGGCGACCCTTGTCATGCTGGCGCTTGACGGCCTCCGGCCCGCCATGGGCCTTCGCCATCTCGCGGCGTTCGTGAATCGCCGCGATGCGTTCTCCCCAGTCCGAACCGGACGGAGGGGTCTTGTCGCCGTCGCTCACAGTCCCAGGACCAGCTTCGCCATGATGTTGCGCTGAACCTCCGACGCACCGGCATAGATGGTGGCGGCGCGGCTGTTCAGATGCTTGGCCATGACACCCACTGAATGATCCGGCCCGACGGGAATGGCGTTGGAGAACGGGGTCCGGGTCTCCGGCTCGTAGGGGTTGGCGTAATAGCTGATGGCCTCCACCGTCATTGCCGCCGTGGCCTGCAGGCATTCGGAGCCGCGCAGCTTCATGATGGAGGACGCGGCACCCGGGTTCTGCCCGGTGGTCAGCGCGCTCATGGTCTTCTTCTCGAAGAACTCCAGCGCCACGACCTGGGCCTCCAGGTCGGCCAACCGGGAGCGGAAATCCGCGTCCTGGATCAGTGCTTCGCCATTGCCGGCCGGTTCCGCCGCCGCGATCTTCTTCAGCTTCTCCAGCATCGCATGCAGGCTGGGGCTGTAGGCGGAGCCGCCGCGTTCGAACTCCAGCAGGTACTTGGCCACGGTCCAGCCCTCGTTCTCCGGGCCGATGCGGTTGGCCACGGGCACCCGCACATCGTCGAAGAAGACCTGATTGACCTCGTGATCCCCGGACATGGTCAGGATCGGATCGACCTTGATGCCGGGCAGGTCCATGGGGAAGACGATGAAGGTAATGCCCTGCTGCGGCTTGCCTTCCTTCGAGGTGCGGACCAGGCAGAACATCATGTTCGCGTGGTGCGCGCCGGTGGTCCAGATCTTGGTGCCGTTGATGACATAGTCATCGCCGTCCCGGTCGGCACGGCACTGCAGACTGGCCAGATCAGAGCCGGAACCCGGTTCCGAATAGCCCTGGCACCAGATGTGTTCCCCGCCATGGATCTTCGGCAGATAGGCTTCCTTCTGCTCCGGCGTGCCGAACTTCATGATCACGGGGGCGACCATGCGCACGCCCATGGCGAACAGGCGCGGGGTGCTGGCGCGCTGGCATTCGGAATCGAAGATGTAGCGCTGCATCGGCGTCCAGCCGGTACCGCCGTGCTCGACCGGCCAGAACGGCGCGATCCAGCCTTTCTTCGACAGGGCGCGATACCAGTCCATCGAGCCTTCGAAGTCGGAAACGACCCCCGCGGTCAGCCTGCCGGCCTCCTTCGCGTTCTCGGTCATTGCGGTATCGAGAAAGTCGCGTACCTCGCTACGGAACGCTTCTTCCTCCGGTGTCAGCGACAGATCCATTGTCGTCCTCCCTCGACGCTTGAGACTGTTGCTGACAGGTATAGCGGAACAGTGCGCGGACCAGAAGCCCGACGCGCGGGGGTGGGGGCTGCGCGTCGGGCTTCGGCTTGCGCCGCAATCGGGGCAGCGGACCGATCTAGCGGCCCGTCATCTTCCAGCGGCGCACCGCGCGCCCGTCCCAGATCAGGGACTTGCCGCGCCGCCCGATGGGTTCGGGAAACTGACCCGCCCGACGATAACGCCAGATCGAGATGCGGCTTCGTCCGGTAATTTCGGTAATTTCACTGAGTGTCATGGGCGCGACGGGGCGCTGGCGGCGGGCCGGGGGCATCAGCCTGCCTCCCCGCGGCAGTCCTGCGACCCGGTCAGCACGGGCAGGCCCTCCGAGATCAGGCGGCAGGCCACATCGTGACGGCGAAACAGTTCCGCGATCCGCTCCACATCCGCGCGCTGCAGCCAGATGCGACCGCCGCGCACGGATTCCAGCGTCACCTCGTTGCCGCACTGGATCACGGTCACCAGTTCATCGTTCTCGTCGCGGTACTGGGTGGTGAGTTCAAGCATGATGGGTTCCATGGCCCTGTCCTTTCCTGTTGCTTCGAATGTATTGATCGGACACCTGAACGAGCTTTGTGAGGGCGTTACAGCAACGCCCCGGTCAGATCTGCCGTCGGCGCAGGGCGGCGAGATCGCTGGAGACGGCGCGGATGGCCGCCCGTCGCTGCAGGTCATCCAGGTCGGTTTCAATGGGCGTCAGCAGGTTGTGGAACGCGTCATCCAGGGCTTCGGAGAACTGCAACTGCAGCTCGGTGCGGCAGGCGTCATCCAGGTCGGATTCCTGCACCGGTTTCAGCGCGGCCTGCAGGATGTCCATGCGTTGCTTCAGCAGCCGCTCCCGCTCCTCGATCAGGTCATCCATGGTCATTGCGTGTCCTCCTGATGTTTCATGCAACCACTATATAGGTAAAATGACCGAATGCAACGCATAAGAGGAAAAATACCGAATTCGGTTGCAGAAACCCAGCCGATGCTTGATCCCCCGCACCCGCTCGCGCATTGTCGGCGCAATGGATGGGGAGGGCCGAGAATGCTGAAGAAGATTGGTGTGGTGGGCGCGGGGCTGATGGGCGCGGAGATCGCGTTCGAGTTTGCCCGTGCGGGCTACGATGTGCTGCTGAACGACCGCAGCGATGAATTGCTGGAGGCGGCGAGGACGCGGCTGAACGGACTCTGGAACAAGGGTCTGGCGCGCGGTTTCTATTCGGAGGAGGCGGGCTCGCCCCTGGATCGCATGAGTTTCAATGCCGATCTGAAGAGCTTCGCTGACCGTCAGATCGTGTTCGAGGCGGTCTTCGAGGACGAACAGGTGAAAGGCGATGCCTGGGCGCTGCTGGACGGGATCTGCGACGCTGACACGATCTTCTGCACCAACACGTCGACCATCGCGATCTCGACGCTGGCGGCACATGTCACGGTGGCGCGGCGTCCCCGGTTCGTCGGCACGCACTTCTTCTCCCCCGTCAGCCGGATGAAACTGGTGGAGGTGATGCCCGGTTTCGAGACCGATGAAGCCGTGGTGGAGGAGATGTTCGGCCACCTGAAGGCAGCCGAGAAGCACCCGATCCGCATCAAGGACGTGACCGGCTTTGCCGTGAACCGCCTGCTGCATGTCTTCATGATCGAGGCGGTGCGGCTGGTGGAGGAAGGTGTCGCCACGCCGGAAGACATCGACACCGCCTGCAAGCTGGGCCTGGGTCACCCCATCGGCCCGTTCGAGCTGATGGACGCGGTGACGCTGAGCCTGTGCGAGCAGGCGCAGGAGATCATGCACGGATCCTACGGCGAACGGTTCCGGCCGCGCCCGCTGCTGAAACAGAAGGTCCGCGCCGGTCACAATGGCCGCAAGACCGGGCAGGGCTGGAAGAGCTACGACTGATTTTCTGCCTGTTCCGTCCCTCTCCCCCTCCCGGCCACCCATTTCAGGATACTTGCGTGGGTGGCCGGGAGGGGGAGAGGGACGGAACAGGCCACGAAGAACGCACAACGGGAGACGACGATGGACATCAAGGGCAAGGTCTGTGTGATCACCGGCGGCGCGGGCGGTATCGGTGCCGCCATGGCGCGGAGGTTCCACGCGGAAGGGGCAAAGGCCATCGTGGTGGCGGACCTGGATATGGGTTCGTTGCAGAAGGTGGCGGACTCGGTCGGTGGGCATGCCGTGCAGACCGACGTGACCAGCGAGGATGCGATCCGTCATCTGGTGGCGGAGGCGGAGCGGCTGGCCGGTCCCATCGATATCTTCTGCTCCAACGCCGGTATCGCGCGGCTGGGTGACGAGACCGTCGCCACCGCCGAATGGCAGCTCAACTGGGACATCCATGTCATGTCGCATGTCTTCGCTGCCCGCGCCGTCATCCCCGGCATGATCGAGCGCGGCGGCGGCTATCTGGTCAATACCGCCTCCGCCGCCGGGCTGCTGTCGCAGGTGGATTCGGCGACCTATGCCGTCACCAAGCATGGTGCCGTGGCTTTCGCGGAGTGGCTGTCGATCAACTATGGCAACAAGGGCATTCGGGTCTCCTGCCTCTGCCCGCAGGCCGTGCGCACGCCGATGATCGGCGACGGGGAGGGCGTGGCCAGCGTTGACGGCATCGTCGAGCCCGATGACCTGGCCGCTGACGTCGTGGCGACCATGGCGCGGGAGGAATTCCTGATCCTGCCGCATCCGCAGGTGCGCGACTACATCCAGCGCAAGACCGGCAACTATGACCGCTGGATCGGCGGCATGCGCAAGCTGCTGTCGAAGTTCGACCAGCGCTGAGGGGACGGGACATGAGCAGTGCGCTGTTTTCGCCGATCCGGCTTGGCGATGTGGAATTCGCCAACCGGATCGTCATCTCTCCCATGTGCCAGTACATGGCCGTGGATGGTGCCGCCACCGACTGGCACCTGATGCACTATGGCAATCTGGCGATGAGTGGCGCGGCGCTGCTGTTCACGGAGGCGACGGCGGTCAGTGCCGAAGGCCGCATCAGCGCCCAGTGTCTCGGACTCTGGACCGATGCGCACGAGGCGGCGATCGACCGTTTCATGCGGTTCAGCCGGGACAATGGCGGGCCGGACCTGAAGATCGGGATCCAGCTTGCCCATGCCGGGCGCAAGGCGTCGGTGCATCGCCCGGCCGATGGCGCAAGGCCCCTGACGGCGGCGGAGGGGGCCTGGCAGACGGTCGGCCCCAGCGCCTTGCCTTATGACACCGGCTGGCACACGCCGCAGGCCATGGACCGGGCGGCGCTGGACCGGGTGAAGGCGGACTTCGTGCAGGCGGCGGAACGCTCCGCCCGACTGGGCTTCGATGTCTGTGAATTCCATGTCGGTCACGGTTACCTGCTGCACCAGTTCCTCAGCCCGCTGAGCAACCAGCGCAACGATGAATATGGCGGCGATCTGGCAGGACGGATGCGCTACCCGCTGGAAGTGTTCCAGGCGGTGAAGGCGGTATGGCCCGCTGGCCGCCCGCTGGGTGTGCGGGTCTCGGCCACCGACTGGGTCGAGGGCGGCTGGACGGTGGAGGAAACGGTGGCCTTCGTGCAGGCCCTGAAACAGGTCGGCTGCGACTTCGCCGACATCACCACCTCCGGCGTCGATCCGCGCCAGAAGATCCCGGTCGGACCGGGCTATCAGGTGGAGTTCGCCGAGACCGTGAAACGCGAGACCGGCATGACCACCATGGCCGTCGGCATGATCAATGATCCGGACCAGGCGGAGGCCATCATCCGCGAAGGACAGGCCGACTTCGTCATGCTGGCACGCGGCATGATGTACGACCCGCGCTGGGCCTGGCACGCAGCGGAGGCGCTGGACGCCACGGTCGCCTACCCGCCCCAGTACGCCCGCGCCGAACCCTCCCGCTGGCCCCAGGCCTTCGCCCACCGCCGCGAGACCGCGCCGGACACTATCGGTGATATGCGGCAGTTGAAGTAGGGGCGCGCGGTCGGGATCCTACGGCGGCTATTCAACAAGAAAGCTGACTCCTACGGCTGCCTTGCCTGGCAATGTACTAGTCAGCTTGTTTCCAACATTTCGTAGGTGATGACCAACTTGCCATCCTTAATACTGTTCGGAGCCGAGCGCTCCGCCGCAGCAAGCAGAATGTGCAGAATGTCACTGATGGCTTTCTGAAATTCTTCGTCGGTAGAGAGGGTGGTGTGATGATAGTCGTCAACGGCGTCTAGGTCGATAACACACAGAAAATCTTCTCCCGAGTAACGCATTCGCATGGTGGCATTGCGGTTGAACCGGTCGATCCTGGCGCTGGCTGTGTATTCAAGTTTTCGCTCGCGGAACCGGACGCCAACACCCAAACTACCGTCTTCTGGGATGAATTCTACCCCGGCAGCGAACATGCAGTCAGCGATGGACCGCAAGTTGTTCTTCATCGGTCTCCGTGAATTGGTTTCGAAGTCAACAACCGTGGCGCGTGAGACGCGCGCGTTTGTTGCCAACTGATCTTGATTCCAGTTCAGTAGGCTGCGAGCCGCACGGCACTGGTCAGCGGAAATTTGCATGACGCCATCCTTTTTGTTCTAGATAAAACAAAATGACTGACATGCAGCAAAAAGTCAAGTTATGTTCTGCGAATGTTCGCTAACAGTGTCCTTGTCGAACTTTTCGAACGGCCAAAGCCGGTAGCCCGTATCGCTACCCGGCATGCTTCTTCCGCATTTCCTTCAGGAAGGCATCGCTGTCGAACGGTTCCGAGGGGCCGGATTCCTCCGCCGCGATCAGTGCGTTCTGCAAGGCCCGCACTCTGGCCTCGTGTTCTTCAAGGAGCCGTAGGCCAGCTCTCACTACATCGCTGGCGGAGCCGTAGCGACCGTCCCGAACCTGACTGTCGATGAAGCCGGTGAAATGATCACCAAGCGAGACCGAGGTATTGCGTGCCATGATGTACTGCTCCTGAGCCTTTTGCGATTGTACCAACAATTGGTACAGTTCGAAAGCTTCCGCGATGGCGGCATGGCTACCGCGCGCCAGTGGACAGTCGCACTCGCCATCGCGGCACGCTAGGATCGGCGGGCAATTCCTGGGGAGGACGTCATGGACGAATCGCGCATTCCGGTACTGGTCGGCAGTGGCCAGTTCACTCAGCGGGAGCCGGATCCGTTGCAGGCGCTGTCGCCGATGGACCTGACCGCGAAGGCGGTGCAGGTGGCGGCGGAGGACAGTGGCGCGGGGGCCGCGCTGATGGCGGCGCTGGATACGGTGATCGTCATCCGCGCCTTCTCCGACACCAGCTGGCGCTTTGCCAGCCCGTTCGGCAAGGTCACCAATCCGCCGAAGTCGCTGGCCGCCCGGGTCGGCGCGGAGCAGGCGAAGCGGCTGGTCTATACCTGGGCCGGGGGCAACATGCCCCAGTACTGCCTCAACCGGCTGTCGGAGATGGTGGTGCGGGGCGAGGTGGAGGCCGCACTGGTCGCCGGGGGCGAGTCGCTGGCGACGCAGAAGGCCGCCCAGCGCGCCAAGCTGGACCTCGACTGGAGCGAGGACGCGGGCGGCGATTACGAATCCTGGGGCGTCGAGAAGATCGGTTGGTCGGACGTGGAGGACATTCACGGCGCGCGCGGCGCGATCTTCGCCTATCCGATGATCGAGAATGCCATTCGCGGCAATCTGGGCCGCACGATTCCCGAACACCAGCAGGCCATGGGGCAGATGCTGGCCCACTTCGCCGATGTTGCCGCGCAGAACCCGCTGGCCGACCGGCGCGATGGCTTCACGGCGGAGCAGATTTCCGAGGTCCGGCCCGACAATCCCTACATCGGCTTTCCCTACACGCGGCTGATGAACGCCAATGCCTTCATCGATCAGGGCGCGGCGGTGGTGCTGACCAGCGTCGCCAAGGCGAAGGAGCTGGGCATCCCGCGGGAGAAATGGGTGTTCCTGCATGGCTGCGCCGATGCGCATGACCACTGGTACCTGAGCGACCGGCGCGACTTCCATTCCTCGCCCGCGATCTCCCGCGTCTATCAGGAAACCTTCCGGATGGCGGACACGACGCTGGACCAGATCGGCGCGATCGACCTCTACAGCTGTTTCACCTCTGCCGTGCAGATCGCCTGTCAGGAGATCGGTCTCAGCCCCGAGGATCCGCGCGGACTGACCGTCACCGGGGGGCTGCCCTACTTCGGCGGGCCGGGGAACAACTATGTCACCCACTCCATCGCTGAGATGATGCAAAGGGTGCGGCAACAGCCGGGCATGAAGGGGCTGGTCACCGCCAACGGCAACTATGTCACCAAGCATTCCGCCGGGATCTATTCGACCGACATGCCGGAGAAGGTCTTTGCCCCCGCCGACCCCGCGACCTATCAGGCCGAGCTGGATCAGGTGCCGCATCCGCCCTTCACCGACCTGGCAGAGGGCGCGGCGGAGGTCGAGACTTATACCGTCATGCACGACCGCAAGGGGCCGACCTGGGGCCTGCTGTTCGGGCGGCTGGATGACGGGACGCGGTTCATCGCCAATACCACCGACGATCAGGACCTGCTGGCCGACATGATCGGCACCGATTGGCTGGGCCGGAAGGGCCGGGTCGGCAATGACGGTCGCAAGAACGTCTTCCACCCCGCGTGAGCCAGACGGTCGCGCCTGACGCCCTGCCTGAAACGGTTACCCGTGGGGCGCTGACCGCGCTCGCCGGCACGTTCCTGACCCAGGGCGCGGCGGCCTTCGGCTTCATCGCCTTCAGCCTGCTGGCCCCCGGACTGGCGCTGGA
>Ga0070728_10001471_pt1 | contig 34628 bp, 35 predicted proteins | sample tdDd471_FD_66723 | JGI IMG/M metagenome (GOLD analysis project Ga0070728, IMG submission 66723) | Marine sediment microbial communities from the Atlantic coast under amendment with organic carbon and nitrate - tdDd47.1 | ecosystem: Environmental > Aquatic > Marine > Coastal > Sediment | place...
CACGGAGCGTGGCGACATCCTCGACGACAGTCATCACCAGGGGGCGGTACCGTAGCTGCCGGTCGGCCGCCGACTCGTCGCTGCTGCCCGAGCTGGGCTGGGAGCCGATATCGGTACCGGGTTCGTCATGGAAACTGCTGCGCACGACCAGCGGCACCCGGTGTCGGGCCGCGTACTCCACAGCCCGGACGTGGACCACGCCGCATCCAGAGGCGGCCACCTGCTGCATCTCGTCCCAAGACAGATTCTGATACCGCCAGGCCTCCGGGACCCGGGCTGGATCGGTACTCATCACTCCATCGACGTCCTTGCAGATCTCGCAGCGCACCGCGCCCAGGGCTGCGGCCAGGGCGACGGCGGTGGTGTCGCTGCCGCCACGCCCCAGGGTCGTGATCTCCTTCTCACGGCTGACACCCTGGAAGCCGGCCACGACCACGGTGTAGCCTTTGGCCAGGGAGTCGCGCACTCGGTCACCGCGGACCTCGAGAATCCGGGCGTCGGTGTGACTCGTGTCGGTGATGATGCCGCACTGGCTGCCGGTGTAGCTGATGGCCGGACAGCCCTCGTCCGCCAGGGCCATCGAAAGTAGACTCATGGTGATCCGCTCGCCCACCGAGAGCAGCATGTCCAGTTCCCGCCGCGGTGGCACGGGATTGGCTTGCCGGGCCAGGTCGGCCAACTCGTCAGTGGTGCCGCCCATGGCGCTGACGACGACGACCACGGCGTGGCCCAGATCACGCGCCCGGCGAATGCTGCGGGCCACGGTGCGGATCCGCTGGACGTCGGCCAGACTGGATCCACCGTATTTGCGTACCAGAACGCCGGCGGGCGCTTCTGGATGGGAATCTACCACTGACGCCCTCCCTGGCTGGAAATGGAGGTCTTTCGGAGCGGAATTCGCGGGATTCCACCCCCCTCAAGGACCTGTCCAGGATACGGTACTGGCGGGTTTCGAACAAGAAAGGACCATCGGTCCCGTCGAATCGGCATCCAATTCACCCCCGAAAGTGCAGTGAAGGGGGGGCGATACCGCCGTGGGATCTGAGATCCGGATGGTCGCGAACTCACTTACGATCCCCTCCCAGTGTGCTGGAATATGTTTAAATTCAACAGGATACGCAGTAGTGGAAGGGGCTCGCCAAAAGGCTGTTCCGGACCCGCCACGGACCCGAACCCCGACCGCCGCCGCCGCTTGATGAGATTCGGTGCTCAGGGATTGGACGAGTGGGAATTGCTCAGCTGTGTCCTGGGTCCCGGAGGATCGATCAGCGCCGAGCAGGCGGCCCGGAGTTTGCTTGAAACCCACCGCACACTGGCTAAACTGGCCAATGTGGGACCAGCGGTCCTGACCGGTAGCTTCGGTCTGGGGCCGGTCAGAACGGCAAGACTGCTGGCGGCCCTGGAGCTGGGAACGCGGGTTGCAGCCCCCGTCCGCAGGGAGGGGCTGGTGGTCCGGCGCCCCGAAGATGTACATTCTTTGCTGCGGGACGAACTCCGCGGTCTTGACAGGGAGCGTTTTCTGACGCTTTATCTCGATACGAGGCATCGTGTCGAAGCCGTTGAAACGGTTTCGGTAGGGTCCCTCAATGCCTCCCTGGTGCATCCCCGGGAGGTATTCAAGCCGGCGGTCGTTTTGTCAGCCGCCGCCGTGATCGTGGCCCACAATCATCCTTCGGGCTGTGCTCAGCCCAGTGGTGATGATCTGGACCTGACCGGGCGGCTGGACAGATGCGGTGATCTGCTTGGAATCGCGGTACTGGACCACTTGGTGGTCGGCGAAGCCGAAATAGTAAGTATCAGGGAATATGGCTGGCCGGTGTCTTCCCCGAAATGAGCCGGCGGGCCACTCCGGAAGGATTCGGAATAATGCTGAAACGTCTGCAGGGGATGTTCACCAACGATATCGCCATCGATCTGGGCACGGCCAACACTCTGGTCTACATCAAGGGCAAGGGCATTGTCCTGAACCAGCCCTCGGTTGTCGCTCTGGACAAGGGGAGCGGCAAGGTCTATGCAGTGGGGGCCGAGGCCAAGGCCATGCTCGGAAAGACGCCGGATCAGATCGCGGCCATCAGACCGATGAAGGACGGCGTCATCGCCGACTTCGAGGTCACCGAATACATGTTGCGTGAGTTTATCAAGATGGCCCAGAAGAAGCGCCATTTCATCGCGCCACGCATCGTCGTCTGCGTGCCGTCGGGCATCACTGAGGTGGAGAAGCGAGCCGTCCGGGACAGCGCCAAGCACGCCGGCGCCCGGGAAGTGTTCCTCGTAGCCGAACCCATGGCCGCGGCCATCGGAGTCGGGTTGCCGGTGGATCAACCCAGCGGCAACATGATCATCGACATCGGGGGTGGTACCACCGAGATCGCGGTGATTGCGCTCAACGGCATCGTTTGCGATACGAGTATCCGGGTCGGCGGCGATGAACTGGACGAGGCCATCGTCAGCTACATCAAGAAGAACCACAACTTGCTGATCGGGGACCAGACTGCCGAGAATATCAAGAAAACCATCGGCTCGGCGCACAAGTTCGATGACGAGCGGGAGATGGAGGTCAAGGGACTGTACCAGGTATCGGGAGTGCCCAAGACCATGAAGATTTCCTCCATGGAAATTCGCGAAGCGCTCCAAGAGCCGATCCAGGCCATCTGCGACGCCCTCAAGCAGTCCCTGGAGCAGACTCCGCCGGAACTGGCGGCCGATATCAAGGATCGGGGCATCGTGTTGACCGGAGGCGGAGCGCTGTTGAAGGGCTTGCCCGAACTGCTGCGCGAACAGACCGACCTGCCCATCAATCTCATGGATGATCCCCTGTTCTGTGTCGTGCTGGGCACGGGCAAGATTCTCGACGATTTTGATCGCTTCCGACCCGTGATCATGAAGGGTGGGCGGACCTGACGGTTCCCGGCTGCCGTTGCTGACCTGGCCAACGGCTCGGTTCGTTACTTCAGGAATTAGGTATTTCGCATGGGGCGTCCCCTCAATGTATCCCGGCGCGGCGAGATTGCGACCCTAGTGGTCTGTGCGGCGCTTTCATTGACATTGCTGATGCTGCCGACCGGCGCGCGGATCCTCGTGGCCGATCGGCTGGGTCTGGTATTGACGGGTCCCTACTGGAGCGTACGCAATTTCGGGGACGACATTCTGCGGACCCGGGACGAGAACGCCTGGCTGAAGCAACGGGTGGCCGAACTGGAACTCATGGCCACAGCGGCCGACCGTATGCAACGGGACGCCGATCGGATGGCCGGTCCGGCCCTGGATCCCGGCTACGAAGGTGAACTGGTGCCCTGTCGGGTCATTGCCCGTCAGCGCAGCCGTTTCGCCACCATGGTCAAGATCCGCAGCCTGGTCCCGGTGGACTGGCAGGCCTGGCAACCGGTGATATCCAGCTCGGGTTTCCTGGGTCGCGTGCGCGAGGTCATTTCCGATGACGAAGCCTGGGTCGAGTTGCTGTCGGCACCAGAGTTTGCCCTGGGGGTCGAGATCGATCGCACGGGGCTGCTGGGCATCCTGCGGCCCCGCGCCGATCGCTTCGTGCTGGAGATGGTGGGGCGTGACGAGGATGTCCAGCCCGGCGACCTGGTCATCACATCGGGTATTGCCGAGATCCGTGAGACGAGCACCGACCCTGGCGGCATGACCCTGACACCCCGGGGATTTCCCGTCGGCACCGTGTCTGCGGTTTCCTCCCCGCTGGATCAGATTTTCAAGGAGATCGTTGTCCGGCCTGCCGCGGCCTTTGACTATAACGAAACGGTCTTCGTGGTCACGCCCCTGGGACCGGCGATGCCGGTGGGAGGTCAGCGGCCGTGAGGGAATTCCTGCGCACCACAGCTGCCTGGATGCTGGTCGCCTTCCTGGGCGAAACGGTCATTGCGCCGATGATCGACATCAAGGGGGTGGCCCCCGACTTTTCCGTCATAGCCCTGGTCATCCTGGCCCTGGCCGCAGGCGCTACGCCGGCCACTGCCGGCGGCTTCATCCTGGGCCTGGTCCAGGACCTTGCCAATCCCACCCTGCTGGGGTTACAGGCCGTCTGCAAAAGCGTGCTGGGTTTCGGCGTCGGGTCCCTGCGTAGCCGCCTGGTTTACGGTGTTCCGGTGGTCGAGGGCACTCTCGTGGCTCTGGCTGTGATAGCCCACGATTTTGTCTTTCTGTTGGTCCAGAGCAGGATGACCGACGATGCGTTCCTGCTGCCTCTGGTCACCCAGACCGTACCGGTGGCCCTGTACTCGGGGTTGGTGGGGATACCCATGATCCGGTTCGCGGAATTCCTGGGTATCCTGCGGCAGGAGGATTGACATGGCGCCGGATCGGGACCTGTTCCTGCGCAACCGGATCTTCCGGGCCGTGGTGATTGCACTCTTCCTGGTTTTGACGATCAATCTGTTCGTGATGATGGTTCCGCGCCATTCCTTCTACAAGGATCAGGCTCTGGAGAACCGCCAAGTCCGATTCAGGGTCCGGGCGCCGCGGGGCCGCATCCTGGATCGCTTCGGTACGATCCTGGCCGATAACATGTACATCGCTGATATCACGGTGCCGCCGTCGTCTGTGGCCGAAACCGGGCCCGATTCAACCCTGGCTCGCCTGATGTCCTGGTTCCAGTTGCCCCGTCAAGAAACGCTGGAGCGCCTGCAACAGGCCAAGGCCAAGCACCGGGGTCGGCGCCGTCTGGTGCTGGTGGCCAATGCATCGATGTCGCGGATCTCGGCCGTGGAGGAACGCGGACGGCAGCTACCAGGTGTGCGAGTCGAATCCCGGCCGCGGCGCCGCTACATTTTCGGGCCCCTGCTGGCCCACATGGTGGGCTATGTGGGCGAGGTGGGGCAGGCCGAGCTGGATACCACAGACGGAGTGACCGGCTACCGGCTGGGAGATATCATCGGCAAGCAGGGGGTGGAAGCGGCATTTGAGGATGTGCTGCGTGGCAGCAGTGGTGTCAAACTGGAAGAGGTCAATGCCTCCGGCCGGGTGGTCGGTCGGCGGGCTGTCTGGTTGCAGGATGTGACTCCCGGTAACGATGTGACCCTGTCCATCTCGTTGCCCCTGCAAAATGCTCTGGCCGACGCCATCGGCGACCGGACGGCCTGTGCAGTCGCCATGTCCACGGTCACCGGCGAGGTGCTGGCGGCCTACAGCAATCCGTCCTTCGATCCGAACCTGCTGACGGTCAGCATCACTTCCGAGGAGTGGGCTCGCCTGGTCAATGATCCGGCCAAGCCCTTCTTCAACCGTATCGTCGCGGCGACCTATCCGCCCGGTTCCCTGTATAAGCCCGTCACCTCTCTGGCGGGACTCGGTCTGGGGTTGGTCACCACGACGTCGGTCCTGGAACCGTGCCTGGGCGGATGGGAGTTCGGTGACCGGTTCTTCCGTTGCTGGAAAAGAGGTGGGCATGGCGAGGTCGATCACACCGAGGCCATGGTTCATTCGTGCGACACTTTCTACTACCAGCTGGGTCTGCGCCTGAACATCGACCAGTTGGCGGAAGCAGCCGCTCATTTTGGACTCGGGCGTCGCTGCAGCAGAATTTTTCCCGAGGAAGCCGCAGGCAACATCCCCACTACCGCGTGGTACGATCGACGTTTCGGTGTTGGCGGCTGGACCCGCGGCGTACTGTTGAACAACGCCATCGGTCAGGGAGAGATCCTGGTCACTCCTTTGCAGATGACCTTGCTGACGGCGCGCATCGCTTCCGGCGGTGCGGTGCCCAATCCGGTGTTCGTGGTCTCACCCGTGCAACCACTGATTGAGCCGGTATTGCTGCCTTACGAGGAGGCACATATGGACTGGTGCCGGGAGGCCTTGGTGCAGACCGTGGCAAGAGGCACGGGCAAGGCAGCCATCCTGCCCGGCATAGCGGTGGCCGGCAAGACCGGCACGGCCCAGAATCCACACGGTGAGGATCACGCCTGGTTCATGTGCTATGCCCCGGCTGATCGACCTGAGGTGGCCTTTGCGATCATCGTCGAGAATGCCGGCCACGGCGGCAGCGAGGCGGCCCCGGTGGCCGGACAGTGGTTGCGAAGCTATTTCGCCAAGGAACTGGAACTCTCCGCCCTGGAAAACACCGCCTCTGAACGGGCAGGGGAGGCGAACTGATGGATCCACTGACGCTGCTCTTGCCCCCCGGCGACCGCCGCATATTCCTGGCCTGGCTGGTGCTGGGGCTGATCAGTCTGGCGGTACTCTGGTCGGTCACCGAGCCCATCCAAGGACCCTACGAACAACTGGATCCTGGAGTACAAAAGGGAGTCTTCTACCGACAGATCCTTTGGCTCTGCATCAGTTACTGTGCCATGCTGGTCGCTGCTCGTCTGCCGTTGCGTTACCTCAACAGCATTGCTATTCCGCTGTTCCTGTTTTCACTGCTGCTGCTGGTACTGATTCTGGTGGCGGGTCCCACTATCGGCGGGGCCCGGCGCTGGCTTGTTCTCGGCCCCATGCGGATCCAGCCCTCGGAGCTGGCCAAGGTGACATTCATCCTGGTGACGGCCAATATCCTGGGTCGGTCCACAACCGGTAGCCGTTCGCTGTTTGCCATGTTGACCTCATTCGTGGTGATGGTGGTTCCGTTGATGCTGGTGTTGCGGGAGCCGGACCTGGGCACGAGCCTGGTCTTTCTGGCGGTCTGGGTCGGTATGGTGTTCTGGTACGGAGTGCCGGGTATCCTGCTCGTCGGCGCCGGCAGCGCTGCCCTCAGCGCGATCATCAGTTTCTACTCGGAATCGGTGGTACACCAGGCCTGGCCCTGGGCGGTCTACCTGCTTGGTTTGCTGATCGTGTTATACTTGGTCCGGTTGAGCATACCTGCCAAAGTGACCCTGTTGTCGTTGAACATTGTCACCGGCATCGGTATCCCGTTCTTCTGGGACAAACTCAAAACCTACCAGCAGGAACGGATCCTGACCTTCTTCGATCCCTCTCGCGACGCCTTCGGCAGCGGCTACCAGGCGATCCAGTCGAAGGTCGCCATCGGTTCAGGTGGCCTGTTCGGTACCCACTACCTGCAGGGAACGCAGAAGGGTCTGGCATTCCTACCGGAGCGGCACACCGATTTTATCTATTCCGTGGTGGGGGAGGAACTCGGACTCCTGGGCGCGGTATTTCTCCTGGCAGTGTTCCTGATCGTGATAATGAGGGGCGTGCACCACGGCACGGTTGCGCGACGACCATTCGCCCGTTTTCTGGCCATCGGCGTCGTGACCTATTTCACTTTCCACGTCGTAGTCAACGTGGCCATCACGACCGGCCTGTTGCCGGTGACCGGTTTGCCACTGCCGTTGATCAGCTACGGCGGCAGCAACCTTCTGACCAGCTCGCTGCTGCTGGGGTTGCTGTTGAACGTCAGTTCACGCTCATTTGATGACTAGATTCACCGGCGGCCGCCGGTTGCAATAGCCGCAAGGAGACGGAGCGATGTATCCCGAGTTGCTGGGAGTGGTCAAGAGCTATGGTTTGATGCTGGCGGTCAGCTTCGCCCTGGGCATGTGGCTGAGCGTGCGCCGGGGGCGCCGCGACGGCATCGCGCCGGAAACAATCCTGGACCTGGTGTTCGGCGTTCTGGTTTCCAGTATCGTCGGTGTACGGTTGTTTTATGTGTTGACTCACCTGGGCGACTTCCACCCCTGGTACCGCGCCTTCTACATCTGGGACGGAGGGCTGACTCTCTACGGTGGTATCGGCTTGGCTACTTTCACTGTCTGGGCCATGACGCGGCGCCGGGGCATACCGTTCCTGGTGATCGCCGACAATTTCGCGCCCGGAGTGATGCTCGGAATCGGGCTGACTCGTATCGGTTGCTTCCTGGCGGGTTGTTGTTATGGCCAACCCAGTGATTGCGCGTGTGCCGTGACGTTTCCCGCCGACGCACCGGCGTCCTTGCACTTCGGCCACGTAGCGGTGCATCCCTCGCAGCTGTACGGATCCGCCGGTGGTTTCATCATCTTCACCCTCTTGTTGCTGCTGGAGCGTTGGTGGCCAGTCCGGGGAGCGACGTTCGGTCGCTTCCTGTTGTTGTATGGCGTATCCCGTTTTTTTGAAGACATGTCCCGCTACTATGAACCGGAACAGCTCATGGCTTTGGGGTGGAGCAACAACCAGTGGATCAGCGTTGCTCTCGTCCTGCTGGGGGGCGCCATTCTGGGCCAGGTCCACCGGCGGGCCGGATCGGAGAGTCGCTAGATGATGACCACGGGAATCCTGGAACCCGGGGCCGATGGCTGGCTGCTCGATGGCGCCGCCTGGGAACCCGACGGAACCTTCTATGCCGTACTGGGCGATCCCATTGCCCACTCCCTTTCGCCCCGGATGCAGGAAGCGGCCCTGACCGAACGGGAGATCGATGCCCAATATCTGCCGATCCGTATCACCGCTGGACAGTTGCGCCGGCTCAAGGAAACCGAGCTCGGACACCAGCTCGCCGGCTTCAACGTCACCGCACCATTGAAAGAAGCGGTGGCGGCCCTTTGTGACGGGCGTACGGACGCCGCAAGGGATCTGGGAGCCGTCAATGCCGTGCGAGTCGAGGAGGGGCGCTGGCTGGGGCACAACACAGACAGCGGCGCCATACTGACCGTGCTTTCCGAAGGCTGGACGGGAGCCGAACCACCGACCCGTGGTGTGGTGCTGGGTGCCGGCGGATCGGCCCGCGCCGCAGTCGATGCGCTGCTCCGCATGGAGCTGACCACCATCGAGGTGCGCAACCGCTCCGCTCGTCGGCTCGATCAGCTTGGGCAGTGGCTGGCCGGACGCGGTCTGACCGAGCAGGTGGAGCTGCGACCCCTGACCGCGGAAGAACCCGGAGTCGGGGCTGAGCCGACGCTCTGGATCTGCTGCCTGGCCGGGGGAGTGGACGCCATGCCCTACTTGCCGGACACGGGATCCCCGGAAGCCACGTTCCTGCTGGACCTGCGCTACGGTGATCAGCTGTCAGGGCATCTGGCCCCCCTCGGATTCGGTGCAAGTGACGGCCTGCCCGTACTGTTGATGCAGGGCGGTCTCTCTTTTGCCTGGTGGTTCGGGCCGCCGGTGCCGTGGCGGTCCATGCGAGAAGCTCTTGCCTGACTCGGCAGGGACCTTCCTCCCGGAATGAACCGGCGAGTATGAATCCCCTCGGATGGATGTGCGACGGATTGCTGGATCTGATCTATCCTGAACATTGCGAAGTCTGCGGCGTGGCCAGGGGCCGGCGCCCGTGGTTCAGGCCGGGTTCACGAGTGCCGGGTCTGCGGCGTCGGGACAGGACACATCTCTGCGCCCATTGCGGATTGGAACTCTGCTCCGGACCTGTGGTGACTGGAACCATCGCCTATCCGGGGCGCGACGACGTCACTGAGCCTGCTTGCTTGGAGGTCTGGGCAGGGAGCCGGACCGGGCCCGTCGTCGTTGACGTTGTTGGTGCCTTGAAGTACCACGGCATCCGTGGAATCGCCTGGCCGTTGGCGGAACTCGTAGCCGTCGCTTGGCGGTCGGCTGCAGCCGCCGGCATCGGTTCCGAGGCGCTAGTGCCGATTCCCTTGCATCGACGTCGGCAGCGACAACGGGGTTACAATCAGGCCGCGCTACTGGCGGAGCTGGTGGGTAGGGTCAGTGGATTGCCGGTAAGGGCAGAGCTGCTGGACCGGACGCGGGCCACGGAACAGCAAGCCAAGATCGAGGACCGGGATCAAAGGCTGACAAACCTGGCGGGCGCCTTCGTCGCTGGAGATCCGGAGTCCGGAATGCAGACCACGGGCGTACTGTTGGTGGACGACCTCGTCACCAGCGGTGCCACCGCCGGCGCGGCAGCTGCCGCCCTGGTTCGGAAGGGATGGCGAGTGGATGGAATTCTGGCCTGCGCATTGGCGGCGGCTCCATCGGTTGACACCGGTAACTGCCGTTCCTAGAATTGGCGCCATTGGTACAGACTTTTTTATCGGCCCGGAGCCGGTCCAGAACAGGTGGTAAACCATGTCGAAAAAGCTGGGTCTTCAGAACTTCGAGCCCGCCGGCGAGCGGGTTCTGATGCGGGTTGACTTCAATGTGCCGTTGGACGGTGACCGAAATATCACCGACGACACCCGGATCCAGGCTGCGCTGCCCTCGGTGAACTGGGTCCTCGACAAGGGCGGGAGCGTGATTCTGATGAGTCACCTCGGTCGGCCCAAGGGCAAGATCGATCCGAGCTTGTCTCTACGTCCGGTGGCGGACCGACTGGCCGAGTTGCTGAGTGTTCCGATAAAGTTTGCCGTGGACACTGTGGGGCCCGATGCGGTGGAAAAAGCAGGCGGCTTGCAGCCCGGTGAAGTACTGCTCCTGGAGAACCTGCGCTTCAACGAGGGCGAGACAAAGAACGATGCGGGCTTTGCCGGGGGGCTCGCCGCCCTGGGAGACGCCTACGTCAACGATGCTTTTGGCACCGCTCATCGTGCCCACGCATCCACCGTCGGCGTGACGTCGCACTACCCCGTGTGCCGTGCCGGCTTGCTGATGCAACGGGAACTCGAACATCTGGGATTCCTGCTGACGTCACCCGAAGTTCCTTTCGTCGCCGTGCTGGGCGGTGCCAAGGTGGGTAGCAAGGTTGAAGTCATCGTCAACTTGCTCGACAAGGTGGACACGCTGCTGTTGGGTGGCGGCATGATCTTCACTTTCCTGCAGGCCCATGGGCTGAACATCGGAACCAGTTTGCGCGATGACGAGAGCCTTGATTTGGTGAAGGAAATCATGGCCAAGGCCAAGGCCAGCCGGACCGAACTGGTGCTGCCCACCGACTGCGTGGTGGCACGCGAGTTCGCGGACACGGCTGAGAAGTCGACAGTCCTGGTGACCGATATTCCCGACGGCTGGATGGGTCTGGATATCGGGCCCAGCACGATGAAGCAGTTCAGCGAAGCCGTGCGTGGCGCCCGCTCGATTTTCTGGAATGGTCCCATGGGAGTTTTCGAGTTGCCGTCTTTTGCCGCAGGGACCAGGACCGTCGGCGAGGCCGTGGCAGAGGCCACTAATGCCGGTGCCCGCAGCGTGGTGGGCGGCGGTGACAGCGTTGCGGCCATCAATCAGCTGGGCCTGGCGGAGCAGATAAGCCATATTTCAACGGGGGGCGGGGCTTCCCTGGAGTTCATGGGAGGAAGGGACTTACCGGGAATCGACGCTCTGACCGATGGCTGATCACGGGCGTCACGCACCGGTTTGACAGGAGCAGGGGCGGGTGTTAACTTACTCGTCCCTTTGCCGATTCGGTGGCAGCCGAACCGGTGGTACTTGTGTGAAATACGACTGCTGCGGGAGCGAATGAGCATGCTGCATACGATTCTGGTGATCATTCATGTGCTGGTCTGTCTGGTGCTGGGGACTGTGGTGTTGTTACAGTCCAGCAAGGGTGGCGGTCTTGCCGGCGCGTTCGGCGGAGCCGGTGGTGCCCCGCAACAGATTCTCGGCTCCCGGGGCATGACGACTTTGCTGCACAAGCTGACCATCTATTGTGCCGTCGGTTTTTTCCTCACCAGCTTCCTACTTTTCATGACCGACACGTCGGGTCAGGCGACCACCAGTGGCAGCGCGCTGGGTGAAGCTGCGCGCAGTGGCGACCTGAACGTACCCGTGCAGGAAGCACCTGTTGTTCCGGTCGACGACACTGCGACCGAGACCCCGAGTGGCGCCAGCGAACAGGACGACGAGTCCAAGTAGAGCGACTGCCCGGGTGGTGGAATTGGTAGACACGCTATCTTGAGGGGGTAGTGGCCACAAACCGTGCGGGTTCGAATCCCGCCCCGGGCACCAAAAAAAAAAGGAAACTACTTGCAGGTAGTTTCCTTTTTTTTATTGACACTTTTTTACGACCGTCGAAATAATGTCGTTGCTTCTGCTGGCTGCCTGACGCCAGTTGCAAGCTGAAGCAGTTTCCAAGACAGGAGGTCTCGCTCGGACTCCAAAGGGTGCGGGATCCGAGTGGACGTAGGAACTCTCAACAAGTGAGGTCCGGTATGGAGGAGAGGAAAGCTTTGGTGGCGGCTGGCGCTACTAAGAAAAAGGCCAAGAAGAAGGTCACCAAGAAGAAGGTGGCCAAGAAGAAGGTGACCAAGAAAAAGGTCGCCAAGAAGAAGGTGACCAAGAAGGTCGCCAAAAAGAAGGTCGTGAAGAAGAAGGTGACCAAGAAGAAGGTCGCGAAGAAGAAGGTGACCAAGAAGAAGGTCGCGAAGAAGAAGGTGACCAAGAAGAAGGTCGCGAAGAAGAAGGTGACCAAGAAGAAGGTCGCGAAGAAGAAGGTTGCCAAGAAGAAGGTCGCCAAGAAGAAGGTGGCCAAGAAGAAGGTTGCCAAGAAGAAGGTTGCCAAGAAGAAGGTAGCGAAGAAGAAGGTGACCAAGAAGAAGGTGACCAAGAAGATCGCGAAGAAGAAGGTGACCAAGAAGAAGGTCGCCAAGAAGAAGTAGATCCGGGCCCTGCAAGGGGCGACGGAACGGAAAACCGCCGGCGTTTCAGCGCCGGCGGTTTTTCAATTCCATTGCGTTGGTGCGGTCTGGCTACTTGCGGGAACGGTCCGCCTCGTGGGCAGCCCGGATGTCGTCGGGCAGGACGTCGATGAACCAGGTCACGCCGAGACTCAGGGTGGTATATCCCACCATGTTCGAGTAGCCGAGTTCGTCGACCTCGAAGGCGAAGGTGGTCACGTCGGCCTGGGCGTTGATGGCCAGGCTCTTGGACACATCTACACTCAGTCCGAAATTGCCCTCTAGGTAGAGGGCGGTCTTGTCCTGCAGGTAGGTGTACTTGTTGATGACGCCGCCGAGGCTGAAGCCGAGCTTCGGCGTGATGCCGAAAACAGTCGCCGGGCGGGCGTCGTACATCAAGGCGATTCCGCCCTTGTACACTTTGAAGTTCGGATCCTCGTCGACCTGGACCCGGGACTTGGTGTCGGGCTCGCCTTCCGGGTCGGGAGTGAACATCATCGTCGTGGTGGCCTTGCCCTGGGCATAGGTTCCGAGCAGGTCGATGTGAAAGTCGTCGGAGATGAAGATGCCGATGCGGCCACCGATGGCGGGCCCCGGCTCGATCTCCTTGTGGGCCGCGCCGTAGTGGACAGTGTCCAGGGACTCGGGCAGTATCGTACCGTCGTACGCGATGATATCCGAAGGTTCGATGGTTCGCGGATCAAGCTCCGGATTCTCGAGATAGGTGGTTCCCGAAAACTGACCACCGAAGATCGACAGGGAGTAGGCTTTGACCGAGTAATCCTCGTATTCGAGAATCTCTTCCTCCACCACGGCTCCCTCCGCGGAGTCCGCCCCGGGTTCCGGATCAGGCGGAGCCTCCTGCGCGTAAAGCAGGCCACCTCCAACCACCAAGCTCAACACAAGGATCACAGAAAGGAATGTGCTGTGTTTCATCAAGTCACCTCGGCCAGGTGCTGGTAAGCAGTACGGCCCGGGGCCGCCTGACAGCTGGGATGTCTGTGGGGCTACGAATCAACGCTCACTCGGAACATTCCGGGTGGTCACTTCTGCCGGATCAATCGCGACTAATCCTGGCAAATAACGGTAATGTACAGGCTTGTTGGTGTCCAGAACTTTTGCCCGTGAGGCCCTGTTGCGGTTCTGTTGACAGGCCCTTGTCGTGCTATTACCATTGCCCTTCGTCGCAAAAATCGGCTCCGGCGCCCTGCGGACGGTCTCCCATGGGCTTGGTGCCGTCCATTTTTCCGGTTTTTCGGACGTGTCCCGACGCCCTGGAAAGCGAATCTGGACCCAACTGACCGGCTCTGTTGATCCCGGTTCCGGAAACCTGCCAAACCCGTGCACGACCTGGGAGGATGACCGTTGAAGACGTACCCCATGCAAAAGATCCGCAATGTGGCCCTGATCGCTCCGCACGGAGTGGGCAAGACCTCTCTGGCCGATGCAATGCTGCACGTCACAGGAAAAGTGGGTCGCCGCGGCAACGTCGACGACGGCAGCTCCGTCTTTGACTACTTCGAAGAGGAAATCGAGAAGAAGCAAACCATCACCGCCAGCATGGCCTGGATCGATGTGGACGGCCACAAGGTGAACATCATCGACACCCCGGGTGTCGACGACTTCCGCGGCGATGTTCATGCCGCTCTGCGGGTGACCGAGGGTGCTGTCTTTGTCGTCAAGGCCGATGGCGGGTTCGAGGTTGCTTCGGAGAGTCTCTGGAATCTAGTGCGTTCGACGGGCATTCCCACTCTACTGGTGATCAACCGGATGAATAAGGAACATGCCAACTTCGCCGAGACGCTCGTCGGCCTGACGGACCGGGTCAACGGAGTGGCGCCGGTTCAGCTACCCATCGGATCCGGTGACGGATTCCGGGGCGTCGTGGACCTGATCAATCTCAAGGCCTACGAATTCGATGGGGACAAGGCCGTCGAGATGGAGATCCCCGCCGAAATGGCCGATCAGGTCGAAGAGGCCCGCGAGCAGCTCATCGACGCTGCGGCCAGTGCCGACGATGAATTGACGGAGAAGTACCTCGAAGAGATGACTCTCTCGGAGGCGGATATCATCGCCGGTCTGAAGAAGGGCACCAGCGAAGGAACCGTGTTCCCGGTGTTCCTGACTGCGGCGGATTCCGAGGTTGGTGTCCAGTCGTTGCTGCGCTCGATCGTGAATCTGGTTCCCAGCCCCGTCTCACGCACCCGCAGCGAGATGAAGGGCATCCGCCCCGGTACCGATGACGAGGCGACCTACACGCCCGCCGATGGTGGCCCGGTGGTCGCCCTCGCCTTCAAGCGCCAGTACGAAGCCCAGGGCGGCGACGTGACCTGGTTGCGGATATTCGGTGGCAGCCTCAAATCCGGTGACAATGTGGACTGCGGCGACGGTCGTTCCAGTGAGCGGATGGGACAGATGAGCGTCTGTCTCGGCAAACAGAAGGACAAGATCGACGTCGCGACCGCCGGCGACATCGTGGTGGCGGCCAAGCTGAAGAATACCCACACCGGCACGACCCTGTTTTCTGGCATCGACTTCGCGCTGCCGACCATCAAGTACCCGGTGCCCACCAGCGCCGACGCCATCAGTCCGGCCACCAGCGGCGACGAGGACAAGATGGCCGCGGGCCTGAACAAGATCCACGAAGAGGATCCCACCTTCGAGCTGCGCCACCAGCCGGCCCTGGCCCAGACCCTGCTGGCGACTCAGGGCGAGATGCATACCGCATACATCCTGGACAAGCTGAAGCGGCAGACTGGCGTCGAAGTGGAGCGCCGCCGCCCCCGGATCGCGTTCAAGGAAACGATCCGCGGCACGACCGAGAAGCAGGGCCGCCACAAGAAACAGACCGGTGGCCGCGGCCAGTTCGGTGACGTGCATCTGCGCATTGAACCGATGCCCCGGGGCGAGGGCTTCGAGTTCGCCGATGAGGTCGTCGGTGGTGTGGTGCCCAACAAGTTCATCCCTGCCGTAGAGAAGGGTTGTCGCGAGACTCTGCTCGAAGGACTGATCGCCGGCTACGAGATGGTCGACGTGAGGTGCGCCCTCTTCTTCGGCTCCTATCACAACGTCGATTCCAGCGAGGCGGCCTTCAAGATGGCGGCCCGCAAAGCCCTCAAGAGTGCGGTGGAAGAGGACGCCGGCAAGCTGCGTCCGGTGATCTTGGAGCCTGTGATGTCGGTGCGCATCGTCGTACCCCAGGCCTATATGGGCGACGTGATGGGCGACGTCTCGACCCGCCGTGGTGCGATCCAGGGCAGTGATGCGGACGGACCCTACCAGGTCGTGACCGCGAACATGCCCGAGGACGAACTCTACCAGTACGCGACCTCGCTGCGTTCGATGACCCAGGGTACGGGTACTTTCACCATGGAGTTCTCCCACTACGCCGAGGTGCCAGGTGACGTTCAGAAACGCCTGATCGATGAGAACAAGAAACATCAGACCAGCGAGGACTAGGGAGGGCGGTTATGGCCGGACATTCCAAATGGGCGAATATCAAGCATCGCAAGGGCGCCCAGGATGCCAAACGGGCCAAGATTTTTACGCGGCTGATCCGTGAGATCACGGTTTCCGCCCGGCAAGGCGGTGGCGATATCGAGGCCAATCCGCGGTTGCGGGCGGCAGTGACCAGTGCTCGTGGCTCCAACATGCCCAACGATACCATCGAGAAGGCCATCAAGCGTGGCACCGGTGATATCGACGGCATGATCATCGAAGAGGTGAACTACGAGGGGTACGGTCCTGGTGGCGTGGCGGTCCTGGTGGAATGCCAGACCGACAACAAGAACCGGACGACTGCCGAGGTGCGGCACGTCTTCACCAAGTTCAACGGCAACCTCGGGGCCAACGGTTGCGTGTCCTATCTCTTCGAGCGCAAGGGCATGATCGTGCTGGACGGTGAACGGTGCGATCTGGAGTCAGCCATGGACGCGGCAATCGAGGCCGGCGCCGAGGACGTCGAGGAAGAGTCCGGTTTCATCTCGGTGACCACAGCCATGGAAGATCTCCATAATGTGAGCAACGCGCTTGCCGACGCGGGGCTGCCGGTGACTTCTGCCGAACTGGTCCAGGTGCCCAGCACGTTGATCAAAATCGAGGAGAAGGACGCTCTGACCTTGATGCGTTTGATCACCAACATGGACGATCTGGATGACATCTCGCGGGTTTCGGCCAATTTCGAGATGGATGACGAATTGATGGCCCGGATCGAGGAGAAGCTCTGATCCTGATTCTGCAGCACTGCTGCGGGGGAGGCCCATGATAGTACTGGGCATCGATCCCGGATCCCATGCGACCGGCTACGGAGTGGTTACCACCGGGCCGGTCGCTCGTATGCTGGCCGGCGGTGTCATCCGGACCGACTCCGGTTCTCCGTTGGCCGACCGTCTGGCAACGATCCACCGGGGGGTCAGCGCGGTGATCGCCGAGTTCCGGCCTGGGGTCATGGCCGTGGAAAACCTGTTCAACGCGAAGAATGCCCGCAGCTCATTGATCCTCGGCCATGCCCGGGGCGTGATCCTGCTGGCGGGAGCCGAACACGGATTGACGGTAGCGGAATATGCGCCGCGAGAGGTCAAGCAGGCAGTGACTGGCAATGGTGCCGCCAGCAAGGAGCAAGTTCGTTTCATGGTTGTGCGTCTGTTGGGGCTCCGTGAATCGCCGGCGCTGGATCAGAGTGATGCCCTGGCCGTGGCGTTGGCTCACATGGGTCGCACCCACCGACGAGGTATGGCATGATCGCGTTCCTGGAGGGTGTCCTGGTATCCGGTGGGACCGAGGCAATTGTCTCGGTGGGTGGTGGTATCGGCCTGGATGTCCAGGTTTCCGCTCACAGTGCCGAGCAGTTGCCGCAACCGGGCGAGGCGGTGCGGCTCTGGACCCACCTGGCCGTCCGCGAGGACAACTGGTCGCTCTACGGTTTCGTGGAGGCAGAAGAACGGGCGATGTTTCGCCTGCTGATCTCGGTCACCGGAATCGGTCCCAAGGTGGCGTTGGGCATGCTTTCCAAGGCGACTGCCGGCAACATCGCTCTCTACCTGCGCTCCGGTGACGAGAAGGCTCTCGGCGGCCTGCCGGGCATAGGTAAGAAGAGCGCGGCGAGGCTGGTTGTGGAACTGGGCCAACGGGTCCCGGAAGCGGCTCTGGCCGGAGGAGATGCTGGCGCCGCGAGAGGGGGACTCGCCGGTGGTCCGTTGCGCGAGGCGATTGCGGTGCTGGGGGCCATGGGATTGCCGCCGAATCAGGCGGAGCAGGCGCTGTTGCGGTCCCGACAGGCGGATCCGAACTTGAACGAGGATCTGGAAGCCTGGGTGCGTGCGGCCCTGCGGGCCATGTGATTGATCTAGTTTGGACAGATGGTCGCCGCCGGAGACGAATCGATTCCGGGGGAAAGGAATTTCGTGGACGAACAGAGATGGACCGACCCCGCCGAGCAGGATCAGGACCGCGAGCTGGACATCAGCCTGCGACCCCGTCGGCTGGACGACTTCATCGGTCAGGACAAGATCAAGGAGAACCTCCGGATCTTCATCCAGGCCGCTCGTCAGCGGGGCGAGGTGCTGGACCACGTCCTGTTGCACGGACCTCCCGGCCTGGGCAAAACGACCCTCAGCCAGATCCTGGCCGCGGAGATGGATCTGGAGATCCGCCTGACCAGTGGCCCGGTCTTCACCAACAGCGCTGAACTGATCGGATTGCTCAGCGAGCAGGCGGACCAGCGGGCCATTTTCATTGACGAGATTCATCGTCTGGGGCGGGTCATCGAGGAACACCTCTATCCGGCCATGGAGGATTGGCGGGTAGAGCTGATCATCGACAAGGGCCCCAACGCGCGGCACTTCAATCTGCAACTGGAACCATTCACTTTGATCGGCGCCACGACACGGGCCGGCCTCATCACACCGGCGCTCCGCAGCCGATTCGGAATCGTCTGTCATCTGGACTTCTATCCTGCCGAGGAACTGGCGGTGATTGTTACCCGCAGTGCGGGGATCCTAGGCATCGATATCGACGGTGAAGGCGCCCTCGAGATCGCCCGCCGCAGCCGGGGTACGCCTCGAGCAGCCAATCGCTTGCTTCGCCGGGTACGTGATTTCGCCCAGGTCGGTGGCGCTACGGTCATTGACCGCGCCACTGCCGACGGGGGATTGACCCGATTGGGCGTCGATGTCCTGGGGCTGGAGCCGCTGGACCGGCGCTACTTGCAGTTGATCATCGAGCACTTCGGCGGTGGGCCGGTGGGTATCCAGAATCTCTCGGTGTCCCTGGGTGAAGAAACGGACACCCTGGAGGATATGGTCGAACCTTTTCTCATCCAGTCCGGCCTGTTGATGCGCACCTCCCGGGGGCGCGAGGCGACCACGAGGGCCTGGTCTCATTTGGGATTGGAATTGCCTGCCGAGCGGGGAGGCGCCAAGGCGCAGCCGGACGACCCCGCCCAGGGTGAATTGCTCTGACGTGGTTCACCATGATTGACCCTACCGCTGCCTACGAATTCGAACTGCCTCCCGAGTTGATTGCCCAGGATCCGACCGAGCGGCGCGGCGATTCACGCCTGTTGCTGGTGGAACCAGGACGAGGTGCGGTGGCGGAGCGCGTATTTCGTGATCTGCCGGAGGTGTTGCGCCCGGGTGACCTACTGGTGCTGAACGAGAGCCGAGTGTTGCCTGCCCGCCTGCAGACCGTACGGGTCGATTCGGGAGGTCGAGTGGAACTGCTGCTGGTGCGACCGGTCGGGGATGCGCGGACCTGGCTGGCCATGGCGCGGCCGGGGCGACGCCTTAAGCCCGGAGTCCGCTTGGAACTGGTGGCCGCCGCCGGCGGGGCGGCTCCCGACAACGGGGGGAGCGCCCCCGTCGTCGAAGTGCTCGAAAACCGAAATGACGGCCAGTTCGTGGTTCAGGGAGAAGCGGAATTGGCGCCGTTGGCCGAGGAGTGGGGCGTGATGCCCCTGCCGCCCTATATCCGCCGGACCGCCGATGATCCGCAAACAGCGAGTCGCCAAGAGCGGGACCGTCGACGCTACCAGACGGTTTTTGCGGTGGACGACCCGTCGGGCGCTGGATCGGTTGCTGCGCCGACTGCGGGACTGCACTTCTCGGACGCGACACTTTCGGCCTTGCGGGCAGCAGGCATTTCGGTGGCGACGGTTTCGCTTCACGTGGGACCGGGTACCTTTCGACCGCCGACGTCGGAGCAGATTGCCAATCGCCGCCTACACCTCGAGGTGTTCCACTATCCCGCCGCCGTCGACGAACTGGTTCGACAAACTCGCACCAACGGTGGTCGGGTGATCGCGGTTGGTACGACATCGTTGCGGGTTCTGGAGACGGTGGCCCGTCTGGGGCTGGACGACGGCGGCCCCGACCGGCGGGAGTTCGGACCCACGGCTGTCGATCCTCAACCTGCCTTCAATGGCACGGCCGAACGAAGTGCCGACAACTGGGACGTACGCGGCGCCACGCGTCTGTTCATCAGTCCGCCGGAGCGGGTGACCAGCGTGGACGGTCTGCTGACGAACTTCCACCTGCCCGGATCATCGTTGTTGATGCTGGTGGCGGCCTTGATGGGCGAGACGGTCTGGCGCAAGGTCTATACCGGCAGCGTCGAGCAGGGATTCCGTTTCTACAGCTATGGAGATTGCATGCTGATGCTGCCCGGATTGGCCACTGCCGGCGATCCCGGCGCAGGAAGAGGACTCACATGACGGAACAGCGGATGGGCAAGGATCCGACCGACACAGCCTTCGGTTTCACGATCAGCGCCACGGACAGTGGTTGCGCGGCGCGGCGCGGTCGACTGACGACCGGACACGGGGTGGTCGAGACGCCGGTGTTCATGCCGGTGGGCACCGTCGGCTCGGTCAAGGCAGTCACCTTCGAGCAGGTCTGGGAGACCGGGTCCCGCATCATTCTGGGCAACACCTACCATCTCTACCTGCGCCCGGGACACGACCTGATCGGTCGCCAGGGAGGGTTGCACCGCTTCCAGGGGTGGGACGGCGCCCTGTTGACCGACAGCGCGGGCTTCCAGGTCTTTTCGCTCTCGGATCTGAATCGGATCACCGAGGATGGTGTGGAGTTCCGCTCGCACCTCGACGGCAGCCGCCATTTCTTCTCTCCCGAGCTGAGCATGGAAGTGCAGCTGGCCCTGGGCTCGGACATCATCATGGCCTTCGACCAGTGTGCCGCCTATGGCGCCGAGCCTGCCGAAGTGGAGGCGGCCGTGGAGCGGACGACCCGCTGGCTGGGCCGTTGCAAGCAGGTCTTCGGGGGACGCACCTTGCGCGACGGCTGGGAACGGGTCCTGTTCGGTATCATGCAAGGAGGTGTGGACGAGAATCTGCGCCGACGCTCCGCTGCCGAAGTGGTCGAGCTGGATCTGCCGGGGTATGCCATCGGCGGACTGTCGGTCGGCGAGCCCACGCCGGCGATGCGCGAGGTGACCGAGCTGGCGGCGGGCCTGTTGCCTGTGGATCGGCCACGCTACCTGATGGGGGTTGGTTTTCCCGATGACATCGTGGCCAGCGTCGCGATGGGCATCGACATGTTCGATTGTGTTCTGCCTACGCGTATGGCTCGAACCGGAACGGTCCTGACCCGCGACGGTCGCTTGGTGATCAAGAACCAGGAGTTCGCCGCAGACTGTGATCCCATCGATGCCGAGTGTGGCTGTCCTGTGTGTTCCAGACACAGTCGCAGCTACCTCCGCCATTTGTTTCAGGCCCGCGAGATCCTGGCCTCGACCCTGGCCACGATACACAACCTGCATTTCTATCAGGAACTGATGTGCGGCGTCCGTGCGGCCATCGAACGAGACGAATACGCTGCGTACGCTCGGCGAGTGGCCGGCCGCTGGCAGGCTGGGGAAGAGCGTCGCCTGGCGGAGGTACGCAGACGTCGGGGTTGATCTCAGGCTCGCTCCCACGGAACCCCGTTTCTTGCCCCGAGGCCTCTCGCAGTGCATTTTGTAGCGAGCGAGTTTCGACATCCGGCGGCCGCCTGGCGCGGTAACGCCATTTCACAATCAAAAACCGAGGAGAAGTGCATGCCTCTCTTGAACCTGCTGGCCATGGCCTCGCCGGGCGAGGGCTCGGGCGATTCCGGCTCGTTCCTGATCCAGTTCGCTCCCATCATTCTCATCTTCGTGGTGTTCTGGTTCATGATCATCCGGCCCCAGAAGAAGAACCAGGACAAGCGCAAGACGATGATCGAGGCGCTCAAGCGCGGTGACAAGGTCGTCACCAGCGGTGGCCTCTACGCCGAGATCCGTGACGTCCATCCCGACCGCGTCGTGGCGACGATTTCCGACGGCGTCAAGGTGGAGATCAGCAAGCAGGCGATCAGCAGCGTTATGGAAGAGAGCTGAGCTCTTGACCGAGCCGCTGCGTGATTCGGTGCCTCTGGCGCGGATTCGTAGCTACGGACACCGTTGCCTGCGGCAGAACGCCCGTCCGGCGGAGCCGGGTTCGCCGGAAACAAGCCGCCTACTGGATCTGCTCTGGAACACCCTGGCCGCCGATGACGGCGTGGGTTTGGCGGCGCCGCAGATCGGCGTGGCGCGGAGAGTCGTGGTGATCCGGGATCCCGGACAGCCCCGAGAGCAGCAGCGTCTCGATCTGGTCAATCCGATCATCAAGGCCTCCTTCGGACCCCTGGAGGCCTTCGAAGAGGGTTGCTTGTCGTTTCCAGGCTTGTATACCGGCGTGATCCGGCCCGCGGGCGCCGAGGTCGAGTATCAGGACGCCGAGGGGAGATCCTGCCGGCTCAGCGATGAGGGGCTCGTGGCCCGAATCGTTCAGCACGAGATCGATCACCTGGATGGCATCCTGTTCGTGGATCGCCTGCCCCGGTGGAAAAAACTGCTGCTGGCGCCCAGACTATTGCTGGTGGTACTCGGTGGATATCTGGCGGAAGTGAGGCACCGGAAATGAAGATCGTGTTCATGGGCTCGCCCGATTTCGCGGTTCCCTCCCTGGAGGCCCTTATCGAGGCCCGCTTCGACATCGGCCTGGTCGTCACCCAGCCGGACCGCCGGGCCGGACGGGGGCGGCGCATGTTGCCGACAGCGGTCAAGGCCGCTGCCGAGGCCCACCATCTGCCGGTGATGGATTTCGGCAAGGGGCAACACGCCGAGGTCAGCGCAGCCGTACTGGCCCACGAACCGGACGCGGTCGTGGTCGTGGCCTTCGGGCATATCCTGCGCGAACCCCTCCTGTCGGCGCCACCCTACGGATGCATCAACGTGCACGCGAGCCTGTTGCCTCGCTGGCGTGGCGTCTCGCCTGTCCAGTACTCCATCCTGCACGGTGATACCTGGAGCGGTGTGACGATCATGCGAATGGACACCGGCGTGGACACCGGCCCGGTCCTGGCCCAGCGCAGCGTGGGCATCGGACCCGAGGCCACTGCTGGCGAGTTGCTCGACGCGCTGGCCGCTCACGGCGCCGACCTGCTGATCCACACGTTGCGGGATCTGCAGACCGGACATGCCGAGCCCCAGGAGCAGGGCACTGCCGGCGCGGTCTATGCCCCCAAGATGACCAAGACCCTGTCGGCAATCCGGTGGGATCGCGAGGTGATCACCGTCCACAATCAGATTCGCGCCCTCTCTCCGTGGCCGGGCACGACGACCTATCTCGAGAACAAGCAGCTGAAGATCACCCAGGCTCGCCCCTGGTCGTTTTTACACGCCCGGCGGGAACCCGGTACGGTGCTGAACGTCTCGCCGGCCGGAGTGATCGTTGCCTGCGGCGAAGGCACGCTGTTGCTGACCGGCCTGCAGATTCCGGGCAAGCGCACGCTGCCGGTGGACGAGTTCCTCCGCGGATTCGAGATCCGAGTCAGCGATGTCCTGAAGTCATGAGTCTGGATCCCATCCGCAAGCACGCCCTGGACATCCTGGTGAAGGTGGAGCGAGGGGCTCACCTCGACACCACGCTGGAACGGATTCTCGATCGACTTGCGCAAGATGGGGGAGACCAGCGTAGTCGGGGTTTCCTGGCCGAACTGGTGCGCGGCACGATTCAGTGGCAAGGCCGGTACGACCACGTCATCGCCAGCTTCTCTCGGCGCAAGCCTCCTGCGGATATACGACTGCGGATTCTGTTGCGACTCTCTCTGCACCAGCTGTTGGGTCAGGATGGAGTACCGGCCTATGCCGCGATCCACCAGGCGGGCGAGTTGTGCAAACACCACATCTCGGCCAAAAAGGTGGGCTACATCAACGGGCTGTTGCAGGCTGTGCGCCGGGAGATCCTGGTGGATTCTTGCGACCGCGAGCAATGTCTGGCCCCGCTGTTCGCTCCCCTGGCGGAAGAGCCGGCCGCCTGGCTGTCTGCCTGGTACTCCCACCCCCGTTGGCTTGTAGAGCGCTGGTTGGAACGGTTCGGGCGCGATGGCACCGAAGCCCTGTGCGCATTCAACAACCGATCCCCGTCCCTGACCTATCACGTGTTGCCGCCGACTGCGGTCGACGAAGCCGCCGAACGACTGGCTGCCGAGGGGTGCCCGGTGCGTCCGGGACGCACGCCGCGGGCCCTGATCACCGAGGCGCGACCGGCCCGGCAGACGTTGATCCGGGTCCTGGGAATGATGCCCGGACTGATCGTACAGGACGAATCGGTACAGGAGGCCGGCGCCTGGCTGACCGATCCCCTGGTTGCTGGCGCCGCCTTGGATCAGCCACCGCCCGCGGGCCCCGTCCTGGATCTCTGCGCCGCCCCGGGGGGCAAGACGGCCCATCTTGCTGCCGCGTTCCCGGATCGCCGGATCGTGGCCATGGACCTGCGTCGCTCGCGGATGAGGACTTTGGCGGACACCGTCAGGCGCATCGGCGCAGCCGGTGTGTCGCTCGTGCAGGCCGATGGACTGCAGCCTCCATTTGTTGCCGGCGGCTGCTCGGTCGCCCTGCTGGACGGACCGTGCAGCGGGACCGGGGTGTTGCGCCACCATCCCGACGGACGCTGGCTGCTGGAGCCGGACACGCCGGAGCGCAATGGACGACTTCTGGGGGATCTACTCGCGCGATCGGTTGAGCTGTTGGCGCCCGGGGGGTACTTGTTGTACGCTACGTGCTCGCTGGAGCCCGAGGAGAATCTGCAGGTCGTCGAGAGTGTCCTGCGGTCCCGCGACGATCTGGAACCGGCGCCCGAAGCCGTCAGCGACCACTGGTGGCGGCAGTGGCTGCCCCAGGACTGCGCGAGCGACGGATTCTTCGCGGCAAGATTGCGGGTCAGGAGTGTGAAGTGAAACTCTGGAAGTTCCTGTTACTGGCTGCGTCGCTGGCTATGGTCGGTGGCGTTGCGCTGCTGGGATTCAACTTCCTGGTGCTGCCGGCGATCATCCATCACAACAAGGTCGTGACGATGCCGGATATTCGGGGCATGTCCGTCCGCGGTGCCGACACGGAACTCGGACTGCTGGATCTCGACGTCGAGGTCAGTCGGCAACGTTCCCATCCTAGCGTGCCCGAAGGAATGATCCTGGATCAGATTCCCGGTCCTCAGGCGCGTATCCGCGGCGGCCGCACCGTCCGGGTCATCACCAGTAGCGGGCCTCCCGCCGGAGCAGTGCCTCAGCTGGCGGGCCTGTCCCTGCGTCAGGCCGAGATCACGTTGCAACGGGAGAACTACCGGTTGGGCCGGGTATTGCGTATTCGGCGACCTGGAGTGACCGAGCAGATAGTGGACTACCAGAATCCCGGCGCCGGGCTCGAGCTCTACAAGGGGGCGGTCGTCGACCTGGTGGTGGCCGAACCGGCCGCAGCCGATCTGGTGCGGATGCCGGACTTGGCCGGAGTGCCCCTCTACAAAGCCCGTCAGGTCATCGCCGACGCCGGTTTCGGTCTGGCGCCGGTCGTCTACGAGCGAACCGGCGACGTGGCTCCGAATCTGGTCATCGCCCAGCGTCCGGCTGCGGGCCGAAGGATCCGCAAAGGAGAACGCCTTGAACTGGTTGCCTCGTCCCGCTGAGGGCAATGCCTGGGTGGCGCCATCGTTGTTGTCGGCCGATTTCGCCGATCTGGGCCCGGATATCGCCGACATGACCGCTGCCGGCGCCGATCTCCTGCACCTGGATATCATGGACGGCCACTTCGTGCCCAACCTGACCTTCGGGCCGCTTATCTGTGGGGCGATCCGGCGACTGACCGATCTGCCCCTGGATGCCCACCTGATGATCAGCCGTCCCGATCAGTATCTCGCACCGTTCGCCAAGGCCGGTATCGATGCCCTGACCATTCATGTCGAAGCGGAGAGTCCTGTTTCCGAGACCCTAGCTCAGATTGTTGAGCTGGATATGAAGCTGGGAATCTCATTGAATCCGGGTACCGACCTGGAGGAGATCCTGCCTTACCTGGGTCAGCTGGATCTGGTCTTGGTAATGAGCGTCCAGCCGGGATTCGGCGGCCAGAAGTTCAATCCGGTGGCAGTGGAGAAGATTGCTGAGCTGGCGCGCCGCCGCGAGACTGAGGGCCACCGTTTCCTGATCTCGGTGGACGGGGGAATCAATGGGATCGACACCGGACCGGCATGTCGGCAGGCCGGCGCCGATATCCTGGTTTCCGGCTCCTGGCTGCTGGGAGCGGACGATCGACCTGGGCGCGTGGACCAGTTACGCGGTGATAGTTAACGATATAAAGAAAACCCGAGGTTCCCTGTCCTGATAATTCATTATTATTACTTAAGTGATTCCTCGCCGAGCCGATCCCAAACCCGACAATCAAGTCTGTGATAGTGCCTTGTCCGTCAAGGTACTACCTGGATCCGGCCGCGAAAGAACGTCCGGCCGGAGACCCTGAATCCGCCATCGGGTAGGTGTAAAGATGAAACTCAACATGCGGAATCGATTCCTGGTCCCGACAACCCTGGCTGTGCTGGTGGCCATGGGTGTCTATCTCGGCGTGAACACCCATGCGACCACAGGCGCTTTGCGCGACTCGGTCCTCGCCGGAATGGAACAGACCTGCGAAACGACCCACCAGCAAGTCACCTCCTGGGTCTCGGATCGAGATCACGAGCTCAAGCGTTGGAGCGAGAACGAAGTCCTGCGGCAGGCCGCTGGTACCGACAGCGCCGAACTGAAGCAACAGGCAACTCGCGCCCTGGGCGGTATTTTCGCCACCAGTGACTACTACGAGGGCATTCACATCACCGATCGCAGCGGCAAGGTCGTTGTGTCGTCCCACCCGGAACAGGTCGGCAAGCTGGATGTCAGCAGTCGCGCCTATTTCCAGGGCTCCATGAATGGCCAGATGGTGCACTCGGATGTGCTGACGAGCAAGGTGTCGGGCAACCCCATCTTCGTCGTCAGCCGGCCCGTGAGCTCGCGACCCGGAGGACCCGCGGACGGGATCATCCTGGGCGTCGTGGACCTGAAACGGTTCTCCGACAAGTTCATCGTCCCGGTCAAGATCCTGACCACTGGTTACGCCTACATCACCACCGGTTCCGGCGTCATCATCGCCCATCCCAAGGAGTCGGTGATCCAGAAGGTGAACATCGCAGACCACGACTGGGGCAAGCACATGGTCGCGACGGGCAATGGTCTGGAAGAGTACGATTTCCAGGGCCGCCGCAAGATGGCCGCCTACAAGCGCTACGACGCTCTGGGTTGGCTCGTTGCCGCCACCGTGGACAACGACGAGATCTACCACGCTGCCAACAATATGCGCAACCTGGGTGTCTTGATGACGCTGGTCAGCGTCGTGCTCATCGGCGCCATCGTGTTCTTCGTGGCCCGCTCCGTGGCCAATCCCATCAACCGGATTATCGACAGCCTGACCGCCAGCGCCGAGCAGACTGCCGACACCGCCGGCCAGATCTCCAATACGAGCCAGTCACTCGCCGAAGAGACCAGCGAGAACGCGGCGGCGGTCGAGGAGACCTCGGCCAGCCTCCAGGAACTGAGCGCCGGGGTCAAAAGCAACGCCGAGAGTGCCGAGGAAATCATGCGCCGCATGGAACACACCAAGGATGTGGTCGATCGCGGCGTCAACTCAATGGATGAACTGGGCGAGGCCATCGATAACATCAAGGCCTCTGCCGACGAGACGGCCAAGATCGTCCAGACCATCGACGAGATTGCTTTCCAGACCAACCTGCTGGCGCTCAACGCCGCGGTGGAGGCTGCCCGGGCAGGCGAAGCCGGCAAGGGCTTTGCCGTGGTGGCTGAGGAAGTACGGAATCTGGCCCAGCGGGCAGCTGCGGCGGCCAAGGACACCTCGACGCTGATCGAGACTTCCATCAACCACACCGAGCGCGGTGTGGCGGTGACCGGACAGAGCCGCCAGGCCTTCTCGGAGACCGCTTCGAGTGCTGCCGAGGTAGCAGCCCTGGTGGAGGAAGTGGCCGGCGCCACGCGCCAGCAGACCGTGGGCATCGATCAGATCAACGTGGCGGTGTCGCAGATGGACCAGGTGACCCAGAATTCAGCGGCCAATGCCGAGGAATCCGCCGCCGCCGCCGAAGAACTCAACGCCCAGGCTGTGGAACTGCACGATGCGGTCTCCAGCCTGAAGGCAGTCGTGACCGGAGAGTCGCAGGTTCCCGTCGGTTCGTTGGCCAGTTCCAGTGGCCTGGCTGACGACGACCGGCGCTGGCACAATGTGGCCGACAGTGGCAACCGGGTCGTTGAGTACACTGAGCTCTAGCCCGGATATTTCCCGAATATCCGGTTGAGTTTTGACCGCCGCCGGTACTGGTTGCCGGCGGCGGCCTTTGTTGATCGGCATCGACGAACCTGCTGCGAACCGTCCCCGATTCTTGCCAAAACCCCTTCTGAATGTTAGTTTTCCCCTTCTGCGGAAACCGGATGGCGGGCCTGAGGCCTGCCGTCTCTTAGTCGTGTTTTCGTAAGTAGTGGATTGTCAGCAGGTTGCTTGCGCGGCCCTGTGCTCTTTCCGGCTGGAGCCGGTGGACGGGGGCTCGTACGCCTGTCTGTCTGTATTGCGGGATCCGGCGTCCGAAGGCGGGCGAGTGCGGATATGTGACCCTCGGACGTGGAGAAAACAGGGGAAGCGTTGCCGATCCCCGGAGGCTGAGTTGTTCCAGGAACTGACCAGACGTCTCGACCAGACCATGAAGAAGTTGGCTGGCCAGGATCGTCTGACCGAGGAAAACGTCAAAGAAGCCCTGCGCGAGGTGCGACTGGCTCTCCTCGAGGCCGACGTCAATTTCGGAGTGGCCAAGAAGCTGGTCGCCTCGATTCGCGAGAAGGCCTTGGGCCAAGATGTCCTGGGCAGCCTGACGCCGGCGCAGCAGGTCGTCAAGATCGTCAACGATGAGTTGACCGCCCTGCTGGGTGGTCAGGCGGCTGAATTGAATCTGGAACCGGGCAAGGGTATCTCCACGGTCATGGTCATGGGGTTGCAGGGCTCCGGCAAGACGACGTTCTGCGGTAAACTGGCCAGCAAGCTGCTCAAGGAAGGCCGGCGTCCGATGCTGGTTGCCGGGGATATCTATCGTCCCGCGGCCATTGATCAGTTGAACGTCATCGGCGACAGCATTGATGTTCCGGTGCACAGCGACCGCGAGCGCAAAAACGCGGCCCAGATCGTCAAGCTGGGGCTGCGCCGCGCCAAGGACAACAAGTGCGATGTTCTGATCGTCGATACCGCCGGCCGGTTGCACATCGACGACACGCTCATGGGCGAACTGGAGTCGATCCAGAAAACCGTTTCCATGGACGAAAAGCTGCTGGTGCTGGACGCCATGACGGGCCAGGAAGCGGTGAATATCGCCACCGAGTTCGCCGACCGCGTTGGATTCGACGGAGCCGTGCTGACCAAGCTGGACGGCGACGCCCGGGGCGGCGCCGCCCTGAGCGTGCTGGAAGTGACGGGGCGCCCCATCAAGCTGGTGGGCGTGGGCGAGAAGATGGAGGACCTGGAGGTTTTCCATCCCGACCGGATGGCCGGCCGCATCCTGGGCATGGGCGACGTCTTGACGCTCATCGAGCAGGCCGAGGACAAAATGGATCTGGACGAGGCCGAGAACCTGGCGACACGATTCGCCGACGGCCAGTTCACCCTGGAGGACTTCCAGAAGCAGATCCAGCAAATGAAAAAGATGGGACCCCTCAAGGGGGTTTTGAAGATGTTGCCCGGCATGAATGCCGACGTGCTCGACAAGGCCAAGGTGGACGACAAGCAGTTCGTCAAGGTCGAGGCGATCATCAATTCGATGACACTCGGCGAGCGCCGGAAGCCGGACATCATCAATGGATCGCGGCGCAAGCGCATTGCCCGTGGCAGCGGGACCACGGTCTCGCAGGTCAACAAGCTGCTCAAGCAATACCGGGACATGCGGAGTATGATGAAGCAGATCAACTCCGCGGGCGGACTCCAGGAGTTCGGCAAGAAGGTAATGGGCAGTTGATTTCCGGAGCGCCCGCCGCAGAGGCGGGTGGACCCGGGCTGTACGCGGCACGCATGGGGCGTGGCGCGACACCACCATGATGGAGGTTGATAGTGGCGACGACAATCCGACTCACCCGTATGGGCAGGAAGAAACGTCCGTTCTACCGGCTGGTAGTGCTGGACAGCCGCAAGCGGCGCGACGGGGCCTATCTGGCCAACCTGGGTTATTACAACCCCTTCACCGATCCCCACGAAGTGGAACTGCACGCCGGCGAGATCATCGACTGGTTGGGCAAGGGTGCTACCGTCAGCGATACGGCCAAGAGCCTGTTACGCAGCGAAGGCGTCCTCTACCAGTTCTCGCTCGTGAAACAGGGGCTGGAAGAGGCAGATGTCGAGGCTCGCATGGCCGAGTGGCATCAGAATGCCGAGAAACGCCAGCAGGAGCGGGAAGCGGCCCAGGAGGCTCGCAAGGAGACCGAGCGCAAGGCACGCGAGGCTGCCGAAGCCGAGGCCAAGGCCGAGGCCGAGAAGGTTGAAGCCGAGAAGGCTGCCGCCGAGAAGGCTGAAGCTGACAAGGCTGCCGCCGAGGCCGCTGCCGCGGCCGCTGCCGAGGCCGCTGCCGCGGCCGCCGCTGAGGCCGCCGAAGCCGCTGAGACTGCCGAGCCCGAGGGCGAAGCGGAAGCTCCCGTTGAGGAAGCCGCCGCCGAGGCCGACGAGAAGAAGGATGCCGGCGGGGAAGGCGACAGTTGAACGCGCCCCGGGAAGAATCCGTCAACGGTGAAGAGACCGTTCGTGATGAGACCGTGAGCGAAGAAGCCGTGACCGAAGAGACCACAAAGACTGACGAGAGCGAAGTCCTTGCTGACTTTGACGAAGAGCTGAACATCGGCCAGGAGCGGGTGCTCGAGCTGATCTCTTATGTCGTGGTCAATCTCGTGGACAATCCCGACGCCGTGACCGTCGACATCGCGCGTCGCCAGGATCGGGATGTCTACAAGGTCAAGGTACACGGCGACGATCTGGGCAAGGTCATCGGCAAGGGTGGACAGACCGCCCGGGCCCTGCGGGTCCTGCTCATGGCCGTCAGTGCTCGTACGGATCAGCGCATCGGCCTGGAAATCGTCGAGTGACATGGATCGGTTCATCGTCATCGGCGAGGTCGTGAAGGCCATCGGTTTGAAGGGAGAGGTCAAGCTGTATCCCTTGCTGGATTTCCATGGGCCGCTGCTCGACAGCGGATTCCTGGTCTGGCAGGACGGCAGCCCGGCCCGAATTCTCCGCCATCGTCAAGCGGGCAGCTGCGAGGCGATCCAACCCGAGGGTGTCACCGACCGCGATGGTGCCGAAGCCATCGTCGGCCGTGAGCTGGGCTTCATGAGTTCCAGCTACCGGGACCCTGAGTTTCCCCGGCCTGCCGGAGGGTTGCCCTTCCGGTATCTGGGCCGGGAGGTGGTGACGGTTTCCGGTCAAGCGATCGGTACCGTCGATGAGGTCCGGTTGGCTGCTGGCAGGATATTGCTGGTCATTCCCGAGGGAAAGCTGGAGATCCTGATTCCGGCAGTGGAGCCGATACTCGCGGCGGACGAAGGGCTCGAGGGTCCGTTGGTGATCGATCCGCCGGAAGGTTTGCTCGATGTCCACCGCAGCTGAACGACCTGTCATCAGGATCTTGACGCTGTTTCCGGACATGGTCCGGAACGTACTGGAGACGAGTATACCCGGCCGGGCAGCCCGGCAGGGGCAGGTACGGTTCGAAGTCACGGATATCCGAGACTTCTCGGTGGACAAGCATCGTACCGTCGATGACACCGCTTACGGAGGCGGTGCCGGGATGATCATGATGGCGCCACCTGTGGTAGAGGCCGTGGAAGCGGTTCGCACCAGGGACGACGCCACGGTGATCTTGACCACTCCGCAGGGAGAGCGGTTCGACGAGGAGCTGACCCTGGAGTTGCTGGACGAATTGCAGACCAAGGGTGAAATGATCCTGATCTGCGGCCACTACAAGGGTATCGACGAACGGGCGCGGGAACTCGTGGTCAACCGAGAGATCTCCATCGGGGACTATGTCCTGTCCGGTGGGGAGTTGCCGGCCCTGGTCATTGCCGATGCCCTGGTCCGGCGCATCGATGGTGTGTTGCACAACGGTGATTCGGCCGCCAACGACAGCTTCACCGAGTTGCGGGGCGGGGGACTGGATTGCCAGTGGTACACCAAGCCGCCGGAGTATCGGGGGCTGGAAGTGCCGGAAGTACTGCTCTCGGGGCACCATGCCAGAATCGAGCAGTGGCGGCAGGAGGAAGCGGACAAGCGAACCGACGAACGGCGGCCTGACCTGAAGGGCGACCGGGATATCGCCAGCGACCAGACGGAGCGCTGATAGAACGCAATACGGAATTTTCTTCGCCTGGGAACCAGGTGAGTTGGACGCCGGCCACATGAGTGAAACCACGCTCTGGCAGGCAGAAATTGGAGGCAGAGATGAACATCGTTGAAGACATCCGGGCCGAGGGGCTGCGGGAGGATCTTCCGGAATTCGGCATCGGTGATACCATCGCCGTGGCTTTCCGGATCCAGGAAGGCGGCAAGAGCCGGATCCAGAACTTCATCGGGGCGGTCATCGCCCGGCAGGGCACCGGCCTCGAGGCCTCGATCACCGTGCGCAAGATCAGTGGCGGTGTGGCCGTCGAGCGGATCTTCCCGGTACAGTCGCCCAATGTCGACTCGATCACCGTGAAGAAACGCGGCCGGATTCGTCGGGCCAAGCTGTACTACCTGCGTGGGCGCACCGGCCGTAAGGCCAGGATCCGCGAAGCCCGCCGGTAGCCGCGGTGCCCGACCGCGACAATCCCCTGGTCCGATTCGACCAGGAGAAGTCCGGACCGGGCGAGTGCCTGCTTGCCGGAGTCGACGAGGCGGGACGTGGTTGCTGGGCGGGGCCGGTGGTGGCTGCGGCGGTGGTTCTGCCACCTACGTGGTGTCCCTCGGGTCTTGATGACAGCAAGAAGCTGACCGCCGCCAAGCGTCGGGATTTATATGAAGAAATACGCGCAAGTGCCGTTACTTGGAGCGCTTGCGCGATTTCTTCTGTCGAAATCGACCGGACCGACATTCTACGCGCCTCCTTGCAGGCAATGGCTCGTGCCGTGGCGCGGCTGCAGCCGGTCCCGGACCTGGTGCTGGCTGACGGCCTGCAAATTCCCCCCTGTTCCCAACCAGCCGAAGCGGTGGTTCGTGGCGATGGCACCAGTGCTGCTATCGCCGCTGCGAGCGTCATCGCCAAAGTTCTCAGGGATCGGATCATGACCGCCTACGACCGCCACTATCCCGGCTACGGTTTCGCCGACCACAAGGGATACGGAGCCGCTGTTCACCGCGAGGCCCTGCAACGTTTGGGACCCTGTCCGCTCCATCGTTTCAGTTACAAGCCCGTGGCTGAACTGGACCAGGGGCGTCTCTTTTGATCGATGCCCGGATCAATGGCCCGGAACTTTCAACAGGGTCTTCCGGTTTCCGGGCGGGGTAAAGTCCCGACCGGAGCGCTTTCTCCTGGTACCACCTCCTGGAACGGGTAGGCGCCTCTTGGCTGACGGACACGCTTTGGGCCGGCAGGGTGAGGGACTGGCTCGCCAGTACCTCGAAATGTGCGGATACTGTTGTTTGGAAAGCCGGTTTCGCCGGATCGGAGGTGAGATCGACCTGGTCGTGGAGCGGTGCGATCGTGTGGTGTTCGTAGAAGTCAAGACCCGCGGTCCGTCCGCACTTGCGCCGCCGGAGGCCTGGGTAGACCGGCGGAAACTGAACAGGCTCCGCCGCACCGCATTGATTTGGTTGGAGCAGCATCCCGAGTGCCGGGGCCTGCATCTGCGATTCGACGTGATCAGTGTTGAGTTCGCCGGTGAAGGCCGCGGATGCCGGTTGCGCCACCTGCCGAATGTCGGCTAGGGCGAGGGGTTCGGTTGCTCCGTATGCGCGAGATCTGTAGATTCATGGACTCGGACCCGGCCTTCGACGACCCTGCGACGGTACGGCCTCCCACGGTCAACGAAGGGTTGGGATCCGGGTAACTCAGGTCCCGAAGTGTCGTATTGTATTGGTTGCCGAAGGGCGACAACCACCGGCCAGAACGGCCCGTTGGGTTGACATCAGCTGCCAGGGGATCCCGCCATGTTCGCTGCTAGGCCAGGACACGAACGAATTTTGCGCTGCCGCACTCGTCGAGCAGTGAGGGCCGCCGAGTGTTCAGCTCCCCTTACGGAGGGTAGGTGGCGGACCGCTGCTCTGCTGTTGGCCGCATTGCTGGGACTGCTGGTCCTGGGAATGGGGCAGTCCGCCCGGGCCGCGGTATACGCTGCAGAATCCGCTGAACGTTTCGACCGTGAACTGGATCGTGACGGCAACGGGATCGAGGATCTGCTGGACCAGTGGCGGACCGGCCAGCGGACGTGGCAGGATCTGCGGAACGCGACGGTTCATCGGGCCGAGGCGGCTCGGGATCGTGCAGCCAAAGCAGCCGGCGGCGACGTCGCCGAACCCTTGCCCTCCGGTCTGGTTCCCGCCGGCGGCAGCTGGCAACAGGGCGGCCTGCGCGTGATCTGCCTCGGGGCTGTCGATGGTCAATTGCAGGTCCCCCGGGAGGCGGCTGGCGCGGTCGGTCTCTGCCGGGTTATCCATTCCCTGGATTTCTGTGGCGGAGTAACGGTACTGGCGCTGGACGAGCCCGGGCTGGCCGCCTTCTTGGACGCCGACCCGGATGCGCGGGTATTGCTGGATCGGGATGGAGTCCCTGCCCTGGACACCAGCCGGACCATGGTCGGGGCCGATCAA
>Ga0070728_10001480_pt1 | contig 34376 bp, 50 predicted proteins | sample tdDd471_FD_66723 | JGI IMG/M metagenome (GOLD analysis project Ga0070728, IMG submission 66723) | Marine sediment microbial communities from the Atlantic coast under amendment with organic carbon and nitrate - tdDd47.1 | ecosystem: Environmental > Aquatic > Marine > Coastal > Sediment | place...
CAGCCTTTGTTTGTTTTATTATCATCCAAAAAGTCAGGATGGTTTTTAGCAAATTCTTCGCTTACTCCGTTTTCTTCTTTATCGTCTCTTTTTAAGAAGTCAGAATAGCTTTTATAAATCCTTGTATTTTGCATGATTAAGACGCCCTCTTACCCAATTGAATCTTGTTGTAAATCTCTTCGCGGTGAACCTGCACCTCTTTAGGTGCCTTAATGCCAATGCGCACCTGATTTCCCTTAACGCCTAACACCGTTACTGTGATGTCATCACCAATCATTAGGGTTTCGCCGAGCTTTCTTGTTAATATGAGTGCCATTAAACTTTCTCCTTTTTAATAAACTGCATTAGCAATCGCCCTTCAAAAAGACGATTGGTGAAACAGTTTTAAGCCGCATCCAGTTCCATTTGTGCACTATCTTCGGGTCTCGGTGGCTCCAGTGTTAATTCAATGGTGCTGCCATTTAGCTCGTAAAGACGGCCCGCTTCCTCCTTGTTTGGATCGCAATTGATATTGAACTTGAGCGTAACGGTGCCGCCTTCCTCAACCTCAAAGCTGAACTTATTCAGATCACATTGAACAAAGATAAGATCGTTTTCTTCGGTAAGTCCGCCACCAACAACAACGCGATAGCCTGAAGTTTCATAACTCCAGCTTTGCTTTTTATTAAGCATAGGGAAGCGTAAGCGCGTTAGGTTCGTTCCTTCCTCTGCTACCTGGTCAACCAAATCCTGTTCATCTTTCGGCGGCTCCGTGTAGAAGGTTTTTTTCAAGTTTTCATCCAGCAAGTCAAAAATATTATTGTTGGATTTAATGGTTATGTTGAGCGTACAGCCAGGCTCGGTATCATCGCCGTGAAGCTCAACGCGCGGGGTGTAGATCATTTTGGCTTGCTGATTTTCAAGTCTGATCATCGGTTTTTCTCCGGTTTGGTTGGGTGGTAAGGATCACATGTTTGATACGAGTTTTTCGCTTGCGGCCTCTAAATCCATTTCAAGCAACCATTCAACAACTTTTGATTCGTGGACGTTGTAGCGCATAGCAAGCGTGTCGATGATGTGCTGGTCTGATGGACGCTTTTCGTTTTGGCGGCTAGATAGATCGGATACAGCAGGTTGCACTGGATCTGTTTGTTCTGAAGGTGGTTCCGAGGTCACAGGCTCTTGCTGAGTAGTGCTTTCAGTCGCTTCCTGTGCGGCGGCTTCCTGAGCCTTTTCCTGCTCTTCGGCGCGGATTTTCTCACGCTCTTTTTCCAGCCTTTCATTTTCCGCTTTTTCGTGTTCACCAATACGGTAAGCAATCAGGGTCTGCAGGTCGCCAGTCTCTTTAAGCACCAACTGAACACGATCACCAAACAGGAAGTCATGGCCCGCATCATCTATCAGCTTCAGATTACCCCTGATCTTTTCTGCTATTTCGCTGGACTGAATTTTTGCCCTTGCTACTTCGTCATCTGCTGCGCTTTGCAAGGTATCGACTGTGCGCTTGCCTTTCATGGCGCCATTGAAATCAGTGATGACTTCGGGCATGTACTGACCGCCAAGGCCGTTATTAAGCTGTTTAACATGCTCATCAACCTTGGCTCTGGCAGTTTGTGCAATCTCGATTTTGACTTCTTTTTTTCGCTCCTGAACCAGCTTGTTCAGCGCCAGTCGTTTGGTGCGCATTTCTTCTTTGAGGTGGTCAACCGTTTTGAATAATTCATCAATGCTTGCTGTTTTAGCCAAAGCCTGCTTTTTAACGGATTCAATTTCTTTTTCTGCATTATCGAGAAATTTCACCATACCTTCGGCATCAGCAAAATCCTGATCAGTCTTTAGGTCAGTGCTGATAGCCTGAATGCGCGAGGTTACGGCATGCTTATACGTTGCGAGGTTAGTGCCATCAACCTTTCCGGAAATATCAATAAACAGCGCTGGGAACTCGGCGACTGGTGCAGCCTGCGGCTCAGGTTCGTAGTTTTTTGGCTCGTACTCCGAAAGATCGCTGTTAAATTGCCTCCACCCAGCATCCAAAGATTTCTCTGCTTCTGGTGTCAGGGTTACCCAGATGTGCTCACATTTTTCTTTGGTTCCGTCGGTAACCATGTAGAGACACTTTTCGGCGCGACTTATCACTAGTTGCTGGACAACCTGCCAAATATCCTCTTCGGGAACATCGCCTGAACGTATGCTTTCCGCCTTTTTTTCATTCCACTGCTTACACTCCCAAATGACATCCTCTAACATAGTGATGCCGTCGAAGCTCGCTGCAAGATAGCCGTCGTCATCAGTTGCTGAAACGGGATACAGTTCTTCACCAATAATTTCTTCGGCGATTGGTCGCGCCCTTGCTTCAACCTCATGCCCCTTATCCAAGATGTTCGCCTGGAACCAATCACTGAACTCTCGATCAGTTCCGGTTGCCTTGATATGAAGAAGTTCGTTGCGCTTAACTTTTTCTGAGGCGCCCATCATTGCTGGTGCTTCTGAGGCGTTCAATTTTGTGTGGCGGTGTGCACACCATTCTGGTGAGCCTTGGATCAGATCAAGTGTTTTCATTGTTTTCCCCTGTTTCAAGATCACGAATTTGCTGGAGCTGTTCATCACTCAGCACCGCCTTGGTGCTTAGCATCTTGATAATGTCATCAGCTGATTTCTTGCCGGCCTCAATAAGCAACCGCCAGCTATCTAAATTTTCTTTGAAGCGGTCATCTGGATAGGGTTCAAGTTCTGCGCGACCGCCACTCTCAGGAGTAATGTCTTTTGGCTCATTACTGATAGGCTGGTCTTGCAGTTCGTCTTCGGTGTAGATACCCAAAATAACCTGAGGCATAAAAGCGCGAGCCCAGTTTTTTATTTGCAGATACCCAAGCTGCTGGGGAACGTTTGTTTTCCATAGCGGTGAGTTTTTAACAGTGACGCTGCTAAATTTGAGCCATTGCCCCCAACTAATTTCAGTCTCATTTTTCAGCTTGAAGCCTACGCGGCACTCTAGGTTGTTGCCTTCACCTTTGTACTCATATTTAGGAAGGCCTGAGACATAGCCTGAAGCTTGAACCAGCGCATTAATCAGTTGAGCTTCGTAGCCCAGTTTACCGCTGACAATGTGGGTTTTCTGTGCAACCACGTAAGGGTTCATGCGCCATTGAAGGGACTGCAAAACGATGGCGTAACAGTCGCCGACGTTATTCTTTAGGTGATCTGGCACGCTAACTTTTGAATTGGCCATGTTGTCTGCTATCACCATTGCTTGATTCATTAATTCCGAATTAAGCATGATGTCGCCGAATTGCTGTGCTTGGTTTGGTGCGGCAGGTGCGCTGAATTCTTGATCGCTAATAACGGTGATGTCTGTTTGTTCTTGGGTTGCGCTCATGGCGTACTCCTATAGGTTATCTATTGATTCAACTTTATCGGTTGATCCTGCCAACCGCTGTATGGAAGTGTTTATTTGCAAGGGCAGTTCGACAATGAGGCATTCACCATATTGGCCTCTTAGGCTTCTTGCTCTGCGCTCGAGCTCAAGCTTGGTTGTATCGACATGTGATTCCATGATTATTGCTCTTCCGTCGACACCATTATCTGAACACACAAGCGCATATACCGGTCTTGAGCTATTCATCAGGCCGCACCATCCGTAGTTGGTACGTTGCGTAAATCTTTAAGGCTTGGCTTACGCGGGAACACCTTAACGTTACTGTCAGGCTCTTGCGCTTTACGAAACTCAATTTTTTCGTTAGATACGTACTTCACTTCACACCCCAGCTGGGCCGCGAACTTGGCTATCTCAATAACAGGGGTTTCATTTGGAATAATTAGTTGCATAAGTTTCTCCGTGAAAAAAGCCCCTAAGCCGCAGGGGCACGTGGTTTACCCCGATTAAGAGACCTGGGTTTCTGTTTGTGCTTTGAGTAGGTGGGCAGCCTCTTCCTCGAGGCGGCAGATTTTGGTGCCAAGGTACATGGCTGCTTCTTCTCGACAGTACTTGAACATCAACTGCTTGAGGTCGTACGCTGCAATGAGAACGTCCTGACACTGAGCAATCCTTAACTCAATGCTGATATAGGCATCGTCATCGGTATAAGCTGCTGCTTGTAGGGAGTACTCGGACCGAAAACCATTTTCATCCTTTGGGCTGTAGTATTTTTGCCCCTGCATCATGCGATCGGCCAGCACATCTATGGCTTGCAGAGTCTCAAAAGCCGCTTGAGCCAATTCTTCCTTATTAATTTCGGCTTGCTCATTAAGCTCTGCCTGCTTATCCAAGTAAGCGTTTGTTTCGGCTTCCACTCGACACGTGTTTTGCATTGTTCCGTCCTTTTTTGTGCTTCACTCAATTTGATAATTACAGAATAAAACGTAAACGTATTAATGTCAAACGAAAACGTATTACTTTTTTAGTAAGTTTTGTTGCACAGTTATTGTTCAATGGATTTAGAGGAGCAGGATATGAATGAAGAGGTTATGGCTGGGATCTTCATTTTAGTGTGCGCTGGGATAGCTTTTTTTCTGTTTACGCGCTGGTGGTTTTGGGCTTTAGCTTTTGGTTTGGGGGGGTTGGCTAGCTTTTTCTCTGTGTGCGCAAGTGTTATTCATTTTCAGATACTTGCAGCAGTTGGGTTTTCTGTTTTGACATTTCTTTGTTATTTGGGGTTGGGGTTTAGTCTTACAAGATCGCCTTACTAAGCCTTATTTTGCTTTCTTAATAGGTTGACACTGTATATATAAACAGTACTCTATGGTTCTCGCTGAGAAAAACGACCGAGTTGGGGAAACCAGCGGGATAGGGAATCTCGTCTATGAATAATAATTATTTAACAGAAGAGGAAGTCAAGGAAGCTATTGTTTTTCTTGACTATTTGATGGATCAATCAGATCAAGTGCCGCCTCGAGCTTCTGAGGAGATGCCTCCATTATCCTCGTCAGCTTCTTTAAAAATTCGGGGCCTCGCTGGCTTGATTCATACACATACTGAAAATGCTTGAGTTCTTCGGTAAGTGGACCATCTTTTGCTGGCTCGAGGCTGGCTCTATCACCATTCTGTAGGATGTAGGCTTTTACAAAATCCAGGTCATATATTTCATGCAGCTGTAAACCAAAGTACTTGGCAATGGGGAGCACTGTGTTTGGTTTTGGATCTTTACTCCCGCCTTTATCGCTATTTATGGCTACCCGTCTTACCTTAGTTTGAGTCATATCTTCATCAATACGACTCGATGCAATATCAACAGCAACCTCATTTGGGTTGGTGTTTCTCCAGTCCATTAATAAATTAACAGCTTCTTTCAGTTCTGATTCATACATTTACGCATTATCCGTGAAATTTATTTGTTACGGAAAATCGTTTTCGTTTGACAATAAAACGAAAACGTATTAATTTAATTTCATGAAGACAATACAAGACATGACCATTGATCTGCTTGAGGACTTTTCGGAGCCACAGCTCGCGAAAAAAGTCGATACCAGTCAGACGCAAATCAACCGAATCAAGAAAGGTCAGGAGCCTGGTTTTACCCTTGGAAAACGTATTGAGAGCTTGTACCTCTCAAAAAAAAGTGAAAATCAGGCCGCCTAAGTTCCGACCGGTTAGCTGCCGTCTCGCTGTATGAGTGCTGGCCGGTCTCTCTAACTACAAGTTTGGATATTTTTTGAAATTGGATGAAGTGATTGATGTGAAGTGGCCCCGAAGGGCCAATGATTTATTTAGCGGCCTTGGCCCGCATTAAATCCACGGTTATAGCCATCCTGATATGTCTTTTCTCCCAATTTTGGTAGTGGACATAGCGGTGGCAACGGTGCCAGGCAGGAGCTTTTTCCGTAACAAGCACCAGCTTTGTAGCCTGCTTTAAAACCTTCACAGAAACCACCCTGGGATAGTGCAGTGATTGAAAATCCAGTCAGTACAACAGCGATGAGTAGTAATGATTTCATTAATTGAGTCCTTTTCTTTTTAAGTGGATATTTCATTGTGCCTAGCCCTAATCAAACAGTCCAATTTTTAAAAATTATCTGGCCCCGATTCACCAGCTGAACGGGGTTTTTATTTACCCATAATTTTTGGTGTTAAGTCGTGTTAAAAGGTGTGAACAAATAAATGGAAAAAGCCAAAATTTCTATCGAATTTACTCCCGGCATAAGCAATGCCTATCCCACAAAGCTTGATTTTTTAAGGGATTATTTGCCTGCCGTCGTTGGCAAACGTGACAATTATAATATGTCCTCGTTGGCACGGGATCTTGGCTTTTCACCTCAAAAACTCTCTCAGAAACTATCCGGTACCAACAATTCGGCCTGGTCGTCCAAAAATGAGGACAAGCTTAAAAAGGTATTATCAGCTCCAGAATACCTACCAATCATTGCATACGACATCGAATCAACCCAGCGCGAATATAACGAACTTGAATCCCTGAAAGCCCGATTAGCTGAACTGGAGGGCGAGAGCTAGTGAGAAACCCAGACCGAATCATTGGTGGTGACTATCTATTTCGTTGGTACATCATCCCTAGAAATCGTTTTTTCAATATTTATTTACATAAATTTGGTCGCTCTGATGATGATCGAGCGCTTCACGATCACCCCTGGTGCAGCGTAAGCTTTTTACTGAAGGGTGAATTCATCGAGCACAGTTTCAAAGGCATCAGATCAATTCCTTGGTTATTCCCTGTGTTCCGATCAGCAAAATTTGCGCATCGTCTAGAGCTTGTTAAGGGGCCAGTGTGGACGATTTTTATCACCGGCCCAAACCTTCGTGAATGGGGTTTTTATTGCCCCAAAGGCTGGGTGAGTTGGAAGAAATTCACTGACTATGATGGCAATACCATCGAAGGCGGGTGTGATTAATGCACTATTACAAACGAAATTTAGGTGATTACGCTAAGAAAGCAGGACGCTTGTCCATGTTACAGCACGGAGCGTACACGCTCCTGCTAGATGCGTGCTACGACCGTGAACGCTTCCCCACGGAAGAGGACGCGATTGAATGGACGTGGGCTAGTTCACCAGAAGAGGTACAGGCGGTTAAGTTTGTGCTGTCTCGCTTTTTTGAGCTTCAAGAGGATAAAACCTATGTGCAAACAAGGGTTTATGATGAAGTTCAAGTCTACAAGGTGGGTGAAATACAAAATCGCTTAATAGCGCTCGCACGTGAAGGTAGAAAACAGAAGCGAGATGACTTTGTAAAAGACTGCGATCAACTGCGTGCAGAAATTAAGAACGATCCGTTAAGTAAATCGCACGCTACGTGGACGGACTTGGTCGAAGCGTTGATAAAAATGCACGAACCGCCACCTAACCATAAACCATTAACCACTAACCAAGAACCAAGAACCAATATAAAACCTATACCCTCGACATCGGAAAAATCAGAATCGGATTCAAAAAAGGAAGATCCTGATGAATCACCACCTGATCAACCCAAAGAAAAAAAATCAAAATCAAAATCAAAATTTAAATTCAACGATGAGCAATATCAAATCGCCGTTGAGATGAGCTGCCCCAGCAAAGCCCGTTTTGATGAAACCCTAAAAATCAATCTCGATGAGTGGGCTGATACCGTTCGCAAGCTCATGGACACCGACGGGTATACCCGCGAGCAGATCCAGTACCTGTGGCGAACGATCCATGACAACTCGCTGCAGTTCGACTGGCAATCGAATTGCCGGACACCGATGAAGCTACGCCTACGCAAAGACGGCTTGAGTTATTTCGAGATCATAGCCAATCAGATCGTTACCCAGAAACGAAAACCTAAAGCTGACCCCGAAAGGGGGTTTGTTGAAAAGCACACTGACCCGTCGTGGCGTGAAGGTCTTCTTGACTCGGTCGTGCATACTCAGCAAAGCGGGGAGGAGTTATGTCACGAGTGATGCGTGATCGGAGCTGGACACCCAAACGGCGCTATTACCGGCAAGGCAATCTCTTTGACAAACAGCTTCAAGAGCGCAACCGCCAGGCCAACAAGCAGGCCATGGCTGAAATTAAGTCCAAAGGCTTACTAAACAATCCTGAAGGGGGTGAGAAATGAAAAAAAGTAATCAAGGCTCTATGGCGATGGCTCTGATGGCCATGATGGCTGGCTTGGGGAGGTCGCCTTACAGCTCAGAAATACGTAAGAAACAAAAACAACCGCGTATACCTACAGCAGAGCAAGCAGCAAAAACACAAGCAAGGCGAGAAAAACGCCAGCGTGATTATGAATTTTGTATTGCAATGAACCCGCTGCACAAACCGGTACCCACACGAGGTTAAGCCGATGAAAAATGCTAACAGCATCATTGCATTCCACAAGGGGCGACAAATCCGTTTCACTGAATCACGCCAGAGAATCCTTCGGGTTATGCAGGGACGTAAACGACCGCTTGATGAGTTTCAGATTGCGGACCTGATCGGTAAGCCCATCAACTGTGTGTCGGGTCGTATCACCGAGCTCAAAGCAGATAAGTATCTGGTCGTGGTGGGTACTCGAAAAGATCCACACACTAAGTGCTTGCGCAATCTCTATCTGATGAACCTTAAGATCAAGTTCGGGGTGGCCGCATGAAATTATTTATTTTTGGCATCTTGTTAATTATCACCAGTGCATTGATCTGGTACGCCAGCAAGTCAAAAACAAAAGCCGATTATCCAGACTTAGAAACTTGCACTGATGAAATTGAAGAACACTAGGGGAGGCGCCACACCTCAAAAGTTGTACCCCAACAGTCGGACGGCCTGACTGTGAAGGGCGGTAATGTCTTTGCCCGGTGCCCCTTTTGTAGCACGCCGGTTCAAAGGGCAAGCCAAGGCGCTTGGTAACTACAGATTGGCAAATTACCGCAAGCCGTTTAACCCACTAACCAACAAAGGTAAATACCATGAGTTACGATGAACAAACCAGTGCGACACCAGAGCGCTTTTCAGGCGGCGGTGCTTTAACGGGAAACGCAAAGCTTGGCCCTCAGAAAAAGGCACAAACGATTATGAATCGTCTAGCAGACTTAAATGAACGGCTTGGCACCATCGTTGTCAGTGCCGAAGAAAGCACAGATCGGCTGCTGGGCTCTGTACCGAAAGATACAGCAACAAGCATGGGGCAACCTGTAGAGCATCGCTGCCATTTTGATGAAATGCTGCTGTACTGCGAAGCAATAAACAACAAGCTTGTTGAGTTGCAAAGCATAACGAATCGGTTAGATGACGAGGTTTAATTCAGTCGATGCAACCCATCCACTTCACCATCCAAGGCGAACCGGCTTCCAAGGCAAATTCACGGAAGCTGGTCACCTTTGGGAAAAAGCCTGCATTCATCAAAAGCGATAAGGCAAGAGCCTACGAGAAAGCAGCACTGCTGCAAATTCCTACCGTCGCAAGACAAATGCTCAAAGGGCCTGTATCGGTAACCATGACGATCTACTACGCATCAGAGCGGCCTGATCTCGATGAGTCGGTAATCTTGGATGTGATGCAGAACCAGTACACAGGCAAAGGTAAAAACCGCAGGCTGATTCAAAAAGGTGTTTACGAGAATGACCGACAGGTGCGTGAGAAACATATCTATCATGCCATCGACAGGCAAAACCCAAGAACAGAGATCCACGTGAAACCCTTGCTCGCCCAACAACAGGATTTACTTGATGCAACTGCCAACGGCTAAAAAAATTCAATGCTGTGCAGAAATGGGCTGGGATTACCTTGGCGACGGACTGTTCACGAATGGTGACTTGATCGGATGGTTTACCGAAAAAGGCTTTCACAAAGAATCGGCGGAGAACTGAGATGATGGCAAAACGCAAATTTAGTCCAGGTGATAAATTTTATAGCCGGTTTTGGTTCAGCAATGGGCAGACTGCAAGAGGCACAGAAACTAAATCTAGCAAGCATACCGTTGCACCTCACTCGCGGCTTGGTCCACGTAAACTGACTGGGCCAGCGTATTATCTTAAGGTGCTAACCACGGATGGACACAGCGGCAATGCACAACAACAAGCGGCTCAAATCCTGTTAGCGCATCTAGCCCACGAACTTGGAAAGCATGTCCGTAAGTTCGAGATTGAAACCAGAAAAAAATACCGGATACCCTTGAAGAATTATTACACTTGGGCCGGTGTGATTCTGGACAGGTATCTCGGAAAAGTGGTGTCAGATCGAAAAGCGGCAGAGCGGATCATTCTCAATCACCACAGTGAATACCAACGTCATTACAAGCGGCATGAAGCTATGATCGAGCAATTACTGCGCTCGTTGGCCGAAAGCAGTTAGTTTTTTCTTGCGTTTTGCGCCAAATCGGTATACTTTTTTCCCATACTTCAGAAATTTATCTCTAAGACCCGGCCAACCAGCCGGGTTTTTTATTGCCTAAACAAAATCAAACCCAACTTTCTCCAATAATTTTAAGGACTTAGTATGTCGCCACAACAAGGAATTGACCGCCGCCGCGACAGTGTCGTTAAAAATATTGTTTTGCCGGTTGTTGTGGCGGTTATTACGGCTGTCATTGTCGGTATGGGCTCTGCCACTCTGGCGATAAAGATCGGCTCTGAAGTTCTGATAACTCGAGTTAATTACATGGAACGGGATATAGTCGAAGTCAGAGAGCTGGTTAACTCGCTAGGCAAGGTGTCCATCTCTCTGGCCGAAAACACTGAATGGCAGCGCGGTACTGACAAGGTGATCGATGGGATTTTGATTAATCAGCGTGGGCTGCAAGAAATGACCAAAGACCGTTACCCGAGAGCAGAGGCCAAAAAGGATTTAAATATTGTGTATGGGAGAATAGATAAGCTCGAGGAGGTTGTTGATCGAATCAGGAGCGGATCGAAATGATCAACGGCCAGCATTTACGCGAATACATTATCAGGCCAACACTGGAGCAGATCGGCTTATGGTCTGAGTCGGCTGAAAATCTGTTGATGGGAACCGCAGCGCAAGAAAGTAAGCAAGGGTTTTACCTTCGCCAACTCAAAGGCGGCCCAGCTGTGGGCATCTTCCAGATGGAACCCGCAACACACGACGATATTTGGGAGCACTTTCTCGAGTACCAGCCGAGGCTATCAGAAAAGATTCAAACCTTGACGCCATTTGTGGAAGCAGAGCAGATGGTAGGCAATCTAAATTATGCCGCCGCTATGGCGCGTATGCAGTACTACCGAAGACCAGAGCCTCTGCCTATGGCAAATGACGTGGCAGCTTTAGCTCATTACTGGAAGCAGCATTACAACACGCGTCTAGGAAAAGGCACCGAAAAAGAATTCGAGCACAGCTATCTTTTGAGCATCCATTAAATCGCGTGCTGAAATAGATTTCATTGTAAAAGAATGGCCGTCAATCGAGGTTTGTGGTCATTACGATCTTGACAGCAAAAAGACCTGTCCGAATTTCAACGTTAAGCATTGGTATGAAACCGGTGTAGTTCAACCTATCTAACAGAAGCCATCATTATGAATCAGATCCTTAAGGCGCTGGTATTGCCAGTGCTAGAGGTTGTTGCGCGTGACAATTTAAAAGATGTTGCGACCGGCAAAAACCTTGTTAACAAATCAACTGCTGAGTCATTAATGATGATTTCAGTTCTTGCACAAAACACCCCTGAATTCACACCAACAAATGCGCCCGTTTTGATTTTATATGCAGCGGCGTTGATTTGGTCGGGCGTTAAGTTCATGAGGAATCAATAGTGGCTAAGGTTTATGTTGCAACAGATGGTGATGATTCACGGTCATATGCTCAGGCTCAGGTTGAATCTACTCCTTGGTTAACACCTGCTGAGGCCACCAGCTCTGCTACAGCAGCGGACACCGTTGAATTGGCTGATGGTACTTATAACGCTGATGCTTCAGGCAGTTATGGTTCAGACGCGTACCACAAGTTAGTCAAAGGACTGATCTTTAAGGCTAAAAACCGCAGGCAGGCTATTTTAACAGGCGACTCTGCAAGCTATGCAGTCCGCTTATCTTCTACTTTGCCGGCCTCTGCTCTTGTCGAGTTGAATGGCGTTGTTGTGGATGGAGCCTCAAGCAATAGCGGATCAGGATCAGCTACCGCGTTGGATGTTGGTGTTGATGCTAGTGATGCATGGGACTTCCGCTCGGTGGATTCTCATTATATCTGTGGCAACAACTATGCGATAACAATCAATCAGCGTCATGGCATACAGCTAATGACTGGTGATTACATTACGGGTAGTCCGGCAATCGCTGCGCTTTCCTTATCCAGTTCAGTTGCAGCTGTTGCGGATCAAATTATAAAGATCAATAGCTTGGAGATGGATGTCACGGCGAGTGACACATCTTTCACGGGCGTGTTAACCAATCGAAGTGATGATGGCAAAACCTATGCGTTAACCTTTCAGATGGATTCGCCAAAAATCACAATGCGTGATGGCGGGTTCGATGCCGATATGGTCGCCATTGATAACAAAGCTGAAAATGGTGTTATCACAAATCCCAATATTACAATTATCGAATCTGCCAGTAATACCAAAACCCATTTCGGTATCTTAAATCGGGGAATGAGCGGAACCACGGTCTCGGTAGATCCTTGGGTTATTGGTGGCTTAATTGTCGGTGATGTTAGGAAAAGCTACTTATTGGCGCATGGTCAATCAACTACCGCCTCAAATATTAGTGGTGGCGGTCTTTCTGGCACCACTGTAATTGGTAAGAAATACGACGGAACCGGCAGTGATACACCGCATAACATCCTTTTTGGTATGGGTACGGACGCAAAAGGGTATGGCCTTAAATCACTTTATGGTTATGTAGGCATTCTATTTTCATTAACGACTGCTCATTACTCTAGCGGTCACTTAGTTGTCGATGCAAACGGCCCTCACTACTACGGAAAAGGGGCTACCGGGACTATTGATAAAAGCATCGCGGTACACACTGGTGAGGTTGAGCAGACCGGCCACTCAATGTTTGCGGCCAATGCGCAAGGAGCCACGGATACCCCTGCGCTTACTTACAAAGACTGTGTCGCTATTGTTGCTGATATTTCTAACTTCAACGCCGTTGCGTCTAACTATGATGCCAATCAAGGTGTGACCTATGAGGGTGGGTTGGTATTTGTTGATGAGTCTGTTGATTTATCGACTACTGATTTGTTTGCCTACAACCAAGCAGGTGGCGCAGCGAACAACACGATAGCCGATTTCAACACGAACATGAGTACAGATTGGGAAGCCGTGAAACTTCCTACATCGGCAATCAGAAAGCTGGCTGCGGCACAGAAGGCAGTGGCCTTAGCTGCAACAATGTCTAGTAGCACAGGAATTGCAAAATCAATTATGAATTAGGATCTGGTAGCAAAATTTTTGTAGCTGCCTCCGCAGACGTATGTCGTCTGATTTATCAAGAGAAAAGAGAATTTTGTCATGCCAAAACTTAATGCAGCGGGTAAATCTTTAAAATATCAAGTTCAAGGTGAGGGAGTAACCATCAAGGCTAAAGATGTGACGGGGACTATCACTATAGAGATGTTTGATGCAGGTGTTTCCATGGGTAATGCTCTTGATGAAAATAACCTAGAGATAAGTTTCACAACCGACTTCCACCGACTTTTCGATTTTAGGGCTGGTGATGAATTCCAAATCTCACAAAGTGGTGGGACACCGACTGGAACCACAATCAAGGTCGGCGGTGCTAAGGCAGCATACTGATGGCAAGAGGACCGGGCAAAGAGAATAAGTATTGGAAACTAAGAAAACGAACAGGTGCCCATAAAAAATACCGTTCCGCTGCAGCTCTATGGAAAGCTTGTGTTAAGTACTTTGAGTGGGTTGATGAAAACCCGCTTTACGAAACTAAGGCATTTTCATATCAGGGTGATGTGATTACGGAAGATATACCTTTAATGCGTGCAATGACTGTATCAGGACTCTGCGTTCACCTGGGTATAACCCGAAAAACATGGATGACATACGGAGAGCAAGACCATCCATTCAGTGAAATTCACGGCGAAGTAAGCGAGATTATCTGGGCGAACAAATTTGAAGGTGGTGCTGCTGGCTTATTGAATGCCAATTTGATTGCTAGAGACCTTGGGCTGCGTGAAAGGACGGACAATCAACACTCAGGTCCTGATGGTGGGCCAATTCAAAATACTTGGACAATTCAACCGGTAAAGGCTTCTGAGCAAAATAGAGATTGAAGTTGCTGAAAAAATCTTACCCCTAATAACTACCCCTAAAGCAGTGAAGATTGCAGTTGGCGGAAGGGCTGCAACAAAAACTATTGCCTTTTCTGATTGCTTTCTGAAATTTTGTGATGACGGTGAAAAGCTTCTTTGTGCAAGAGAGCATCAAAACTCACTTGAACAATCAGTGCACTCATCAATGCGACGGCGTATTTCACATTACGGAATAGAGACTTTAAATCCTACAACCAAAAAGATAACCAGCCAAACTGGTGGAGAGATTTTCTATTGGGGGCTCGCTAGGAACATTGGTTCGGTCAAGTCGCTTGATGGCGTTAACAGGGTTTGGATAGAAGAGGGTCAATACATCTCTCAGGAATCCATAGATGTTTTGTTCCCAACAATCAGAGAGAACAATTCAGAAATTTGGATAAGCATGAATAGGGGATCGTCAAAAGATCCTGTATCCAAAGAATTTCTTCTGCCATATGAGCACATTCTAGAGCGAGATGGGTTCTATGAAGATGAGTACCTAATGATTGTTGAAATCAATTGGTATGACAATCCATGGTTTCCAGAAAAGCTAAATCAGCAACGTATCAGGGCAAAGAAGATAATGTCACGCGCCAAGTATGATCATATCTGGGGTGGCGCTTATTCAGACACAGTTGAAAACGCGATCATTGAGCCTGAGTGGTTTGATGCGTGTATTGATGCCCACATTAAGATTGGTTTCGAACCTGAAGGTGTTGAGGTTGTTTCACATGATCCGTTTGACGGAGGTAATGATCCAGCAGGGCTTGCCTATCGTCATGGTTCAGTATTCAAAGAGGTGCTCGAGAGCTCTGATGGACGTGTGAATGATGCCTGTAGGTGGGCATTAGATTTCGCCATCGAGGTGGGTGCAGATGAGTTTGTATGGGATGCCGACGGTGTTGGCGCCGGGCTTAGAGAGCAGGTTGGCAAAAGCCTGAAAGGGAAGAAAATGTCAGCCTCTGAATTTCATGGCCAAGCAGCTGTTGATAACCCGGATCAAATTTACAACAAGACAGAGATTGATATTGGTAAGGCCCGGAGTAATCGGGAGACTTTCACCAATAAGCGAGCACAGTGGTACTGGATTCTTCGAGACCGGATGTTCAAAACCTACTTAGCGGTAACTGAGAAAAAGTGGGCCAACCCCGACGAACTAATCAGCTTCAGTAGCGAGATCACAGCGCTAAGAACGTTACGCGCTGAAATATGCCGTATACCGAAAAAGCCCAACGGTGCAGGAAAAATACAAATATTAAGTAAGCCGGAGATGAAAGCATTGAAAATAGACAGTCCGAACTTGGCTGATAGCGTCATGATGAACTTGTCCGGTACAGGAACATTGAAAAAACCTGTTACTCCTATCGAATACGACAGTTTTTATTGATGATTGATTATTCTGAACATGCGGCTGTTCTAAAGGCCTTAAAAGCAGACCAAGAAGCTGATTATGATCGTCGAGAGATGATGCGGGAGATACATGCCTTTCTGCACCACAAAGACGGGCAATGGGATCCAAGCATCCGCAACAAGTTTAGTAATCGATTCGTTGGTACGTTTGACCGGTGCACAGCATTGGTTGAGGATACTTGGGCCGATATGGCAAAGAATGAGGCTGAAATTAAAATCAGGCCAAAAGGAGATGGAGCCACTAAAGAAAATGCTAATTATTATTCTGGGCTAATTCGAAACATTGAAGACTTTTCCAATGCCGATGATGCTTACAAGCAGGCAGGTAAATTAGCTATAGAGGTTGGGTTTAGTTGTGTCAGTGTAGATCATGATTACATTGATGCTGATTCCTTTGATCAAGATCTGATTATTAAGGATGAGCCGGATGCAATAGATCGTATCTGGTTTGAGGCAGGCTTTACCAAGCCAACGGCTGAAGATGCTAACCATGTGCATGTTCACTTTAATATACCGCTTCATGAGTTTGAAGAAAAATACAAAAGACCGCCTCAATCTATTGATAAAGACGGCAACTGTGAGCGCTATTTCTATAAAGCAAATGGAGTGACGGTATGCCGTATTTTTTGGAAAGAGGCGATTGATCGGACGCTCTATAAAATGTCCAATGGCGAAGTCTACTCTGAGGAAGATAAGCCAATCTTTGATGAGCTCGCGCTCAGGGGCATTACCGTTGTTGCTTCGCGAAAACGCAAAAAAATCGTTGTTAAGCGTCGGCTTTACGATGCAAAGGGCTGGCTAGGAGACGCTGAAGATACTCCATTTAAACTGCTTCCGTACATTCCTAACTTGCCAAATTTTCGTATTGCAGAAGGCAAAGTGCTTTCACGTGGCATTGTTGAAAAGCGCATGGATGAGCAGCGTGTTCTTAATTATGCGGGAAGCCGGGCTGTTGATGACTTAGCTTTATCAGCTAAAGAAAAAATATGGATTTCTGTTGAGCAGTCAGAAGATGTTGAGTCTGAATTAAAGAGTTATGCGACTAGTGCCGCACCTATTCAGCGTTATAAGGCGGCAGGTGGACCTACACCACCATTTAAGATGCCTGGTCCACAGGGATCGGGTGGTCTCCAGCAGTTGTTGGAGTTCACAGAGGCGTCAATCGAGCGCGGTTCGGGTAAGTTCGGCACCAATCCACAAAACAATTCCGGTTTACAGTCAGATATAGCGCTGCAGCGTTTAGAGAATCGAGGCAATAACGGCACATACGAGTACTTTTGCTCACAAGAAGTGATGATTCAGCATGTGGCGAAGGTGTGTATTGGTTCTATCCCCAGCGTCTATGATGCAGAGCGTGAAATACGAATCCTTAATCGCGATGGCTCACACGACGAAATAACGCTGCATAAGCGCATTGTGGATCGCCAGACAGGCAAAGTGCATGAGCCCATCGATTTAAGTGTGGGTGTCTATGATGCCATTTGCAGTATTGGTCCTGCTTATGAGAATAAGCGCCAAGAAACAAATGACTTCATTATGCGTCTTGCTGATGTTGATCCCAGCATCATTGAGGAAGGTAAAGACATCTTACTCAACAATATTGACTCCCCAGGTATGGATATTCTTGCCGAGCGAGTAAGGCGTAATAAAGTATTGTCCGGTTCAATTCCTGAAGAACAGCTCACCGATGATGAAAAAGAAATGTTGCAGGAACAAAGCCAGCAACAGAGTGAGCTAGTTGATCCCGCTATGCTCATTGGTCAAGCAGAAATAAAGAAAGCGAATACCGAAGCAGAGACTGCAGAGGTTAATCGTGAAATCAAGGTTATTGAACTCCAGCAAAAACAAGATAAACAAGAATTTGATAATAGCGTCCGCTCAATAGAGCTGATGCTTGAAGAACAAAAGCAGGTCGCACAGACATTGAAAGACTTAGCAAGCGCTTTTAAACAAATCCAAGAGGGTGAGCAGATAGGTTCAGAAGACCTAAATGCTGAGCAGTCAATCGAAGGACAGATACAACAAGCAACCAACCAGTGAGCCTTTGGCTTAAGAGAGAAAAACCATGTTAGATGAAGTAATGAGCGAAGAGTCGTTAGAAGAAAGTGCCGCACCAGCGGAAAGTGAAAACACTGATCAGGTCCAGAAAACCGATGATCAGCAAGCCGCTCAGGAGACTGAGCAGGGCAAGGAAGATAGTGCCAACGAGGACGATGGCAAAGAGAAACAGGAGCCCTCAGTCGAAGCTGAAGGTAAGAGTGGTAGCAACTTCATTGATTTCGATGATCCTGAATCGTTCACCAAAGAAAAGGTGAAGGCTCGGATTGATGAACTCACTCGAACAAGCTACGACAAAGACAGCAAATTGTCCAAGCTCGAGCTGGAATTGAAGGACACGCAAAAGCAGTTGCGCGAACTGAAAAAACCGCAAGCAGTACAACCACCAAACCCAGAAGATAGGGATGTTGATCCTGAAAAGTTTGCCGCCGATGAGGAAGCATACAAAGCCTACTTGAAAGATGAGGCTAAGTACGAAAACGAATCAGAGCAGTTAGCGGCTCAGGAAAAGCAGGAAGCCGAAAACGTTCAACAGGAGCAAGTTCAAGAGTTTCAGGTTAAAGCGACAGAGGCAGGTATTGATCTGAAGCAATTGGCCCATGCAGAGCAAGTGGTCGCAAGTCAGTTACCGGAAGGTACTCTGGGTGCAACGATTGCCAGTGAACTCATGAACGAACCTCAGCTGGTGATGGAGTTGGCGACCAAGCCGATGCAATTAAGCCAGGTGTTGAGTGGTGGTGTAGGGGATGCCATCCGAGAGCTGGACAAGATCAAAAATAGTCTCATCAAACCTAAACAATCTGAAACCCCGCAACCTGCCGAGAAATTGAAGGCAGGCAGCTCTACTGACACCGTCGATGAGTACGGCGAAATCATAGACTAGCGGGCTAACTTATTTAAAGCTCAAGGCTCAGGAGAAATACTATGTCTAACAATCTAGGCTCAAACCACGGCACTAAAGTTGTTCGATCGTTTGCTAAAGCATTCGAATCGATGCTTGTGCTCGGTAAAACGGTGGACACTGACACCACAAAAGATGGTCACGATGCAGCAACTGGTGAAACCATTTATGTGAAGCGTCCACATCAACACAAATCCATTCGTACTCCAGGCGGTGATATTTCAAGCTCTACAGCTGATGAAATCATTGCAGGCCGTATTGCAGTAACGAAGCAGGACTACATTACGGTTTATAAAAACTGGTCTGATGTTGAGCAGGCACTGGAACTTGACCAGCTTGATGAACTCATGGAAGGCATTGCCGAGGAAATGTGCCTTGAACTGGAAACCTCGCTTGGTCAATTCATGATTGAGAATGCAGGGTTGCATTATGGCACGCCAGGTCAGGCAGTTAACAACTGGAATGAGGTAAGTGGCGCTGCGGCATTGATGAAAGCTATTGGTGTGCCAATGACTAACAGCTACTACGTCATGAACCCTTTCAGTCAGTCGAATCTCGCAAATGTTCAGGCCAATCTGAACGGCGATGACAAGATGATTCGTGACGCTTGGCGCGATTCGATGTTGTCCCCTAATGTCGGCGGTCTTCGTGCAATGACTTCAAGCAGTCTGAAGAACTACACAGCGGGTGCTGCTTCTGATCGCGCAGGTACTTTGGCTGCAACGCCAACAGCAACATATGTTGCTGCCAAGGACTCGATGACGATGTCATTGTCCTTGACCGGCCTTTCAACTAGCACCACAGATGCAGTCCGTCCAGGTGACATCATCGAATTCACCGGAACGGGTGCTAATGCACGCTCACATGTCAACATCAAGACTCGTGAAACCATTATGGGTGCAAGTGGTACACCAGTGCCATTCAGCTGCACAGTGGTGACCGGTGGAGACACCAATGGTAGTGGTGCTGTGACTGTTACCGTGACAGCCCCAGCTATTTATGAGACTGCTGGCGGTAAAGGCGCCTACAACAACATCTCTGCGGCTCTGGCATCTGGCGATGCGTTCACCATTAAAGGTGCGGCGGACACTGTGTATCAGCCGAACTTGTTCTATAACAAGGGCGCCTTCATGGTGAACACCATCCAGATTCCAAAATTGGAAGCGCAAGATGTGACTTATAAGTCCAAGTCAGGCTATGTGATGCGATTCTCACGCGGCTCTAGCCTTTTGGCCAATACTCACCAGCTGCGTGTTGACATGGTTCCGGCGTTTGGTATTGCTCAACCATTGATGGCTGGTAAAGGTTACGGCTTAAGCTAAGTCTTATTAATTTACCTTTTAGTGCAGGGGCTTCGGCCCCTTTTTTGAGGATATAAATCATGTCAGAGAAAACACATCAGCAAATGTTTATTAAAGCCGATAACGAAGAAGGTTTTGTATCGGTTATTTGTCACCGTGAGCGTTACGCGGATGACCTGAAAAAAATGGGCTTCGTGAATACCGTTGAAGAACTTGAGTCAACAGAGAAGAATGACTCCAAAGCGGATGCTGAAGCGAAGGCTAAGGCTGAAGAAGAGGCCAAAGCCAAAGCGGATGCTGAAGCGAAGGCTAAAAACAAGAATACTAAGTAAGGCTTCACTGAATGGAACGAGTCGGTGACACCATAGAAGATGCGCTCCTAGAGATAGGGGCTCACGATGCGTACCAGGATTTGCAGCCACATGAAACCAAGTCCGCAATTCGTTCGCTTAATCGTATGATGGCTTCACACTCAGAGATTGCTGCACGCCTAGGCTACACGCCAGTGGCTAGCACCAGTGAATTCATTACGGTACCCAACTGGTCAACCGAATGGATTGTGAAAGAGTTAGCCGTCAAGCTGGCCCCGCAGTTTGATGAACCGGTTAGCAGCGAATTACGCGAGCAAGCAAGAACCAGTTATTTAAAGGTTCGCGCTAGAGCTATTGTAATTGGTGAGCCAGACAGGCCAGATATTCTACCGAGAGGTACGGCCAATGTTGGGGTTGGGGATAGCAACTATTTTGCTGGCAAAAGTCCTTATGGTCGAGCCAGGCTTAACGGTAATAGTGCGCCAACTGTGATTACATCCAATACACCGACGCCAGTATTAGGGTCTTGGGTAAGTGTTGATTCAGTCGGTTTCAGCGTGGATTCTTCAGGCATTATCTGCAGTCTGTTATCAGCTGATTTTGATGCTGATATTAGTGTCCAATTGGCGATGAGAGCGGATAGCTCGCAGCAAACTTACAATCTTTACTTAGCTAAAAAACCTAGCGGTGGTGCCTTTTCTGTCATTGAAGATACGCGCCGACAAGTCATAGTCTCTTCAGATACTGACTCAACATTTGAGTTTCTTTTTACGGAGCATCTTTTCCCGGGCGATAGCATTCAGCTATGGGCTGAAGGGGTTAACCATTCCATTGATGTTGTCGTGCCAGTATGTACAGTCTGGATCTCTAAGAATGGCTAGAAAATCAGGTGTACCTCTTTTTTTCACCGGAGGTTTTTATCAGACCCGCTCAAAAAGTTTGTCTGATCAAAATTGCGTTAATTGGTATACAAATATACCTGAGGGAAACACACCAACCGAGGAAAACCTGTATGCCACAGATGGTATCTCTTTGGAGGATGCAGCCCCTAGCATTCCAATAGGTACGGCAAAAGAAAAGTGCCGTGGCGCTAAAAGTATGTCAGGCATACCTTATTTTGTGTGCGGACAAAAACTCTACCGACTGAATCGAACAGTCACATTAGGGGTAGAAACACTAGCTAGAGAGGATTTGGGAGCTATCACAGGCTTTGGTCGGGTGTCTATAGCTACCAACGGTACACAGTTGTGTATCGTGGTGCCAGGGGTTGAGGCGTATATTTATTCTGCAGCTGGTGGTTTGACGACGATCACAGACGGTGACTTTGATGGGCCGGCTGATACCGTAGTTTTTATCAATGGTTATTTTGTGTTTAATAAAACTGGAACACAAAAGATAATCCACAGCGAATTACTCGATGGCTCATCATATCGTACCCTAGATGCGGCAGATGCCGAGGCAGACCCAGATGAACTAGTGGCCATGCATGTCTACAAAAATCAATTGTATGCATTTGGCACCGAAACCGTTCAACCATTTAATGATGTGGGAAACGTAGATTTCACCTTTGATGCAGTACCCAATGCGGCCTTGGATATTGGGCTAAGAGCCAAGTTTGCTATTGCTGAATTTGTAGAGTCGATAGTTTTTCTAGGGGAAGGTGGAGGCCGGGGTCTAGGTGTCTACTTGTATAGCGGTGGTGCTCCGCAAAAAATTTCTACTGAAGCGCTTGATGATGTGCTTGAGCAATTTACCGACACTGAACTGTCAGAGGCTTATATCATTACATACTCAAAGCGCGGGGCTGATTTCGCAGCTTTGACGGTAAACAATAGGACGTTTGTTTTTGATCTTGCTGCAACCCGCATGATTGGTTGGAAGCGAAAAGTGTGGCATGAGAGAAGCTCAAGAGTAGATGGCACGGATTTACAGTGGAGGGTTTCTGCGATTACTAGAGCCTACAATCGGTTATTTGTAGGTGATAGCTTTGATGGTCGTATAGGTAGAATTGATAGCCAGTCTGGGAATGAATACGGTGATACCGTAGTGAGAATATGTACAACCCAGCCTTTTGAAAATGCCGGTACACCAGCAAGAGTGTCTAAATTACAAATCAGTGCGGATACCGGTGAAGGTGAAAGCATTGGTATTTCTTACAGTGATAACAATGGACAGTTCACCAATAAAATATTTAAGAATTTGGGTGCTATTGGAGACTATGGCAGATTGTGTATTTTCCGGCGTTTAGGGCGATTTACGAAATCACGTGAGCTTCGCCTTCATTATGCGGGGGATAACCCGGTGGGCATCAACAAGATAGAGGTTTTTCCTAAGTAATGGCTATTCAAATATCCCATCGTGACAGACCTATCCAAGAAAATCGTGGCGGTGGAGATGTCGCTACCGAGGAAATGCGGGGATGGATGGAGGCAGTCACAAAATTGCTAAATTTTCTCGATGTTGCTGAGGGTAGCGGTTCACCTGAAGGGGTGTTAATTGGCCAAAAGAAAAAGATGTATCTCAACAACACAGGCTCAGCAGGCACATTGGTTTACATCAAAACCACAACAACGGGTAATACTGGATGGGTAGCAATAGGGTAACAATACAGCGTTCATTTGATGAAGATGCCATCGCTGATGTCTTGTTACATGAGGATGTTCTAGAGCGGTTTTATTTGCCAGACGAACCTATATGCATACCTTTTCACCCTAACTGCTTTTATTTAATGGCCCGACTGAATGATGATATAGCGGGTATATTTCCTTGCTATATCAAAGACGATGGATTCTATATGAATGTAGGTTTTTTACCAAAGTATCGCGGGAAGATTGCCTTGTATGCGATGCGTGAATTGATTGATTGGGTCAAAAGCCATTTGCCAGAGAAAAAGATGCGCTGTTTTATCCTCTCAGGCATGAAGGATGTAAGACGTTATGCCGCTTCTGGCGGGTTTAGATGCATTTCCAAAAATGAAGATAAATACCTTTATGAGATACCACAATGACTGGTTTTGCTAATGATATATTAGGTGATGTTCTTGGTAACGATGACCAAGCTGATGCCGCCGATAGGGCTGCAAGAACTCAAGCTGATGCCGTTATGCGCGGCCAAGATCTTTTTCAGGAAAACCTTGAAGCGGGAACAGAGATAGCCAAAAGGCTGTTCAGGGGATCAGCAGATAACTTGCGATTTGGCGCCGAAGCCCAGATCAACAATATCAGTCGCGGTGAAACCCGCGCCATGGATGAACTGAATTCTGGCGAGCAAGGCACAAAAGAGCAGATTGAAAAAACCTTGGGTGAATCATTGCAAGCGTTGCGATCAGGTTATGCGGAAGCTGAGCAGCCTCTGCAAGGTTATTCGCAGCGCGGCGACCAGGCCAGCGAAATGCAGGCGGCACTGTCAGGCGCTTTGGGTGAAGATGCTCAACGAACCGCTATAGAGCAGTTTAAATCATCTGGCTTGATGGATTTCTATCAGGATGAGCAAGAACGCGCTATACAGCGTGGTGCTGCCGCACGTCAAAATTTATTGTCACCGAAAACGCTAACAGCTCTCCAAGATCGTGCATTCAAACAATCGCAATCTGATTACGATAATTATGCAAATCGGTTGGGTGAAATATCCGACCGAGGTATGGGGGCTGGCTCTATGCTTGCCTCATTGCGTGAGCGTCTTACAGGTAATACACAGGGTGCCATTGAGCGCTCCGGTACAACCTTAGCTGACATTATCCGTATGTTCTCTGGCGACCGTGCAGGCTTGAAGCGTGACACTAACAGAGAAATAGGCGCTATCCGAGGCAGCGTAAATAAAGATGTAGCTCAAACCAAGCAAAATCTTGGTCAGTTATTGTTGAATGCGAACATTGGCGCCGGTACAACCTTGGCTCAACTTGCACAGAACTATGGTACGGCAAACGCTCAAGGCGATGCCTTCAGGGCTGGTCAACCTACAGGAATGCAGCAGGCGCTTCAGTTCGGCTCAAACGCTATAGCGGCATTAGCTTAAACTCATTAAAGGTATTTTTTTATGGTCTCACCTCTTCAGCGAGTGATTACCTCGGATATTATCAATCAGGCGGCAGACACGAAGATGGCTGTAGCTGATAGTGCCGGAAAGGGTCTAGCAAACGTTGTGCAAGGCAAAAAGCAGCGCGATAAAAAAATTCAATTTCAGGATGCTTACCAAGATACGATGATCGCTATGCAAATCATCAACTCCAGTGATATGGATGATGAGCAAAAGCAGGCTGCTCTAAACAACCATCTTCAGCAGCGCGTCGATAAATTGGGCGCTCAAGGGGCAAATACCGCCGATACGCAAGGCTTGATGGCTAAGCCTTATGCTGAGCAGGTGGCTGAGCTGCGGGGTATAGCTTCCACCTTTGCGCAAAATGAAGCGCAACTTAAGGCGATAGGGTTGGTAGGCGGCCAACAGGACAATATTCTCACTGCATCACAGGTATCACCCACCGGGCAGGTCTATAAGCTCACCAATTCTGGCGGCGTTGTGGCCGAAGAGGTGGAGGGTTACCGAGGTGAAAATAAGGAAGATCCTCAAGGTCAAATAAATACATTGCGTGGTGGTATTGCAGATGTCACTAAATCTTTCAGGCAGGTAGAAGAGTCATACAGTCGTATTCAAAAAGTAGGCAATAAAGGCACTGCAGCAAGCGATATGTCTCTTATTTTCAACTTTATGAAAATGCTTGATCCCGGGTCAACGGTAAGAGAGGGTGAGTTTGCGACTGCACAAAATGCCGCCGGCGTTCCTGAAAGAGTAGCTAATCTGTACAACAGAGCAATGCAAGGTACACGCTTGGGTGATGATCAAAGAGCTGATTTTATGAGTCAAGCACAAGATTTATTTTCAGCGCAGCGCTTGGCTACAGATAACCAAATTGAAAATATTCTTCAGCAGGCCGACCAGGATCAAATTAGCCGTGAACGTGTTTTTGGCTCAGAAAGGCTGAAATCTTTTAATGAGAGAAGAGATGCAGGTAAAAATCCACCAAGGGATAAGACAGGTCCAATCACAAACAATACACCTCTTGTTAATGGAAAAGGCTGGGGTCTGCAACAGGATGCCAACGGTAATCGTGCTTATGTTGGCCCAAACGGCGAAATTGAAGAGGTTAACTAATGGCTTTTGATTTAGCGTCTGCCAAGCCTATTCAGGAGAAGTCAGGTTTTGACCTGTCCACAGCCAAACCTGTGGCGAATGATTCAGCTTTTCAAGATGAGCAATCCATGACGGCGGGTGAGCTTGCATCAGGTGTTTTTAGTGTGGCCGGCGTAGGAGCAGCAAACGTTGGTAAAACAGCACTTGAGGGTTCATTAGCTCTATCAGGTCAAATCGCCAGGCCATTGATACCTGTTGCCAACAATATCGCCAGAAACTTCGGTTTTGATGGTCGAATGAAAGACATAAAGGTTGATGATTCACTCAAAGCTGCAGAAGCTTTAACCGATAAGCTGCCCTCAGTTGAGATTAATGAAGATGGCGAGAGGCTTATCACTATGCTATCTGAAAAATATCAAACAGCTCCTGAATTACTGAAAAATATAGTAAATGATTTCGTTAATATGGGCGAAAACTTCGGTGAGACGGCATTTAATGCAGTAGAGGATTTACCTATTCCGGCTGAAGCCAAGGGCGCTGTTGCTGCTACTGCTAGAGTTTTACCTGATGCATTGGAGGCCGCAACTGGCTTTACAGGAGGGAAAATTGCTGTCGATGCGTTGCAACCCAAACTAACTGCCTTAAAGTCACGTTCTCCCGTCGTATCTGAGTACATTGAAGAAGTGCTTACCACGCCAGCAGAGCAGGCCCGGAGTATAAAGAGTCCTCGGTATGAATCGGTCAAAAAGGCGAATGCTAGGCAGGGCATCATCGATGGAACTATTGAGGGGGCAGGATGGCGCATAGATAAAAAAAGCGGGAAGGTCATACCTGATCGCCTAGGCCGCGATCTTATCAAGCAGGGTGTTAGTGAAAAGTTGATTGTTGCACCCAACCGCATGACAGCGGGTGATCGTGAAGCAGCTTCAAAAATGATCGAGAGTGCTGAAAACTTCATACGCGGCGTAAAGGGATCAGAGCGAAATATTCCTCAGTCTGTCATTGGTGAGAATGCGATGAAGCGCTTCAAAACTATCATCAATGCACAAAGGGAGGCCAGCAAACGGATTGGTGCTGCCGTAGAGAGTGACTTAAAAGGTAAGTCAATTGATATTCAGGAAATCGTTGATGATTTCGATAATAACCTCTATGAGCTAGGTGTCAGAGTTGTTGACGCAGATCAGCTGGATTTCTCAAACTCCCTCATTCAGCGCAGCAACACCACGCCTATTAGTGATGTGTATGCGCGACTAAAAACGTCCTACGATGATGCGTCTGAGCTACATGAATTAAAGCGCTACATATCCAAACAGATTGATTACGATAAAAAGGCACCCCTGGTTGCTTCATTGGATGATGAGGCAGAAACAGCACTCAAGGCCGTAAGATCCAAGATCAATGAACGGCTTAAAGCTATGTCTGATGACTATACCAAAGCCAACGAGGACTTTGCTATGGCCGCGGAAACCATCGTTCCTTTTGCAAAGGAGATGGGTAGAAGGTTTGATCCCCAGTCAGGGCGTGTTGAATCTCTGGTTGGTCAAGAGCTCCGTAAAACTATAACCAACTATGCTAAAGCGAATGATTTAATTGAGGCTCTAGACAATCTCGACTCTACGGCCAGAAAATTCGGCGGTGAGTTCGACGACGACATCATGACGCAAATTATGTTCAACTCAGAACTTGAGAGGGTTTTTGGTTCTTTCAAACCGAATTCGATGCAAGGTGTGATGGAGAAGGGTGCAGGAGTTGCTTTAGATAGAGCGGGTGTCACTGGGCAGGCCGTTCAGTTTGGCTTGAATGCAGTGAAAGATAGGATTTATGTACCGCCAAGCGAAGAGAAATTGAGGTTAGCCAGGCAATTAAAAGAGTTAGTTAATCGCTAAATTCCCAACAGGAAAAAGGCCGCTAATGTAAGAATTACTGCTGCCACAATCACAAAAAAAGGCGTCAACTTAAGAAACACTCTAGACATACGATCTTCGGGAAAGGTTCGATTGATTATATAGCACAAACAGTAAGCGCAAACACTGAGTAGCACACACTGGATCAGGTCGAAAAAAACAATAAAAATTTCCATTGGTGTTTTGCCCAAAACAATCAAGTAACAAGATACATCAACCAAACATTTCAATCAAATGATTCAGCCCACAAGAAACTATAGGCACTTACTATGACAAGCCGGTTTAAAAACCCGTTCCCGCAATATTTTGATGACAATGGTCAGATATTAGTGGCAGGACGCCTTTATTTCTACGAGCCTGGCACAAGCAATATTCAGCGAGTCTATCAGGATCAAGCATTATCTAGCCAGCACCCAGATTATGTGACACTTACAGGTGCCGGCAGAGTTCCAGATATTTTCTTCTCTGGCTATAGACGTGTTGTGCTAACTGACTCTAGCGGGAATGAAGTTGATGAGGCTGATCCGGTTGATCTTTTCGGTAAGGTTCAGTTCAACATATGGGGGGCAACCATAGACTATGGTGTGGGCGATATTGCTCAGGACCCCAGCGATAGCGACTTCTATATATCGCTCACTAATAATAACAACAGTAACGATCCCTCAGGATCACCGACCCACTGGTCTAAGATAATTTTTATTGGTATTTACAATAGTAACGAAACCTATGCTGCAGATAACGTTGTGGCTGATGGCGGCATTCTCTACTTCTCACTAGTTAATAACAATATTGGTAACACTCCTGCATCATCGCCTTCGCAATGGTCTAGCTTTGCCTCTTCTGCAGCCAATACCACATACGATAACGCAGCCTCTGGCTTGGCCGCCATAACAGTTCAAGCCGCTATCGATGAGCTTGAGTCAGAGAAGGCAGTCAAAGCAAATCCGAGTTTTACTGGTGAAATTAGCCTTGTGGGTACATCCGTTTCTGAGACAGAGTTAAGCATTCTTGAGGGTGCGACCATTTCAACCGCAGAACTGAATACACTGGACGGTATCACAGCAACTACCGCAGAACTGAATACACTGGACGGTATCACAGCAACTACCGCAGAACTGAATACACTGGACGGTATCACAGCAACTACCGCAGAACTGAACCACTCTGATGGCCTAACCAGTAATATACAGAGCCAGATAAACGCAAAGCTAGCCTCAAGTTCTGATTCGATTTCTGCTTACTGGGGCAGTATTCGGTTTGTTTCTGGTACGACCGCCTCGGCTGATCAGGAGTCAGGGTTATCCATTACGTGGTCGGTGCCAGCCACTGGTGTTTATCGGGGAGTTTTTGCCTCAGCACGCTCAGCTTCAACTTACTGTCTTCAAGGGACTGCTCAGTCAGCCTCTGGGGCTGCCACAATATTGACCATTTATGGTAATGGTAAAACCGTCAACGGTTTTGATCTTTATAATTTAAACGACAGCGGCGCAGCTAAGGTTGCTTCGCACAACTATGTAACTATCTGGGAGAATTAATAATGTCACGCATCATGTCTATTAACCCTTATAGCAGGCCGCTTGATGTCATCGAGGGGATTGCTAAGCAGACGTATCAGGCATGGAAGGACTACTGCGATGAGCACTCGCTTAAGACCTGGCCTGAATGGGCACAGGATGATCTTTCTGTGATGGTTGAGGAAAACCAAATGGTCGATTACTACTTGCAGAAACCCGATTTAACCCCTGAGGATCTGCATGCTCTTAATCTGGGTCATTGGCTTGATCAGCGCTGGATGTTTGGCGGTGAAAGAGGGAATGTAGTTGGCGGAAGCTTTTCTACCAACCCGTTTCTGACTGACTACGATTCACTGGGTGATCATTACAAGCACCGGTATGATCTATTTTTTGAGACTATAAAAAGTCTAACCGCCTAGCCATTTCATCATGATAGCCCTGCATGCCGTGAATGCCGTCAATGTAATCTGGCTTTGGCGGCTCTACCACTGTGCTGCATAGCCCTCTTACTGCATTAGCGTACTCTTCACCCTGAGGAAGAATGCAAATAACATCCCCGTCAATCGTGTCCAGAACTTGCTGATAGATCATCGTGAAGGTATCTATAGGCGTTTCCCAGAGATAGTTTGCCGTTCCTAGCGAAAGGATAATATTTCCTGTAGGCATGCTGTATTCTTCTGGGAGTACCGCCCATATGGGGCGTCCAGGCACGCACTCTGACTGAAGTCCTAATAGGTTGGGCCATGCTGTTGGGCTTTGAGCTGATGGATCTTCAACAGGGTAGACATACTCACCTAGCGAGTCACAAATTACTGTCCATTCGGTAACTGTATCTTGAGAATGTTCTGAGCAGCCCACTAAAGCCAGTAATAGCAAAGCCATTAGCTTTGATCTGGCCGATATTGTTCTGTTCAGTGAGTTCCAAGGAGTGTGCACTTGTATCCAAAGGTCCATTTTAGATAACCAAAGCCCAACACAACCCTTCAGAGAATCAAAAAAACCGCAACGAAACGCAACGAGAAACCTATAGCAGTCGGCATTAATGGCATCAAATAAAGCTGAAACAAGGGCAAAAACCACTGTATAAGCACTGTATAGATAGTTTGTTTTGTGGTCTTTGAACACTGGCAGTGTTGAGGTCAGCGGTTCGATCCCGCTAGGCTCCACCAATAAAATCAATGACTTATCCTTCGTCTTCATCTTCTTTACCCTCTTTTTGCAACGAGCGCGCAACGAAACTATAGCTTTTCAGTGGGTCAAAGTCCTGTAATTTTTCAGACTTTTTGTACACTTCATAAAAGTATCCCTCGATAGACTCTAAACAGTTATCAAGATAATTAGGGTCGTTTGGCGCGTATATCTCTGTAATTTCACTGCCTTTGGCGCTGTGACCAAGTTGTGCTGATACGTGCCACGCCTTAATGCCTTCGGCGCGCAGATGCCTTGCGATGGTATGGCGAATAGATGAGGGGACAACTAGTTCGTCAAGCTGTGCCTTCTGTCGGGCTGGTAGCCAGTCCCGGTTTCTTAAATTGTTGAGGTTCGGGACGTGACTTGATTGTGTAATTAGATTCTCATCGTGGTAGATACACCTGATGAAACTAGGCAGCCTAACCGTTGATCGGTATTTATTCGTTTGCACATCACTAGCCAAGAGATCGATCAACCCCTTTTCCTTATCAACCCTTGAGCCATGAAGCTCTATTGCAGCCATTGGTCTACAGGCACAAGCAATCAATATCATTAAAAAGCGAACCATTTTGTCATTGGAGTTATCGAATAACTTTGCTAGTTCCTCTACCTCTAGCGGCCTCCACCGCTCAATCTTAGGCATCTTATATTTTGCTAAATGCTTAGTCGCTGATACCAAAGGGAGAGGAGAGCCTAGCATATCGTTCTTCCAGGCAAATGTGATGGCTGCTGAGCCTGTTTTGAATATTGATTCAATAGTTCCTTTCGCATACCCCTTTCCCTTTAAGTGTTCAATGAACTGTCTTTGTTGTGGCGGTCTAATTTCTCTTACGAGCTTCTCGGGAAAGTACTCTAGCCACATAGCAGCGTTTCTTTTTTCGGTATCTGACCTAGTGAGGTGCTTTGCATGCTGTTTCCAATACTCAAGTAGGCATCTGGACAGCTCAAGGTCATTATCGAGAACAGGACTTGTTTTATTGACAAACCATTCTTCGAGTTTTAGCTTTGCGTCTTGAAAACTTTTAGTGCCAAGGCTTGTAGATCTTCTTTGCTTGGTTTGTACGTCGTACCATGTTCTACACCAAGATCCGCTTCTATTTCTTGTGAGGTAGTAGTCGCCGACTCGGTACGTTTTCTCAGTTTCCACTTGATTAGATCCTCGCCTAAATAAACCCGCTTCTTTTTTCCTACCTGAATGTAACTTAGCTCCCCGCCATTGGCGGCGGCATTTAATAAGTTAACGCCAATACGTATCCGTTTAGCCGCATCCGACGCTTTATACTCTGCATTCAGGTCTATATCTAGACCTTTAGCGTACTGGTATATATTCATTTTATGTCTCTGTTTATGCTATAAATCCAATAATGAAAAAAATCTATCGTGGTATAACCTTTAACGTTACGGCTTGGTATGACAAGCCAGCCAATACCTTTCGCTCTGAATACAGTATTAGCAACTTTGATTTTATCGCTTCAAAAGTGTCCCAGAAGCCTTACGATTCAGAACCCCAAGCCCTAGAGGCTGCTTATCGTGCAGCTTGTTTACATATTGATAAAGTGATGGCATCTGGGTCGTGATCCTCGTTAAATTTGTGCAGCTCTCTTTCCTTGTGTTAGGCGTACTCACGCACTATTTTGTAAATTTCTCGCGCCTCTTCAACGCTTCGTATTTTCGCGGTGTGGTATTTCCAACCAACACGAGCACTAATCTTTGCGTAAATATCTTTTCGACTCATCTTTCCACTTTCCCAAATCGGGTCTAACAGCTTATGTATATGCTGCCTTGCCTTCTTTAGCTCTGGCGTTGGTATACAGCCGAGTGGTTGTGTTCTGTTCTTAGTCTTGTGGTGGCAGCCAACAAAGTTACCGCAACTATCGCACCTCCAAAACGGCAAGCTATACAAATCTTTCCTGTGCGGGTAAATCTCACTACCATCAGTTAAACGCGCCTGTACTTTATTGCCATCACAACCGCAGCAGCGTAATTCGCGCATAACAAAAGGCTCAACCGGATTCATTACGCTCACTTCGTTCTCTCCATTCACGCGGTTAACCAAGGGTTAAATCGCAATTTTTTTCAGGCTAATGTTTAAATAGTATTTTTTCGAGGTCAGAAATCTTTTCCCTCATTGCTTCTTTTGCGTGATCTGGTATTTCAGGATCAAAAAGCATTCCGCGCATAAAATTGCTAGCACCCTCAATAGTTGATTTTAGCTCCTCAAAAACCTCATCTTGTTCCATTATCTCGCCTCCTAAGACGTAAATTGTTCAAATCTGTTAGTTACAGTCGCATGACTGCCATTCTTGGTAGCAGTTAGGACAGCAATCATCATCGTCTAATTCTTCATCATCCAAACCATCGGGACACTTCCCGAAGGGAACCTCAACGCACTTCATGTACCCGTAATCGTAATAATCACAAAAGGTTTCACCGCCTTGGTGTGTACACATCATGCAGCTTGATCTATCCACAATGTTCTCCTTCTTTAAATATGCGTTTACAGTTCAGATCTACGAGTTAACGTAAATCGTACCTCTGTTTAGATTACCTATAATCCTCCTACCTTCCTCTTCATCTTTAGCTGCAGCTTTTGTTATCCAGTGCCCGAACCAATACGATTGGACAAGGTAGCCTCCATCAGCCTGCGGTTTTAATCGCCATTCATTATTCATATCTGACTCTCTCCGCATGAATTAAGTGTTAACGTTTAAATTTGTATTTATCACACCAGCACTTCTCTGAGTCCGCTGGGTGGCCGCACCACTCATCACAGATGTAAGGCTCTCTTTCTTTTGGCTGCTCTTGAGTTGTGTAATGCTCTTCAAAAACATAATTTGGCTCGTCGGTTGGATCTACCATTTTCCTTACCTCTAAATATGCGTTTCTATTCGCCTTTCAGCAAAGGATGTTTAGCCCTTACCATCGGCGGAATTACTTTCAATAACAACTCTCTATCGTTCGTTACATCGAATGCTTTTCTCACTCTTACGATAGAGTTCGTTAGTGCTGACCTTGTTACATTTAAACTTGCCACCATTTCATTATTGGAATAGCCGTTAAGCATTAGAATTAAACATTCCTTTTGTCTTTCGGGTAGAGTATCTAGTGTGTGCAAAGCCAAAAAGTCAGAATATTTCATATTCTTTTTTGGCACTTAAATATCCTTGCACACTGACTGCTCACCCTGACTAATAACGCCATCAATAATTGATCTAACGTAACCGCATACATATCCCGTCACTTCTCGATCATCTAGAATGAAGGTTTCTTTTGTTTCAACGTAAGGCGCTCCGTTAAAATCTACGTCATAGCCATCAACAGTGGCTCTAACGCGATAAGTAATCACCTCATCACCCTTTAATGGCGTGCCGTCTTTGCGGGTTGTTGGTCTAACCCATGATATGCTTACTTTGCCTTCAGCTTCTTCTATAACTAAACAGCTATCACGAACATACTCACAGTTAGTAAAGCGATTCACATAACCAGTGTTCTTGTCGTAGATGAAGTCAAAGCTGAGCCGCTCTTGCGGTAAAGATTCAATAGTTTCGCACCCCAGCAAGTCCTTCACTTTCTGTTGAGTGGCTGGCTGAAAGGGACAATCGCTTACTGGGTGTGCGCCAGCAAAGTTGCTAATAATGGTAAAAATCAAGAATAGACAAACCACCATCACCACTCGTAAAAAGTTTCTTTCAAATCGTGTTTTCATTTCAGCTCCCAATAAAGCCCTTCTTAAAAACGACTACGGGCAAGAAACGTGGATTAAGTTGATTCAGCCAAATCCTTCATGTCTTCCATTGCAGCTTCATTGCTGTCGAAAAATCTACAAGGGTTGATTTCATAGCCGCTTTCTCGGTAAATCAGTTGTGCTGCAAGACATGTGCTACTAAAGAATTTTTCAAGTGCATATCCTTCATTACCTGCGAGATGAACCACCCATCCGGCACGGCAATGAGTCGTGTCGCACGTATGCCAATCCCCCATATTTAGTGCGTTTTCAGCACTTGCGGCCTCAAAAACTTTTTTATGGATGCCTTCTATTGAGGGCGTCAAAGGCTTCTTACTTTCCTCGCTGCCCTTTTTTTCATGGCAAGAGCTGCAATAGCTGCAATCGCTGCAAGAGCTGCAATCGCTGCAAGAGCGGCAATCGCTGCAAGAGCTGCAAGAGCTGCAATCGCTGCAAGAGCTGCAATAGCTGCAATAGCTGCAAGAGCGGCAATAGCTGCAAGAGCGGCAATCGCTGCAAGAGCGGCAATAGCTGCAATCGCTGCAAGAGCGGCAATAGCTGCAAGAGCGGCAAGAGCGGCAATCGCTGCAAGAGCTGCAAGAGCTGCAATCGCTGCAATCGCTGCAAGAGCTGCAATAGCTGCAATAGCTGCAAGAGCTGCAATAGCTGCAATCGCTGCAAGAGCGGCAATAGCTGCAATCGCTGCAATTCCAACAGCCTTTGTTTGTTTTATTATCATCCAAAAAGTCAGGATGGTTTTTAGCAAATTCTTCGCTTACTCCGTTTTCTTCTTTATCGTCTCTTTTTAAGAAGT